>WPCG01132723.1_pt1 | contig 149767 bp, 125 predicted proteins | sample 5403311 | NCBI WGS metagenome assembly WPCG01 (sample SAMN12869467, study PRJNA574797) | sludge metagenome | isolation source: wastewater treatment of Control | place: China:Beijing | collected 2019-05-17 | reverse complement strand
GCCACCGGCGCGGCGGCACCGGCCAGCTTGTCCAGTTCCTCGGCCAGTGCGCGGCAGCGCGAATGCGGCTGCGCGGCGGCGCGCACGGCATAGGTGTAGGGCATGCCGTGCATCAGGCCGGATGCGAGCGCCAGGCGCGCGTGGTGGCCCGGCCAGCGGCTGAGCAGCACCAGTCGCCGACCGTCGTGCAGCAGTTGCTTGTGGCCGGGGATGCGCCAGAAGTTGAAGGCCACGGCGCCGGGCGGCGGGTCGTCGTCGGGGTGGAGCTGGATCACGCTGTCATGGTCGGGGAACCAGGCCGGGTGCGCGTCGCGCGCGTCCAGGGCCGGGTCTTCCAGCAGGCGCAGGCCCCAGTGCTGCGCCGCCTCGGGATGGCGGCGACGGTGCAGCCAGTCGCGCCGGTAGTCCGGGTGGCGGCGCAGGTATTCCCAGGCCAGCGCCGGGCCGTCCAGGTGCAGGACGTAGAGGTAGGCGGCACCGGGGTGCCAGTGATCGGCGGCGGGCTCTGCCATGACGCGGCCTCCTGTCGGACAGCAGGGCTCGTCGCCACGGGCGTCAGGGGTGGGCGCTACGGCGTCATCGGCGAATCGTCACGGGCTATTCGATGAACTGGCGGTGGTCAAGACCGATTAGCTTCTGAGCGTTGCATGGGGCGTCCGAATGCGACGGCTGCGCGAGCGATGGTGGAGGCGCAGCAGCGGATACGGTGCCGGAAGCCGCGCCGACGATCAGGACTGTTTGGGTCTGGCCCGCCCGCCATAGGCGCATAGTGCGAATTGATGCGCTGCCGGTCTGAACCCAGACCGAAATAGACACAATGCGCCGGGCTTGGCGGCGCTGCGCCGGGGCCGATCAGTCGATGACCGAGCCGTTGAGGCGCGCCAGCCGCGTGTATTCCGACAGCGTGCGCTGGGCGACGAAGTACAGGTCACGCGCGATGGGCCGCCCCGCTGGCCCAAGGATAGACGCCAGCTCGGACAGCCGCACAGTGCCCAGCGCGGGCAGGCCGATGCCAATGTCGCACAAGCCATAGGCGGTGTCGCCGTCCTCGGGATCGAGGGCGGCGAGCAGCCAGGTGGCGTGCGCATCCAGGGTGAATAAGCGAACCACCGGCAGCGGGTCGAGGGCTTGGCCCTTGGCGCGGGCGCGGCCGTTGGCGAGCAGTTGGGCGCGCTGCGCGTCGGTGACGAGGGGCGGCTTCATGGGCGCGGCCTTCTGGCGGGAGTGTATGTGTGCAAAACCGACGAGGCACGGATGCGCTTGTGCGCCAATCCGTAGAGGCAGATTGCCGGTTGTACGGAAAGTCTCGGAAGCGTGGTTGCGGATTTACGGAAATTCACGAAAGCGTACTCGCGGCAAGCACCGAATCCACGAAAGCGTAAAGGCGTTGATCCGCCTTTGCGTATCCATCCAAAGCCGGTAACAGCAGGCCATGGAGTTGCCTGCATGGTAGGTCAATAACGAGGAAAGAGTTATCTTTAACGTGGTTTTAATTGTGCCGTGAATCGACGCTTCTGTGTATGCAGAAGCGTCCAATCCAGCGCGGCCGTCCGGCCGGCGCCACCACCTTCGAAGCCGAGCCGGCACGGGCATTCGGGGCGGCGGTGCGCGCGCTGCGCACGGAGAACGGCGTGGCGCAGGAGGCGCTGGCGTACCTGGCCGGCATTGAGCGCTCGCACATGGGCAAGGTGGAGCGCGGCGAGCACATGCCGACGCTCGCGCTCATCCTCAAGATTTCGCGGGCGCTCGGGTGCAGCTCGGCCGAGCTAATGGCGGAGACGGAACGCCACCTGGCGGCGTTCGAGTCGTAGCGCGAAAGCGCCCCGCCTCGATGGGCGGGGCGCTGGCCAAGCCGATCCGGCACAGCCGGTTCGACTGCATCGAGGGGCGCCAAGCTATGCGCGGCGGGGATAGCCCGTAGGGATTTCCCCTGGAGGCAAGCGCAGCGCGCAGCGCCGCAGGCGCGAAGGCGTGAGGGATTGAAGCCGAATGGCCGTGACAGCGAAGTCGGCACGGGGCGCAGCCCGAAAGCCCGGCGGCGCTATGCGCCGACACGCCCAGGCCGTTCTATATTTTCAGGAAGCAACCAAAGACAAGCCCATGACCCTCCAGCTCCGACACGAAACCCCGGACGACATTGCCGCCATTGAAGCCGTCACGGTTGCGGCTTTCGCCGATGCACCGCACACCAGCCACACCGAGCAATTCATCGTGCGTGCATTGCGCGCAGCCAATGAACTGACGCTTTCCATCGTGGCCGAGGAACATGGGCAGATCGTCGGCCACGTTGCGCTGTCCTCCGTCACCATCACCGATGGCCACCACCAGCAGGCCGAGGGCTGGTATGGACTGGGGCCGATCTCCGTCCCGCCGCAACGGCAGGGGCAAGGCATCGGCTCACGCTTGATGGAACAGGCGCTGTCCGAACTGCGGGCCATGCGGGCCGCAGGCTGCGTGCTGCTGGGAGATCCCGCGTACTACGGGCGCTTTGGCTTTCAGGCCCATGCGGGCCTGCAACTGCCGGGCGTACCGCCCGACTACTTCATGGCGCTGGCCCTGCATGGGCCAGTACCGGAAGGCATCGCGCACTACAGCGACGCCTTCAACGCCGCCGCCTGAGCCACCGCGAAGGCGGCGGCGTGGCGGTTTTGCGTCCAACCTAAGCAGTGCTCCCTGCGGGAAGCTGCTCGGTTTCCAAGGTGATGTGGGACAGCTCGTGGATGTGTGCCAGCATCGCCTTGTAGGCGGAGGCCGCCTGCGGAGCGACCGAGGCCAGCGAAACGATGGCCGCGAAGTGCCCCGGACCGACCTGCCACACGTGCAGGTCGGTGATGGTGTCGCCCGTCGGGGCCAGTGCCTCGCGGATTTCCGCGCGCACTTCCTCGCTCTGCGGCGCGGCGTCCAGCAGCACGCGGCCAGCATCGCGGATCAGGCCCCAGGACCAGCGGGCGATGACCAGCGCGCCTACCAGCCCCATGAGGGGGTCGGCCCAAAGCCAGCCATAGCTGCGGCCCAGCAGCAGCGCCACGATGGCCAGGACCGAGGTCAGCGCGTCGGCCATCACGTGCAGGTAGGCCGAGCGCAGGTTGTTGTCGCGCGCGTGCTCATGGCCGTGGTCGTCGCCGTGCTGATGATCATGCCCGTGGTGATGGTGATGTTCGTGATCGTCCCTGAGCAACCACGCCGACACCAGATTGACCGCCAGACCGACGACCGCCACAAGGATGGCCTGGTTGAAACTGATCGGCACCGGGTTCGCCAACCGCACGAAGCTCTCCCAGCCGATCAGCAATGCGATCAGCGCCAGGATCACCGCGCTGGCGAAGCCCGCCAGGTCGCCCAGCTTTCCGGTGCCGAAGGTGAAGCGGGTGTCGCGCGCATGGCGTCGCGCATAGGCATAAGCCAGCGCCGTGATGAGCATGGCACCGGCATGGGTGGACATATGCCAGCCGTCGGCCACCAGCGCCATCGAGCCATAGACCGTCCCGGCGACGATCTCGACCACCATCATGGTGGCCGTGAGCGCGATCACCAACCAGACGCGGCGCTCGTTGCGTTGGTGGTTCTTTCCGAGAAAGACGTGATCGTGGGCCGCCGGCAGATCGTTCGGGTGCGGATGCGGATTCATTTCACATAGGTCCGGATGATGTCGATCAATTCCCGCCCGCCGGCGCGGCGCTCGGCCTCGGTCGGAGCATCAATCACATGCTCCTGAAGGTGGCCTTCCATCACCTCGGCCGTGAGCCCGTTCATCGCGCCGCGCGCAGAGGCGAGCTGCCGCAAGACTTCCGTGCATGTGGTCTCCGATTCGAGGGCGCGTTCGATGCCTTCAAGTTGCCCCTTGATGCGCCGGACCCGGGCGATGAGTTTTTCCTTCTGGCGGACGGTGTGCGACATGGGGGGATCGTCAAGTCATATAGTATGGTGGACTATACTATTTTTGCGCCCCGCAATGGTATGGAGCCGCTGGCGACGACGCGGCTGCTTTCTCGCTTTGGATGTTGAAAACCGGGCGCGGCAGGTTCTGCCGCGCCCGGTTTTTGAGGCGGCCCCGGCACGGTGCGCGGGGGCCGCCGGCGGGCCTATTCCCTGGTTTCGATGATCCACCACACCGGCCGCGACAGCGGCCGGCCGGTGATTGGGTGAATATCGGTCAGGTCGGCGACCACCGACCAGCCGCGAGGTGGACGATAGCCGCGCACGTCGCCTTTGCCATGCCAGCGCCGCGCGCGCACTGTGCCGGGGGCATACACGGCTGCCATGCGCGGGCGGGTGGTCGTGGTCTTGTCGTTCATGGGGAAAGCTCCAGTCGTACCGCAGCGCCCCGGCTTCCGACCGGGGTGCTGCACGCATCACGCGGCCAGCGGGTGGGCCTGCGCCTCATCGGCAACATCGTCCGCCGCCTCCTGTTGCTCTGCCTGCGGTGCCGCGTCCTGCCCGGCCTTGAACACGGCGGGCATCCAGCCGGTGCCATCGGCCAGCCGCTCGGCCTCGCTGGCAATGTCGGTCTTCTTGAGCTTGGCCAGCCGGGTGACGTGCGACGGTGCGAACTGCTGCACGGCGTCGAGAATCACGGCCTTGGACACATGGTTGAAGTAGCCTTCGGCGGTCGGCTGCCACCATGCGGCCATATCCAGCCCCACGGCCTGCGCCAGTTCCGCGCCGGGCTGGTGCGGCGTGGCGCGGGGCGTTACCACGTCCACGCTGGCGGCCGCGCACACGGCCAGCAGCCGCACCAGTTCGCCTTGCTCCATCGCCAGCAGCGCGGCGAACAGTTCGGCGCTGTCCTGCGGCAACCGCTCGCCCCATGCCCGTTGCAGTTCGCGCAGGGCGACGGCGGCGGACGACTCCGGCCAGTCCGGGGCCATGCCTTCCAGCCGGTCTTGCACTTTCAGGCTCACGCCCAGCGGCAGGTCGTGGCCGTAGCGGCTGTCCTGCAAGACGCTCTGCACCATGCCATGCACCAGCGCGGCCAGTGCCACCTGCGGATGCCGGGCCACTTCGATTTGCAGCGCGGCGGTGCGGTGCGCGCTCAGGCGCTGCGCCAGCCGGTCGGACAGGTTGGCGGCCTTGGGCGGCTCGGCGTCGTCGCCTTCGTCGTCGCTTGCGCCTTCCACGCCGGTGAAGCCTTGGCGCAGCTTTTCCAGTGTGCGCAGCGCCTTGGCCTCGGCCTCGCGCAGCAGCCCGCGATGAATGGCGGCCTCGCCGTCGCGGTCGATGGTGACGATGGCCCCGGCCACGGCGCGCACGTCCGGGGCGTAGTGCTGCAAGCCGGACTGCAAGGCGTCCAGTTCCTGCGCCAGCCGTTCGCGCTGCTGGTGCAGGGCTTCGGCCTTGTCTTCGTCCTCGGCCTCGTAGGCGTCTTCCAGCGCGGCATCGGTCTTGTCGAGGCGGTCTTGCAGCGAGGCGATGCGCCGGGCCTCGCGGGCGTTCGGCTCGCGCCGCTGGCGCGGGGCGTTCTGGAACGCCTGCCGGTCGGCATGGCTCAGGTGCGGCACGGCCTCCACCCATGCCCAGCCTTCGCCGCGCACGTCCTCGGCCAGCGCCGCCAGCTTCTCGCGCACCAGCCGTTCCAGCAGCGCCGCGTCGTTCAGGTAGATGCCGCTGTCGTCCTCGGCGAACAGGTCGCGGCGGGTGCCGCCGCCTGCTTCGGTGTAGGCGTCCATGCCGACGAAGCGGGCCAGCGGGTGCTGGGCGTCGATTTCGCGTTCGGTCAGGTGCTCGCGCAATGCGGACGGGCTGCGCTGCCAGTGCGGCGCGCTGTAGAACGCGGCTTCCTGGGCGGCGTGGTCGTCGGTGATGGCAAGGGCCATCAACTGCTCAAGGGTGACGGTTCCGGCGCGGTAGTCGGTCATCAGGCGCGGCGAGACGTTGGCGAGTTTCAGGCGGCGCTGCACCACCAGCGGGGACACGCTGAAATCGGCGGCTATGTCCTCGATGGGACGGCCTTCGGCCACCAGCGCGGCGAACGCCTCGAACTGGTCGGCGGGGTGCATGGCTTCGCGCTGCACGTTCTCGGTGAGGCTCACGGTGCGGGCGGACGCATCGGCCACCAGCAGGCAAGGCACGTCCCAATCCTTGGCGATGCGCTTCTTCTTCGCCAGCAGCTTCAACGCGGCCAGCCTGCGGCCTCCGGCCACCACTTCGTAATGCTCGCCATCGGCGGCAAGGATGACGATCAGGTTTTGCAGCAGGCCGACGCGCGCAATGCTCGCGGCCAGTTCGGGAATGGACATGCGCGGGGTCTTGCGCACGTTGCGCTTGGACTGGCGCGGCAGCAACTGCGACAGCGGGACAAAAAGCAGGTTCTTGGCCGGGTCGGCCACTTCCAGCGCGGCGGCGGTGTGGATGGCGAGGGTTTCGGTTTGGGTGATTGCGTTCATGGTGATGACTCCTAGAGAGAATGAAACAAGGGAATGAATGGAGGGGCTGCCCGCCCCTCCGGGTGGGGTTCAGGCTTTCAACTGGCGCATACCGTCAGCCAGCAACCACAGGGCGCGATTCAGGCGGATGCCGTTGTCGATGCCCTGCACCGGGCGGGTGCTCTGGCGGCGTCCGTTGGCAACGCGGGCGCGCAGGCCTCCTTTGATGAGGTTTTCTTGCGTGCGGTTGAACACGCTCCACAGGTCGGCGCGGCGGTCGTCGTGGCGGCGCGGCATCAGGATTTGGCTTTCCGTGATGGGCGCGGGCTTGTCCGGGTCGTCGTACTTGAGGGCGAGCGCGGCGCGGGCGAATACGTCGGCCTCGCCGCTGTCCAGCGTGATGGCCTGCATGGCGTCGCGGGATTCCTGCGCCCGGTCGAAGCCGTGCAAGACTTCGTAGGCACCTTCGATGACGTGCCCGGCCACGTCGCCCTTGTGGGGGACGCGCACGTCCGCCACGGTGTCGCCGCAGACAAGGCCGTTGTGGCAGACGAAGCGGAACATGCCGGCCAGCATCTGGTAGCTGCTGGTGCCGTCATGGGAGTTCAGCAGGATGATTTCGTTGGCCTCGCGGCCGTTGATCTGGCTCGCGTGGCGCAGTCGAATCATGTGCTTGGTGTGCTCGCGCTTGCCTTCATCGCGCACGCGGGTCTGGCACACCATGAAGGGCTGGAAGCCTTCGCCGCGCAGTTCTTGCAGCACGGTGGCGGTGGGGATGTAGCTGTACCGTTCCGAACGGCTTTCGTGCGGGGCTTCCGCGAAGATGGACGGGGCCACGGCGCGGATTTGGTCATCCGACAAGGGGTAGTCCGAGCGCAGCACCGGCGAACGGGAAGCGAAGCGGGATGCAAGTTGCATGGTCTTTCTCCTGACAAAAGGTTTGCTGTTGAAACCGCACACCGGATTCCTAGATTCGGAGCCCGCCTTTCGGCTTTCCGGTGGGGTCGGCGCGGAGACCTGGGCCGGCCTCGTTGCCACCGTCTTTCCTGAGTTCATCGCCCGCGACGACAGGGAGTCCGTGGCCAGGGGCAGTCAAGGAAGCAAGCGCCGGGTTGGTGCGGCCCGCAGCGCAGCGAGGACACGGCCCGGCGCGCCTTGACGGCACACGGGCGCGGGCTACAGTCGCGGACAAGGTGATGAGCGAGGGAAGACGGCGGTTGTGGCAACGGCCGCAGATGGCGCCGACCCCACGCAAGCGAAGCGCGCAGCGCCGCAGGCGCGGAGGCCGATCAGGTGCAACCTGTTCGGCGGCTGTCAGGGGCGCCAAGCAAAGCGCGGCGGGGATCGGCTGCAAGCCGTTCCCCTGGAGTGCAAGCGCAGCGCGCAGGCCCGCGAGGGCCGAAGGACTCGCCACCAGGCGCAGCAGAAAAAAGGCGCGCCGCCCCGCAGGGCGACGCGCCGGTTGTTTGCGTGCGCTCAGCTTGCCGCCGGCGCCACCATCGTCTGGATGCGCTCGATGATGCCGGTCTCGACAAAGACGCAAGCCTGATCGGCCGCGAGCTGCACGTTGAATATCTCGGCGAACACATGGCGCTTCAGGTGGGCCAGGTGGCCCGTGCGGTAGGCGTGCTCGGGCTTCAAGCGATCGCCCGGCGAGCCACTGCGCTCAGGGTCGCACTCGACCAGTGCGACGAAGCCGTCGTCGAACAGCTTCTGGTGTTCGGCGCACAGGCCCCAGCCCGTCGTCGTGTAGCGCTCCATGCTCGCGCGCAGGCGCTTGTCGAGCAGAACACTGCCGGTATCGAAGTGGGTGCCGCAGACCAGGCAGACACGGCGTTCCAGCGAAACATGCGATTTGTCGTTCATGATGACGATCTCCGGTTACTCGGGCGGAATTGCCCGGAACCGTCGCCAGCACGGCGCAGCGCAAGCAGTCAGGGGTCGCAGACGGCCGCCAGGACGCCAGCGCGCAAGGCGCGCGCAGCCCTTGACGGCGAGAACGCCGTGATACGGTGAAGGGAACAGCAAGACCGCCCCTCTACCTCCAACGCAGGCACGGACAGGCAAGCGCAGCGCGCAGGCCCGCAAGGGCCGGAGGGTTCGTCACGGGACGCAGCAAAAAGGGGCCGAAGCCCCTCGATCACAGCAGGCCCTGTTCGGCGAAGGACACCGTGCCCTCGCTGCCGACGACGATGTGATCCAGCGTGCGAACCTCCACGACGGCCAGCGCCTCCCTGAGCCGCTGGGTCAGTACCTTGTCGGCATGGCTCGGCTCGGGATTCCCGCTCGGGTGGTTGTGCGAGAAGACCACCGCCGCCGCGTTGACCCGCAGCGCCGCCTTGACGACTTCGCGCGGGTACACCGATGCCTGGTCGATGGTGCCGTGAAATAGCTCGGCGTACTCGATCAGCCGATGCTTGGTGTCGAGGAACAGTGCCGCGAAGACTTCGTGCTCGAAGCCGACCAGCTTAGTGCGCAGGTAGTCCTTGACCAGTTCCGGCGAGGTGAACAACGCACCGCGCGGGATCTTCTGGTCGATGACCTGGCGGGCTGCTTCCAGAATCTGGTCAGCGGTGGCCTGCATGTAGCGCCCCTGGTCGTCACGCACCAGCAGCGAGGAGTCCAAAGTGAGAGAGAGTTGCGACATGATCGTGCTCCGGTTGCTCGGGTGGAATTGCCCGGAACCGGCGCCAGCACGGCGCAGCGCAAGCCGTCACAGGGTCATGACGGCCACGGCCGCCAGCGTGCAAGGCACGCGCAGCCCTTGACGGCGAGAACGCCGTGGTACGGTGAAGGGAACAGCAAGACCGCCCCCCACTTCCCATGAAGCACGGATGGGCAAGCGGAGCGCGCAGGCCCTCATGGGCCGGAGGCGTCAGGGATACGGAAGGCTGGCGAAGCCAGTCCCGTCAGGGATAAGCGGATAGCGAACCTGGAGCAGCCCGATCCGCGAAGCGGAGACGCACGGAAGTGCGTTGTGTGCTATTCAGTAAAGAACACTGGCTCGTCACCAAACCATTGGTCTCTTCCCATTTCTATACTCATTTATTGCGCTGAGTCCGCTATATAAGGGAACAGACCGTACCGGCCATGATGCGGGTTCTTGCCGAACATAAGCGACTGCTCGCGCTTCATGATTGAAGCAGGTGGGTCGGTGTTCTCAACAACGATGACTTGTGTGTCGCTAGGCAGCGCTTCAAGGTATGCGTAGAACTGCTCTTGAAGGTCAGTACCGGTCAGGTCATCTTCTGTTCCGTCTGGTTCTCGGTATGCCAGCAAAGGAGAATCAAGCACGACGAATCCCGTGTGCGGCGTCTGGCGAGCACGGCAGAAAGCAAGCAATCCGAGGGTGAAGGCTGCATGCGTGATGGCGCGCAGGCCCTTACCAAAAGCACTACGCGACTTTCCAGCAATGACAAGATCCCGAGTCTTGGAATCGAAGTACACATCCCCAGCCTCTGGGAAGTGCCAACCAGTCAGTATGCCCTCGACAATCTTGGCAAAACTGTGGGTCACAGTGGTTGAGAGGTCTGCGTTTGCAACCGCCCCAGCCTTCTCCTCTTCGGTGCCTTTTTCAAGATCGGCGCGACGGCGCTCCATGTCTTGCACAGTGGCGTAGAGTGCCAGTGCTTCGCGCACCTCGGCGCGCTTGTCGGCAAAGTCTGAATAGGACTTGCGAAGGGTCGAGAGCTTAGGCGCGATCAATTCTTCAACCGACTCGGAGATTGACTCCAACTCTCGAACAACAGTAGGCATCCTGCGATCAAAGTTGGCACCTTCGCGCTCAAGGCTTTGGACGGTCGCTACAAGTTCAGCGCGCAAAACTTCGATCTTGGCGATTTCCATTCGTGCAGCCTGAACGACGGCATCAGTGTCTCCATTACACCCAGCATCGGCGCGATGATGATCGGGGTTCGCGCCGCAGAGAGGGCAATGCCCGGCACCCAGTACGCTAAACAGCGTCCCGCCTTCCTCAATGGCACGCAACCTTTCAATATCGGACACGTAATGTCTGTCGAGCAGTCTGAATCGCTCAAGCATCGCGCCGACTTCTGCACGTCGCTCTCGGCTTTCCTCCAGTTTTTTGCGCAGTTCTCGCCGCTTCCCAGCAGCCTCCTGAAACTCAGCTTCTGTGGTGTTTACCTGGGCCGCCTGTTGGCGAAGCGAGGTGTCGATCTTCTCTAGCTGCTCCTCCAACTCCTTCGGACTCTTGGTCAACTCCTTGAGCCGATCGCGATAGTCGTCAAGAAGCTGATCGAGAAGATGCAATTGCGCCTCACGCGACAACTCCTCCGGCTCGCTCTTATTACTGGCGACCAATGCGGAGTCGTCCGCCCCGGTTAGAAGCAACTTGAACGTCGCCAAGTTCGGCGTATTGGCGGTGGGATTGCCATCAACGAGCGGAGAGCTTTGTTGTGTGATCTCCGTCTCATCGACGATCATCAAGCGCGCAATGTTGCGAAAGCTCAGGCTGATGGTTTCGTTCCGCGAGTTCTTCCGAACACGTTTGCCACCAAGGCCGCATAGACCCAGCAAGAATGAGGAAAGATTCGTGCTGTTCCTATCGCTATGCTTTTCATCAAGCTGCGTGTACGGGATGTCGGTCGTCGGCGGTGCCTGGTGCAAGTCTTCGTAGAGTCGAAAGCCACCACCGTCCATGCTGCGCCAGAGCGTAAATGACTTCCCATCAAGGGTCTCAAGCCCCAGGAGAACGAGGTCATAGCCGACACGCTCAGGGATATCGCGCAGGGGTGGTTTGCCACCGAGCATGAAGTCGATGGCTTCGACAATGAAAGACTTTCCAGTGTTCGATGCGCCGTAAATGACGTTGAGCCCGGCACCGAAGGTCACTGTTGCGGGCGGCTTCTGCGGGCCGAAAAAGCCGAGAAAGCGCAAGCGAAAACCAGGTGTTGCTGCCGTCATGCTTCGCCTCCCAGGCTTTGTTCGGCGTGCTGAAACTCCTCGACCCATTTATCGAAGAAACGGCGCATCATGCCTTTGAATTGTTCGTCCGTCAGATCACCAATGGTTTCGACAAGCCATACAGCGCGATCCTTCAGGGACAGCAGATAGTTGGAAGATACCGACGACAGGAACGTCGCAGCATTCTCGCCTGCGCCGTACTTAATTCCCTCGGGTGTGACTTCGCGCTCAACGAGGTCGCGAGTCATCATCAGAAGCAACGATTGCTCGACCAATTTGCGGCGCACGAGTAATTCAGCCGAGTGCATTGGCGTCGGTGGGTGCAAATTGTCTGGGCCGTCAATATCACCGGTATGAACAAGAAGGTAGTCAAGGGCGACAAGCCGCTGGAGGTCGTAGGTTTGCGGATAGGCAGCACCCAGAATCGAGACCGCACGGATACCAGCTTCAAGTGGGCCATTGAAGGTGATCGGCTTATGTTCTTGACTCATGATTGTGTCCACCGGAGGCGCTCCTCATTCACGAGTTGGTGGCAGATTCCGTCTCGATCCTTGGGATTCGTACAAGTGATGAGGGCGTTTGCCGTAATCTGCATGTCGCGGGCTGCCTTGGTGACAGCGCAGACCTTTTCGTAGCCGTCAGCGTGGTTCCCGTCGTGTGTATCAATAACGCCATCGTGAATGTCATCCAGCAAGGATTCGAATGTGCCGGGCGGCACACTGTCGCGTGCGAAGACGCGCAGCGACTCGGCCTCATAGAACGCCTCACGCTGGCGGCGGAAATGATCCTTGAGCTTCGGCACGGACAGGGCCGAAGGGCCAGTCACGATTGTTCCTGTGTGCTCGCTGTATGCACCGAACAACTGCGTCACATAGCGACTCTCGGTGGCGGCAACTTCTTGGGGTGGTTTTTCAGATGCCGGCCGCGTTGGCAATCCACCACCGAAGCGCGCTGTGTGAACCGGCGTGACACGGTGATCATCAACAAGCTGGAGCGCAGTCTTGGCGTCGAAGATGGAGAAATCGAAGGTGTCCACATAGGCTCGGAGTTCCGCGTCGAGCAGCACTTCTTGCGTGCTAGTGATCGCATCTTTCACATGCTTATCCCAGTTCGCAAATAATTCCTCACGCAACTTCGTGGCATTCGAAAACAGGCGGCTAAGCGATGTGCCAGCGCCGCGCGGCGAAACAAAGTAATAGCGACGAGGAACCGTGTATTCACCTTTGTACGAATACCAGATGATCTTGCCGAACTCAGCCCAAACATCACTGGGCCTGATGGCATGGCCGTAGTGCTTGCACTGGAAGTTTTCCCACACACCTTGAAGGCGTTTATCGTCAACGAAGCCGGCGACGTCGATTCCCATGTCGCCAGCACCAGAGAAACGCTGGACGTGTTTGTACTTCGTCGTGAGGCAGTAATAAGCCCACTCCTCGACGAAGCCCTCCCACTCGTCTGGTGAGTAGGTCAGCAGCCTTTGCTGCGGCGGCATAACGGGGCCGTTCGCCACCTGAGCGGCCGTAACGGCGGTCGCTGGGCTCGACGGTTTATTGATGTCCTTCCAACTCGCCGTCATGACGCACCTTGTCCTTGGCTATCGTGAGGGCAGAAGTACGGGTTTTTGTGTATCTGCGCCGCCTGCACTTTCTTTGTGAAGAACTCCGAGAGATCGTCTTGTTGCTCAAGCAGACGGACGATCTCCTGAAGCGTCGAGAGGACTAGAACTTTGTGTTGCAGAAATTCACGTACCGTATGAATGGCAGGTTCCGTGTAGTCACTGGCAGAGATGAAGATACCTCGAACCTCGGCACGCGACATGAGGCGAACAAGATGCTCTGAAATCTCAGGCTTACCCACCGGGTTGCGATACCACTTCATTTCAACGAAGTACAGAACACCGCCGAGTTCAATGATCCCATCAATCTGCTCGACGATCCCTTCACCAGCTTCGCCAACCAAGTGGAAGGATTTATGGATGAGAACACCGTAGGCTTGAAAGAGATTGTTGAGAGCCGTCTCCAGCATTTTTCCGCGTTCCTGCGCTGTCGCGGTAGTGCCAAACAATGCATATAAACCCTGCTTGGCATTCTCGATCCTGGCACTGCGCTCGCGCTTTTCTGCTGCGATCCGCTGCGACTCCGCAAGGCGGGCTTGCCGTTCCTCTTCGCGAGCATTGTTCATGCGCGTGAAAGCGTCTTTCTGGTTAACGACTTCGCGGATACTGGCGACAAGCCCCTTGGCCTTGAGTTGGTCGGCAGGCCAGCACGAATCGAAGTTCGCAAAGTCCACCACGCGCCGCAGCACCTCGCGCCGTTCACGGAGAGCGGATTCTCCCTTCGCGTTGAGGCGTTCAAGCACCGTGCGAACCATCTGGTACTTGTTGACATCCTTTGGTGCAGCCCTCAAATGAGCGGCAATGTTAGAAGTTATGTTGTCAGGCACTCCTGCGCCCCGGAAGAACACCAGCACATCCTGCTTCGAGCGATTGAGCAGCGGCACGACATCCACCAGTAGATTGAACAGCTCTGGTGGATAGTGGAATGTGATGTCTGTTGGTGCATCAGTCATGCGCCGCTTCCCCTCCAAACGCCCTCACCAACGTGAGAAAAGGCTTTGCTCCCTTTTGTCATAAAAGACCTTCCCTACGTAGCCTTCACATGCTTGTTAGTCTTATGGCCGCGAACGGTTGGGCCAGTAGGGAGCGACCTGATAGCTCGTCCCGATTCAGCCTCTGCAAGTTCCAAGTCGTACCGCGCTTGCAAGTTCATCCAGAACTCTGGAGCATCACCGAACCAATGAGCAAACCGTAGCGCCGAGTCACCAGTGATCCCACGTTTGCCGTTTATTATCTGAGTGACCCTATTAGCAGGGACGGCAAGCTGACGCGCCAACTCAGTCGGTGACACACCAACAGCTTCAAGACGCTGGGCGAGAACTCCTCCCGGATGATGGGCTGCTGCGGTCATATTGCGCCTCGGAATGGACAGGCTATTCCCCCTCCAAAGATAAGGGTCTTGACGATGTACGTCAATCGTACATCAACTGGGCTTGTTCATACCGGGGAGAGTGAAATTCCGAGACACTGTCTCGGAAAAGGAATGATGTCAGCGAGCGTGCTTCACAGCAGCGAATGCCTCAAACTGGACTGACCAGGAAAGTTCGCTGACGCCCGAGATAGAGCTTCGCCATTAGGATGGTGTCGTCCGTGCCGCAGCGATCCACCAACCCCTGTAGCTTGCTCATCGAGTTGATCTTGTGGGTCTGAGCAAGGTGCTGGAAGCGACGAATCTCATGCGATGTACAGGCCCTGCGCGCCGCACGGAGCAAGCCGTTCTTCTCCAGCAGCCGAAGGTTCTCCGGGTGGATGAGCGCAACCAGGCTTTCGATCTTGCCAATCTTTTCCTGCAAGTGCTGGAGCGCATCGGCTTCGGTATGCACACCGAACCGCTTCCAGGCCGGCTCATGATGGAACAGGCGATTGCGGAAGTCGCGCACGGTCGTGACCAGATCCTGCACATGCGTCAGCATGGTCGAAGCCTGCGTGCTCGGCCAGGTGCCGGCGAAAACGGTGCCGAGTCGGCTGGGCCAGATCAGCCCGTTGCCCATGAACTCGTGGTCGAGCATGAAGCCCCAGGTCGAGAACTCGGTTTTCGCCATGACGCCGTGGTGGGTCGGCGTGATGTGCCCGGTCACGCCATAGCGGCTGCGCTGTTCGGCAATGAACTTGCGGGCGGCCTTGGCGAAGTTGTCGCGCGCTGCCTGCACCGGATGGGGCGGCGGCGTACTGCGCACGAAGGAGCGATAGCGCAGTTTGTGACCAGACCACCAGAAGTTGCCCAGGTGGCCGCGCAGCGCACGGTCGATCGCGTTGCGCAGGGTGATCTCCGCAGCACCGATGATGGGGTAGATGGCGCCACTGACGTGGGCGTTCCAGAGGTAGACGCCCATCAGCTCAATGTCGGAGGCCGGCTGGAAGACGTTCTGGTAGCTGTTGATCCGCTCGTTGCTGATAAGCTCGTCGATCAGGGTGGGCCGGTACTGGAGTGTTCTTGGCATTTTTGTTCCTGCTGTCAATGGCTTGGCCAGGTCGCCCGCAGACCGGCAGCGATTGACACATCCGGCGTCGAGTCCTAAAATTGTCGTCAAGGTTGGTGATGGGCTCCAATGGGCGCAAGCCTACGACCCTTCACGTAAGACCTAAACAATCCACCCCGGCCTAGAGCCGGGGTTTTCATTTCTGGTTCTGGAACACAGCCAGGGCCACCATACGAATTGTCGCGACAGTGTCACGACAATTGCGCGTCACGCCTGACCGGGCTCGTCCAGCATCATTCTCGTATCACTGATACGACATTCTCGCCAGCGCCTGCACCAACCGCTCCAGCGAAATGTTCTGGAGCTTGTAGCGGCGAACCTGGGACACCTCGGGCTGGGTCATGCCGATGGTGTGAGCCGCTTCCGTCTGGCCCAGGCCGCGCTGGTCGATGGACTCGTTGAGCTTGAGTGCAAGCGCCGCCCTCGCCGACAGTCCTTCCGCGTCGTCGAAGCCGAGATCCAGCAGTACGTTGTCAGTCCCTTGAGGGGCGTCGTAGTGGTGCATGGCCATCGTACCTCCGTGCCTACTGGCCGACCGCCAGCCGGACGGGCTTGCCGATGCGGCTCAACATTTCGACCAGCGTATCAATGGTGAACTTGGTGGTCTTCTTGTTCACCACGTCCGACACGCGCGGGCGGGACACCATCAGAATCTCCGCCGCTTCGGCCTGCTTCAAGTGGTGCTGCTCGATCCACGCCGCCAGCTCGGTCATGAGCTGTTCCTTGAGCTGCCTGGTGTCGTTGATCTGCTGTTGCGACGCCTGGTGCAGCCGCTTGGCTTCCTCCGGTGGGAATCCCAGTTCCAGGAACAGGTTCGCTCCCGGTTTGGTCACATGGTGGATTTCAGTGTCGATCTTCATGGCTTGCCTTTCCTCGCGTTGACGATGGCTCGATAGCGCGCCTCGGCGATGCGCTTGTCCTGCTGGCTGGTCGCCTGCGTCTTCTTCTGGAAGCAGTGCAGGACGTACAAGGCTTCCTCGAACTTGGCGACGTACATCACCCGGAACGCGCCACCGGCTTCCCGGATGCGGATTTCACGGGTGCCGGCCCCCACCTCATCAAAGGGCTTCCAGTCCTCCGGCTCCAGACCTGCCTGGACCTTGCCCAACTGGAACCCGCCTGCCGGCGGGCTTCGACGGGAAAGTCCAAAAGGTCGTCGTAGGCCGACCCGACCCAGCGAATCTCTTTCTCCATCACGCACCGCCTGTACAAAATTTTATACCAGAATGGCCGCCGATACCATCCTCTGGCATTGGCGCCCAGGAAGATTCGCCAGACACTGTCTGGCGAATTGGCATGGCGGGGGGCCCCCCGCCGCCGAAAGCGTCTCCTTGCTCATGCCGCCGCTTCCTCGGCACGGCGCGCCCCCGTGATCGTCTTGCGCCGGTTCGCCACCAGTTCCGCCGCCTGGCGCACCGGATCGTCCTCGGTGTGGACATAGCGCATGAACATCGCCACGGTCTTGTGCGCGGTCAGCGCCATGCCGACCTTGACCGGGATGCCGGAGTTGGCAATGTCGGTGGCCGAGCGGTGGCGGATGCCGTGCGTCCCCACATGCGTCGCACCCGCCGCCTTGAGGACGCGACTCCAGCCGTTGTAATACTCGCCTGTGGTCAGGTGCTGCCCTGGATGGCTCGGCGACGGCAGGACGTGGGGGCAGTCTTCCCGCCGTGGTGCCGTCGAGAGCAGCCGGTGGGCTTCCTCGCTCAAGGGCTTCGACATGCCGCCGGTCTTGCTGTCCGGCCAGACCACCCGCCGGTTCTCCAGATCGACCCAATCCCATTGCAGGCCGACGATTTCGGAGCGGCGGCCGGCGAACTCGAACTGCAAGCGGATCGCCAGGGGAATGACGTAGTTTTCCAGCCCCTCCGCCTCCAGCTTGTCGAGTTGGCGGAAGATCCGCCCCATGTCCTCATCGCTGATGAGATGGGTAGCCTTGCCGTTGGGATACATCGGGACATGGCGGCATGGGTTCGTGCCGTCGGAACGGTAGCCCCACACTTCGGCCAGGTTGAACATCCGGCGCATGACGCCGAACGTGCGGTTCGCGTCGGCGGGCTTGTGGGCCATCTTCTTCATCATCCCGGCGATGTCCGGGCGTTTCACGTCACGGGCTTTCAGCCGGCCGAGCATCGGGATGATGTTGCGGTCGATGACGCTCTGGTAGCCTTTCTGCGTGCTGGGCTTGTTGCGCTGCCTGGAGTAGTCCTCCATGAACTTCACGCACAGGTCTTTGACCGTCGGTGCCTTGCGCGCCTCGACCTTGTCCGCTGCCGGATCGCCGCCCCGGCGCACCTGGGCCAGCCATTCCTGCGCCAGCGAGCGGGCCTGCTCGACGGTCAGTTCACCGTACTGGCCCAGCGCGGGCTTGCGGCGCTCGCCGGCGTTCGTCCGGTACTGGAGCATGAACACCTTGCGGCCCGCTGGCGTGATCTTGCAGAGGAAGCCGGGAACGAGGGTGTCGCGCAGCTCGATGGGCTGCGCCTGGGGTTGTGCCGCATCGACTGCGGACTTGGTGAGTTTGATCTTGGCCATATAGCTGACTCCTTGGAAAGACCCGATTCCAGGAGCCTCTTGGGAGCCAAGCGGACGGAAGCCGGGTCAAGTTTCGGAAAGCACCGGCATAGGATGAACTCACGTAAGTTCTTGATAAACCTGCCACAACGGGCTGTGGCGTAGTCCAGCGAAGTTCGGTGCTGGAGTCATGCTGAAATAAAAAACCGGCATCAGCCGGTTTTTTATTGGCTGCTGGTTCAGTCGTCGAAAAGACCGAAGGTCAGGCGGCTCCAGACTGAGCGTTTGGGCTGCTGTGGGGCACGGATCTCGCGGGGCAGCGAGGTTACCGCGTCCTGATACTGACGTTCCATTTCCCGTTCCATCTGGGTCTGGCCACTGCGACGGCTGGGTGGGGCGACCAGCTTGTTCAGTGAGCCCAGGGTCATGGTTTCGACCCAGCCTGCTTCGCGTTGTGCTGGCTGGACATGGTGGCGGAACTCGCCTGACTTAAGGCTGGGGTGATCCGGATAGTTGCTCTGCAGGGTCTGCAGGGCGGTATCGGCCAACTCGTCCATGGCCAGACGCCGGTAGCCTTCGACCATCAGTGCCAGGCCATCGGGTACCGAAGGCGTCTGTTGGAAGTTCTCGACGATATAGCGACCGCGGTTGGCGGCGGCGACATTGGCCCCGCGCTTGAGGTAGTAATGGCCAACGTGGGCATCGTAGGCGGCCAGCAGGTTGCGCAGATAGATCATGCGCAGGCGGGCATCCGGTGCGTAGCGGCTGTCGGGGTAGCGGCTGACCAGCTGGGCGAATTCGTTGAACGAGTCGCGGGCGGCACCCGGGTCGCGCCGGGTCATGTCCAGCGGCAGGAAGCGTTCGAAGATGCCGCGGTCACGGGTGAATGAAGCCAGGCCACGGATATAGTAGGCGTAGTCGACATCCGGGTGCTGCGGGTGCAGGCGGATGAAGCGGTCGGCCGAGGCGCGAGCGGCTTCCGGCTCCAGGTTCTGGTAGTAGGCGTAGATCAGCTCAAGCTGCGCCTGCTCGGCAAACCGGCCAAACGGATAGCGTGACTCCAGGGCCCGGAGTTTTTCGATTGCCGGGCCGTAGTTGTTGGCATTCAGATCCTGCTGGGCCATCACGTAGAGCTCTGATTCGCTCAGCGACTCGTCGAGCACGCCCCGTTTGGAGGAGCAGGCGACCAGCAGAGACAACATAGCGACCAGCAGAAGATGTTTCATCGACATAGCATGATTCCGGAGGGATGGCCCGAGCTGTGAAGCTAGGGAACGTCCTGTTATAGTTGGCGCTTCTTGGGAATCGCTGAAAAACTACCTGCGTTGGCAATACTGCGTTAAAAACAGCCTCAAAATGCTCATTTACACCGAGTAAACTGCGCTTTTTCGGCTGTTTTTGCCTTGTCTTGCCTGCCTCGTCTACGTTTTTCAGAGGTTCCCTTGCATATCCAGGTGGTCGATCTCGACCGGCCTGTGAACCGAGCCCGTATTTAACCACAGCGCGGTGGTGAAACCAAAAGGGAATACAAGCCCGTAAACCCCGTGCAGTAATGAGTCCCGCATGTCCGAACGCATTCGTCTATCCGCCCAGGTGGCACCCGAACAAGGTGGTCAACGCCTTGACCAGATTGCCGCCCAGTTGTTCCCCGATCATTCGCGTTCTCGCCTGCAAGGCTGGATCAAGGATGGCAGCCTGACCGTCGATGGCCGTTCGCTGCGCCCGCGTGACACTCTGTATGGTGGTGAGCAACTGGAACTGGATGCCGAGCGTGAGGTGCAGGGCGACTGGCAGCCCGAGGCTATCGAGCTGGCTGTGGTCTACGAGGATGACAGCCTGTTGGTGATCAACAAGCCTGCCGGGCTGGTGGTGCATCCGGCTGCCGGGCACCAGGATGGCACGTTGCTCAATGCCCTGCTGCATCACGCACCACAGCTGGCCACGGTACCCCGGGCCGGGATTGTCCACCGGTTGGACAAGGACACCACCGGCCTGATGGTGGTGGCCAAGACACTGGAGGCGCAGACCGATCTGGTGGCCCAGCTCCAGGCCCGGACCGTAACCCGCGAATACGAATGTGTGGTGGTCGGGGTGATGACTGCCGGCGGTAAGGTCGATGCTCCTATTGCCCGGCATGGCGTCAACCGGCAGAAAATGGCGGTGGTCGCTGATGGCAAACCAGCTGTCAGTCATTATCGGGTGATCCGGCGGTTTCGTGCGCATACTCATGTGCGGGTTAAGCTGGAGACCGGTCGTACCCACCAGATTCGTGTGCACATGAGTCATATCCATTTTCCGCTGGTCGGCGATCAGACCTATGCCGGGCGGCTGCGGATTCCGCCGGGCGCCAGTCCTGAGCTGGTCAAACTGCTGCGTGAGTTTCCGCGTCAGGCATTGCATGCCCGGCGTCTGGAACTGGAGCACCCACTCGATGGTCGATTGATGAGCTGGGAGGTTCCATTGCCCCGGGACATGATTGAATTGCTGACGCTGCTGCGTGAAGACGGTGAACTCGACGAATGACCAAGGATATCTTGACTGCCAAATGGCCGGCACCAAGGCAGGTGCGTACCTGTATCACCACCCGACTGGGGGGTGACAGCCTGGCCCCGTGGAATAGTTTCAATCTGGCTACCCATGTTGGGGATGACCCTGCGCATGTGGCTGCCAATCGCCAGCGCCTGCAGGCTGCGTTGGGCTGTCAGCCGGCGTGGCTGGAGCAGACCCACAGTACCCGGGTGGTCAAGGCCGATCCTGCGGTTGTTGCTGATGCCGATGCCAGCTGGACCGATCAGCCGGGCATTGCCTGTGCGGTGCTGACCGCCGACTGCCTGCCGGTATTATTGTGTGATCAGTCCGGCAACCGGGTTGCGGCGGCGCATGCCGGTTGGCGTGGGCTGGCCGATGGGGTGCTGGAAGCGACGGTGCAGGCCATGGGCTGTGCACCAGAATCGCTGATGGCCTGGTTGGGGCCGGCAATCGGACCACAGGTGTTCGAGGTGGGGGAAGAGGTTTTTGAAGCCTTTACGGCAACTGATGAGTCTGCCGTACAGGCGTTCGAGCCGACCGAGCGCGAAGACCACTACCTGGCGGATATCTATCAGCTTGCCCGCCTGCGGCTCAAGCGCCTGGGGGTGCAGCATCTGTATGGCGGCGGCCTGTGCACGGTCAGCGATGCGCAACGATTCTATTCCTATCGACGTGATGGTCAGACCGGGCGGATGGCTTCGCTGATTTGGCTCGAGCCGACAAACATTTGACTCCAGTCAACATTGTGTGGCTTGAAAGAGCAATAATCGTCCCTATCTAGTGATCATTGACATTGATCGGGCCCGACTCGGGGCCATGCAGATAGGACAAGTCCATGCGTATTGACCGTTTGACCAGCAAACTCCAGGTCGCCCTGTCCGACGCCCAGTCGTTGGCGGTCGGTCGCGACCATAATCAAATTGACCCGTTGCATCTGATGCTGGCGTTGATCGACCAGCAGGGCGGCTCGATCCGTCCGTTGCTGATGCAGACCGGCTTCGACATCAATCATCTCAAGCAGGAGTTGGGCAAGGCGCTCGACAAGCTGGCCACGGTGAGCAATCCGACTGGTGATGTGACTCTGTCGCAGGAGCTGGCACGGCTGCTGAACAAGGCCGATAGCCTGGCGCAAAAACGTGGCGACCAGTTTATTTCCAGTGAGCTGGTACTGCTGGCGGCGATGGATGACAGCACCACTCTGGGCAAGCTGCTGCTGGGTCAGGGGGTATCGAAAAAGGCCCTGGAAAACGCCATCAACAACCTGCGCGGTGGCGAAGCGGTCAACGACCCGAATGCCGAGGAGTCGCGCCAGGCGCTGGACAAGTACTGCGTCGACATGACCAAGCGGGCCGAGGACGGCAAGCTCGATCCGGTGATCGGTCGTGATGACGAAATCCGCCGCACCATTCAGGTCCTGCAGCGCCGGACCAAGAACAACCCGGTGCTGATCGGTGAGCCCGGCGTGGGCAAGACCGCGATTGTCGAGGGGCTGGCCCAACGCATCATCAATGGCGAAGTGCCCGATGGTCTCAAGGACAAGCGCCTGCTGGCGCTGGACATGGGCGCGCTGATCGCCGGAGCCAAGTTCCGTGGCGAGTTCGAGGAACGTCTCAAGGCGGTGCTCAACGAGCTGTCCAAGCAGGAAGGTCGGATCATCCTGTTCATTGACGAGCTGCACACCATGGTCGGGGCCGGCAAGGCCGAGGGTGCCATGGATGCCGGCAACATGCTTAAACCAGCGCTGGCCCGGGGTGAGTTGCACTGCGTGGGTGCCACCACCCTCGATGAATACCGCCAGTACATCGAGAAGGATGCCGCGCTGGAGCGCCGGTTCCAGAAGGTGCTGGTCGATGAGCCGAGCGAGGAAGATACCATCGCCATCCTGCGTGGCCTCAAAGAGCGCTACGAAGTGCATCACGGCGTGACTATCACTGATGGCGCGATCATTGCCGCAGCCAAGCTCAGTCACCGCTATATCACCGATCGCCAACTGCCGGACAAGGCCATTGACCTGATCGACGAAGCGGCCAGTCGCATCCGCATGGAAATCGACTCCAAGCCGGAGGAGCTGGACCGTCTGGATCGGCGTCTGATTCAGCTCAAGATCGAGCGCGAAGCGCTGAAGAAGGAAGATGACGAGGCGACCAAAAAGCGTCTGGCCAAGCTGGAAGAAGACATCGCCAAGCTCGAGCGCGAGTACGCCGATCTGGAGGATATCTGGAAATCCGAGAAAGCCGAGGTGCAGGGTTCGGCGCAGATCCAGCAAAAGATTGAACAGGCCCGGACCGAGCTGGAGCTGGCCCGGCGCAAGGGAGATCTCAACCGCATGGCTGAGTTGCAGTACGGGGTGATCCCGGACCTGGAGCGCAGCCTGCAGATGGTCGATGCCCATGGCAAGAGCGAAAACCAGTTGCTGCGCAGCAAGGTCACCGACGAGGAAATCGCCGAAGTGGTGTCCAAGTGGACCGGTATTCCGGTCAGCAAGATGCTCGAAGGTGAGCGCGACAAACTGCTGCGTATGGAAGACGCTCTGCACAAACGGGTAGTCGGTCAGCACGAGGCAGTGGTGGCGGTGGCCAATGCGGTGCGCCGCTCGCGCGCCGGCCTGAGCGACCCGAATCGCCCGAGCGGCTCGTTCCTGTTCCTTGGTCCGACCGGGGTGGGCAAGACCGAGCTGTGCAAGGCGCTGGCCGAGTTTCTGTTCGATACCGAAGAGGCAATGGTGCGTATCGACATGTCCGAGTTCATGGAGAAGCACTCGGTGGCTCGTCTGATCGGTGCGCCGCCGGGCTACGTTGGTTATGAAGAGGGCGGCTATCTGACCGAGGCGGTGCGGCGCAAGCCCTACTCGGTGATTCTCATGGATGAGGTCGAGAAAGCTCATCCGGATGTGTTCAACGTGCTGTTGCAGGTGCTGGAGGATGGTCGTCTGACCGATAGTCAGGGGCGTACTGTCGACTTCAAAAACAGTGTGGTGGTCATGACCTCTAACCTGGGCTCGGCCCAGATTCAGGATCTGGCCGGTGATCCCGAGGCGCAAAAGGCGGCGGTGATGGATGCGGTCAGCAGCCACTTCCGTCCTGAATTCATCAACCGGATTGATGAGGTGGTGGTGTTCGATCCGCTCGGCAAGGAGCAGATCGGCGGCATTGCCGAGATCCAGTTGCAGCGCCTGCGTCAGCGTCTGGCCGAGCGCGAGCTGAATCTGGAGCTTTCAGGTGAGGCGCTGGACAAGCTGATTGCCGTCGGCTACGACCCGGTCTATGGCGCTCGGCCGCTCAAGCGGGCGATTCAGCGCTGGATCGAGAACCCGCTGGCGCAGCGCATTCTGGCCGGTGATTTCGAGCCGGGCGCACTGATCAAGGTCGGGGTTGAGGGCGAGCAGTTTGTGTTCGGCCAGTAAGTCTTGCCGGGCGCGCTAGGGAAACACTGATTAATTGCACGCAAGCTCAGTAGCCCGGTTGTCACTGACCTGTTCTGGACTGTCGATGCCCTGGACGGGCATCGTCAAGCCCCCAGGGACGGGTTTACGGCGTGTCCAGAACGGGTCAGTGACAATTGGGCTAACACCGACATTGGTGTAATCAGTGTCTCTCTAGACCACGCCGGCAGCGCGCAGTCGGGCCAGGGCTGCGGCGTCGTAGCCCAGGGTCTTGAGCAGTTCTTCGGTATGCTCGCCCAGCTCTGGTCCGCGCCATTCGCTTGAGCCCGGGGTCTCCGACAGTTTGGGTACGATACCGGGCATCTTGAACGGCTTGCCATCCGGCAGTTGGGCATCAATGAACATGTCACGGGCGAGAAACTGCGGGTCCTTGAACATGTCGGCTACCGAATAGATTTGGCTGGCCGGTACTTCGGCTGCGTTCAAGAGGCTGAGCGCCTGATCCTGCGGCAGGCTCGCGGCCCAGGCGTCAATCAGTGCATAGAGCTCGTCACGCCGGGCATCACGCCCGGCATTGTCGGCCAGGCTCGGGTCGTCGGCCAGGTCATTGCGGCCGATGGCGCGCATGAAGCGCTGGAAGATCGCATCGCCGTTGGCGCCAATCTGAATCGCCTTGCCGTCGGCGCAGGTATGGATCGAGGATGGGGTGATGCCGGGCATGATGTTGCCACTGCGCTCGCGGATAAAGCCCAATACGTCGAACTCCGGCACCAGGCTCTCCATCATTGCGAACACCGCCTCGTACAGGGCTACATCCACAACCTGGCCCTGGCCACCGTTGACTTCGCGGTGACGCAGCGCCATCAGTGCGCCAATCACGCCCCACAAGGCGGCAATCGAGTCGCCGATAGAGATGCCGGTGCGTACCGGTGGGCGATCCTCGAACCCGGTGATGTAGCGCAGTCCGCCCATCGATTCACCCACCGCACCAAAGCCCGGCTGATCTTTCAACGGGCCGCTCTGGCCGAAACCGGATAGTCGGACCATCACCAGTCCCGGATTCAATGCATGCAGGACGTCCCAGCTCAGCCCAAGCTTTTCCAGGGTGCCGGGGCGAAAGTTCTCGATCAGGATGTCGGCGTCGGCCAGTAGCCGCTTGAGAATATCGATGCCTTCGGCTTGCTTGAGGTTGAGGGTCAGTGAGCGCTTGTTGCGAGCCTGGACGAACCACCACAGCGAGGTGCCCTCGTACAGCTTGCGCCATTTGCGCAGGGGGTCGCCGCCATCGGGCGATTCGACCTTGATCACCTCGGCGCCGAACTCGGCGCAGATCCGGGCGGCGAAGGGGCCGGCGATCAGGGTGCCGAGTTCGACGACCTTGAGGCCTGAAAGGGGCTTGCTGGGCATGCGCTCTCCTGGTGATGTGAGCATGATGACGGTCAGACACTACTGAGCCGTGATGCTTCGCGCAACCGCAATGCATTCGGCCTGGGTGCTGGCACTGGGCCAGAGTGCGACAGGGTTGGCGGATTTGGGGCTTTGCCTCGTGGTTGCGCTGTTGTTTAATAGTCGGGCGGCACTGGATGCGCCCGTCAGCAGGAAATGGAATTCTTCTCCCTCCGGATGATTCTCGCCCTGTTCATGTCGATGCTCAGCCCTCTGCTTGTAGGAGCGTTGGCTCGTGCCCGTTTATTTTTTGACTTATTACATGTGATTTGTTGATTTGTTACATGTAATAAACTAGGGTGACTTCATGGAGAAGAAATCGTCCGCCCATTACCAACGTTTGTACCGCCAGCGCCTGCGTGAGCAGGGGTTGGTCAAAAAGGAAGTCTGGATTCTGCCGGAGCACACGGCACAGCTTTTGGCATTTGAAAGGAAATTGCGCCAGCCCGGTTCGAAGCTGGTTCCGCAGGAGAAGGAGGAAGGAATGAGCATGCAGCAGATATGGACTGCCCAGGGGGTGTTCGAAGCCTTGTCCGCCACCGAGCTGTTCTCGGGCGGCCAGGCCAGCATTGAGCTGATTGATGGCAGTGATCCCAGCTTGCACCTGACCATGCATGAATACGGCGATTTGCCGCTGTTCCTGGCAGTGTTCGGTGAGCAGATCGTGGTGGAAGGGCTGCTCTGGCCGGCGTCGGATGTCGAGAATGCAGTGGCCTTCAACGAAGAGGTGCTGCGCACCCACAAACTGTTCCCACTTTCGAGTATCGGCCTGGAAACTCTGGCTGACGGCAGCCTGTGCTACACCATGTTCGGTGCTCTGAGCTCGGCTTCGACGCTCTCGGATGTGGTGTTCGAGATTGAGTTGCTGGCCGACAACGTGATCAAGGCCACGGAAGCCTATGAAGGCTTTCTCAAGGCCGGTGTCTGAGGAGACAAGCGAATGAATGTCTGGAGCAAATTGCTGACAGCGGTACGTGGCGGCGTGCATGAAGCCGGTGAGGCGGTAGTCGATAGTCAGGCACTGCGGATCCTCGATCAGGAAATTCGCGATGCCGATCAGGAACTGCATCGCTCGCGTGAAGCCTTGGCCGGGATCATGGCCAAGCAGAAGCTGGCAGCCGAGCAGGTAGCCAAGCTGCAGGCCAAGGTGGCCGAATATGAGCAGTATGCGCTCAAGGCTCTGGATGCCGGCAACGAGGCGTTGGCCCGTGAAGTGGCAGAAAAGATCGCCAACCTGGAGGTTTCTCTTAATAGCGAGCGTGAGCAGGCGGACGCCTTTGCTGCCAGTGTGGCGCAGTTGCGCAAGGCGGTCAGCCAGGCCGAAAGCAATATCAAGCGACTGAAGCAGCAGGCCGATACCATCAAGGCGACTGAAAGCGTGCACAAGGCGCAGTTGGCGGTCTCGCAGCGCTATGGTGGCTCGCAGGCCAAGATGCATACCGCGCTGGAGTCGCTCGAGCGGATCAAGCGCAAGCAGGCCGAGCGTGGTGCTCGCATGGAGGCTGCGGCCGAGCTGGCTGCCGAGGCCGATGTTGACCAGGCGCTGGACCAGAAGCTGCGTGAGGCCGGTATTGTTGCCGAAAGCGGCAGTGCCGACAGCGTATTGGCGCGTCTGAAGGGCAAGACCGGTAACTGACCGGATAGAAACTGGCCAGCCAGGCCGACACTGACAGGGATGTAGTTGCTCATGGAGCTGTTTTTTCAGACCTCGCTGACCTTTCCGGTGGTATTGCTCAGTTTTGTACTGTGCCTGGCCATTCTTTACTGGCTGGTTGTAGCTCTGGGGCTGCTGGATATCGATCTGCTCGACAGCGCCAGTGACGGGGGGCTGCAGGCCGAAGGGCTGGGCGGGCTACTGCTCAAGCTTGGGCTGGGCGGCGTACCGGTCACATTGCTGGTTACCCTGTTGGTGTTTTTCGCCTGGCTGTTCTGCTACTTCGCCGAACTGCTGGTTCTGCGTTTCCTGCCTTTGGGCATCCTGCGTTACCCCCTTGGGCTGGTGGTCCTGATTGCCGCCCTGCTGCTGGCCGCACCGGTGGTGCGTGTCGTGATTTACCCCCTGCGTCCCTTGTTTCAGCGTCTGCTGGCCAATACCACGTCGTCGCTGTTGGGGCGGACCGTGGTCGTACGCAGCCCGCGGGTCACTGCGATGCAGGGCGAAGCGCTGCTGGAAGATGGCGGGGCGGGGCTGATTTTGCGGGTTCGGGCTGATGAGTCGCTGGGCTACAAGCGCGGCGACCGTCTGGTACTGCTGGAGTACCTGGAGCCCGAGCACGCCTATCGAGTCATTACTGAGGACGAGTTCAACGGTCACTGAGCACCCGGCGCAAGGGTGCGCCCAGGGCCTTTTATCAAAGGAGATTGATTGCAATGAATCTGGCAATGTTCATGCCTTTTCTGATTGGCGTAGGTATTTTCTTCCTGCTGATCGTGGGCTTTTTCGTACTGTTCCAGGCCTTTTATATCAAGGTGCCGCAGGGAACCGCGTTGATCGTCAACGATATGTCGTCGACACCCAAGGTGCATTTCACCGGTGCTTTGGTTTATCCGGTGATCTACAAAAAGGAGTTCATGAAGATCTCGCTGCTGACGCTCGAGGTCGATCGGCGCGGCAAGGACGGCCTGATCTGTATGGACAACCTGCGCGCCGACATTACCGTGGCCTTCTATCTGCGGGTTAACGAAACCCAACAGGATGTGCTCAAGGTGGCCAAGGCTATTGGTGTCGAACGTGCCTCTGATCGCGCCGCAGTGAACGAACTGTTCAATGCCAAGTTTTCCGAAGCGCTGAAAACCGTGGGCAAGAAGTTCGACTTCGTCAGCCTGTTCGAGGAGCGGCAGAACTTCCGTGATCGGATTATCGAGGTGATCGGTAACGACCTTAACGGTTATGTGCTTGAAGACGTGGCGATCGACTATCTGGAGCAGACTCCCAAGGCTTCGCTTGACCCACACAACATTCTCGACGCCGAGGGTATTCGCAAGATTACTGAACTGACGGCTGCCCAGAATGTGATCACCAATGAACTGGAGCGCAACGAGGAACTGGCGATCCAGAAAAAGAATGTTGAGACCCGCGAAGCGGCGCTGTCGCTTGAGCGTCAGCAGGCTGATGCTGAGGCGCGCCAGAAGCGTGAGATTGAAACCATTCGCGCCCGCGAAGAGGCAGAGACCTTCAAGGTCCGTGAGGAAGAGCGCCTCAAGGCCGAGCAGGCGCGCATTCAGACTCAGCAGGAGCTGGATATTCGCAATGAAAACCACCAGCGCGAAGTCGAGGTTGCCCAGCAGAATCGCCAGCGTGCAGTTGTGATTGAAGTTGAAAAGGTTGAGCGGGCCCGGTCTCTGGAAGTGGTGGCACGTGAGCGTGAGGTCGAACTGCAGCGCATCGAGAAGGAAAAGGCCCTTGAGGAAGAGCGCAAGGCGATTGCCGCAGTGATCCGCGAGCGGGTAGCGGTCGAGAAGACCGTGGCCCAGGAAGAAGAGCGGATCAAGGAAGTGCGCGAAGTCTCCGAGGCCGAGCGTCTCAAGCAGGTGGTAGTGCTCAACGCTCAGGCCGAAGCCGAGCAGGAGCTGGTGCGTCAGGTCAAGCAGGCCGAAGCCGACGAGACTCGTTCGCGGCACAAGGCAGTGGAAATCAACAACATGGCCCAGGCCGAGCTGGAAGCGGCGGCCAAGCAGGCCGAAGCCAAGAAAAAGCTGGCCGAAGGTATTCAGGCCGAGCAGGCTGCCACCGGGCTGGCTGCAGCCAAGGTGCGGGAAATCACCGCAGCGGCAATGGAGAAGGAAGGACTGGCCGAGGCCAAGGTGCTGGCCGAACAGATGGCCGCCGAGGCTCGTGGCGAGGAAGAAAAAGGCCTGGCAGCGGCACGGGTGACCGAAGCTCAGGCGTTGGCCCGCGAGAAGGAAGGCCTGACCGAAGCCAAGGTGATGGAAGAGAAACTCACAGCGCAGGCTCGTGGCGAAGAACAGCTGGGTGTGGCCAAGGCGCGCGCCACCAAGGATCAGGGGCTGGCCGAAGCCGAAGTGCTGCTTGAGCGCTTCAATGCCGAAGCCGAGGGTCTGGGCAAGAAATTCGGTGCCCTGGACGCGCTCAGCGACACTGCCCGTCAGCACGAAGAGTTCCGCATGCAACTGGAGAAGGGCTTCGAGGAATCGATGGCCGCCATTGCCGCGAACAAGGATATTGCCAGGGATCAGGCCGAGGTACTGGCTACCGCACTGGGTCAGGCGAAAATCGAGATTGTTGGTGGCGAAGGCGACTTCTTCAACTCGTTTGCCAAGTCTCTGTCGGTTGGCAAGGCGATCGAAGGTGTGGTTGGCAAGAGTCCGGTGGTACAGGACGTATTGCAGCGATTGCTGGCCGGCAAGGCCACAACTCAGGCCAACGGCACTCCCGTGGCCAACGGCAGCCACGCCGCTGCCGGCAACTCCGGCGATATCTGATCCCGGACGTGTCGCTCCTGGCCCCGGCATACGCCGGGGCCTTGTCACCCATACACTTCTGAGCCAGGAAAAACAGGATGTCGGACGCGCAGGCGATCAGCCAGACACAGGACGTATTGGACAGGGCGGTGGCCGAAGGCGGGGCCTATGAGGTACTGCAGCGACGTCTGCAGGAGCAGGGGCGCCAGCTACGGCAGATTGCCGACAGTCTCAACCAGCAGCGCCAGGAGGAGTTCGGCAGCAGTCGCATGGAGGTGATCGGGCGGGTCCGGATCCGTACCGAGAACAACTGCACTGCCCGCGATATCGTGCAGGTCGGCGATTGCCTGTTGTTCGGTTACAACGTTTTTCTCGGCCTGAAAAAGGAAACCCGCGTCGAGGACGTTTTCTCGCTCTATCGGCTGAGTGCGCAGGATGAAGGCTATGAGGCCGAGCAGGTTGCTCTGGCCGGCAGCTTCCTGGCCGAGCCCGGGTTCGTCAACGATTTCAACGAACTTTATACCTATTACAAGAACACTCATCTGCTGCAATTGCTGGTGCGTGACGGCAAGTTGCTGGCGTGCTTCCAGATCGGTGACCGGGTCAGCGACGTGCGGGTGTTCCGCTGGTCGATATCGGTTGATGGCAAGCAGGTACGCTATATCGACAACCGCGGTGAGCGGGATATTTCCCTGCCTGGACGCTACGATTTCGAGTGGCAGAAGACCGACCGTGAGATGGTGGTCAGTGGCCGCCATCCGCACGTCAATATTCTCGATAGCGTGTTCATCGAAACTCTCGGCGGCAACCTGACCATCAAGGTTGAGAATAATACCGAGGATGGTCTGGGCATCTACCGCGAAGCGGTGCTCGACAAGACCCAGTCGCTGGATGACGCAGAGATCGAATACGCTAGGCTCGGCAGCCTGATTCTGCTCAAGGTGCTGCCTTACCGCGAAGAGCAGTGGCGCTATCTGGTCTTCAATACCCTGACCCGACAGGTCGAGCGCATCGACGCCATTGGTCTGGCCTGTGTGCAACTGCCGGAAGACCACGGGATTATCTTTCCCGGCGGCTACTATCTGCAGAACGGTGAGCACAAGGCTTTTGACCAGTCGATGCAGGGCATGCGCTTCAAGCGGGCGGTGCGTTCACCCAATGGTGAGGATGTGCAGTACATCTTCTACCATCCCGAGCAGGGACGCTCGGCGCTGTTCACCTACAACATGATCAGCCGTGAGCTGCAGAACCCGATTTTTGGCCATGGCTATGCCCGGCTCGAGGATGGCCGCATGGTCATCTTCGCTGCCGAGGGCGATGAGCCAACCCGTATTCACCCGATGCAGATCTGGCTAACGCCGTTCTGCTCCGACGAGTTCGCCGCCCGCCAGCCGCAACGCAGTGGTTTCTTTGGCCGCATCGGTAACCCCGAGCTGGTTCGCGGGATTTCCGAACTGCTCAATCTGAGCCGCGAGATCGACAGCTCTGAGGTGTCGATTCAGCGCTATTCGCAACTGTGCATCAATACCCGGCGGCTGTTCGACGCCTATCACTGGCTGGATGACCCGCACTGTCAGGGTCTGGCATCGGTACTGCACGAGATTGCCGCCACCGGTGAGCTGGTACTCGATGAGTTCGAGAAGGTTGAAAGCATTCGTCAGCAGTCGGCCCGGGCAATGGCTGAGGCCGAGACGCGTTTCCGGACCCTCAATGAGAGTCTGCGCAGCGATGACTGGAAGCAGGTGCAGGATTATGTCGCTGCGCTCAATGGCATCAATGCCTTGCGTGGTCAGTTGCTGACGATTCGTGATTACCGATATATCGATGTCGCCCGCATCGATGAGATGGAACAGCAACTGCTCGAATCCCAGGAGCGGGTTGCCGCCGCCACCGCTGCGTTTCTTGCCAGTGATGCCGCCCTGCAGCCCTATGTCGAGGCGTTGCAGGAGCACGACCAGCAGGCCCGTGAGGCTGTCAGCGTGGCGCAATTGCGCGAGCATCTTCAGGCATTCGAGACAATGGCGACCGATCTCGACATGCTGTCGGGGCTGATGGCCTCTCTGCAGATCGATGATGCTACCCAGCGTACCGCGATCGTCGAGTCGATCTCTGAGGTCTATGCCCGGCTCAATCAGGCCCGGGCGCGGGCGGATCAACAGCGTCGTAGTCTGGGCTCAGCCGAGCAGGTGGCGCAGTTCGGGGCTCAGTTCCGGCTGTTCAGTCAGGGGATCACCAGTGCGCTGGGGCAGGCCCGTGACCCGGAACGCTGTGATGAGCAACTGTCGCGTTTGCTGGTACAGCTAGAGGAACTGGAAAGCCGATTTGGCGATCACGAGGAGTTTCTCGGCGATATCCTGGCCAAGCGTGAAGAGTTGCTGGAAACCTTCGAGACCCATCGCCAGGCTCTGGTCGATGAACGCCAGCGTCGGGCTCAGGGATTGCTGGATGCGGCGTTGCGGATTATCGACAGCCTTGGCCGGCGTACCGCGCGCTTTACCCAGGCCGATGAGCTGAACGCATTCTTTGCCTCCGATCCACTGATTCTCAAGTTGCGTGAGCTGACCGAGCGCTTGCGCGAGCTGCAGGATAACGTCAAGGCCGATGATGTCGAAGCCCGGCTCAAGCAAGCCAGGGATCAGTCCGTGCGGGGGCTGCGCGACAAGAGTGAGCTGTTCGAGGATGGCGGCAATATCATTCGCCTGGGGCCGCGTCATCGCTTCAGCGTCAATACCCAGGAACTCGATCTGACGCTGATGCCGCGCGGCGATCACCTGCATCTGCATCTGACCGGCACTGACTTTTTGGAGCCGTTGGTACACCCCGAACTCGAGCAGTTGCGTGAGTTCTGGCAGGTAGCGCTGGAGTCTGAATCGGCACAACTGTATCGCGCCGAATACCTGGCCGGTGAGCTGCTGGCGGCTGCCGAAGCGGGTGAGCATGGCCTGAGCCTGGAGCTGTTGCATGGGCAACTGCTGGATCCCGAGCAACTGGTCCGGACCTTGCGCGATTTTGCCACCCCGCGCTACCGCGAAGGCTATGAGAAAGGTATCCACGATCATGATGCCGCACTGATTCTGGCGCAGTTGTTGCCGCTGCGAGATAGCGCTGGTTTGCTGCGCTTCTCGCCGCACGCGCGGGGCCAGGCGGTGTTCTTCTGGAGCCAGTGCAGCCAGGATGAGGCCTCTGCCCATTGGCCGCAGCGTGCCCGCAGCGCGCTGCATATCCGTCAGTTGTTCGGCCCTGATGACGGTTTGCGGCAACTGCAGCAGGAAGTGCTCCAGAGCTTGCGTCAGTGGTGCGAGGAGCAGGGGCTGGAGACAGCCGAGCAAGGGCTCGGCGAGGCGGCCGAGTATCTGATGTTGGTGCTGGCTGGCGAGTCGCACGAATGGCTGTTCAGCAAGTATGCCGAGCATCTGCTCGAAGGCTTGCGCCAACGACTTGAGCAAGCCGCCATCTGGGATGACTATCAGCAGGCGCTGGCGCGCCTGGATGGTCGGCCGGGGGCGCGCTGGTGGCTGGTGGACAACTGGTTGCGCGGGCTCTGTCAGGCCTCCGAGTATTCGGGGCTTGCAGCCTACATTCCGGAGGCCGTCGCCCTGGCACTGCTCGCTGACGGGCTGACTGCACGGATAACCGAGGTTGACCTGCAGTTTCGGGTTGAGCGGCTGCTGGGCGAGCACCCGCGTATCAGCCAGGGCTGCATGGACCTGGCGGTGGACGACTTCTTTGCTCGGCTGCGCTATCACCGCGAGCGTTTCCTGCCTGGTTTGCGCCGCTACCAGAGCCTGCGTCAGGCGGTGATTCAGCAGCAGCGCGATGACTTGCGGCTGTCCGAGTTCAAGCCCAGGCCGCTCAGTTCCTTTGTACGCAACAAGCTGATCAACGATGTCTATCTTGGGGTAATCGGTGACAACCTGGCCAAGCAGATGGGCACCGCCGGAGAGAACCGGCGTTCGGATCTGACTGGCTTGTTGATGCTGATTTCACCGCCCGGTTATGGCAAGACCACCTTGATGGAGTACGTGGCCCATCGCCTGGGCCTGGTATTCATGAAAATCAATGGACCGTCGCTGGGGCATGAAGTGCGTTCGCTGGACCCGGCCCAGGCCCCGGATGCGACCTCGGCGCAGGAACTGGTCAAGCTCAACCTGGCGCTGGAAATGGGCAACAACGTCATGCTCTATGTCGACGACATCCAGCATACCCATCCGGAGTTTCTGCAGAAATTCATTTCCCTGTGTGATGGCACTCGGCGTATCGAAGGGGTATGGAAAGGACGAACGCGCACCTATGACATGCGTGGGCGCAAGTTCTGTGTGGTAATGGCCGGTAACCCCTATACCGAATCCGGTGAGGTATTCAAGATCCCCGACATGCTGGCCAACCGCGCCGACATCTACAACCTTGGTGACACCCTGGGCGGTATGCAGGAGGTGTTCGCGCTCAGTTATATCGAGAACAGTCTGACCTCCAGCCCGGTGCTGGCACCGCTGGCAACTCGCGACATGCAGGATGTCTATCGGTTTGTTGCCAAGGCTGAAGGCAAGCCGTTCTCCAGCAATGAGCTGAGTCACAGCTACAGCACCGCCGAGATTAACGAGATCGTGGCTACCCTGGAGCGGATGATGCAGGTGCGCGATGTGGTGTTCCGGGTCAATCAGCAGTACATCGCCAGTGCCGCTCAGGATGATCGCTACCGTACCGAGCCGGCGTTCCGCCTGCAGGGCAGTTACCGCAACATGAACAAGCTGGCGGAGAAGATTTCGCCGGTGATGAATGAGCAAGAACTGCTGCAACTGATTGCCGATCATTATCAGGGTGAGGCTCAGTTGCTGACCACCGGGGCGGAGGAGAACCTGCTTAAGCTGGCTGAGCTGCGGGGTAACCTGACTTCGGAGCAGGCTGAGCGCTGGACCAGGATCAAGGCCGACTTTACGCGCAACAAGGCCATGGGCGGCAGCGACGAGGATGTCGGCAACCGGGTAGTGGCGCAACTGGTCAGCATTGCCGAACAGTTGCGAGCCCTAGGCCAGCGCTGAAGCTGATTGAATCAGTGTTTCCTTCGTGCAACCACCCTCACTGCGGGGGTGGTTTTGCGCTACACTGGCCGCCCACCCAGTTCCGGATATGCATCTCATGGCTCTGCAAGCCACGCCTTATAAGATCAATCTCAACCTCAGTGACACTGATCGCGGGGTCTATGAAAACCTGCGTATGACCGTGGCCCGTCATCCTTCCGAGACCGAGCAGCGGCTGACGGTGCGGATTCTGGCCTACGCCCTCTGGTACAACGAGGCGCTGAGTTTTGGTCGCGGGTTGTCGGATACCGATGAGCCGGCCCTGTGGGAAAAAAGTCTGGATGGTCGGGTCATGCACTGGATTGAAGTGGGTTTGCCGGATGCAGACCGTCTGACCTGGTGTTCGCGGCGAGCCGAAAGGGTGTCATTGCTAGCCTATGGCAACACCCGGGTGTGGGCCAGCAAAGTGGGTTCGGCGGCGGCGATGCTCAAGAATCTGAGCATCGCGGTGGTTGAGCAGGAGCCGCTGGAGGTGCTGGCCACTGACTTGCCACGCAGTATCGATTGGGGTGTGATGATCAGTGACGGCGTTATCTATGTCAGCGATGCCCAGGCCCAGCATGAACTGAGCCTGGAATGGTTGCAGGGCGAGCGCTGAGGTCCTATGCGTATCGAGTCCCGCCCGTTGCCCGAGCGGCTGCCTGACCTGGGTGAGCTGCCACCGCTGTTGACCCGTCTGTATGCCGCCCGTGGTGTCTGCTCCGCGGCCGAACTCGATCGGCGCTTGCAGGCCTTGTTGCCATATTCCCTGCTCAAGGGCATTGAGGCGGCGGTGGCGCTGTTGCAGCAGGCGCTGGAGCAGCGTCAGTCGCTGCTGATTGTCGGCGATTTCGATGCCGATGGCGCCACCGCCAGCAGCGTAGCGGTACTGGCGCTACGGGCGTTGGGTGCGGCGCGGGTCGATTACCTGGTGCCCAACCGGTTCGAGTATGGCTATGGTCTGACCCCGGAAATCGTCGCCGTGGCCCGGCAATATCAGCCCGACGTGCTGGTGACCGTGGACAACGGCATCTCCAGTATCGACGGGGTAGCGGCAGCACGGGCCGCCGGAATGCGGGTGCTGGTCACTGATCATCACTTGCCGGCCGAACAACTGCCGGCAGCCGACGCCATCGTCAATCCCAATCAGCCAGGTTGTGAATTCCCCAGCAAGGGAATTGCCGGGGTCGGGGTGATCTTCTATGTGATGCTGGCATTGCGCGCGGCATTGCGCGAATCGGGTTGGTTCACTGAGCGGCCCGAGCCGAATCTGGGCGAGTTGCTTGATCTGGTGGCACTGGGCACAGTGGCCGATGTGGTGCCACTGGATGCCAATAACCGGATTCTGGTACATCAGGGGCTGGCGCGGATCCGCGCCGGTCGCTGTCGGCCAGGTATCCGCGCGCTGCTGGAGGTGGCCGGGCGACCGATGGGGCGGCTGAGCTCCAGCGATCTTGGTTTCATTCTCGGGCCACGGCTCAATGCCGCCGGACGTCTGGACGACATGAGCCTGGGCATTGAGTGCCTGTTGACCGAGTCCGAGGACCAGGCCCAGGAAATGGCCCGTGAGCTGGATAGCCTCAACCGCGAACGCAAAAGCATCGAGCGTGAGATGCAGCAGCAGGCGCTGGCTACTCTGGAGGCGATGAGTCTGGATGCCGAGCAACTGCCATTTGGGCTGTGCCTGTTCGATCCAGACTGGCATCAGGGCGTGATCGGCATTCTTGCCTCACGGCTCAAGGACCGCTATCACCGTCCGGTGATTGCCTTTGCCGATGCCGGTAATGATGAAATCAAGGGCTCGGCCCGTTCGGTGGCCGGGCTGCATATTCGTGATGCGCTGGATGCCGTAGCGGCGCACAACCCCGGCCTGATCAGCAAGTTCGGCGGCCATGCCATGGCGGCCGGGCTGTCCTTGCCCAGGGCCCACTTCGAGACGTTTCGGGCAGCCTTCGATGTCGAGGTCCGGCGTCAGCTCAGCGCCGAGGACCTGAGCGGCCGGCTGTTGTCTGACGGCGAACTGACGGCCAGCGAATTCCGGCTCGAACTGGCCGCGCAACTGCGCGAAGCCGGCCCTTGGGGGCAGCACTTTCCTGAGCCGGGCTTTCATGGCGAATTTCAATTGATCCAGCAGCGGCTGGTTGGCGAGCGCCACCTGAAAATGGTGCTGCAACCGCCAGGTAGCACTGAAGTGCTGGATGCGATTGCCTTTAATATTGATCCTCAAGTCTGGCCCAATCCGCGGATTCAGCGAGTACGTCTGGCCTATAGCCTGGATATCAACGAGTACCGTGGGCGTCAGAGTTTGCAGTTGGTGGTCAGGTTTCTGCAGCCACTTTAGGGAACCGCCGAAAAACTAGCTGCGTTGGCAATACGGCGTTAAAAACGGCCTCAAAATGCTCATTTACACCACGTAAACTGCGCTTTTTCGGCCGTTTTTGCCTTGTCTTGCCTGCCTCGCTTACGTTTTTCAGCGGTCCCCCGGTCCAACCCCGCCAAGTCATTTGCGTCCCCGGGGATGTGTGCCACGCTTAAAGTAAAACAATACGCGTGGTGAGTCATGAATCCTGGCGCGAGCAGTTACGATTACATCATTGTGGGGGCCGGTCCGGCGGGTTGCCTGCTGGCCAACCGCTTGTCTGCCCAGGCCGACAAGCGGGTGCTGCTGCTGGAAGCTGGCGGCCGTGATGACTATCCCTGGATTCATATCCCTGTTGGCTACTTGTACTGCATCGGCAACCCTCGTACCGATTGGTGCTATCAGACCGAGCCTGAGCCGGGGCTGGGTGGTCGTAGTCTGGGCTATCCGCGCGGTCGGGTGTTGGGTGGTTGCTCGTCGATCAATGGCATGATCTACATGCGTGGTCAGGCGCGTGACTATGACGGTTGGGCTGCGGCCGGGAACCCCGGTTGGAGCTGGCAGGAGGTGCTGCCGTTATTCAAGCGCAGCGAAAGTCATTTTGCCGGGGCCAGTGCGCTGCATGGCGGCGATGGCGAATGGCGGGTGGAAAATCAGCGGCTGCACTGGACCCTGCTCGATGACTTTCAACGGGCCGCCGCTCAGTGTGGTATTCCGCCGGTCGACGACTTCAACGGCGGCGACAACGAGGGTTGCGGCTATTTTCAGGTCAATCAGCGCAGTGGCGTGCGCTGGAATGCCGCCAAGGCCTTTCTGCAGCCGGTCCGCAAACGCGTCAACCTGACCGTGCTGACTTCAGCCGAGGCACTTTACCTGAACTTCAGCGGGCGGCGGGTCAAGGGCCTGAGTGTGCGCTGGCATGATCAGGTCCTTGATCTGGAGTGCCGGGGTGAAGTCATTCTCTGTGCCGGCGCCATAGGTTCACCAGCGTTGTTGCAGCGCTCCGGGGTTGGCCCTCGGGGGTTGCTTGAGTCGCTCGGGGTGCCGGTGCACCATGTCCTGCCAGGCGTTGGTGAAAACCTGCAGGATCACCTGCAATTGCGCCTGATCTACCAGGTCAGCAATGCCCTGACCCTCAATCAACTGGCCGCCAGTTGGCATGGCAAGCTGGGCATGGCGCTGCGTTATGCCTTCAAGCGCAGCGGCCCGTTGGCCATGGCGCCGAGTCAGTTGGGCGCCTTTGCCCGTTCTGATCCGCAGCAGCCGGCGGCTAATCTGGAGTTTCATGTGCAACCGCTGTCGCTGGAGCGTTTTGGTGAGCCGTTGCACCGGTTCCCGGCGTTTACTGCTTCGGTGTGCGATCTGCATCCACATAGCCGTGGGCATGTGCGGATCGCCAGCCACGATCCGGCCCAGGCACCGCTGATCCAGCCCAATTACCTGAGTCATCCGGAGGATCTGCGCACTGCAGTGGCGGCAATACGACTGGCCCGACGCATTGTCGCGGCTCCGGCGTTGCAGCCCTACCAGCCGCAGGAGTACAAGCCGGGGCCGGCTTATCAGACTGATGAGGAGCTGGCGGCGGCTGCCGCGCAGATCGGTACGACGATTTTTCATCCGGTTGGCACCTGCGCCATGGGCAGTGGCCCCGATGCGGTGGTCGATCATCAGCTTCGGGTTCATGGCTTGAGCGGGCTGCGGGTGGCGGATGCGTCGATCATGCCGAGCATTACCTCGGGCAATACCTGCTCACCAACCTTGATGATCGCTGAAAAGCTGGCGCAACTGATGACCGGATAATCGGGCGGAATCTTGACTTGGGCCAATGCGTCGACAAGGCTGTCGAGGTGCAATCGAGGCTAACTTGCACTTATGGAGACAGATGATGGATCAACCGCAAAGCCCCCGGCCCTGGCATGCCCAGCCGGTTGAGCAGGTCTATGACACGCTGAACTGCACATCGTCGGGATTGAGTCCGCCTGAGGTGGCTGCACGGCTCGCTCGGTATGGTGAGAATCGCCTGCCAGGAGTCAAACCACGGCCTCTGTGGCGGCGTTTGCTGGCCCAGTTCCAACATGTGCTCATCTACATTCTGCTGGTGGCGGCGACAGTCACTGCGGTGCTCGGGCACTGGCTGGATACCAGCGTGATTCTGGCCGTGGTGGTGTTGCAGGCGGTAGTCGGGTTTATCCAGGAAGGGCGAGCCGAGCAGGCATTGGCTGCCATTCGCCACATGCTGGCGCCCAAGGCCACGGTATGGCGTGAAGGGGAGCGTCGACGGATTGATGCTGCCGAGCTGGTACCGGGTGACCTGCTGCTGCTTGAAGCAGGAGACCGGGTAGCAGCCGATGTGCGCCTGGATCAGGTACATGGGCTCAAGGTCGATGAAGCGCTGCTGACCGGGGAGTCGGTGGCGGTGGACAAGACGGTTGAAGCCCAGGCTGAAGATGCGCCCTTGGGCGACCGGCTGGGAATGGCCTATTCCGGTACCCTGGTGCGGGCCGGCACGGCCAGAGGGATTGTTGTGGCCACCGGTGAAACGACTGAAATCGGTCGTATTTCCGGGTTGCTGGATACGCTCACGGTGTTGCAGACCCCACTGCTTGAGCAGATGAACCGGTTTGCCAAGTACCTGTCGCTGGTGATTGTGCTGGCTGGAGCCATGGTGTTTATCGCCGGCTGGCTGTTCGGCAGCCGGCCGCCGGTTGAGCTGTTCATGGCGGTGGTGGCGCTGACCGTGGCAGCTATTCCCGAGGGGTTGCCGGCGATCCTGACCATTACCCTGGCGATTGGGGTACGGCGCATGGCCACCCGTCAGGCGGTAGTGCGGCGCATGCCGGTGATTGAAACCCTGGGCGCGGTTTCGGTGATCTGCTCGGACAAGACCGGCACTTTGACCCGCAATGAGATGATGGTCGCGGCGGTGGTACTGGCTGGGCGTGAATATCCGGTCAGCGGTGACGGTTACATCGCTGATGGCCGGATTGGCGAGGTTGCCGCAGAACCGCCGGCGCCATTGCTGGAGCCGTTGGCTCAAGCGGCGCTGCTGTGTAATGACGCGCAACTGGAGCACAAGGCTGACCATATTCAAGTGCTCGGGGACCCGATGGAAGGGGCCCTGCTGGTGCTGGCGGCCAAGGCCGGGCTGGATACCAAGGCCTATTCTGGGCAGTGGCCCCGGGTCGATGAAATACCTTTCGATGCCGATCTGCGCTATATGGCCACCTTGCATCATGATCATCACGGGCATGGCGTGGTTTTGCTCAAGGGCGCTCCGGAGCGGTTGCTGGCGTTGTGCGATAGCCAACTCGACCAACAGGGCGGCGTCCAGCCGCTGCAGCCTGAGCAATGGCTGCAGCAGGTCGAGGTGCTGGCGGAGCAGGGTCTGCGGGTGCTGGCATTGGCACGCAAGCCGGTAGCGGCCAGCCAAGTGGTGCTGGCCAGTGACGACTTGGCCAGTGGCGTACAGTTGATCGGGATCGTTGGGTTGATGGATCCGCCGCGCCAGGAAGCTATGGAAGCCATAGCCGAGTGTCATCAGGCCGGCGTGCGGGTCAAGATGATTACTGGCGACCATGCCCTGACCGCCCGGGCGATTGCCGCGCGTCTGGGGTTGCGCAATACCGAGCGGGTTGCCACCGGGCAGGAGCTGGATGCGCTGGACGATCAGCAGTTGCTGGCTCTGGCTCAGGAGGTCGACGTGTTCGCCCGGACCAGTCCGGAGCACAAGCTGCGACTGGTTCAGGCCCTGCAGTCCGCCCACGGGGTGGTGGCTATGACTGGGGATGGGGTCAACGATGCGCCGGCGCTCAAGCGTGCCGATGTTGGTATCGCTATGGGCGTCAAGGGGTCGGAAGCGGCCCGTGAGGCATCCGATATCGTGCTGCTCGACGATAATTTCGCCAGCATTGCCGCGGCGGTGCGAGAAGGGCGGACGGTCTACGCCAACCTGAAAAAGGCCATCAGTTTCCTGCTGCCGATCAATGGCGGCGAGGCCGCCAGTCTGGTGGTCGCACTGTTGATTGGCCTGACGTTGCCGATCACCGCCTTGCAGATTCTCTGGGTCAACCTGGTCAGTTCGGTAGTTCTGGCCATGGGCCTGGCCTTTGAGCCCGCCGAACCGGATGTGATGCGCAAGCCGCCGCGTTCGGCCAGGGCCGCATTCCTCGACAGTTTCCTGGTCTGGCGTATCGTGCTGGTCTCGCTGCTGTTTCTTGGCGGGATCTTCGCTACCTTCCAGTGGGCGATGCATGCCGGCTTGGGTGAGGATGCGGCGCGCACGCTGGCGGTCAACACTCTGGTGGCGATGGAGGTGTTCTATCTGTTTGCCGTGCGTTATCTGGACAGCCCGGCACTGACGCTGCGTGGAGTGCTCGGCACGCCGACGGTATGGATTGTGGTGCTGGCAGTCACGGCGCTGCAACTGGCCTTCACCTACAGCCCGCCGATGCAGGCGTTGTTCGCAACCGAAAGCCTGGGCCTGTGGCCATTGATCCTGGCACCTCTGGCCGGGGTTGTGGTGTTGCTGGTGCTGGAGTTGGAAAAGCGCGTCCGTCGACCAGCCTAGAACGGGGGATTGACGGAGTCGATATGAATGGGGTGTGATAGCCCTTTGCCAAAGTCGAGACTGCAGTACGTCAGTCGACAGCGTTAAGTGGAGCATGGGGGCATGCTCTTGGCGGGGGGAGCCTGGGTAGTGCCTGACCTGAAAAAACGCCTGGAGGAAATGCAGCGCAGCCTCGGGTTGAACGCGGCTGAGCTGCAGCGGCGCATGCGTTTGCTGATGCTGGAGGAGGGGGATCAGGCCGAACTGACCCCTTATCTGGCCGAGCTCGATAACATGCATCAGCGTTGTGTTGAGGCTCTGCATGAGCACCTGCAGGGCTTTGATTCACCGGCTGCGCAGTTTGCCCGGCCCGGACTACTGGTGCGCCTGAAAGAGCATCAACTGCGTTATTACGGACAGTTGTTGCGTGGCCCTTATGACTTGCAGTATGCCCGTTTGCGCATTCTGGTGGGGCTGACCCACGAGCGTGAACAGGTTGAATCCAAGTGGTATCTGGGCGCCTATCATTTTTATCTGAACTTCATGCATCGGGCATTGTTTGGCCAGTGGCCGGATCAGCCTGAGCTGGCTGCACGACTGTATCGTGGGCTGATGAAGGCGGTGTTCTTCGACATGACCCTGGCGGTCGATACCTATGCAGCCGCCAGCCGACTGGCGCTGGAAGACAGTGAAGCGCGTTATGCGCGAGCTGTGCGAGGGGCCAACGACGGGCTCTGGGAATGGCATGTAGATGATGATCGCCTGCAATTATCTGAGCGTTGGCTGCAGATGCTGGGGCTGGATGCCGTTACCGCACCGGCTACCCTGCATGCCTGGTCCGAGCGCATGCCGGAAAGCCATCGACAGGCTTTTGCCGCGGCAGTGACCGAGCATCTGGAAGGGCGCCAACCGTTCCTGCATATTGAATGTCAGGTCCGTGATCGCTGGGACCGCCTGGTCTGGGTCCTGATCCGCGGGTTGCTGTCGGTGGATCAGCATGGCGAACGCCTGCTGGCCGGCTCGCAGTCGGATATAACCCTGCGCAAGAGCACTGAGCAGGAACTGGCCCATGCCACTCTGCATGACCCGTTGACCGGCTTGCCCAATCGGCAGCGCATGAATGAACTGCTGTTGCAGGCATTGCAGCGCCAGGCCAAGCCCGGTGCTCGTTATGCCGCGGTACTGTTCATTGACCTGGACCGTTTCAAGCTGATCAATGACAGCCTGGGGCACCAGATCGGCGATCAGGTGCTGGTCCAGGTGGCGAACCGGATTGAGCGCTGTATCCGCCCTGGTGATCACCTGTGCCGCTTTGGCGGAGACGAGTTTGTGGTGCTGCTGGATGACATGGCCCGGGCGGCGGATGCTGAACACGTAGCCAAGCGGATCATGAGCAGCCTGCATTATCCGCTGATTGCCGGTGGTCGGCGGCTGAATATCAGCGCCAGTATCGGGGTGGCTCCGCTCAAGGGCCAGGATCAGCAGCAGGATGCCCTGCGTGAGGCTGACTTGGCATTATATCGGGCCAAGGCGTTCGGCAAGTCGCAACTGGCGCTGTTCAACGAGACGCTGCAACAGGAAGTGCATCAACGCTTGAATCTGGAAACCGCGCTGAGCGAGGCGCTGGGACGGGGCCAGTTCGAACTGTTCTATCAGCCCATCGTCAAGGTTGCCGCCGGACGTTCGCGGGTGATCGGGGTAGAAGCCTTGCTGCGCTGGTGGCAGGGCGAGGTGCTGGTGGCGCCGGATGAGTTCATTCCAGTGCTGGAAGAGACCGGTGACATCGTCAAGGTCGGCGAGTGGGTGCTGCGTCAGGCCTGCACCCAGGTGCGAACCTGGCAGACCCACGGATACCCTGGGCTGCGCTGCTCGGTCAACCTGTCCAGCCGCCAATTGCTCGAACAGGGGTTCGCCGAACGGGTGGCTCTGATCCTGGCCGAGACCGGCCTGCCGGCCAACAGTCTGGTGCTGGAAATTACCGAAAGCCTGTTGATGCAGGATGGTCCACAGACCCTGGCGACGCTGCGTGAACTGGAGAGCATGGGGGTACGCATTGCCCTTGATGATTTTGGTACCGGCTTTTCTTCGCTGGGCTATCTGCACCGCTACCCGCTACATATCATCAAGGTCGACAAGAGCTTCGTGTCCATGGAGCCGGATAATGAACGGCTCAAGGCTATCAGTCGAGCAATCATCGGGCTGGGCCGGGGCCTGGAGATGGATGTGATTGCAGAAGGGATCGAAACCGCCGAACAGATGGCGTTTCTCGATCAGGAAGGGTGTCACTTCGTTCAGGGCTACTGGTTCAGTCGGCCGCAGTCTGCCCGACAGCTCGAGCCAGTGCTGGCCAGTCTGGCCGGGCCCGTGGCAGGCGCCGACCGGCTGCGTCCGACCCTGATCAACTGATCAGGGTCTATCAGGTAGCGACGTTAACGCAGGATATGCGGGTTGCCCAGGCCTTGAACTGCCAGCAACTCCTCTTCATCCAGCCAGTGCTGTACCGGGACCGCGCAGACTTCAGCGCAGGCGGCGACTACATGGGCCCAGGTTGAGCGGTTGGCGAACAGCATGCCGGCTTCGTCCAGAGTGCCGCCGCGATTGATATAACCCAGCACCCTGCTACGTTCAAAGTGCGGCAACAGGTTGGCCAGGTGCCCACGCATCACTTCCGGGCGCATATGGCAGAGCATGATCCGACGGCTGATCTCGACCGGGAACAGCTTTTCGCGCAACTCCGGGCTGGCGCAGGCGCTGGCCTCGTGGGCATCACGCGGGATGCGGAAATGGCCTGGGTCCTGCAGATAGACCAGTTGCCAGGATTGGCCATGTTCGCTCAGACGTTGCCCGGCGCGTTGCATCTCCGCCAGTTGATAAGCGCCATTGGCGATCAGCAGCAGCGGTTCGCCGTTGGCCTGGTACTCTGCCAGCAGCAAGGCGCCATCGCGGGCCAGTTGGCGGGCCTGTGGCGGTGTCAGCAGACTCGGGCGGTCACGCTTGGCTACCACCAGACAGCTCAGTCGGCCACGCTGCAGATATAGCTGCGGCAATAGCGCCAGGGTGCTGTTGTAGTCGGCTGGGAACACGACCTGCATCACATCGTGCATTTCACCCAGCAGGGCTTCGCAGAAGGTGGTGTCCTGATGTGACTGCTCGTTCTTGCCGTTTTCCCAAGTGTGCGAAGTAGCGATCAGTGGGAAGCCAAGCCAGCCAGCCGGCCGGCCGACTTCCTTTTGGTGTCGGGCGAAGATCAGTTCCTGGCGGACTGCGCCGAGCATCTTGACGCAGAAGGCTTCGTAGCTGGCCACCAGATTCAGGCCACCCTTGTTGGCCAGGCAGGCCGATACAATCGCTTCCTCATTAAGGGCGGTGATCACCTGGCCGTGGATGTCCTCCAGAGCGCTTTCCGGCTCGCTGACCCGGTGCTTGAGTGCTTCGAGCACGCCGCCCAGACGGTTGCTGGCCAACTCGTCCGGGTTGCCGACCCGGGCTCGCAGCTCGGGGTTGGCCTGCACCAGCGCAACGAAGAAGCGATCGACTGCCTGCATCGCCGAGCGCTCATCGCTGCTCCATTCAATTTCCGGGATCAGCGGTTGGGTCGGGTGGCGTTGCGTCAGCGGGTGGTCGCGCTCCAGCGGGCGCTGTTGCTCGGTATGCCGGCTCAACTGCTGGCAAGCCTGGGCTAACTGTTCGGGCTCGACCCAAAGCTTGGCGGCATACTGGTTGAACAGCTCGCGCGAAGCCTCGTCATGCCGTGGGTTGCCCGGCAATGGCAGGTTGTGGGCCGCATTCTCGCCCGCGCCATAGAAGCCGAAGCCCTTGGTGGTTTCGGCAATGCCGTAGGGGATCGGCAGCGGGTAATGGAGCAGGCCATGCTGATATTCATGCACTCGTCGGCCCAGACGTTGCTCCATCTCGAACAGCACGCAGGCAAAGGCCGCCGGGTCGCGCCCGTCAAACCGGATCGGATCGAAGCCGCAGCGAGTCAGGTGCTCGGCGAAGCCTTCCAGGCCGGACAGTGTACCCAGCTCGGTGCGTTGTTCGATGCGCCGGCCATTGGCGATCATGATCGGCAAGGCCGTGCCACAATCTTCGAAACGCCACCAGCGGGGTATCCAATCACTGCCGCGTTGCTCTTCGGCAGCGCCATCGGAGAGAAATGCCACCAAGGTTTCTCCGGGCAGTGGCATGTGTGCATACTGCAGTTCGGCAAAGCCCAGGTAGCCACCTTCGCTGATGCCTCCGGCGGTGTAAGGATTGACGTGACTGCCGAGAGGTGCGGCCGGGTGACCGTCGGGTAACTGGGTATAGCCGTAGAAGTCGCGCAACAACAGATTAAGGCCCTGATCACCCTGGTAGCGCTCGGCCTGTTCCGGATGCAGGTTGCCGGTCAGCACGTTGAGTGCATCGATGGCCGCCACGCAGTGACCCTGGCCCATCAGCCAACTGCGGGTCTGGCCGGTGAGGTTGTTCAGCGCCAGATAGGCGGCGTAGCCCGGCACCATGTTCAGGGCGCCGCCAGTATGGCCTTCTGGCCGGGATTTGAAATCTTCGGCCGGCAGCGGGCTGCCGTCGGTATGGCAACGTTTGGCGTAGGTCATGTGGACCACCAGCCAGAGGCCGGCACTGGTCAACAGATCAAGGGCCCTGAGTTGCTGGTAGACCGCATCCAGGCTGGGCTGACAGTGCAGCTGGACCAGTTGATGGGCGAGTCGGAAGGCGGCGGCCTGGGTCGTCAGGCTGTGTTCTATTACCCCGTAACCGGCGCGCCATTGGGCAAAGCTGGGGTGGTCATTGGCATGCTGGTCAAGGGTGGCTTGATCGGGAAGCAGCTGGCTCACGGTATGGCTCCGTTGTTCATGGCAAACAGTGTGTATTAGTGTAGGCGCTCTGGCCGGAACTTCTCTGATCTGGGTCAAGGCTGGTGGTGCTGCGATCAACCGCCTTCGGTCGTGGAGAAACTGCACGGGGCGGCCGATTTCCGCTACAATGCCGGCTTTTTCCCGAGCGGGCTGCCTGACCTATGGAAATCAATCCGATTCTGAACAACATCAAAGATCTGCGTGGTCGTTCCGAGACCATCAGGGGGTATCTTTGACTACGATCACAAACGTGATCGTCTGACCGAAGTCGAGCGCGAGCTCGAAGATCCAAGCGTCTGGAATGACCCGGAGCGGGCCCAGAATCTGGGCCGTGAACGGGCTCAACTGGCGCAGATCGTCGAAACGCTGGACGATATGCACGCTGGCCTGACGGATGCCTCCGAACTGCTGGAAATGGCCGCTGAAGAAAACGACGAGGCTGCCGTGGCCGATATCGTCAGCGAGCTGCAGCGCTTGCAGGACAGCCTGGAAAAGCTCGAATTCCGGCGCATGTTCAGCGGCGAGATGGACGCCAACAACTGCTACCTGGATATCCAGGCCGGCTCTGGCGGTACCGAGGCCCAGGACTGGGCCAACATGCTGCTGCGCATGTATCTGCGCTGGGCCGACAAGCACGGCTTCGAGGCGGAAATTGTCGAATTGTCCGAAGGTGAAGTCGCCGGGATCAAGAGTGCCACCGTACATGTACGCGGCGAATATGCCTTTGGCTGGCTGCGTACCGAGATCGGTGTGCACCGGTTGGTGCGCAAGAGCCCGTTTGACTCCGGTAACCGTCGGCATACCTCGTTCTGCGCGGTATTCGCCTCGCCGGAAATCGATGACAACATCGAAATCGACATCAATCCGGCCGATCTGCGGGTAGACACCTACCGCTCCTCCGGTGCCGGTGGTCAGCACGTTAACACCACCGACTCGGCAATCCGGATCACCCACGTGCCGACCAACACCGTGGTCAGTTGCCAGAACCAGCGTTCGCAGCACGCCAACCGTGATACTGCGATGAAGATGCTGCGTGCCAAGCTCTATGAGCTGGAAATGCAAAAGCGCAACGCCGCCGCCCAGGCGCTGGAAGACAGCAAGTCGGATATCGGCTGGGGCCATCAGATCCGCTCCTACGTGCTGGACCAGTCGCGGATCAAGGATCTGCGCACCGGTATCGAGCGCAGCGACTGCGACAAGGTGCTCGATGGCGATCTCGATGAATATATCGAGGCTAGCCTGAAGCAGGGGCTCTAAGCTCCCGCCAGGCCAACTCTATTACGTGTTTTACCCAGGAAGACCCGACATGACCGATCAGCAGCATGACCAGCAAGCCCATCACGAGGAAGAGAACCGCCTGATTGCCCTGCGCAAGGAAAAGCTTGCCGCCGAACGGGCCAAGGGCAACGCTTTCCCCAACCGCTTCCGCCGTGACAGCTACGCCGGTGATCTGCAGAAGGCCTATGCCGATCACAGCAAGGAGCAATTGGAAGCCGAGGCGATCCCGGTCAAGGTGGCTGGACGGATCATGCTCAACCGTGGCGCTTTCATGGTCATTCAGGACATGAGTGGGCGGATTCAGGTGTATGTCGACCGCAAGGGCCTGCCGGCCGAGACCCTGGAAGCGATCAAGACCTGGGACATGGGCGATATCATCGCTGCCGAAGGCACCCTGGCGCGTTCCGGCAAGGGCGACCTGTATGTGCACATGACCGCCGTGCAACTGCTGACCAAGTCGCTGCGGCCACTGCCGGACAAGTTCCACGGCCTGACCGATACCGAGCAGCGCTACCGGCAGCGCTATGTTGACCTGATCGTCAACGAGGACACCCGCCACACCTTCCAGGTGCGTTCGCAGGTGATCGGCCACATCCGCAAGTTCCTCGCCGAGCGCAACTTCCTCGAAGTCGAAACGCCAATGCTGCAGACCATCCCCGGCGGTGCCGCAGCCAAACCGTTCGAAACCCATCACAATGCGCTGGATCTGCCGATGTTCCTGCGCATCGCCCCGGAACTGTATCTGAAGCGGCTGGTGGTCGGTGGCTTTGAGCGGGTGTTCGAGATCAACCGCAACTTCCGCAACGAAGGCGTATCGACCCGGCACAACCCCGAGTTCACCATGCTCGAGTTCTACCAGGCCTACGCCGACTATGAAGACAACATGGACCTGACCGAGGAACTGTTCCGCGAGCTGGCCATGGCAGTGCTGGGTACTACCGAGGTGCCCTATCAGGGCAAGGTGTTCGATTTCGGCAAGCCGTTCGCGCGGATGTCGGTGTTCGACTCGATTCTGCACTTCAATCCCGAGATCAGCGCCGAGGATCTGCGCGATCTGGACAAGTGCCGGGCGATCGCGAAAAAGGCCGGTGCCGACGTCAAGGGCTTTGAAGGACTTGGCAAGCTGCAGACCATGGTGTTCGAGGAACTGGTCGAGCACAAGCTGGAGCAGCCGACCTTTATCACCCGCTATCCGTTTGAGGTCTCGCCGCTGGCGCGCCGCAGCGATGACGATCCGAGCGTGACCGATCGCTTCGAGCTGTTCATCGGTGGCCGTGAAATCGCCAATGCCTATTCCGAGCTGAACGACGCCGAGGATCAGGCCGAGCGTTTCCATGCCCAGGTGGCCGACAAGGACGCCGGTGACGATGAGGCCATGCATTTTGATGCCGACTTCGTCCGCGCGCTGGAATACGGCATGCCGCCGACCGCCGGCGAGGGCATCGGTATCGACCGCCTGGTGATGCTGCTGACCGACTCGCCATCGATCCGCGACGTGATCCTGTTCCCGCATATGCGTCCGGAGCATCACTGATCGTTTTTCCGTTGGTCAGTGCAGGGAAACCCTGAGCCCTGGAGTGATGTGCTGGCGCGCCTGGGGACGGCCTATAGCAGACACGCTACAAGCCATCCCTGGGGCTCGACGATGGCCATCCCTGGCCATCGACGGTCCGCCATAGGCCGTCCCCAGGCGCGCTTGGATACATTGATGGGGCTCAGGGTTTCCTCAGGCGGCCAGACGGAGCCAACGCTCCTTGCGCTGTCGAAGGCCGCTCATTGTGGACCGTCGATAGCCAGGGATGGCTATCGCCGAGCCTACAGGGATGTACTTGTGGCGTGTCCACAATGAGTGGCCTTCGGCAGGGCATTGCACCCAACAAACAAGCCCCGTAATGTCAACGCTCGTCATTCAGAGATTTCGGTCATGGCAGTCAAACAGAGCGAGCAATACCAACTGGTGATCCGCAGCCTGTCCGATCGGCTGGTGGAGGCGCAGGCGCCGATTCGGGTGCTGGATGCGATCAAGTGGGATGACAGTGTACGCGAGGAGTTCTTTCGCAAACGCTGCAAGAGCCTGCCGCCAGTGGATGCCGATTACTATGCCCAGCGCCCGCTGAGCTTCGATCCGGCCGAGCGTCTGCAACTGTTCCAGGATATTGAGCGCGACATTACCCGCCAGCTAGGCACCTTCAGCCCGGTCGGCCAGATCATGCGCCGCATGTGCCGCGAATATCGGATGGTCATCCGCATGCTGGAAGGGCGCGGTACGCCGGAGTTCGGGCGAATCTCCCAAGAGCTCTATGGCTCGGCTTCGGACGCGTTCCACGCTGGCGACCCGACCATTACCGACCTGGGCATCATGCTTAGTGAGTCCTTGAGCAATATCGGTAACGACCTGGGCCGAGAGCCCAAGACTATTGCTGCACCAGAAGCGGTGGCGATTCTGCAGGACAGGATGAATCAGGCGTTTCCCGATGATCAGGCGGTGCGGGTCTTCGAGTCCGACGGCATCGTAGCCGATGCGGCCGCGGGTGCCGATTACATCAAGATTCGCAGCGATGCCATGTTCAATCAGCGCGACCTGAAAATTCTGGCAGTGCATGAAGGCATGGTGCATGTGGCGACCAGTTTGAATGGTCAGCACCAGCCGATCTGTACCTTTCTGGCCAAGGGGCCACCGTCCTCGACCGTAACCCAGGAAGGGCTGGCGATTTTGATGGAGGTGATTACCTTTGCCTCCTATCCGGCCCGGCTGCGCAAACTGACCAACCGTACCCGGGCGATTCAATTGGCCGAGTCCGGGGCCAACTTCCTTGAAGTGTTCGAGTTCTATCGTGGCGAGGGCTACAGCCGCGAGGACAGTTATGCCAACGCCAGCCGGGTGTTTCGTGGCTCCAGCAGCGAGGGGCTGCCATTCACCAAGGATCTGGCCTATCTCAAGGGCTTTATCCTGACCTACAACTATATCCAGTTGGCGGTGCGCAAGGGCAAGCTGCAGCAGATTCCGCTGCTGTTCTGTGGCAAGACCACGCTGGAGGATATGCGCACCCTGGGGCAACTGGTGGACGAAGGTCTGGTGGTGCCGCCGCGCTACTTGCCCGAGCCGTTTGCTGATCTCAATGCGCTGAGCGCCTGGATGTGCTTTTCCGGATTTCTTACCAACCTCAGCCTCGAGCGGATCGAGGCCGATTACGCCAATATTCTGTAACGGAGTTTCGCATGGCCTGGATTCAGGAAGCCAACAAGATACCTATGATTTTGACCGCGTTTGCCACGGTCGTTGCCACTGTGACGGTGTTGCACCTGTATGGCTATCTGAACCTGACCCAGGATGATCAGGGGCGTGAGCTGGCCAGTTTCGATCTGGTTACCGTAGCCGATGCCCAGGGGCAGTTGCGTGGTACCCCGGCCGATTACCTGGCCGAGTGTGTGGATGGGGTGCTGGTGCTGCATTCGCGGCGGCACAATGCTCTGTCCGGGGTGCTGGTCGATGGTCGCCAGCGGGTGGTGCGTTGTGACGCGCAGTCGGTGCCGGTACTGGGAGGCGCGGATGACTGAGCGTACCGTGCAACTGGACGAGGGCTGGAAACAGGTTCTGGCAGACCAGTTCGAGCAGCCTTACATGCAGCAGTTGCGCGGTTTCCTGCAGGCCGAGAAAAGTGCAGGCAAGGTGATCTTTCCGCCTGGGCCGCTGATGTTCAATGCCCTGAACAGCACGCCGCTGGAGCAGGTCAAGGTGGTGATCATCGGTCAGGACCCCTATCACGGTCCGGGGCAGGCCCACGGTTTGAGCTTTTCGGTGCCGCCGGGTGTGCCGGCACCACCGTCGCTGCAGAATATCTTCAAGGAAATCCAGCGTGACCTTGGCTACCCCATTCCTGGCCATGGTTGTCTGCAAAGCTGGGCCGACCAGGGTGTGCTATTGCTCAATGCGGTGTTGAGCGTGCAGCAGGCCAATGCCGGGTCGCATGCCAATCGGGGCTGGGAGCGTTTTACTTCGCGGATCATTGAAGTGCTGAACGAGCAACGTGAGCATCTGGTGTTCATGCTCTGGGGCAGCTACGCACAGAAAAAAGGTGCACATATCGACTCCAAGCGCCATTGCGTGCTGGCCTCGCCACACCCTTCGCCGCTGTCGGCCCATCGCGGCTTTCTCGGTAACGGTCATTTCTCGGCCGCCAACCGTTATCTGCAAGAACATGGCCTGACCCCGATCGATTGGCGTCTGCCCTGATCCCGAAGGTTGTGTGGCCCGGTGGGTTATGGCTTATCCTTGAGGCAGTTTGAACCTGCCTGGAGAACCGCCATGGAACATGCTCTGCAACCCTATACCGCACTGGTACCCAAGACCAAGATGCTGGTGGTCCAGAAGGTGGGCCATACCGCGCTGGTGACCATCGACAACCCGCCGGCCAATACCTGGGATGAAGATACCCTGCACGGTTTGTATGAACTGGTGAAGCATCTGGACAGCGATCCGGAGATCTATGCACTGGTGATCACCGGCCGTGGCGAGCGGTTTTTCTCGGCTGGCGCCGACCTGAAGCTGTTTGCTGAGGGTGACCGGGCCCAGGCCCGGCAAATGGCGCGCTGGTTCGGTCTGGCCTTTGAGGCGCTGCGGGACTTTTCCGGAGTGTCGATTGCCGCGATCAATGGCTATGCCATGGGTGGTGGGTTGGAGTGCGCGCTGGCCTGCGATATTCGCATTGCCGAGCGTCAGGTGCAACTGGCCTTGCCGGAGGCCAGTGTCGGCTTGCTGCCGTGTGCTGGCGGAACCCAGGCGCTGGCCTGGCTGGTGGGTGAGGGCTGGGCCAAACGGATGATTCTGTGTGGTGAGCGTATCGACGGGGTCAAGGCCGAGCGCATTGGTCTGGTCGAGGAGGTGGTCGAGGAAGGGCAGGCCGTGCCGGCGGCGCTACATCTGGCCGCCCAGGTTGGGCGTCAGTCGCCGCGTGCGGTCAAGGCCTGCAAGCAATTGATCCAGGGTGCCCGGAGTCAGCCGTTGAATAGCCTGCTGGCCGACGAGCGCGAGCGCTTTGTCGATCTGTTCGAACTGCAGGATACCCTTGAGGGGGTCAACGCGTTTCTGGAGAAGCGGCCGCCGCAATGGCGCAACCGCTGACGACAGGCTGAAAATCGGCCATTGCGAGGAGCGTGGGACGTAGCGGCCCTCGCAATGACGGTAAGGGGCGTTCAGCCGAGCAGGTGCATGGCCGCTTCCATTTCTGCTGACAGGTCTTCCTCTTCTTCGCCGAGCGGGTTGATGCCGAGCTTGGCGAAGGAGGGGATCTGGTTCCAGTTCATCTGGGCGAATGGGTGCTCGCTGCCGGCCAATCCGTGGAGCATAGCGACCTGGACGATATCGGCATAGTCGGCTGTGGCCGAATTACGGCTGAAATCCAGGTGCTGGCTGGGTACTTTCAATAGCGGTGCCGGGAAGTCCCAAGCCTCGAGAATCTTGTCACCCAGGACCGGATGGATGCGCTCAATGACCAGATTCAGGCTGATCGAGTCGCGCAGCAGTTGGCTGTTTTCCTCGGCGTAGCTGAGGATCGGCAAGACACCGATCTGGTGAACCAGGCCGGCCAGGGTGGCCTGGTCGGGCTTGAGCCGGGTGTAGTGACGGCACAGCACGTGGCTGATGCCGGCGACTTCAGTGCTGCGTGCCCAGACTTCACGCATTTTGCGGTCGATCACGTCGGAGGTGGCCTGGAACATCTGTTGCATAGCCAGCCCCGTGGCCAGGTTGGCTGTATAGGTGATGCCCAAGCGGTTGACGGCCATAGACAGGTCGGTAATTTCGCTACGGCTGCGCAGCAGAGGGCTGTTGACTACCTTGATCAGGCGCGCGCTGAGCGCGGCGTCGTTGCTGATTTCCTTGACCAGAAAGGGGATGCTGACATTCGGGTCTTCGGCGGCTTCGCGAACGCGTAGAGCGATTTCCGGCAGGGTGGGTAGCGTCAACTGATCCTTGTTGATGGCGTCGATCAGTTCGTCTTGAACGCGTTGGGCCAGATCGGTCATGCAGTTTCCCTTATTCGGAGGCGTTGTCGGCTTCGGTGGCCGCCAGTTCGTGGTCATAGGGCAGGTCCGCCAGGGTCAGCAGCGGCCCGTCGGCATCGGCCAGACTCAAAGTGGCATATTGTGCCGCATCCTTTTGTAGCACGGCCAGCATTTCCACGCGCTGGGCGGTACGTGCGGCGATAACCAGTTCACCGATTGGCTTGCCGCTGTCGCGCTCGACGATCAGTGTGCCTGGCGGTGGTATCGCGGTTCCGGCCAGCAGCAGGCGAAACATCCGGCGTTTGAGTTTGCCCAGATACTGCATGCGAGCGACGATTTCCTGGCCGGTGTAACAGCCTTTTTTGAAACTGACGCCGCCCTGCAGTTGCAGGTTGAGCATCTGCGGTATGAAGCTTTCCTGGGTTGGCCCCATGACCTGGCCGATTCCGGCGCGGATCTGGCGCAACAGCCACTGGTTGAGGTGGGTCGCAGTGGCCTGTTGGCACAGTTGCTCGAGTACGGTTGGGGCCTTGTCGGCCGGTAGCCATAGCTCGTAGGCGCCGTCACTGAGGCGAATCACCAGTCCTTGGGTGGTTTGGCTCGGGATATCAGTGGTTTCGGGTACGGCCAGTCCTGCCTGCTCCAGAGCCCGGTCAGCCTGTTCACCCCAGAGCCCGAGTCGGCACCAGTGCTGGCTGGCGTCTTCCAGGCGGGCCTTGCGGAAAAAGACCGCGTATTTATTCAGGTCGGCCAACTGTGGCGTTAGCAGTGACTGTTCCAGCGCCAAGAGATAATGCTCGGGCTCACTGCGCAGCAGCCGAAAGCTCGACTGCATCCGCCCTTTGGGGTTACAGCGCGCGCCCGGCGTACTGCCGGGCACTGGCAGGCGGCTGATGTCACAGGTGATCTGCCCCTGCAGGAAGCGCTCGGCATCGGGGCCAGAGATCGCCAGGATGGCCTCGTGACTGAGCAGGGTCAGAGCTGTGGCGGGCTCATGATCGGGTTCGCAGGTGGCGAAGCGGGAGTGCAGGGGCTCAATAATGGCGGTCATGTCAGTCATGGCTTGTGGTTGGTCCTAAGGAAACACTGATTAATTGCACGTAAGCTCAGTAGCCCGGTTGGCGCTGACCTGTTCTGGACCGTTAGATGCCAGGGATGGCATCTAAGAGCGTACAGGGATGTATTTACAGCGTGTCCAGAACAGGTCAGCGCCAATTGGGCCAGCTCCAAAACTGATTTAATCAGTGTTTCCCTAACATCATAAGGCAGGGTTGGTGGCTTGTCAGTGCGGCCCAGTTCCGGTGTTGAGGTTATAATGATGTTTAATGCATAGCTTTCAACCCGGTGTGGAGATGTTGATGTCGGCCGATATAGAAATGAAACGTTTGTACTGGCACAGCCGGCGCGGCATGCTGGAGCTGGATGTGCTGCTGGTTCCCTTTCTGCAGGAGGCCTACCCGGGGCTGGATGAGGCGGACAAGGCACGCTACCACAAATTGCTTGAGTGCGAGGATCAGGACATGTTCGGCTGGTTCATGCAACGTGGCGAACCGGAAGATCCGGAGCTCAAGCGCATCGTGAGGATTATTCTGGACCGTGTACAGCCCGACTGAATATCTACTGCTGCGACGCCAGCCTTCGCGTGTGCTGGGGGGGCTGGTATTGGTCGTGAGCCTGCTGGCCTGCCTGGCGCTGTATCGCAGCGCCTTGCCTGGGCTGGGTGTGCTGCTGGGCATCATCCTGGTGCTGGGTTACTGCCTGTGGCTGTGGCCCCGGCAGGTCAGTCTGCGGCATGCTCAGTCGGTAACCGGGCTGCGGTTCGATAGTCAGGGCTGGCATGTGTTGCGGCGCGATGGTTCCGAGGCTGATGTAAGCCTGCAGGCCGATACCTATGTCAGTGCCTTCCTGACCGTGGTACGGCTGCGTGAGCCCGGACGCTGGCGTCCGGTCTCGGTGATTTTGCCGGCCGACGCGGCGTCCGAGGATGCCTTGCGGCGTTTGCGTCTGCGCCTGCGTTTCAGTCGTCAGCGCTGGGCGGCTGCAGAATAGTGTCTTCGGCCTGCTCTAGCTGAGCCGGGTAGTCGAGAGTGTAATGCAAGCCGCGACTTTCCTTGCGCAGCATTGCCGAACGGATGATCAAGTCGGCCACCAATGCTAGATTGCGCAGTTCCAGCAGGTCGCGGCTGACCCGATAGTTGCTGTAGAACTCGTGGATTTCAGCGCGCAGCATGTCGACCCGGTGCTTGGCGCGCTGTAACCGCTTGGTGGTCCGCACGATTCCCACGTAATCCCACATGAACCGCCGCAACTCGTCCCAGTTGTGCGAAATGATCACGTCTTCGTCTGAGTCGGTGACCTGGCTTTCATCCCAGCGCGGCAGGTCGCTGGCTAGCTGGGTCTGGTCCAGGCAGCTGAGAATGTCCTGACTGGCGGTGCGGCCGTAGACGATGCATTCGAGCAGCGAATTGCTGGCCATGCGGTTGGCGCCGTGCAGACCGGTGAAGCTGGTCTCGCCGATCGCGTACAGACTGTCCAGATCGGTACGCCCGTTCTGGTCGACGACAATCCCGCCGCAGGTGTAATGCGCTGCCGGTACTACCGGGATCGGTTCGCGGGTGATGTCGATACCGAAGGTCAGGCAGCGTTCGTACACGGTCGGGAAGTGGCTGCGGATGAACTCGGCCGGCTTGTGGCTGATGTCCAGATATACGCAATCAAGCCCCAGGCGTTTCATTTCATGGTCGATGGCGCGGGCGACAATGTCGCGCGGGGCCAGTTCGGCGCGGGCGTCGAAGCGCGGCATGAAGCGCTGGCCGTTGGGCAGCTTGAGCAGCGCGCCTTCGCCGCGCAGGGCTTCGGTAATCAGAAAACTCTTGGCCTTGGGGTGGTACAGGCAGGTTGGATGGAACTGGTTGAATTCCATGTTGGCAACCCGGCAGCCGGCCCGCCAGGCCATGGCGATGCCGTCGCCTGAGGCGCTGTCAGGGTTGCTGGTGTAGAGGTACACCTTGCTGGCGCCACCGGTGGCCAGCACCGTGAAGCGCGCGCTAAAGGTTTCCACGTGACCGTTCTGACGGTTGAGAATGTAGGCGCCAAGGCAGCGCTTGCCACCGCGGCCAAGTTTCTGGCTGGTGATCAGGTCGACTGCTACCCGGTCTTCAAGTAGTTCGATGTTGCTGTGAGCCTGGGCCTGTTGCAGTAATGTATTGAAAATCGCTGCGCCGGTAGCGTCGGCAGCATGGATGATGCGCCTGTGGCTGTGGCCGCCCTCGCGGGTCAGGTGGAAATCGTCACTTTCGCTGCCATCTTCACGCCGTTCACGGGTAAAGGGCACGCCCTGTTCGATCAGCCAGCCGATTGCATCACGGCTATGGCCGACGATGTGACGTACTGCGTCTTCATGGCACAGGCCGCCGCCGGCCACCAGGGTATCCTGGACATGGGCGTCGACGGTGTCATGGTCATCGAGTACTGCAGCTACCCCACCCTGGGCCCAGAAAGTTGAGCCTTCGGACAGCTGGCCCTTGCTTAGGACTGCCACGCGCAAATCCTCGGCCAGGTGCAGGGCCAGGGTCAGGCCGGCAGCGCCGCTGCCGATTACCAGTACATCGTATTCATGCCTGTGGCTCATAGATCGAGGTGCGTCCGTTAAAATCGTGGCTGGGGGCCTGCTGCCGCTAGCTGCTTGGTGCTGGCCGAGTCGGTAGTATATAGAAGGCGTGCGGGCTGCAATACCGTCTGGATGCATGAGTCGGCGCGTCGTTGTTTCTGCTGCCGTGCCGGGCTTGCTATTATGCGGACAGCGGCATGATGGCCGTATGGAACTTTTGCCGTGCTCCGGGCTCCTATGCCTGAACCTGAGTGAGGGGAGAACTTTTGGTTACATTGCGGGTCTACCACATCAAGGCGGGTCGAACGACTGACAGCCATGGGGCGTCAGCATGACCGAGCCTAGCGACCAGCAGTTGGTCGAACGTGTACAGCGCGGTGACAAGCGAGCTTTCGATCTGTTGGTGCTCAAGTATCAGCACAAGATTCTGGCGCTGGTGACACGCTTTGTACATGACGCCCATGAGGCGCAGGATGTGGCCCAGGAAGCTTTTATCAAGGCCTACCGGGCGCTGGCGAACTTTCGCGGTGATAGTGCCTTCTACACCTGGCTCTATCGCATTGCGATCAATACCGCCAAGAACTATCTGGTCGCCCGTGGCCGGCGTCCGCCAGATTCTGATATCGCCGCCGACGAGGCGGAATATTACGAGGGGGACAGCGCCCTCAAGGATATTCATTCGCCGGAACGCGATCTGCTGCGTGACGAGATTGAGCAGGTGGTCAACAACACGTTGCGCCAGTTGCCGGACGATTTGCGAACCGCTCTGACCTTGCGTGAATTTGAAGGTTTGAGTTATGAAGACATTGCCGCTGTGATGGACTGCCCGGTAGGTACCGTAAGGTCGCGTATTTTCCGGGCGCGCGAGGCAATAGATAAAGCCCTCAAGCCCTTGCTCGAAGCCTGAGCAGCGGATTGAATGGCATGATGCAGCGAGCCCTCCGGGGCCTATAGCAGAGGTACAGCAATGAGAAGCGAATCCTTGCAGGAGTCTCTCTCCGCGCTCATGGATGATCAGGCCGATGAGCTGGAAGTGCGACGGGTGCTGCAAGCCTGTGAGCAGGATCAGGCCTTGCGTGACACGTGGGCGCGCTATCAGTTGGCGCGGGCGGTGATGCACAAGGAACCCTGGCAGGGTCAGGTTGACCTGTCTGCGGGGATTGCCGCTGCCCTGGCCGATGAACCGACTCCGGTCGCCAGTCAGCCTGAGCAGTCTCGGCGTACCGCCTGGTGGCCGCGCATGGGGCAGGTGGCGGTGGCTGCCTCGGTAACTCTGGCAGTGCTTGTTGGGGTGCGTATGGTCAATCAGGATGTAACTCCTGGTGAGCCAGTGATCGTTGCTGAGCGCAATGCGCCAAATATGGCCCCAGCACCGCTGTCCGGCCGTCAGCCTGGTGGCGCGGTTCTGGCTGGCTTCTCCCAGTCCTCTGGAGTCAATGCCGACCCGCAGGCCCCGTCGGCCTGGCACGAACAGCGTATTGGCAACTATCTGCGTGAACATGCCGAGCACAGCGCCCAGTTCACCACGCCGCACCTGTTGCCTTATGCTCGCGCCGCGAGCCTGGAAGGTAATTAGTGGTAATACTGGGTCGCACGCTGCGAGGTGCCTGCCTGGCGGTGCTGCTGGCAGCGCCGGGTGTGCAGGCTGACGAGGCGCGAAACTGGTTGGCGCGCATGGCTGAAGCGGCCAACCAGCAAAATTATCAGGGTGCGTTTGTCTATGAACGCACTGGCAGTTTTTCCACTCACCAGATCTGGCGACAGGTCGACGGTGATACCACCACCGAACGTTTGCTTCAGACCGATGGTCCGCCCAATGAGTGGGTGCGGCGCAACGGTCAGTTGCTGTGCGCTAGTTCGTTGTCCCCCGGTATCACCTGGAAGGATGCTGGTCAGGTCGCCGAGCAGCCAGCGTTACTGCACAACTGGTATGTGCTTCAGGTGTTGGGCACTACGCGGGTCGCCTCGCGACCGGTAACTGTCATCGCTGTTCAGCCCCGGGATGCGTTCCGCTACGCCTATGAGTTGTATCTGGATAATGACACCGGGCTGCTGCTCAAGTCGCTGTTGATCAGTGATCGCAGTGCTTTGCTTGAACGCTTCCAGTTCACGTCCATCAGTTTTGGTCGTACTGATGCGGCTGCGGTGCGCGCAGGCCCCAGCTGTCTGCCGCTCAAGCCGCAGGAGTCGGTGGCGGCCAGTGCCGGACCGAGCCTTCAGCCTGGTTGGCTGCCGCCGGGCTTTGCCTTGGGGCACCGTGACGTACGGCTGGTCGATGATGGCGAACGCTTCCTGAGCGCCAATGTCTATACCGATGGTTTGGCGCGTTTTACCTTGTTTGTTGAACCTTTGGGCGAGGATGGACTGGCTGATGATCTGCGCGCCCAGCTCGGGCCAACAGTAGCGGTCAGTCGACGTTTGTTGCTGGCCGACGGTAGCTACCTGGCCACGGTGGTGGGTGAAATACCGCCGGCGGCAGCCGAGCGGATCGCAGCTTCGCTGGGTGACTCGGTGGAGCGGCACCGGCCATGATTGAAGAGCAGGGGCGAGTGCTGAGTGTCGAGCCTGGAGCGGTTTGGGTTGAAACCGTGCGGCGCAGTACCTGTGGAAGTTGTCAGGCGCGCGCCGGATGCGGTCAGGCTTTGTTGCAGAAGCTGGGGTCGGGAGCCCGGCGTGGCTTTGTCCGGGCGTTGTGTGATGGTTCTCCCAGCGTGGGTGATCAGGTTCTGATCGGGGTGCCAGAGGATGCGCTGGTGAAAAGCTCGCTCTGGGTTTACGCCGTACCGCTGGCCGGGCTCTTTATCCTGGCGCTGCTGGCCCAGGCCTTGGGCTGGCAAGAACCGGCGATTATTGCGGCGGCGGTGATGGGGCTGGTTCTGGGTTTGCTGCTGGTGCGCTGGCATGATCGGCGCAGTCGCCATGATCCGGCTTTGCAGCCTCGGGTGCTGAGGGTGCTTGGGTCACAGCCGTCAGGTTTGGTTCAGGTGCTTGGTGAGCAGGGCGCCTGAGCCAAGGCTTGATGAACCTTGATGAACAAAGGAGATGAGGGTCTATGCTGTCTGTGCAACGCTGGGTAGTGGTTGCCTTTGGGATACTGGTGCTGGGTTGGCAGTCTGCTGCCATGGCTGCCCGAGGCCTGCCGGATTTTACTGAGCTGGTTGAGGATGCCGCGCCAGCGGTAGTCAATATCAGTACGCGTCAGAATATTCCTGATCGGGCTTCGCGCATGGTGCCCGGTATGCCTGACCTGGAAGGCCTGCCCCCACTGTTTCGCGAGTTTTTCGAGCGGGGTTTCCCGCAGACACCTCAGCAGGCACCCCGGCAGCGCCAGCCGCAGTCGCTGGGTTCAGGCTTCATCATCTCTCGGGACGGTTATATCCTGACCAATAATCATGTGATCGCCGACGCCGATGAGATCTTCGTGCGCTTGTCTGATCGTCGTGAGCTGCAGGCCGAACTGGTTGGGGCAGATCCGCGCTCTGATCTGGCGCTGTTGAAAATCGATGCCGGTGGTGATTTGCCAGTGGTCAAGATCGGCAAGTCGGCTGACCTGAAGGCTGGTGAGTGGGTATTGGCAATCGGTTCACCGTTCGGCTTTGACTATTCGGTGACCGCCGGTATTGTCAGTGCCAAGGGCCGCAGTCTGCCGAACGAAAGCTATGTGCCCTTTATTCAGACCGATGTGGCGATCAATCCGGGCAACTCGGGTGGCCCGTTGTTCAATCTCGATGGCGAAGTGATCGGCATCAATTCGCAAATTTTCACCCGTTCCGGTGGGTTTATGGGGCTATCCTTCGCGATTCCGATGGATGTCGCCATGGATGTGGTCGAGCAGCTCAAGCGTGACGGCAGCGTTCAGCGTGGCTGGTTGGGAGTGGTGATTCAGGAGGTCAACAAGGATCTGGCCGAGTCTTTTGGTCTGCCGCGTCCGGCTGGAGCACTGATTGCCCAGACCCAGCCTGATGGCCCGGCTGATCGGGGCGGTTTGCAGGCTGGTGATGTGATCCTGCAGTTCAACGGCCAGGATATCGTCATGTCTTCCGATCTGCCGCATGCGGTGGGCCGGGTCCGGCCGGGTACTGAGGCCAATGTGGTGGTGATGCGCGATAAGAAGCGTCGGACCATCAAGCTGACCGTTGGCGCGTTGCCGGACGACGATAGTATTGCTGCCTCGGGTGGTCCGGCTCCCGGTGCTCCTGCCGCAGCCGACAACCGTCTGGGTGTTACCGTGGTTGAATTGAGCGATGAGCAGAAGCAGAGTCTGGATGTGCGTGCCGGCGTGGCGGTGCGTGAAGTGCGGCCAGGTCCGGGCGCCATGGTCGGGCTGCGTCCTGGCGATATCATTACCAATCTTGACAACAAGGTGATTGATTCGGTGACTGCCTTTGAGCAGACGGCCAAGGAGCTGCCGAATAATCGCTCGATTTCCATGCGGGTAATCCGTCAAGGACGGGCCAGTTATATTACCTTCAGATTGGCTGAATAGGCCGTCATCCACAAGCCGACCAGTGGTGCTGTATCCGTCGCCGGATGTGGCTCCGTGGTCGGGCTTGCGATAGCGCCTTACGGCGTAATCAGGTACACTCGCGGGCTGTTTTGGGGAGCCTGCCCCGCCCACTGCCATGCCTGGCAATCTAGTCTGGATGAACCGCGCCGTGAGTGACCTGAGTCTTATTCGTAACTTTTCGATCATTGCCCACATCGACCACGGCAAATCGACCCTGGCTGACCGTTTCATCCAGATCTGTGGTGGCCTGACCGAGCGGGAAATGGCCGAGCAGGTGCTCGACTCCATGGATCTTGAGCGTGAGCGCGGGATTACCATCAAGGCTCACAGCGTGACCCTGTATTACACAGCGCGTGACGGCAAGACCTACCAGCTCAACTTCATCGACACCCCCGGTCACGTTGACTTCCACTACGAAGTCAGCCGCTCGCTGGCGGCCTGTGAAGGCGCTCTGCTGGTGGTGGATGCCGCCCAGGGTGTGGAGGCACAGTCGGTCGCCAACTGCTACACCGCCATTGAGCAGGGGCTCGAGGTGATGCCGGTTCTGAACAAGATCGACCTGCCTCAGGCCGAGCCGGAGCGGGTCAAGGCGGAAATCGAAAGCGTGATTGGAATCGATGCAACCGACGCCGTGGCCTGTTCGGCCAAGAGCGGTCTGGGCGTCGAGGATGTGTTGGAGCGCCTGATTCAGGCTATTCCCAGCCCGGAAGGCGAAATTGAGGCGCCGCTGCAGGCACTGATCATCGATTCCTGGTTCGACAACTACCTCGGGGTCGTGTCGCTGGTTCGGGTCAAGCATGGCCGGATCAAGAAGGGCGACAAGGTCCTGGTCAAATCGACCGGCAAAGTGCATCAGGTCGACAGCGTTGGCGTATTCAATCCCAAGCACACAGAAACCGCTGATCTTAAGGCCGGCGAAGTAGGTTTCATCATTGCCGGTATCAAAGACATTCACGGTGCCCCGGTGGGTGACACCCTGACCCTGTCGAATACCCCGGACGTCGATCCGCTGCCAGGTTTTCAGCGGGTCAAGCCGCAGGTCTATGCTGGTCTGTTCCCGGTCAGCTCGGATGACTTCGAGGATTTCCGCGAAGCACTGCAGAAGCTGACCCTGAACGATGCGGCCCTGCAGTTCGAGCCAGAAAGCTCTGATGCGCTGGGCTTTGGTTTCCGCATCGGTTTTCTTGGCATGCTGCACATGGAGATCATTCAGGAGCGTCTGGAACGCGAGTACGACCTGGATCTGATCACCACGGCGCCAACCGTAGTCTTCGAGGTGGTGAAGAAGGGTGGTGAGGTGATCTACGTCGACAACCCGTCGCACTTGCCTGACCCGTCTATGATCGAGGAAATGCGCGAGCCGATCGTGCGGGCCAATATTCTGGTGCCGCAGGATCATCTGGGCAGCGTGATCACCCTGTGTATCGAGAAACGTGGCGTGCAGCATGACATGGTGTTTCTCGGCACTCAGGTGCAGGTTACCTATGACCTGCCGATGAACGAGGTGGTGCTGGACTTCTTCGATCGGCTGAAGTCGGTCAGCCGCGGCTATGCCTCGCTCGATTACAGTTTCGAGCGCTTCCAGGCCGCCAAGCTGGTGCGTCTGGATGTACTGATCAACGGTGAGAAGGTTGACGCTCTGGCGTTGATCGTACACCGGGACAATGCTGCCTACAAAGGCCGGCAACTGGTCGAAAAGATGAAGGAACTGATTCCGCGGCAGATGTTTGATGTCGCCATTCAGGCTGCCATCGGTGGGCAGATCGTTGCTCGCTCGACGGTCAAGGCGCTGCGCAAGAACGTTCTGGCCAAGTGTTACGGCGGTGACGCCAGCCGTAAGAAGAAGCTGCTGGAAAAGCAGAAGGCCGGTAAAAAACGTATGAAGCAGGTGGGCAGCGTGGAAATTCCCCAGGACGCGTTCCTGGCGGTGTTGAAAGTAGACAGCTAAGTCAATAACCAGGGACAGATATGCATTTCAATTTTCCGCTGATACTGGTCATTGCGGTTGCTGGCACGGGATTGCTGGCACTGCTGGACCGGCTCCTGCTGGCTCCCGACCGGCGTCGTGCGCAGGAGCGCTATCAGAACCAGGTGGACATTGCCGATCCGCAGACGCTAGAGCGGCTGGGCAAGGAGCCGCTGCTGATCGAGTACTCCAAGTCGTTCTTTCCAGTCCTGGCGGTGGTGTTGGTGCTGCGCTCCTTTCTGGTCGAGCCGTTCCAGATTCCGTCCGGCTCGATGAAGCCGACCTTGGAGGTTGGTGATTTCATTCTGGTCAACAAATTTTCCTATGGCATTCGCCTGCCGGTACTCGATACCAAGGTAATTCCGATTGGGGATCCGCAGCGTGGGGATGTGATGGTGTTCCGCTACCCGAATGACCCCAGGATCAACTACATCAAGCGGGTGGTTGGCTTGCCCGGCGATCACGTGGTCTACGCTGACAAGCAGTTGTTCGTCAACGGTGAGCCGGTCAGCCGTGAACTGCTGCGAGTTGAGCCCGATGACGAGGTGCCGGCCGGGCATCCGTTACAGGCCCTGGCCGAAGCCGATGTATTCCAGGAGCAGTTGGGCGAGACAACTCACCTGATTCGCCACAAGCGTCTGTCGCAGGCGCCACCCGCACGCGAGTGGGTAGTGCCTGAGGGGCATTATTTCATGGTGGGTGACAATCGTGACAACTCCAACGACAGCCGTTACTGGAGTGCTTCGGATATGCCTCGAGAGTTGTGGGGTATGGTTCCCGACAACTATATTGTAGGCAAGGCCTTCGCGGTCTGGATGCACTGGCCCGAGCCAAAGTTGCGCAACCTGCCGAGTTTTTCCAGTGTTGCCCTGATCAACTGAGCTTCGATCCGGTCAGCCTTGCAAGGAATGCCTGCCTGGCTTACATAGCCATGGCAGGTTGATAACAACATCAACATCGGACGTAACGAGGTCATCATGCGCCACTCGCAGAAAGGCATGTCATTCTTTGGTTGGCTGGCAGTCATTGCTCTGATCGTTTTCGGTCTGGTCATTGCGGCCAAACTGATCCCCATCTACATGGACCATTTCGCCCTGCGCAAGATAGTGACTTCGGTGAATGACGACCCTTCGTTGAGCATCAACTCGTTGCGTGACATGCATAGCCATATCAGCCGCGGCATGCAGATCAACAGCATTCGTGATATCCGCATGGACGATGCGGTCAATGTGACGGCCAGCGGGACCGACGCCTATACCGTCGTGATCAAGTACGAGGTGCGCTCACCTCTGCTCAAGACCGTGGACCTGCTGGTCCATTTTGATGAAACCCATATTGTCAGACCCTTAAAGTGAGCAACAAGCTAGACCGACTTGAACGTAAGATAGGGTACAGTTTCAAGGACCAGGAACTGCTGGTTCTGGCCCTGACCCACCGTAGTCACGGTGGGCGCAACAACGAGCGCCTGGAGTTTCTTGGGGACTCGGTGCTCAATTTTGTCGCCGCCGAGGCGCTGTTCCAACGCTTTCCCCAGGCCCGCGAAGGCCAGTTGTCGAGGCTGCGGGCCCGGCTGGTCAAGGGTGTGACCCTGGCTGAACTGGCCAAGGGCTTCGAGCTGGGCGAATACCTGCGCTTGGGCTCGGGTGAGCTCAAAAGTGGTGGCTTTCGCCGTGAATCGATCCTGGCCGACGCCACCGAAGCGATCATTGGGGCCATCTATCTGGATAGTGGGATGGAGACCGCCCGCGAGCGTATTCTGCACTGGTTGCAGGAACACATTGCCGAGCTGACCCTGATCGACAACAACAAGGACCCGAAAACCCGCCTGCAGGAGTACCTGCAGTCGCGTCAGTGCGAACTGCCGCGTTACGAGGTGATCGAAAGTAGCGGTGAGGCGCACTGCCGGACCTTCAAGGTCGACTGCCAGATTGCCTTGCTATCAGAACGTACTTTCGGGGTTGGCAGCAGTCGCCGGCTGGCCGAACAGCAAGCCGCCCAGGAAGCTTTGCTAGCCCTGGGGGTGGAGAAAATCGATGACTGACGCAAACCGTTGTGGCTATGTGGCCATTGTTGGCCGGCCAAATGTGGGCAAGTCGACGCTGCTCAATCACATCCTCGGGCAGAAGCTGGCGATCACCTCGCGCAAGCCGCAGACCACCCGGCATACGCTGCTGGGGATCAAGACCGAAGGTCCGGTTCAGGCGATCTATGTCGACACCCCCGGTCTGCACAAGGAAAACGAAAAGGCGCTTAACCGCTATATGAACAAGAGCGCCAGCCAGGCGTTGCGTGATGTTGATGTGGTGCTGTTCGTGGTTGACCGGCTGCGCTGGACCGATGAAGACCAGATGGTGCTGGAGCGGATTCAACAGGTGCGCTGCCCGGTGCTGATAGTGGTCAACAAGGTTGACCGGCTGGATGACAAAAACACGCTGTTGCCGCATCTGGAATGGCTGACCGAGCAGTTGCCCGAGGCTGAGGTGGTACCGGTATCGGCGCTGCATGGACGCAATATCGAGCATCTCGAGCAGTTGATTGCCGAACGTTTGCCCGAGAGTGAACACTTCTACCCTGACGATCAGTTGACCGACCGCAGTTCGCGCTTTCTGGCGGCCGAGCTGGTGCGCGAGAAAGTCATGCGTCAACTCGGTGCCGAGGTGCCTTACCAGGTCACGGTCGAGGTCGAACAATTCAAGCAGGAAGGCAAGATCCTGCATATTCACGCGTTGATTCTGGTCGAGCGCGATGGTCAGAAGAAAATCATCATCGGTGATGGTGGTGAGCGCCTGAAGAAGATTGGCCAGGAAGCGCGGCTGGACATGCAAAAGCTGTTCGGCAGCAAGGTTATGCTCAATCTCTGGGTCAAGGTGCGCCGCGGCTGGTCTGATGATGAGCGGGCGCTCAACTCGCTGGGTTATCGCTTCGACTGATCGGGTGCCCCATGCACCTTGCGCTAACTCCCGCCTATGTCCTGCACAGTAGGCCCTACCGCGACAGCAGCGCGCTGGTCGATTTGCTGACCCTGCATCAAGGGGTGCAGCGAGTTGTCTGGCGCGGCGCACGTGGCGTGCGCAAGGGCAGTGCTGCTCAACCGTTTGTGCCGCTGCTGGTCGGCCTGGGTGGACGTGGTGAACTGAAAACCCTGCAGCAGGCCGAGGTCGCCGGGCATTATCGCCTGCTTCAGGGCGATGCACTGTTCAGTGGTTTGTACCTGAACGAGCTGCTGCTACGGCTACTGACCCCCGGTGATCCCCAGACCCTGTTGTTCGCCGCCTACCAGAATAGCCTGCAGGCGTTGGCCGAGGCCGAGCCGGTCGAGCCGTTGCTGCGCCGTTTCGAATGGCAACTGCTGGAGGTTCTGGGCTATGGTTTCAGTCTTGCCGAGGATGCCGAGGGTACTAGTGTTGATGCGCAGGGCTATTATCACTGGCAGTTCGAGCAAGGTCTGGTACGGCTCTCGGGTCTGGTCCCGCCATCGGCACTGCCTGGGTCGGCGCTGCTGGCTATGGCCGCCGATGACTGGCGTGACGCCGAAACCTTGCGCACTGCCAAGCGTTTGATGCGCCAGGCTCTGGGCGTTCATCTGGGTGAGCGACCGCTGCTCAGCCGACAACTGTTTTCCGTTTCCAACAAGGAGTCTTCCCGTGACTGATCCGCAACGTGTGCTGTTGGGGGTGAACATCGACCATATCGCTACTCTGCGTCAGGCGCGCGGCACCCGTTACCCCGACCCGGTCCAGGCGGCAATCGAGGCCGAGCAGGCTGGCGCCGATGGTATTACCGTGCACCTGCGCGAGGATCGTCGGCATATCCAGGAGCGCGATGTGCGCTTGCTCAAGGAAGTGATGCAGACCCGGATGAATCTGGAAATAGCGGTTACCGACGAGATGCTGGTGTTTGCCCGGGAGATTGCTCCGGAACACGTGTGTCTGGTACCCGAGCGGCGCGAAGAGCTGACCACCGAGGGTGGGTTGGATGTGCTGGGCAATCAGGCTCGGGTGCAGGAAGCGGTCGAGCAACTGGCTGCCCAGGGGGCCGAAGTGTCGCTGTTCATCGATGCTGACCCACGCCAGATTGAGGCGGCCAAGCAGGCCGGGGCACCGGTCATTGAGCTGCATACCGGCCACTATGCCGACACCCAGGGGGCTGAGCAGGCCGAGGCGCTGGTGCGGATCCGCGAAGGGGTGATCTATGCCCGCAAGCTGGGCCTGGTGGTCAATGCCGGGCATGGTCTGCATTATCACAATGTCGAGCCGATTGCGGCTATCCCCGGAATCAATGAGCTGAATATCGGGCATGCGATCATTGCCCGGGCGCTGTTCAGTGGTCTGGCTGAGGCGGTACGAGAAATGCGGGCGCTGATCCTGAGTGCTGCGGCTGGCCGATGATCATCGGGATTGGTACTGATCTGGTGTTGGTGGCGCGGATCGAGGCGGTGGTGGCGCGTCAGGGTGAACGTTTTGCCCGGCGTATTCTGACCCCTGCCGAGTTCCAGCGCTACGCCACGCATCACCAGCCGCTGCGCTTTCTGGCCAAACGCTTTGCTGCCAAGGAGGCGATTCTCAAGGCTTTGGGAACCGGGTTGGCCAAGGGTATGTCCTGGCAGCATATCCAGATCGACAGTGACGCCAACGGCGCGCCTCTGGTGGTGCTGAGCGGCACGGCGCTGGCCCGGCTACAGCGGGGCGGCGGCGGGCGCATGCTGCTGTCGCTCAGTGATGAGCGCGAGCAGGCCCTGGCTTTTGCGCTGTGGTCCGCCGGCTAGGGAAACACTGATTAATTGCACGCAAGCCCAGCAGCCCGGTTGGCGCTGACCTGTTCTGGACTGTCGATGCCCTGGATGGGCATCGTCAAGCCCCTAGGGATGGGTTCACGGCGTGTCCAGAACAGGTCAGCGACAATTGGGCCAACACCGAAACTGATTTAATCAGTGTTTCCCTAGGGTCAGCGCTGCTCCAGATCGGCCTGACAGGCCTGCAGTCGCTCGATGGCCTGTAGCAGTTGGTGGATCTCGGCCCGGCAGTTCTGCCCCTGTTTCAGTCGATTCTCAGCCGCCTGGCAACAATTACGCAATTGTGGCACGCCGCAATAGCGGGTAGCGCCATGCAGGCGGTGAACATGTTCGAGCAGGGCGTCTGGCTGTTCCTGCTGCAGTGCCTGTTCGATACGCCGGCGTTCATCCGCCAGGCTACCGATCAGCATGTGCAGCATGTCTTCGGCCAAATCTAGCTTGCCGGCGGCCAGGCGCAAGCCTTCGGCGTTGTCCAGCACTGGCAGCGCTTCATCCAGGGTGCTGGCCTCGGGTTGCGGCTCATCATCACGTGCTGGTGCTTCGGGTAGCGGGTCAAGAATGATGCCGGTCCAGCGGTGCACGCAGTAGCGCAGCTGTTCCGGGCTGATCGGCTTGCTCAGATAGTCGTTCATGCCACATTTGAGCAGTTGTCGCCGCTCCTCGGCCAGGGCATGGGCGGTCAGGGCAACTATCGGGACCGCATCGCAACCGGCAATCTCTTCGCGCAGACGCAGTTCGGCAGTGGTCTGGCGGCCGTCCATGCCAGGCATCTGAACGTCCATGAATATCAGATCAATACGCTGCTCACCGGTAATGCTCAGGGCTTCTTCGCCGCTGCTGGCGGTGACGACCCGGGCTCCCATTTCGCTGAGGAAGGTTTCGACCAGGCGCAGGTTGGCCGGGTTGTCGTCGACACATAGAACCTTGAGCAGGCTTTCCTGGCGTGGTTGCTTGACGGCAGGGTCGTTCTGAGGCTGCGGGCGTAGGAGCAACAGGGCGGCGCGGAACAGCTTGCGCTGGCATACCGGTTTGGAAAGGACCTGGCATTGCGAGCCGACCAGTTGATCAAGTTCGGGCAGGTGCTCGCTGGTCTCGGTCAGCAGAATATACTTGCTGTCATATTGTTTGGCCCATTCACGGGCCAGGTTTAGCGGTTCGCCGGGGCCGCAGTTGGGTTGCTGCGAGCTTAGCAACACCAGAGCCGGTGGCTCGGCTCCGCTCTGAAGCTGCTGTTCCAGGACTTGCGGGCTGTCGTACAGGCGAACGCTCAGGCCCAGGTCCTCAAGCCCGTGCAGCAATGCCTGGCGGCTCAACAGCTGAGGCTCGATCAGTGCGGCACTCAGGCCTGCCAGCGGTGTGTTGGGCAGGTCGTCAGCGGCCTGGCTGGATTTGTTGAGGCGCAGCGTCAGCCAGAATTCCGAGCCTTCGCCCGGCTTGCTGTGCAGGCCGATTTCGCCGTGCATCTGCTCGACCAGGCGTTTGGCGATCACCAGTCCCAGACCGGTACCGCCGGATTGCCGGGTCAGGGTGTTGTCGGCCTGGCTGAAGGCCTGGAACAGTGACTTCTGCTCAGCGCTGGTCAGGCCAACGCCGGTGTCGGTCACGCTGATCCTCAGCAGGGCGTGGGTCTCGTCTTCCTGTTCGAGCATGGTGCGCACGCAAACCGAGCCCTGATGGGTGAACTTGATTGCATTGCTGATCAGATTGGCGAGGATCTGCTTGAGCCGCAGCGGGTCGCCGCTCAGCCCCAGTGGCGTGTCGCGGTAGATGATGTTGACCAGCTCCAGGCCCTTGATATGGGCGGCCGGGGCGAGCATGGTCAGGGTGTCCTGAATCAGGTCGCGCAGGTTAAATGGCAGGTTGTCGAGGATCAGCTTGCCGGCTTCGATCTTGGAGAAGTCGAGGATCTCGTTGATGATCGCCAACAGGTTGTCGGCCGACTTGCCAATGGTATCCAGGTATTCCTGTTGGCGTGGGCTCAGTTCGGTACGTTGCAGCAGGTTGCTGAAGCCAAGAATGCCGTTGAGTGGGGTGCGCAATTCATGGCTCATATTGGCCAGGAATTCGGATTTGATCCGGCTGGCTTCCTGAGCAGTCTTGCGCGCCATGTCCAGCTCGATGTTCTGGATTTCGATGGTTTCCAGGGTTTGCCGCAGATCTTCGGTGGCCTGGTCGATGTTCTGCTGCAGTTCGCCCTGGGCGCTCTGCAGGGTGCGGGCCATGGTGTTGATGCCATTGGCCAGATCATCCAGTTCGCGGCTGCCGGTGGCGCCCAGGCGCACATCCAGCTGGCCTTCGCTGATCCGGTCAATGGTGTCGTTGATTTGGCCGACCGGGTCGGTGATGCGTCGGCCCATGGTGCTGACTACCCCGCCGGTAATCAAGAGACCGATGATGATCAGGGCGCTGGCGCTGAGCAGGCCCTGGTAGCGGCGGATCTGGGTGCTGCTGTGGCTCAGTTCGACCTCCAGCCAGCCGAGCAACTGATCGGTTTCCAGTAGGGCGTCGGGAAATTGTGCGATCAATTCGGCGGTGGCCAGCAGCGGCAGGGTGAAACGGCTGCTGGCCCCGCTAGCCTGGACCTGCAGGCCAGTGCCAGCGCCCAGCCCGTCGGTAGCCAGGGTGCGTGCGCCGGGGATCATCCGTGGGCCGGCATGGGTCAGCAATTGCTGGTCGGGGCTGAGCAGGCTGACGGCTCTGACATCGCTGTGATTGAGGGCGTTGTTCAGCAGGGTACTCAGTTCTTCGGGCTGTTGGTGGATCAGGGCCACTGTGCTGGGGCGTTGCAGGTACTCGACGGTCATCAGTCCGCGTTCGAGCAGTTGGCGTTCCAGCTGGTTCGACTGTTGCCAGGCAAACCAGCCACCCAGAGTCACTGCCAGAAGCCCGGCCGGGACCAGGGTCATCAACAGGATGCGGGCCTTGATGCCAATCTCGCTCATGGGACCTCTCGTGCAGTTTGTTAGTGGGTCAGAATATGCAGGGAAACATCGCTCACCGGCCCACCAGGATTTTATCTGTCGGATTTGTGTTTCACCTGGGTCCTGAGACCCGTTTGTCGGTATCATAGGCGTACTGACAAAAAAGCACAGCCTCAAGCCAGAGCCGAACCTCAGAGCAGCGTCCTGTCAACGGGCCTGGAGGGCGGCAAACTGACGTAATTGAGTATGTAGGTGAATGATGAATATCGAGTATCCCACCATTGCCGACTGCATTGGCAACACCCCTCTGGTTCGCCTGCAACGTTTGCCCGGCCAAACCAGTAATACCGTACTGGTCAAGCTCGAAGGCAACAATCCGGCGGGGTCGGTCAAGGATCGTCCGGCACTATCAATGATCGAGCGCGCCGAGTTGAGCGGGGCGATCAAGCCGGGTGACACACTGATCGAGGCGACCTCAGGCAATACCGGTATCGCGTTGGCCATGGTGGCGGCGATCAAGGGTTATCGGATGGTCCTGATCATGCCCGACAACATGAGTGCTGAGCGCAAGGCGGCGATGACCGCCTATGGTGCCGAACTGATTCTGGTCAGCCGCGAGGCAAGTATGGAAGGTGCCCGTGATCTGGCCTTGCAGATGCAAAGCGAAGGCAAGGGCAAGGTGCTTGACCAGTTTGGCAATCAGGACAATCCTGAAGCGCACTACAGCGGTACCGGTCCGGAGATTTGGCGCGATACCCAGGGCAGTATTACCCATTTTGTCAGCTCGATGGGTACGACCGGCACTATCATGGGCACGTCCCGCTATCTCAAGGAACAGAATCCGGCGATCCAGATTGTCGGCCTACAGCCGATGGAAGGTGCCTCGATTCCTGGTATCCGGCGCTGGCCGGAGGCCTATCTGCCGAGCATCTTCGATGCCAGCCGGGTCGATCAGGTGATCGACATGGGGCAGGAGGAGGCCGAGCGGACCATGCGTCGGCTGGCTCGTGAAGAGGGCATCTTCTGTGGCGTTTCCTCTGGTGGTGCGGTGGCCGGGGCCTTGCGTATTAGTGCTGAGGTCGAGAATGCGGTGATTGTGGCAATCATTTGCGACCGGGGTGATCGCTACTTGTCCACCGGGGTGTACGACAGCTGACCATGAACAGATTTCGAGGGCGGGCCCGGCGTACACCGCAGGCGCAGGCGCCAGCGGCCATTGGTCAGCGGCTGGAGCTTGGACTTGAACGCCTGACCCATGATGGTCGTGGCATCGGTCAATGGCAGGGGCGCACGGTGTTCGTCGAGGGTGGTTTGCCCGGAGAAACCGTCAGAGCCCGGGTTGTTCAGGCCCGCAGCAAGCTGATCGAGGCGCGCCTGGAACGGGTGCTCGGTGGTGATTCCGAGCGTCAGGTTCCGGCCTGCGCGCATGCCGATCTGTGCGGTGGCTGCAATCTTCAGCACATGCCACATGCGACTCAGCTCAGGATTAAACAGCAGGCTCTGGCCCAGCAATTGCAACATTTTGCCGGTATACAACCAGAGCACTGGGCAGCGCCGTTGCTAGGGCCGGAATACGGCTACCGGCAGCGTACCCGTATCGCCGTGCGCTGGCAGCCGGAGCAGCAGCGTTTGCAGGTAGGTTATCGCCAGCGTGGCAGCAGCGAGCTGGTCGAAGTGAATCAGTGCCCCATTCTGGTGCCTGCGCTTGAAGCCTTGCTCAAGGCGCTGCCGGCAGTGCTGGGGCGCTTGCAGGCACCTCAGGCGCTGGGGCATGTCGAGCTGATTGGTGGTGAGCGGCCGGCATTGTTGGTGCGGCATATCCGCCAGTTGCCGGCGGCTGATGTCGAGGCGCTTGGCGCGCTGGCCCGGGCGCACCTGGCCCACTGCTGGCTACAGGGCGAAGAGGGGCAGGCGGCGCGGTGCGTGACGGCCGAGGCCGAGCAGGCGATGCCGGCCTACCGTTTGGCCGATCAGCAGCTATGCTTCGAGTTTGCACCGGGCGACTTTACCCAGGTCAATGCCGAGATCAACCAGCGGATGGTCAATCAGGCACTGGACTGGCTGGCGCCACAACCGGGTGAACGGATCCTGGATCTGTTTTGCGGGGTAGGTAATTTTGCCCTGGCCCTGGCGCGCCAGGGTGCGCAGGTCAGCGCCATCGAAGGCAGTGAGGCAATGGTGGCTCGGGCTGCGGCCAATGCCGGCAAAAATGCGCTGCAGGGCCTGCACTTTTCCCAGGCGGACTTGTCGAAGCCGGTGACGGAGATATTGTCCGGACAGGTTTGGGACGCGGCTTTGCTGGATCCGCCGCGTGACGGGGCACAGCAGTTGGTCCGGGGCTTGGCGGCGCTGGGGGTTGGTCGGGTGTTGTATGTTTCCTGCAACCCGGCGACCCTGGCGCGTGATGCGGGACTGCTGGCCGAAGCGGGATATCGACTGGAGCGGGTCGGGATCATGGACATGTTCCCGCATACCGCCCATGTGGAAGCCATGGCTCTGTTTCGACACCACAAGTGAGTGTCGCCAGAGCGGCGAGGAATCGAGGTAATGGTACAAGTCAGAGCGGAACACCCGATCAATCGTGACGGCAGCGTCAATCTGGATGCCTGGCTGGAACGTATCCAGCATCGCGTGCCGTTACAGTCACCGGCGGTGCTGCGTGAAGCCTGTGAGTGGGCGGAAGATCTCGAGCAGGCGGCGATCGCCGCTGAGAACATCTGGTCCGAAGGCACCAGCAGTTACCGGATTGGCCTGGAAATGGCCGAGATTCTGGCCGACCTCAAACTGGACCAGGATTCACTGGTGGCCGCCGTGGTCTACCGGGCGGTGCGTGAGCGCAAGACTGACCTGGCCGAGGTCGAGCACCGGTTTGGTGAGGTAGTCGCCCGGCTGGTAGATGGGGTGCAGCGGATGGCGGCCATCAGCGTCTCGCAAAACCCGGCCAAGACCAAGGCGTTCAGCCCTCAGGCGCAGATCGAGAATCTGCGCAAGATGCTGGTGACCATGGTCGATGACGTGCGGGTGGCGCTGATCAAGCTGGCCGAGCGTACCTGTGCGATCCGGGCGGTCAAGGATGCGCCCGAGGAAAAACGTTATCGGGTCGCCCGCGAGGTGTTCGACATCTATGCCCCGCTGGCCCACCGGCTGGGCATCGGTCACATCAAGTGGGAGCTGGAAGATCTGTCGTTCCGCTACCTCGAGCCGGTCCAATACAAGCAGATCGCCAAGCTGCTGGACGAACGCCGCCTGGATCGTCAGGAATACATCGACAGTGTCATGAACCAGCTGCGCAGCGAGCTGGAAGAGGCCGGCATTCACGCCGAGATCACCGGCCGGGCCAAACACATCTATTCGATCTGGCGCAAGATGCAGCGCAAGGGGATCGATTTCAGTCAGATCTATGACGTGCGGGCGGTTCGGGTTCTGGTGCCGCTGGTGCGTGACTGTTATACCGCGCTGGGTATCGTGCATAGCCTGTGGCGGCACATTCCCAACGAGTTCGACGACTATATCGCCAATCCCAAGGAAAATGGCTATCGCTCGCTGCATACCGCGGTGATCGGCCCGGAGGGCAAGGTGCTGGAAGTCCAGATCCGGACCCAGGCCATGCACGAGGAAGCCGAACTGGGGGTTTGCGCTCACTGGCGCTACAAGGGTACCGATGTCAACAGCGCCTCCAACGCCTACGAAGACAAGATCGCCTGGTTGCGCCAGGTGCTCGAATGGCACGAGGAAATGGGCGATATTGGTGGTCTGGCCGAGCAGTTGCGGGTCGACTTCGAGCCTGATCGCATCTATCTGTTCACCCCCGATGGCCATGCGGTGGATGTACCCAAGGGCGCGACCCCGCTGGATTTCGCCTATCGCATTCATACCGAGATCGGTCACCGTTGCCGGGGTGCCAAGGTCAATGGGCGGATCGTCCCGCTCAACTACATTCTGCAGACCGGTGAACAGGTCGAAATCATCACCGGCAAGCACAACGGCCCAAGCCGGGACTGGCTGAACACCAACCTCGGTTACGTCAATACCTCGCGGGCACGGGCCAAGATTCAGCACTGGTTCAAGCTGCAGGCGCGGGAGCAGAACGTTCAGGCCGGCAAGCTGATGCTCGAGCGTGAATTGACCCGGCTGGCGCTGAACGGGGCCGATTATGCGCAACTGATTGACCGGCTCGGGATCAAGAGTCAGGAGGATCTGTTCGCCGCCGTAGGCTCGGGCGATCAGCGCCTGGCCCATGTGGTCAATGTCGCCCAGCAACTGGTCGAGCCGGACCGGCACAGCGAACAGCTGGAGCTTATTCCCCGGCGACCGAGCCGCCCTGGTCGGCGTGGCGATGTCTATATCCAGGGCGTCGGCAACCTGATGACCCAACTGGCCGGCTGCTGCCAGCCGGTGCCGGGTGATCCGATCATCGGCTATATCACCCTGGGCCGCGGTGTAACCGTACACCGTGCTGACTGTGCCAACGCCGTGCAGCTGCAGGACCGCGATTCCGAGCGGCTGATCGAAGTCAGTTGGGGCGGTGAGCCGGTACAGACCTATCCGGTGGAAATCTATATTCGCGCCTATGATCGCTCGGGTCTGTTGCGTGACGTATCGCAGTTGCTGGCCAATGAGAAGGTCAATGTGCTTGAGGTCAACACCCGGACCAACAAGGACGACAACTACGCCGCCATGCTGCTGACCGTCGAAGTGCCGAACCTGAGCCTGCTGGGGCGTCTGCTGGCCCGGATCAGCCAATTGCCGAACGTGCTGGAGGCTCGGCGCAACCGTCAGGAGGCCCGCGGATGAGTTACCGGCTGGACGATCTGCTATACCTGATGGCGCGCTTGCGTGACCCGCAATATGGTTGCCCCTGGGATCTGGAGCAGTCGTTCGAGACCATTGTTCCGCATACTTTGGAAGAAGCCTATGAGGTGGCCGATGCCATCGCCGAAGGCGACTTCCGGCAACTGGCTGGCGAGTTGGGCGATCTGTTGTTTCAGGTGGTCTACTATGCCCAGCTTGGGCGTGAGGCCGGCCACTTTGGCTGGGATGAGGTGGTGGATGGGATTACCCGCAAGCTGGTCCGTCGCCACCCGCATGTCTTCCCTGACGGTAATCTGCGCACACCGCCGGGCACCCTGAACCTGCCCCAGGAGCAGATCAAGCGCCGCTGGGAGGAGATCAAGGCCGAAGAGCGTGCTGAGCGCACTGACGCGCCGGAGCAATTGTCGCTGCTCGATGACATCCCCAAAGCCCTGCCGGCGCTGAGCCGGGCGCAGAAACTGCAGGGCCGCGCCGCCCGGGCCGGGTTCGACTGGCCGGACACTTTGCCGGTAATCGACAAGTTGGCCGAGGAGCTGGACGAAATCCGTCAGGCCATCGCCCTGGGCGACCAGGCCGCGGTGGCCGAGGAAGTCGGCGATCTGCTGTTCTGTACGGTCAATCTGGCGCGCCATCTCAAGGTCGATGCCGAAACGGCGCTGCGGGCCGGCAATGACAAATTCGAGCGGCGGTTCCGCTTTATCGAGCAACAGCTGAGCGAGGGTGGGCGTGGCGTCGAGCAGTGCTCACTGCAGGAACTCGACGCCCTGTGGGATGAAGCCAAGCGCCAGGGGCTTTGACGCTATGTATAAGGGAAGCACTGATTAATTACACAAAAGTCCAGCCGCCTGGTTGGCACAGACCTGTTCTGGACCGTTAGATGCCAAGGATGGCATCTACGAGCCCCCAGGGGTGAGGCAAGCGTTTATGAAGCATGCTTCGTGCGCAGCCCGAACGCCGACCGATCTGTGATCGGTTGGCCGGGCCCAGAGGGGGTTTACGGCGTGTCCAGAACAGGTCTGTGCCAATCGGGCTGACACACCGAAGCCGGTTTAATCAGTGCTGCCTTAATGTTGTGATTCTTTCTCCTGACCGACCAATTGCTGCAGATGCTTGCGGCTCAGGGCCAGGTAACGGGGGGTTGGGCCGACATCGTCATATAACGGATCGCCCAGCTCATCCAGCGCGATGACCTTGGTGCCCGGCTGGTAGGGCAGGCCGGCTTCCAGCTCTTCCAGAGCGGAGCTCAGCAGGTCAGTGATCAGATCCTCAATCCGGCGCTTGGGATACATCTCATGCAATGCGGCAAGCCGCGCGGCATCCTCCAGCGGCAGATTGACCTGGTAAGTGTTGCTGGTGACGCGGCCTTTGGCGATGCGCTCCCAGTGCTGGGTGAGTTCACGGATCTTCATGTTTCCCCCTATCGCCCGGAGTGCCGGGCACAACCAGTGACAAGTCGCTTGTGGCGACACTTTCAGCATAGATCAGTTGTAGGCCGCTTGCCGCCCAAAACAGGGCTTGTCAGCCTGGTTGCAAAACGACATGCTGGCCGGACATGGTGAGGTCAGAGGAGGATGGCATGGCGGAAATCGATGTGCGGCTGCGCGAAGATGTGCATGATCTGGGCGAACTGTTGGGGCAGACCATCAAAACCCATCTGGGGGATGACTTTCTGGCCCGGATCGAGCGTATCCGCCTGGGGGCCAAGCAGGGTCGACAAGCTGATCAGGCCGCTCATGAGGCCTTGCTCAGCGAATTGCATGACCTGCCGGACGATCTGCTGCTGCCGGTGTGCCGGGCCTTCAACCAGTTTCTCAATCTGGCCAATATCGCCGAACAGTATCACCGGATCCGCCGGCGCCGCGAGGATGAGCCCGTTGGCTTCGAGGAGCGCTGCCTTACCGAGCTGTTCGAGCGCCTGCGTACCCAAGGCCTGTCAGGCGAACAGCTCAGTGCCGAAGTCGAACGGCTAGATATTGAGCTGGTACTGACCGCACACCCCACCGAAGTTGCCCGACGTACCCTGATCCAGAAATATGATGCCATTGCGCTGGCGCTGGCCCGCCGTGATCACGATGACCTGAGTGCCGGGGAACGGGCCGCCGTGCGTGAGGACCTGGCCCGGCTGATCAGCGAGGCCTGGCATACCGATGAAATTCGCCGCAACCGACCGACCCCGGTGGATGAAGCCAAATGGGGCTTTGCCGTGATCGAGCATTCGTTGTGGCAGGCACTGCCGCAGTTCTTGCGCCGGCTCGATGACGAACTGGCTGCTGTTGGTGGACCGGGGCTTGGGCTGCGTAGTGCGCCTTTGCGCGTGGCCTCATGGATGGGCGGGGATCGTGACGGCAACCCCAATGTCACCGCACCGGTAACCCGCGAAGTGTTGCTGCTGGGCCGATGGATGGCTGCCGACCTGTATCTGCGCGATATCGAGCTGCTCAGCAACCAGCTCTCGATGCAGGCTGCCAGCGCTGAGCTGCGGCAACGGGTAGGCGATGTCGATGAGCCCTATCGGGCGTTGATGAAACAGCTGCGCAGTCGCCTGCAGTCGACCCGCTCCTGGGCAGAGGCGGCGCTAGGCGCCGAGCTGGCTGAACCGGCCGACTGTCTGCACAGTATTGATGAGCTGCGTGAGCCACTGGAATGCTGTTACCAGTCGCTGCTGGAGCAGGGCATGGAGCTGATCGCCAACGGCCCTTTGCTGGACACCCTGCGTCGGGTCAATGCTTTCGGGCTTGGTCTGGTACGTCTGGATATCCGTCAGGACGCGGCACGGCATGCCGAGGTCCTCACTGCCTTGACCGAATACCTGGAGCTGGGGCGTTATGCCGACTGGGACGAGTCGCAGCGCTGCCAGTTCCTGCTGACTGAGCTGGCCAGCAAGCGGCCGCTGTTACCGCCGCACTGGCAACCGAGTGCGGACGTGGCCGAAGTGTTGGCGACCTGCCGGGTGGTTGCCGCCCAGCCGCGTGAACTGCTGGGTTCCTATGTAATCTCCATGGCCGGCAGTGCTTCCGATGTGCTGGCGGTCAAGTTGCTGCTCAAGGAGGCTGGCCTGAGCTGGCCGATGCGGGTGGTGCCGTTGTTCGAGACGCTGGCCGATCTGGATCAGGGGGCGGCGGTCATCGACCAGTTGCTGGGTTTGCCGGGTTATCGGGCGCTGGTGGGTGACGAGCAGGAAGTCATGATCGGCTATTCCGACTCGGCCAAGGATGCCGGGACTCTGGCCGCTGGCTGGGCCCAGTACCGGGCTCAGGAGGCGCTGGTGCAGGTCGCCCGTCAGCATGGCGTACGTCTGCGCCTGTTCCACGGTCGTGGTGGTACCGTGGGTCGTGGTGGCGCGCCAGCGCACATGGCGATTCTTTCACAGCCGCCAGGTTCGGTGAATGGGCAGTTCCGGGTTACTGAACAGGGGGAAATGATCCGCTTCAAGTTTGGTCTGCCGGGCATTGCGGTGCAGAGTCTGAGGCTGTACACCAGCGCCGTGCTGGAGGCGACCCTGCTACCGCCACCTGCCCCGGAGCCGGCCTGGCGGGAGTTGATGCAGCAGTTGGCCGACCGCTCGGTGACGGTATATCGGGGGGTGGTCCGTGAGGAGCCGCAGTTCGTTGAATACTTCCGCCAGGCTACCCCGGAGCAGGAGCTGGCACGCCTGCCGCTGGGCAGTCGGCCGGCCAAGCGCCGGAGCCAGGGTGGAATTGAAACCCTGCGGGCGATTCCGTGGATTTTCGCCTGGACCCAGACCCGGTTGATGCTGCCGGCCTGGCTTGGCGCCGGTCAGGCATTGGCTGAAGTCCTGGCGGCAGGTCGTCAGCAACAACTGCGCGACATGATGTCGCACTGGCCGTTCTTCCTGGCCCGGGTGGAAATGCTGGAAATGGTCCTGTCCAAGGCCGATGCCGGCATCGCTCGCTTTTACGAAGAGCGTCTGGCCGAGCCGGCACTCTGGCCGCTTGGTGAGCGTTTGCGTGCGGCCCTGGCCCAGGCTGTCGAGGTAGTGCTGCGGTTGCGTGAAGCGGACCGGCTGCTGGCGCATAATCCCGCGCTTGGCGAGTCGGTGGCGGTGCGTAACCCGTATACCGATCCTCTGCACCTGCTTCAGGCTGAGTTGATGGCGCGGACCCGGGCCCAGGGGCAAACCATCGATCCGGCGCTGGAGCGGGCACTGTTGGTAACGGTTGCCGGTATCGCCGCAGGGATGCGCAATACCGGCTGACCGGATGGTCACAAGTGGATAATCATTTCAGGGTTTTATCCGATTGCGACCATGGTCCAGCTTGTGCATGCCCGATTGTGCGTGTATGTTGAACGCCCTTTTGCGATAACCGAACAGTTCCCGCATCAGCCGGGGCCTCTGAACAGGTCACACGCCAGCGCCTGGTAAGCCACGGGCCAGGTGCCGTCGTTCCCAGAGCCCGCCCGTTGGTGCCGCCAGCCTCCGGCCCTGAGCCGCAGGCGGCCCCCAGATTTCAGTTAGACGAGGAGTTCAATATGCGCGTGATCCTTTTGGGCGCCCCTGGCGCGGGCAAGGGCACTCAGGCCCAGTTCATCTGCCAACGCTTCGATATCCCTCAGATCTCGACTGGTGACATGCTGCGTGCAGCGGTCAAGGCCGGTACCGAGCTGGGCAAGCAGGTCAAGGAAGTGATGGACAGCGGCGGGCTGGTGTCTGACGACCTGATCATTGGCTTGATCAAGGAACGTATCGCTCAGGATGATTGCGCCAAGGGTTTCCTGTTTGACGGTTTCCCGCGCACCATTCCCCAGGCCGAAGCCTTGGTTGAGGCCGGAATTGAAATCGACAACGTGCTGGAAATCGCCGTTGACGATGAAGAAATCGTGGCTCGCATGTCTGGCCGTCGGGTGCATCCGGGTTCTGGTCGGGTCTACCATGTCCAGCACAACCCGCCGAAGGTCGCTGGCAAGGACGATGTCACCGGTGAAGACCTGATCCAGCGTGAAGATGATCAGGAAGCCACCGTGCGCAAGCGTCTGGAGGTCTACCACACCCAGACCAAACCGTTGGTCGACTTCTATCAGAAGCTGTCCGCTGCCCAGGGCAAGCCAAACTATTCCATGGTGGAAGGGGTTGGCAGCGTAGAGCAGATCACCGCCAAAGTGATTGCCGCGCTCGGCTGATCGCCTGCACCGGCAGTTCATAAACCCGCGCAACCTCACGGTCGCGCGGGTTTTTCGTTTTGGCTACAATCGCGCCTGACTTGTCACACGGATCACCCATGACTACCTTGCTTGCTATCGATACCGCCACCGAAGCCTGCTCGGCTGCGCTGCTGCACAACGGCCAGCTCTACCACCGCTTCGAGATCATTCCTCGCTTGCATGCCCAGCGCCTGCTGCCGATGATCCAGGAGTTGCTGGCCGAGGCCGGGATCGGCATGTCCGCGGTCGATTGCCTGGTATTCGGACGTGGGCCGGGTGCCTTTACCGGAGTGAGGATTGCCACCGGCATGGTGCAGGGCCTGGCTTTCGCGATCGGCAAACCGGTGATTGGTGTGTCCAACCTTGCCGCTTTGGCGCAGCGGGCATACCGTGAGTACGGAGTTGAACAGGTCGCTGCCGCCATTGATGCGCGAATGGATGAGGTGTACTGGGGCTGCTATCGGCTTGAGCAGGGTGTTATGCGTTTGCAGGGGGAGGAGCGGGTTTGTGCGCCGGAGCAGGTCAGCCAACCCGTCGGATTGGTACTGCAGGGCGGAGCTGGTACTGGCTGGCAGTATGCCGAGCGTCTGGCGGTCCAGGCCGAACGTCAGTGGCCGCATATGTTGCCTGATGCGCAAGATCTGCTTGATCTGGCCATGCCGGACTGGCAGGCAGGTCTCTGGCTGGATGCTGCCGATGCCCAGCCAGTGTATCTGCGTGATCAGGTGGCAACGCCCAAGCAGCAGTAGCACTGCTAATGCCGCCGTCCGGGGCTCTTGCAGCGTGCGGCCAGGGCGGATAACCTAGTTAATCAATCAAGCGGAATTTCATTCCATGCGCCTGGACGGTTTCTCGCCCTTCAATGCGCTCCCGGAGCGCGTCAATCGCCCTGTGGCCCCCCAGGCCAACAGCGAGTCGGCGCGCGCCGGGCAAACGGCTCCGGCGGCACCGGTTGAGCCGGTCAAGGCGCTAGCTAGTCGTCCGGTCAATGCGTCCAGTGCCAATGCCGAATACATTCCGGCGCGTCGTGACAGCGCCGAGCCGGCATTCGGCAAGGCCAATCAGGCCCTGGCCAGCTATCAGTTCACTGCCAATCTGCCGGTCGACGCCGAGGAGTCGGGTATCTTCGGTATCGATACATACGCCTGAGTCGTGAGTCTTTGTCCGCCACCACGCATTGTGCTGGGCTGCCCGCTATGGGCGGAGTCCGGCTGGCTGGGCAGTCTGTACCGCAGCGACGCCGATGCTGATCAGCGGTTGCAGCAATATGCCCAGGTGTTTAGTGCGGTCGAGGGCAATACCACCTTTTACGCCTTGCCGGGTGAGACTACGGTAGCACGCTGGGCTGAACTGCTGCCGGACGACTTCCGGTTTTGCGCCAAGCTGCCGCGCGAGATCAGTCACGGCGCCCGGCTAGACCCGAACGCCAGCGAGCTGCAGCGTTTTTTTCAGCGCCTGGCGCCGTTGCAGCAGCGCCTGGGACCGATCTGGCTGCAACTGCCGGCGCGCTTTGGGCCGACGGCACTGGCTGAGTTGCTGGCGTTTCTCGACGCCTTGCCCAGTGCCTGGCGTTACGCGGTGGAAGTGCGGCATGCCGACTTCTTTCGCAAGGACGAGACCGAACGCCAGCTCAATCGGCAGTTGCACGAGCGTGGCATCGAGCGGCTGATCTTCGACAGCCGGGCGGTCTTTGCCAGTACGGCTGACGATCCGGCCACCCGTGAAGCCAAGGAGCGCAAGCCGCGCCTGCCGGTACATGCTCTGGCCTTGAGTGAACAGCCAGCAGTACGTTTTATCGGTGGTATGGATAATGCCGCGAACCTGGCGTTTCTTGAGCCTTGGCTAGCCAAGTGCGTGCAATGGCTGGAGCAGGGCCGGGTACCGATGCTGTTTATGCACACCCCGGATAACCGGCTGGCGCCGCAACTGGCGCGCCAGTTCCATACCCGTCTGGCCGAGCGGGTCCCTGATCTGCTGCCAATGCCGGCCTGGCCGGGCGAGCTTGAGCTGGCCGAGATGCCTGTGCAGGATGCACTTTTTTAGGAACATCATGACTGAAACAACTGAATACCGTATTGCTGTTGGCTGGCAATCGGCAGCCCAGCGTCCAGCCGCCGAAGCCTTGGCCAAGCGCCTGGGGCTGGAGTGCCGGGCGGCAGCAGATGTTGCCCAGGGGCTGCTGCTGTGCCTGGGTGAGGATGGTCTGAGCCTGCGTGATACCGCACCGGGTGCGCCGGGGGCGGTCCGGGTGGACTTTGTCGAGGGCGCTCTGGCCCATCGTCGTCAGTTTGGCGGCGGAACCGGGCAGATGGTGGCCAAGGCGGCTGGGCTCAAGGGCTCGATTCGCCCGACGATTGTCGATGCCACTGCCGGACTCGGGCGTGATGCCTTTGTCCTGGCTGCGCTGGGGTGTCAGGTGATGCTGATCGAGCGGCAGCCGATTATCGCCGCGCTGTTGGCGGATGGCCTGGAGCGAGCCCGGCAGGCCGGTGGCGAGGTGGCGCAGATCGTTGCCCGGATGCGACTGATCGAAGGGGATGCCATTGCCTTGATGACGGCATGGGCTGATGAGGTGCCGCAGGTGGTTCACCTGGATCCGATGTTTCCGCATCGCGACAAGTCAGCGCTGGTGAAGAAGGAGATGCGCCTGTTCCGGCCGTTGGCGGGCGATGATCTGGATGCCCCGGCACTGCTGAGCGCGGCCCTGGCGCTGGCCAGTCACCGGGTAGCAGTCAAGCGTCCGCGCAAGGCCCCGGCGATTGAGGGGCCGGCCCCCAGCGCGCAACTGAGCGGGCAGTCCAGTCGTTACGATATCTACGGCAAGCAGCGCCTGGTCTGAGCCTAGGCTCCGGCGCGGCTGTGATGAAGCGGCAACAGACCCTAGATAAGGCCTCAAGCTGGCTTTGAGCTGCGTGCTACCTGCCGAATGGACAGACGAATCTCGGCGCTCAATACCCGTTTGGCGGTGTTCTCGGCAATATCCTCCAGTTCTGGCAGGTAACGTAGCTTGCCGGTTTCATCACTGTACAACACATCCAGCTCAGTCAGACGCTGGATGAATTGGCGGAACAGGGTCTTGTCGAAGAACTCCGGCGCGTTGAGCCCGTGCAGGATCGACAGGCGTTGGGCCATGACCGAGCACAGACTTTCCAGTTGCTCGGCGTCCAGGCTGCCGTTGGGATGGTCGAGCAGCAGGGCGGCGACCATGTAGAAGCGCTCCAGGGTCTGCAGCAGGCTGCGGGCCAGCAGAGTGAGCATCACGAATTCACCTGAACTGGGGTCGGGGCGCACGATCTGACCCTCTTCCTCGCGCAGCAGGCCTTGGCTGATCAGGCCGTCGATCCAGTGCTGAATCACCTGCGGCAGCTCGGCTTCATTCCAGTGGATGAAAAACTCGGCCTGCAGGTACGGATAGATGGCGCTGACCAGCCGGCTGATCTGTTCGCGTCCGAGCCGGGCGTTGTTGAGGAATAGCCCGGCGATCAGCGCCGGCAGGGCGACCAGATGCAGCACATTGTTGCGGTAGTAGGTCATCAATACCGCCTGGGGCTCGTCCAGATAGAGGATCTCGCCTAGGGCGTCGGACTGCCGGCCGATCAGCTGCATGGTCTCGACATGACGTATCAGCGCCTGGCCGTCGAGTTCCGGCAGGCACACGCTGCTGCTGTAGGGGACCTGGCGCAGCAGCGCCAGATAGGCATCCAGGGCGCGCACCAGCGAGGCTTCGTCCAGGGCCAGCTTGCGGGTGGCGAGCATGACCAGGGCGACCAGATTGACCGGGTTGACGTCGGCGGCGGCATTGATCGCCCGGGTCAGGGTTAGTGCCAGTTGCTGGGTGGTCGGGTTCAGCCATTCGGGGCGGTAGTCCGGGCCGTGGGTCTGCTCGCGCCAACCGGGTTGCTGCTGGTCGAGAAATCCGGCCAGCGGCACGGGCTCGCCGAAATTGACCGCGACCTGGCCGAATGGCAGCTTGAGCGCCGACAGCACCCGGAAGATGTCGAAGAATGACTCTTTCTTCTTGGCCTGGCCACGCAGCTCGCCCAGATAGGTACGGCCTTCGAGTACCCGTTCATAACCAATGTAGACCGGTACGAACATGATCGGCCGGCGTGAGGAGCGCAGGAAGCTGCGCAGCGTGATTGCCAGCATCCCGGTTTTCGGGTTTAGCGTCCGGCCGGTCCGTGAACGCCCGCCTTCTATGAAGTACTCGGTTGGAAAGCCGCGGCTGAACAGGGTGTGCAGGTATTCGTTGAATACCGCCGTGTAGAGCTGGTTGCCGCGGAAGCTGCGGCGCATGAAAAAGGCTCCGCCACGGCGCAGAATACCGCCGATGACCGGCATGTTGAGGTTGATACCGGCGGCGATATGCGGCGGCGTCAGACTGTTGCGAAACAGGATGTAGGACAGCAGCAGGTAATCGATATGGCTGCGGTGGCAGGGCACATAAATGATCTCGTTACCCTGGGCAATCTCCTGGACCCGCTCGATATGGTTGATGCGGATGCCGTCGTAGAGCTTGTTCCAGAACCAGCTCAGCACCACTTCCAGAAAGCGGATGATGGTGTAGGTGAAGTCCGAGGCGATCTCGTTGGCGTAGCGGGCGGCCTGCTGCTGCGCCTTGGCTTCATCGATACCCTTTTCCTCGGCCTCGCGGGCAATCGCTTCGCGGACCAGCGGGGCGTGCAGGAGGCCCTTGAGCAGGGTCCGGCGGTGCGACAGGTCGGGTCCGACCACGGCCCGGCGCTGTTGCTGGAAGTGAACCCGCAGCAGGCGATTGACCTTGCGCACGTTGCGAGCATGGCCGAGGTCTTCGGCCACCAGTTGACGCAGGGACAGCGGCGAGCCGAACCGCACGCGAATCTTGCGCCCATGCAACAGGATGGCCAGAAACTTGCGCAAGCGCCCGCCGACCGCCCAGTTGTAGGCGAACAGTAATTTAATGGCCGAGGATTCGACATCCGGGGACTGGCCCCAGAACACGCTGACCGGCACCAGTTGCACGTCTTCCACGCGCTGCTGTTCGACTGCATCCAGCACCCTGAGCAGGCGGGGGGACTGCCCGCGTGGATCGGGGCGACCGAGCCACACCTGCTCGCGGCTGAGAAACAGGTGAGCTTCCTTTTCGTCCAGGCTGGCATCGGGCGCTCGCACAGGCCGGGGCAGGCCCGCACGGCTGCACTCGCGATCCAGTACCAGCAGGTCGGACAGCGCGCGGTAGGGCAGGACATAGATGATCGGGCGCCCGGAATCCAGTCCGGGACTGGCCGCAGAGTTGCCGATAACCTCGGAGCGGGCCCAGAGATACAGCAAACGACGGAGTAGGCCAAAGCGCAAACGGCCGAACAGGGATGAATAGGCGGCGGACATCATGTTCTCAGTGTGCAGGACAGCGCAGCTGTCGTTCATGGGTGCAGGGCGAATTTTAGCGGTTTTAATCTCTTGTTACAGCTTGGCTGGCGTATTGCTGGCGCGACAGCGCTTGAAATGACCGGCACTGGGCCCATATAGTCACCACCTTGGGCGTCGCCGCGCGTATCTCCGGGTAGTGTGCTGCGTAGCCCGCGTTGACTGGCCGTGTGCACGATACGGGACAGACTTCAGGGACGCCTGCGGCGTCGCTTCTACGATTCGGAGCCACAAGCTGCCTGCGAACTGTGGCCGTGCGACGAACCTGCAGGCCCTGTTGTGGTCTATTCCCTCCAGTATCAGCACCCAGTCGACGCACCAAGCGGCCGCGGGGGTGGCCGCATAAATATTGGGGGAACAGAGGCCATGATAAGCATAAACAGCCTGACCAAACGCTTCGGCGAGCACGTTGCAGTGGACAACCTGTCCTTTGACGTCAAGCCGGGAGAAGTGCTCGGATTTCTCGGCCCGAACGGTGCCGGCAAATCCACCACCATGAAAATGCTCACCGGATTTCTTACCCCGGACGGCGGCAGCGCCACGGTGTGTGGGTATGATATCCAGACTCAGACCCTGCAGGCCCAACGCGAGATGGGCTACCTGCCCGAAGGCGCGCCCTGTTACGGCGACATGCGGGTCAAACGCTTTCTTGAATTCATTGCCGAGGTGCGCGGCTTCAAGGGTGCTGAGAAGCACCAGCGCGTGGCACACGCGGTAGAGCAGGTGGAACTTGCGAGTGTGCTCAACCAGAGTATCGAAACCCTGTCCAAAGGCTTCAAGCGCCGGGTTGGTTTGGCCCAGGCAATCCTCCATGACCCCAAGGTGTTGATTCTTGACGAACCCACCGATGGCCTGGACCCGAACCAGAAACATCAGGTGCGGCGGCTGATTCAGCAACTGGCTGAAGGCAGTAACAAGATCGTGGTGATCTCCACGCATATCCTCGAAGAGGTCAGCGCGGTTTGTTCCCGGGCGGTGATCATAGGTCGCGGCAAGTTGCTGGCCAACGGCACGCCGGATGAGCTCGAAGCTCGTTCACGTTACCACCAGGCGGTGACCCTGGAGCTGCAGCAACCGGTCGATACCCAGGCATTGCTGAGCCTGCCCGGGGTGGTCGAGATCGAGCAGCAGCGCGAAGGGCAACTGCTGACCGTGCTGGCTCAGCCTGGTGCGGTGATCTTCCCGGCGGTTGGTGAGCTGGCGCGCAGCCACAACTGGCCGGTCAAGGAGCTGTCGGTCGAGCGGGGCCGTCTGGATGAAGTGTTCCGCCGTCTGACCGCGGGGGAGGCCGCATGAACAACCTGAACGTGATCTTCAAGCGTGAGCTGGGCAGCTACTTTGCCACCCCGCTGGCGTTCATCTTTATTGTTATCTTCCTGGTACTGTCGGCGGTATTCACCTTTTACCTTGGTGGCTTCTATGAAAGCGGTCAGGCCGATCTGGTGCCGTTCTTCAACTTCCATCCCTGGCTGTATCTGTTTCTGGTACCGGCCGTGGCCATGCGCCTGTGGGCCGAGGAGCGCAAGTCAGGCACCATCGAGCTACTGATGACCCTGCCGGTGTCACGCGCCGACATGGTGCTGGGCAAGTTCCTGGCGGCCTGGGTATTCATCGGCATCGCTCTGCTGCTGACGTTCCCGATCATCATTACCGTCAACTATCTGGGCTCGCCGGATAATGGTGCGATCTTTACCGGTTATCTGGGTAGCTGGTTGTTGGCGGGAGGCTATCTGGCGATTGGTTCGTGCATCTCGGCGCTGACCAAGAACCAGGTGATCGCCTTCATCGTCAGCGTAGTGGTGTGCTTTATCTTTATCGTCAGTGGCTTTCCGCTACTGCTTGATCTGTTCAGCGGCTGGGCTCCCCAGTGGCTGCTGGACGCCATTGCCTCACTCAGCTTCCTGATTCGCTTCGATGCCATCAGCAAGGGCGTTCTGGATCTGCGTGACCTGCTGTATTTCATCTCGTTGATGGCCGTCTGGCTGCTGGCCACGGCAATCGTCATCGACCTGAAAAAGGCCGACTGAGGCAAAGGAGATCGACATGAAACGACTGATGTATTCCGGTACCGGCCTGCTGGTACTGCTGCTGGCCTTCCTTGCCTTCAATATGGCCTCCAGCGTGTTGCTGACCGGTGCCCGGCTCGACTTGACCGAGCAGAAGCTCTACACCATCTCCGATGGAACCCGGCAGATCCTGCGTGATATTGACGAGCCGATCACCCTGTACTTCTTCTTCTCCGACCGTGCCAGTAAGGACATGGTGATGCTGCGCAACTACGCACGGCGGGTTGAGGAGATGCTCAAGGAATATGAGCGGGTAGCCGGCGGCAAGCTGCGCTTGCAGATCATTGATCCGCAACCGTTCTCGGAGGCTGAGGACCGCGCGGCCGAATTTGGTTTGCAGGCGATTCCGCTGAGTCAGACCGGTGACAAGCTGTACTTTGGTCTGGCCGGTACCAACAGCCTGGCCCAGCGTGAAATCATTCCGTTCTTCACCCTGGAACAGGAAGGCCTGCTCGAGTATGAGCTGAGCCGTCTTGTCAACAGCCTGTCGCAGCCGGAGAAACCGCAAATCGGCCTGATCAGTGGTCTGCCGATTGGTGGTGGGATGAACCCAATGAGCGGCCAGCCCATGCCGCCATGGACCGTGTTGGAGCAGATTCGCCAGTTGTTCACCATTCAGAGTCTGGAACCTGATCTGGATGAGATACCTGAGGACATCGAGGTGCTGCTGCTGATTCATCCCAAGTCGCTGACCGAGTCGGCACTGTTTGCGGTGGACCAGTTCGTGCTGCGTGGTGGCCGTTTGCTGAGCTTTATCGATCCCTATGCGGAAATGGACATCAGCACTGATGCCATGATCGAAGGTATGGCCGACGGCCGGGCTTCTGACCTGGGTCCGCTGCTGGCGGCCTGGGGGGTGGACTACGATCTGGAGAAGGTGGTGGTCGACACCCGCCTGGGCATGTCGGTCAGCCGCGGCCAGGGCCAATTGCCGGCTCGGCATATTGGCTGGCTGGAGCTGGAACAGGCCCAGCGTGATAGCGAAGACACTGTGACCGCGCCACTGCAGTTGCTGACCATTGCCACCGGTGGTGCGCTGAAGCCGATCGAGGGTGCCGGTACCCGGTTCATGCCACTACTCTCGAGTACCGCGAGCAGTGCGCTGGTCGACAGCAGCCGCTTTGCCTCCCTGCAGGATCCGGAAGCGCTGCTCAATGGTTTCCAGGCCGATGAGCAGATCTATCACTTTGCCGCTCGCCTGCAGGGGCCGGCCAGCACTGCCTACCCGCAAGGGCTGGAAGGGCGTGAACCGGTGCTGACTGAGGCTGACAACATCAATGTGTTGCTGGTGGCCGATACCGATCTGCTCAGCGATCGGATGTGGGTGCAGGTGCAGGACTTCTTTGGTCAGCGTATTCCACAGCCCTGGGCTGACAATGGTGGCTTCCTGATCAACGCGCTGGACAACCTGTCCGGTTCCGAGGCGCTGATCAGCGTGCGTTCACGCGGCGACTTCAGTCGTCCGTTCACTGTGGTACAGGATCTGCAGCGCAAGGCTGAGCGGCGGTTCCGCGCCAGCGAGCAGCGCTTGCAGCAGCAACTGGCCGAGACCGAGCGGCGTCTGGCCGAGCTGCAGCAGAATCAGGATCCCACTCAGTTGACTGAGCTGAGCAGTGAGCAGCAGGAGGCGATCCAGCGTTTTCTCGACGACAAACTGGAAATCCGTAAGCAACTGCGTGATGTCCGTTTCCAACTCAATGCCGACATCGAGCGTCTGGGCAATTGGCTGAAGGTCATCAACATCGGTCTGGTGCCGCTGTTGCTCAGCCTCGGCATGCTGGGCTGGTGGCTGATCGGTCGCTGGCGGCGCAAGGCCTGAGGGGAGGGCGGATATGCGTAACAAGCTGATAATCGTCACTGCCATCGTTAGTCTGGTGCTGGTGGCGTTGACCCTGCAAATGCGTAGCAGTGACCGGGTGGCCGATCTGCAAAGCCGGCCGATGCTCGATGAGGCGCAATTGGCGTTGTTGGGGCAGGCTGAATGGATCAGCCTGGCACGAGCTGATCAGGTGGTTGAGCTGAGTCGTGATCAGGACGGCTGGGGCGTGCCGGTCCATGATCAGTTTCCGGTGCTGCGCGAGCGCTTGGCGGCGCTGCTGACTGCCTTGCGTGGTGCGCGGATTCTTGAGGCCAAGACTGCCAATCCGGCGCACCATGCCCGGCTCGGGCTGGATGATCAGGCCAGCGGTGATAACAGCCTGAAAGTCGTGCTGGGCGCTGGTGACAACCAGTTAGGGCTGATCTTTGGTGAAGCCGCCGGCAGTGGTCAGTTGATGCGTTTTGCCGGGCAGGATCAGGTCTGGTTGCTCAGCCGGCCGCTGGGCATGTCGCTGAGCAGTCATGACTGGCTTGATCTGAAGGTGGTCGAGTTGCCGATGGAGCTTGCGGCCAGTGCCCGCTGGGCCCATGCCGATGGTGATGTGCTGGCGCTCGAAAAGGCCAGCGAGGGCGATTACAACTTCCGCATCGCTGACCTGGCTCCAGAGCAGCAGCAGGGTAATGAGCGCTGGATCAACAGCATGGTTCTGGCCTTGCTCGATCTGCGCGCTCAGAGTGTGGCTCTGCGTGATAGTCTGGAGCTGGATCAGCCAAAACTGCGCATGACCGTCACCACCTGGGCCGGTACCGAGCTGCAAGCAGCCCTGCATGAGGTCGCCGGCCGCTACTGGGTGGTGATCGAGAGCTTTGCACAGGAGCCGTCCGAGTCCGAACAGATCCGGGTCAATGCCGATTCGCGTTGGGCGTTTCAGATCGGTATCGGGCAGATGGAAAACCTTAACAAGCGCCAGGCCGATATCATTCGCACTGCTGCTGACGAGTAATGGGGTGGGCTCGTGCCGGTCAGTGATCTGGCCGGCAGGGCCTCTGTCTCGGCATAAAAACCACTTGCACCGGCATTGGGTTTGGCTAGAATCGGGGTACGGCCTCTAATAACACCCTTCTATGTGAGGCGCGGCTAGGCTGTATGGCTGCCCCTCGCCCAGTTGAGCACGACCGCATCTGCGCCAGGCACACGGGTTTGAAGTACAGGTTGATATGGAGCGTCGACAGTGCTGCTCCTTCGGACAGCGTGTACCTATCAGGCAGTTGTGGAGATTGTGGTAATGGCAGAACGCGAGCTCGGGACCGTTAAGTGGTTCAACGATGCCAAAGGTTTTGGTTTTATTCAGCGTGAATCCGGCCCGGATGTTTTCGTGCATTTCCGTGCCATCCGTGGTGATGGTCACCGCACCTTGGTTGAAGGTCAAAAGGTGGAGTTCACCGTGACCCAGGGGCAGAAGGGCCTTCAGGCCGAAGACGTCACCAAGCTCTGAGGACAAAGGCTGTTCGAGCAATCGGGCAGCCTTTTCTCTTTCCGGCTCTGTGGTCTGGCGCTAGGGCGTCAGAGGTTGGTTGCGCCCATGGATTCTTCAAGGTTGGCTTAGCGCTGCATCGCCCAGATAAACTCGTTTTCACCCTCGGCATTGACCTTGAGCCAGCGATCGGCGTCGTCTTCGCCATCGTCTTCGGACCAACCTCCCACCGAGCAACGCACTTCCTGACCAATCGCGGCGAACACGGCGCGGGCGCAATCGGTGTCGGTGGCCCAAGGGGTGCGGTCGCTGTCGAACCAGATGCTGGCCCATTTGCCTGCGGCCTTGTGCACGATCAATACCGGGATGCGCACACCGTCCAGTTCCAGGCTGGCTCGTCCGCTGGTGCTGGTCTGTTGCAGCTGACCGAGGCTGGCCAGCCAGTCGAGCAGAGCGGGCAGATGGTCTTCACGCAGGTAGATCTCGATATCCGGTTGGCGCACGGGTGGTCCTCTTAGCGGCGTTGCAGCATGACCAGACGCATGGCCACCTCCAGTCCTTCAATGCCGGCCTCGATCAGCGCCTGCTGGCGCTCGGGCTGGCTGCGAAAGCCGTGAGGGGTCATGCCGATCAGATTGGCCAGGTCGGCCGGGTTCAGGTTCAAAGCATAGCGCAGGGTCTGGTCGCTGACGATCTCCAGCCCGGTGGGACAGTCGCGGATCAGGTCCGGGGTAGGGTGAATCTGGTCGTACAGCGATTCACGCAGGCTCAGCAGATGCTCGGCCTGGGGGCCAACCAGCAATACTCGGCCACCCGGTTTGAGCGTGCGCAGACATTCGTCCCAGGACCAGGGGCTGAACACGCACAACAGCGCGTCCAGGCTGGCATCGGCGGCCGGCAGACGGGCGCTGGAGCCGACCAGCCACTGGATCGACTTGCTGCGGCGGCAGGCCTTGATGATCGCATCCTTGCTGATGTCCAGTCCGGCGATGGCGGTAGCTGGCAGGGCCTGCTGCAGCCGGGCGGTGTAGTAACCTTCGCCACAGCCCATGTCCAGCAGGTTGGCCGGTGTCTGCGCGGCCAGGCTCTGATTGATCTGCTTGCTGACCGGCTGATAGTGGCCGGCATCGAGAAAGGCCTGGCGGCAGCCCAGCATCTGCGGTGTGTCGCCAGGCTGCTTGCTGCGCTTGTGCTGGACCAGCAACAGATTCAGATAACCCTGACGCGCCTGGTCGTAACTGTGCTGGTTGGAGCAGCGCCACTGGCGCTCCTGCTGAGTCAGCGCGCTGTGGCACAGTGGACAGATCAGATTCAGCATCAGCCCAGCAGCCGTTCCAGGGTGGCCTGATAGATGTCGGTCAGGGTCTCCAGGTCGGCGGCACTGATCTGTTCGTCAACCTGATGGATGGTTGCATTGACCGGACCCAGCTCGACCACCTGGGTTCCCATAGTAGCGATGAAGCGCCCATCGGAGGTGCCGCCGGAGGTGGAGGCCTGGGTGGTGCGCCCGGTCACTTGTTCAATGGCGGCGGCGACGCCATCGAGCAGCGCGCCCGGCTCGGTCAGAAACGGCAGACCGGACAGGTTCCAGTCCAGTTCGTACTCCAGGTTGTGTTGGTCGAGGATTGCCCGTACCCGTGCTTGCAGGCCTTCGACCGTGGATTCGGTGGAGAAGCGGAAGTTGATCAGGGCGACCAGCTCGCCGGGCACCACGTTGGTGGCGCCGGTGCCGCTGTTGAGGTTGGAAATCTGGAAACTGGTCGGCGGGAAAAAGTCGTTGCCCTGGTCCCAGGTTTCAGCCGCCAGCGCCGCCAGCGCCGGGGCGGCCAGGTGAATCGGGTTGCGCGCCAGGTGTGGGTAGGCAACATGGCCCTGTTTACCCTTGACCAGCAGTCGGGCATTGAGCGAGCCGCGTCGGCCGTTCTTGACTACATCGCCTACCAGTTCAGTGCTTGATGGTTCACCAACGATGCACCAGTCGACCTGCTCGTTGCGGGCCTTGAGCGTTTCCACCACCTTGACCGTGCCGTCGGTGGCGGGGCCTTCCTCGTCACTGGTGATCAAAAAGGCGATCGAGCCCTGGTGGTTCGGATGGGAGGCCACAAACCGCTCGACTGCCACCACCATCGCTGCCAGGCTGCCCTTCATGTCGGCTGCACCGCGCCCATGCAGCATGCCGTCAATGATCCGCGGCTGGAACGGCGGGTTGCTCCAGCGCTCCAGGGGGCCGGTCGGTACGACGTCGGTATGTCCGGCAAAGCACAATACCGGACCTTGACTGCCGCGCCGGGCCCAGAGATTGTCAACCTCGCCAAAGCGCATGGGCTCAAGCTGGAAGCCCATGGCCGCCAGGCGTTCGCCCATCAACTGCTGGCAGCCAGCATCATCAGGTGTGGTGGAGTCGCGGCTGATCAGTTCGCAGGCCAGGGACAGGGTGGGGGACAGGTCGGTCATCGGTACGGTCACTTGCGGCGTTGGACAGGCCGCAATGATAACAGACCCGGCCGCCGTCGTGACTTATTCACAGGGCTGTGGCCAGCGCTCGCGGCGCCAGCGGCGGCGCTGTTTCTTGTCCAGGAAGGTCCAGGCCAGCAGGCGACTGTGCTTATGGCCCTGCTGCATTGGCACAATCCGGACGTCGCGGGCACCGAGCTGCTGTAGTTGCGCCTGTAATGCCGGCAGGCTGGCAGCTTTAGACACCAGCGCGGTAAACCAGAACACTTGCTGGGTGAAGGCCGCACTTTCCTCGGCCAGGCGCCCGAGAAACCCGGCTTCGCCCCCTGGACAGTGCAGCTCGTTGGCCTGACCTCCAAAGTTGAGCAGCGGCTCGCGTTGGGCCCGGCCGGGTTGGCCGAGGTTGCGCCATTTGCGTCGGCTGCCATCCCGGGCCTGGGCGGCGCTGGGATGAAATGGCGGGTTGCAGAGGCTGAAGTCGAACCGCTCGTCGGCGCCGATGATGCCGTGCAGGATACTCTGCGGGTCTGACTGCTGGCGCAGCTCGACAGCTGTCGGCAAGGCGTTGGCGCTGACAAGTCGCTGAGCATTGGCGAGCGCCGTCGGGTCGATGTCGCTACCGACGAAACGCCAGCCGTATTCATGCGTGCCGATCAGCGGGTAGATCAGGTTGGCGCCGGTGCCAATATCCAGACCGACCAGACCTGGGCCGGTCGGAATCGTGCCGTTGTGGCTTTCGCCCAGCAGGTCGGCCAGGCAGTGGATAAGATCGGCGCGTCCAGGTACCGGTGGGCACAGGTAGCCATTGGGAATATCCCAGTCGCGCAGCGCGTACCAGTGTGTCAGCAGGGCGCGGTTGAGTGCCTTGACCGCCTCGGGTTCGGCGAAGTCAAGGCTCGGTTCGCCATTTGGGTTGGTGCGCAGCCAGCGTCCCAGAGCCGGGCTGGTCTGGGCCAGCCGGGGCAGGTCGTAGTGTCCCTGGTGGCGGTTGCGTGGGTGAAAGCGCGCAGGCGGTGTGGAGGCTTTGGACATGGCTTGGATTATTTACTTGGATAAACCTTAGTGTCCCATGCCGGGCGAGCTGGCGACAGTCCCGTGCTGCGGTTATGCACACGATCTGTGGATGGTGCTGTGGATAAGTTCGGGACAGTCCGGGCCAGTGCCGATGAATCATGGGTTGGCGTTGGTCGTGCGTTTAATGATCAGTGCATGGCGCGCTGGTATACTGCCGGCCCTGGAATTTTGAGGTGCGCATGACTGTTGATGATCCCCGCTTTGGTGGCATAGCCCGACTTTATGGCCGTGAGGCCCTGGTACGCCTGCAGGCAAGCCATGTGGCGGTAGTCGGTATTGGCGGGGTGGGCTCGTGGGTGGCCGAGGCGCTGGGTCGCACCGGTATAGGCCGGATCACGCTGATTGATCTGGACGAGCTGTGCCTGACCAACACCAACCGCCAGTTGCCGGCGCTGACCGGGCAGATTGGTCGGCCCAAGGTCGAGGCTATGGCTGAGCGTCTACGGGCGATCAATCCGGCCTGTGAGGTGCGGCCGGTGATGGATTTCGTGACCCCGGCGACACTGGCCGACTACATCACCGATGATCTCGATGGCGTGGTTGACTGCATCGACAGTGTGGCCTCCAAGGTAGCGTTGATCGCCTGGTGCCGGCGGCGCAAAATTCCGATTATCACCACCGGCGGCGCTGGTGGGCAGATTGATCCGACCAAGGTCAGCGTTGCTGACCTGTCAAAAACCGTCAACGATCCGCTGGCGGCCAAGGCGCGCTCGCTGTTGCGGCGCGATCACAACTTCCCGCGGGCCGACAGCAAGCGCAGCTTTGGTGTGCCCTGCGTATATTCCACCGAGCAGTTGCGCTATCCGAAACCCGACGGCACGGTGTGTCAGCAGAAGTCCTTTGTCGGTGAGGGCGTGCGGCTGGACTGCGCCGGTGGTTTTGGTGCAGTGACCATGGTGACCGCGACCTTTGGGATGGTTGCGGCGGCGCAGATGGTGCAGCGGCTGTTACGTTAACAGCACGCAGCAAAAAAGGCCCGCATCGGAAGGTGCGGGCCTTTTTGTGCCACAGCGGTGGGTGTGCTGCCGGCGCCTCAGTTGTGCGCGTGGAGCATCTCGTTGAGCTGAATGGCGCTCTTGTTGGTCTTGCACTCGATGGCGCCGGTTTGCGAGTTACGGCGGAACAGCAGGTCGTTCTGGTTAGCCAGTTCGCGAGCCTTGATCACTTTGACCAGATTGTCAGCGTCATCCAGCAGGGCGATCTTGATCCCGGCGGTGATGTACAGACCGGCCTCGACGGTGCAGCGGTCGCCCAGCGGGATACCGATACCGGCGTTGGCGCCGATCAGGCAGCCTTCACCGACCGAGATGACGATGTTGCCACCGCCGGACAGGGTGCCCATGGTCGAGCAGCCGCCACCCAGGTCCGAACCCTTGCCGACGAATACACCAGCGGAGATACGGCCTTCGACCATGCTGGTGCCGTCGGTGCCGGCGTTGAAGTTGATAAAGCCTTCATGCATCACGGTGGTGCCTTCGCCGACGTAGGCGCCCAGGCGTACGCGAGCGCTGTCGGCGATACGCACGCCGGTCGGGACCACGTAGTCGGTCATGCACGGGAACTTGTCGACGCTGTGCACGTTCAGGGTTTCACCCTTAAGACGGGCGGCCAGTTGGCGCTGCGGTAGCTCGTTGATGTCGATAGCGCCCTGATTGGTCCAGGCTACGTTCGGCAACAGCGGGAAGATGCCGGCCAGCACTACCCCGTGCGGCTTGACCAGCCGGTGCGAGAGCAGGTGCAGTTTGAGGTAGGCCTCGGGGGTGGAGCTGGGCGCTTCATCGCTGGCCAGGATAGTGACCACCAGCGGGCGGTTGCTGGTTTCCAGTTGGGCGATCAGGGCACCGCTTTCTGCGTAGCCGGCAGCGGCCATGGCCTTGCCCAAGGCGCCACATTGACTGGGTTGCAGGCTGATGGCCTGGTTGCCGCCGGTGTAGCCGACCTGCTCGGAGACGGCCTTGACCAGGGCCGGTTCGGGGTTGAGCAGGGGTTGCGGATAGTAGACTTCAAGCCATTCGCCGGCGCTGTTCTGGGTACCGATGCCAAAGGCCAGGCTGAAACATTCGCTCATGGGTGATTCCTTGGATGCTGGTGCATGGAGTGTCAGTCGAAGGCGGTGGCATACCACTCGGGTTTGAAGCCGACCAGCCGCTGGTCGCCGGTATCCAGTACCGGTCTTTTGATCATCGAAGGGTTGGCCTGCATCAGGGCTACGGCCTTGTCGGTGTCGATGTTCTGTTTGTCCGCATCTTCCAGTTTGCGGAAAGTGGTGCCTTGACGGTTGAGGATTTTCTCCCAGCCGTGCTCATCGCACCAGGCTCGCAGCCGTTCGGCGTCGATACCTTCTTTCTTGTAATCATGGAACTGGTAGTTCACACCCCGCTCGTCGAGCCAGGTGCGGGCTTTCTTCATCGTGTCGCAGGCCTTGATGCCGTACAGGGTGATCATGGGGTCAGGCTCCCGAGAAACTGGCGAATGCGCTGGGCCGCTTCGATGCAATCATCCAGCGGCGCAACCAGGGCCATGCGCACCCGGCCGGCGCCAGGATTATACCCGTCAACATCGCGTGAGAGGTAACGTCCAGGCACAACCGCGACATTTTGTTCGGCCAGCAGGCGCTTGCAGAAGCTTTCGTCATCGATTGGGGTGCGTGGCCACAGGTAGAAACCGGCGTCCGGACGCCGTACGTCCATGGCGTCGCCAAGGATATCCAGTACGGCATCGAACTTGGCCTGGTACTGGCGGCGGTTTTCCTCGACGTGGGCTTCGTCCTTCCAGGCGGCCAGGCTGGCCAGTTGTGTCTGCACCGGCATGGCACAGCCGTGGTAGGTGCGGTATTGCAGATAGGGGCCGAGCAGGCTGGCGTCGCCGGCCACGAACCCGGAGCGCAGGCCGGGCAGGTTGGAGCGTTTGGACAGGCTGTGGAATACCACGCAGCGGGCAAAGTCGTCCCGGCCCATGGCGGCGCAGGCCTGCAACAGGCCGACCGGGCCACTCTGGTTGGGGGCGTGAATCTCGCTGTAGCACTCGTCCGAGGCGATCACGAAGTCGTACTGATCAGCCAGCTGAATCAGTCTTTGTAGAGTCGCTAGCGGAATCACCGCGCCTGTCGGGTTGCCCGGCGTGCAAATGAACAGCAACTGGCAGCGCTGCCAGATCTGCGCCGGCACCTGATCAAAATCCGGAATAAAACTGTTGCTGGCGTCACAGGCCAGGTAGTGCGGCTCGACCCCAGCGAGAAAGGCTGCGCCTTCGTAGATCTGATAGAACGGGTTGGGGCTGACCACCAGGCCTTGCGGGTCGCGCTGAACCAGAGCCTGGGTGAAGGAAAACAGCGCCTCGCGTGTGCCGTTGACCGGGATCACCTGGGTTGCAGGGTTGAGGCTGCCGGACTTGAGTTGGAAACGCTGGGTCAGCCAGTCGGCGATGCCCTGGCGCAGTTGCGGTAGCCCGGCGGTAGTTGGGTACACCGCGGCCTGGTCCAGATTGTTGGCCAGCGCTTCAAGTACAAAAGGTGGTGAGGGGTGCTTGGGTTCGCCAATCGACAGCGAGATCGGCCGTAGTGCCGGATTCGGAGTGATATCGGCAATCAACGCCCGCAGTTTCTCAAACGGGTAGGGTTGCAGGCGTTGCAAGTCGTGATTCATCCGCGGTGTCCTCAAATGGTTATCTGGCGCGGGGCGGCGCTGTCGTTGCTGTCACTCAGGGTGGCGACGATGGTTTGCTGCAGGCGCTGGCACAGTTGCGGGTCGGACAGCGCCTGGTTGTCGGCGCCGGTAAGCACAAAGACGTCATCGACCCGCTCGCCGAGGGTGACGATCTTGGCGTTCTGCACGCTGATGTCGAAATCGAGGAAGATCCGTCCCATGCGTGCCAGCAGGCCGGGGCGGTCCGGAGCGCTGAGCTCGAGAATGGTGTGCTGGCCTGCCGGGTCGTTGAAGATGGTGACTTCCGGCGGGAAGGCAAAATGCTTGAGCTGGCGTGGTACCCGGCGCTGGATGATCGCGGGGTAATCGTCGGGGTTGGACAATGCCTCGATCAGCCCCTGTTTGATCTGGCGAATGCGTTCGGGGTTGTCGCCGATCGAGCCGCCGTCGGCGTCCAGCACGATATAGGTATCGAGGCTGAAGCGGCTGGTCGAGGTGATGATCCGGGCGTCCTGAATACTCAGGTTGAGTTGGTCCATCGCGGCGACTGTGGCGGCGAACAGGTCGTTCTGGTCTGGGGTATAGATGAATACCTGGGTAGCGCCCTCGAATTCGCGCTGGGCGGTCTCCTTGATCAGTACCAGCGGCCCGAGACTGGCAGGGTGCTGGATGATCGCCTCGGCATGCCAGGCCACGTCGCTGGCGGTGTGGCGCAGGAAGTAGTCATCACCAAGCTGGGTCCACAGAGCCTGAACGTCGTCTTCGTCGATGCCATTGCGCACCAGGATGTCGAGCGCCGCCTGTTGGGTCTGATGGATCTGCTCTTCGCGATCCGGTGGGTTGTCCAGGCCACGGCGCAGCGCGCGCTTGGTCTCGGTATAGAGCTGGCGCAGCAGTGAGGCGCGCCAGGAATTCCACAGCGTCGGGTTGGTGGCGTTGATGTCGGCGATGGTCAGTACGTAGAGGTAGTCCAGGCGCACCTGGTTGCCCATCTGCACGGCGAAGTCGTGGATCACCTGCGGGTCGGAAATGTCCTTGCGCTGGGCGGTGGTCGACATCACCAGATGGTTCTCCACCAGCCAACTGACCAGATGGGTATCCCAGGCTGGCAGGTGGTGGCGCTGGCAGAAGGCTTCGGCATCCACCGCGCCGAGTTCGGAGTGGTCGCCGCCCCGACCCTTGGCGATATCGTGATACAGCCCGGCCATGTACAGCAGGTCGGGTTTGGGCAGGCGGCAGAAGATCTTCCAGGCCAGTGGGTATTTTTCCTGATAGTCCGGGCGTCCGAGCTTGCGCAGGTGCTTGATCAGGTTCAGGGTGTGGGCGTCGACGGTATAGATGTGGAACAGGTCGTGCTGCATCTGGCCGACGATCTTGCCGAACTCTGGCAGATAGCGGCCAAGGATGCCGTAACGGTTCATCCGTCGCAGGTTGCGGTGAATGCCTTCCTTGCAGCGGAACAATTCGATGAACAGGCTGGTATTGCGGATGTCGGCGTGAAAGGCGTCGTCGATCAGGTGCCGATGGTCACGCAGCAGGCGGATGGTGTCGGCACGTACCCCGCGAATCTGTGGGTTCTGGGCCATCAGCAGGAAGATTTCCAGCAAGGCCGAGGGGGTGCGGCGAAATACCTGCGGCTGGGTGACTTCGATGTAGTGATCGCGGATCTGGAACCGGCTATTGAGCGGCTGAATGTCGGCATGCTCGGCATCACGCAGGAGAATCTCCTCGAAATGCTGCATCAACAAGTCGTTGAGCTCGGATAATGACATCACTACCCGGAAGTACTTCTGCATGAAGCGTTCGACCGCCAGCTTGCTGTCGCTGTCTTCATAGCCCATCTGCCGGGCCAGGGTGCGCTGGTGGTCGAACAGCAGGCGATCCTCGGCGCGTCCGGCGAGAATGTGCAGGGCGAAGCGGACCTGCCAGAGAAAGGCCCGTCCGGAAGCCAGAATGGTGTACTCAGCTTCGTTGAGAAAGCCACGCTCGACCAGTTCGCGCAGATCGTTGGTGCCAAAATGACGCAGTGCTACCCAGCCGATGGTCTGGATGTCGCGCAGCCCGCCAGGGGAGCTTTTGACGTTGGGTTCGAGGTTGTACTCAGTGTCGTTGAACTTGGCATGGCGGGCCTGTTGTTCGGCGCGCTTGGCGCGGAAGAATTCGGCGTCACTCCACATGTGCTCGGCGCTGATGGTGGCGATCATCGCCTGGCGCAGTTGCTCATCGCCATGCAGGGTGCGCGACTCCATCAGGTTGGTGATCACGGTGATGTCGGCCCGGGACTGTTCGGCGCATTCGGTCACGTTACGCACGCTCTGGCCAACTTCCAGGCCGATGTCCCAGAGCAGCATCAGAAACTGCTCAATGCTGTCGCGGTAGGGCTCGTCGCTATCCTTGAGCAGGATCAGCAGGTCAATGTCCGAATGCGGATGCAGTTCGCCGCGACCATAGCCGCCGACGGCCAGCAGGGCGATGCCCGGGTCGTTGGCGCAGGGCAGGCGTTGCCAGGCCTGCTGGAGAATCTGGTCGGTGACCCAGGCGCGCTCGTGAATCAGTTTGTGGATGTCGCGCCCGCCTTCAAAGCGTGATTGCAGGATGCTGTCAGCCTGACGTATGGCTTTCTTAAAGGCAGCGACGGGGCTGCTTTTCAGGGCCAGTTCCGCCTGAAACTGGCCGGGGTCGAAAAGTTCGTTGTCCACTGGCACGCCCTGAGCAGGTATTACTGGAAAGTCTCTTCCTGGCGACGGGTCAGAACCTCGTAGCCGTCGGCGGTGACCAGAATGGTGTGTTCCCATTGGGCCGACAGCTTGCGGTCTTTGGTGATGGCGGTCCAGCCGTCACCGAGCAGGCGGGTTTCCGGGCGTCCCTGGTTGATCATCGGTTCGATGGTGAAGGTCATGCCTTCCTTGAGTTCAAGGCCGGTGCCGGCGCGGCCGTAATGCAGTACCTGGGGGTCTTCGTGGAAGACCTTGCCGATGCCGTGGCCACAATATTCGCGCACCACACTGTAGTGGTTGGCGTGGGCGTGTTCCTGGATGATCGCGCCGATATCGCCGAGCCGGGCACCTGGGCGGACCACCGAGATGCCTTTATAGAGGCATTCCTGGGTTACCCGCGCCAGGCGCTCGGCCCACTCCGGCACGCCGCCGACGGAGAACATCTTGCTGGTATCGCCGTGGTAGCCGTCCTTGATGACAGTTACGTCGATGTTCAGTACGTCGCCGCTCTTGAGCGGTTTGTCGTTGGGGATGCCGTGGCAGACCACATGGTTGAGCGAGGTGCAGATCGACTTGGGGAAGCCAGGCCGGCCCGGTGCAGCACCATAGTTGAGTGGAGCGGGGATGGCTTTTTGCACATTGACGATATAGTCGTGGCAAATGCGGTCCAGTTCGTTGGTGGTGACCCCGGGCTTGACGTGCTCACCGATCATTTCCAGCACCTCGGCAGCCAGGCGGCCGGCGATACGCATGCCGGCAATGTCTTCCGGGGTCTTGATGGTTACAGTCATGGCTGAGCTCTCGTGTGCAGTAACGCCCGCAGGCGCATCGATCAGGGGATTAAGAGCGAAAGTGTACCAGATTGGGCGGCCCGACCGCGACCCGTCGGTATTCCGACGGACAGCTTCGCCTTTCCTTGTGTGCGGTTCTATGCTATAAAGCGCCCCGCCTGAATAGAGTCAGCATGCTGGCGGCAGGCGAAAACTGAAACCGCACACGTATCGACACGGTGTCCTGGGTGCCCTTCGGGGTTGGACGCTGGGATGCGTGGAGGCCCAACCCGACTATATGGAGTTATCATGACCCAAGTCTCTATGCGTGACATGCTGAAGGCCGGTGCGCACTTCGGCCACCAGACCCGTTACTGGAACCCGAAAATGGGCAAGTACATTTTCGGCGCTCGCAACAAGATTCACATCATCAACCTGGAAAAAACCATGCCGATGTTCCATGAAGCCGTCAGCTTCGTGGAAAAACTGGCCTCCGGCAAGAACAAGCTGCTGTTCGTCGGTACCAAGCGCGCTGCCAGCAAGATCATTGCTGAAGAAGCCACCCGCGCCGGCATGCCCTACGTTGATCACCGTTGGCTGGGCGGCATGCTCACCAACTACAAGACCATTCGTCAGTCGATCAAGCGTCTGCGTGACCTGGAAGCCCAGGCTCAGGACGGTACCTTCGCCAAGCTGACCAAGAAAGAAGCGCTGATGCGTTCGCGCGATCTGGAAAAGCTGAACCGCAGTCTGGGTGGTATCAAGGATATGGGCGGTCTGCCGGACGCCATCTTCGTTATCGATGTTGAGCATGAGCGCATCGCTATCACCGAAGCCAACAAGCTGGGTATTCCGGTTATCGGCATCGTCGATACCAACAGCAGCCCTGAGGGTGTTGATTTCGTAATTCCGGGCAACGACGACGCCATTCGCGCCATCAAGCTGTATGCCGCCGCCATGGCTGACGCCGTGCTGCATGGCAAGAGCAATGCTGGTGCTGGCGACGAGTTCGTCGAAGAAGAAGCTCCGGCTGCCGAGGCCTCTGAAGGCTGAGGAACTGACGGCTTGTAGTCTTGCCGTATCGAAAAGGGGGCTATGCCCCCTTTTTGCAATATCCTGAACGCACCATGAGATGTCTGCCCTGCTTGAATTGGGCAGTACAGAATCAAGCCATCTTAGAGGAACCATTCATGACACAGATCACTGCAGCCCTGGTCAAAGAACTTCGCGAGCGTACCGGCCAAGGCATGATGGAGTGCAAGAAGGCCCTGGTTGCCGCCAACGGCGACATCGAGAAGGCCATCGACGATATGCGCGCTTCCGGCGCCATCAAAGCCGCCAAAAAGGCTGGTAACATCGCTGCCGAAGGCTCCATCGCTGTCAAGGTTGCTTCAGACAACAAGGCCGCTGTTATCGTTGAAGTCAACTCGCAGACCGACTTCCTGGCCCTGCAGGACGATTTCAAGGCGTTCGTTGCCGCCAGTCTGGACAAGGCCTTCGATGCTGGCTACACCGATGCTGCACCGTTGATCGCTGACCAGGAATCTGCCCGTGAAGCTCTGGTTGCCAAGACCGGCGAGAACGTCAACATCCGTCGCTTGACTCGTGTTGAGGGTGATGTGGTCGGTGCCTACCTGCACGGTCACCGCATTGGTGTGCTGGTTGTGCTTGAGGGTGGCAATGAAGAGCTGGCGCGTGATGTCGCCATGCACGTCGCTGCCAGCAACCCGCAATTCCTTGACCCGACTCAGGTTTCTGAAGAAGCCGTGGCTAAGGAAAAGGAAATCTTCCTGGCGCTGAATGCCGACAAGATCGCCGGCAAGCCGGAAAATATTGTTGAGAACATGGTCAAGGGTCGTATCAACAAGTTCCTGGCCGAAGCTAGCCTGGTTGAGCAGCCGTTCATCAAGGATCCGGAAGTCAAGGTTGGTGAGCTGGCCAAGAAGGCAGGCGCCAAGATCGTTTCCTTCGTTCGCTTTGAAGTGGGTGAGGGTATCGAGAAGGCTGAGTCTGACTTCGCTGCCGAGGTGGCCGCTCAGGTTGCCGCTGCCAAGCAGTAAGTGTGCGAGTTGACCGCCGCAGAGCGCGTCTTCGGGGCGAAGGCGCGTTTCAAGGTTGAACGGAGGCTCCCCGTGTAGACGGGGGGCCTCTTTTTTAAGGAAATATTGAACAAGTGCTCTCCAGTTGTTGTCTGGGTGACTTGTTGAGTGTTTCCTCCAATGTCGCGAGAGAGAGTCGAACATGGCACAAGTTCCCAGTAGTCGTCAGCCCAAGTACAAGCGCATTCTTCTCAAGCTCAGCGGTGAGGCTCTGATGGGTACCGAGGATTTCGGTATTGATCCCAAGGTGCTCGATCGCATGGCCCTGGAAATTGGTCAACTGATTGGTATCGGCGTCCAGGTGGGGTTGGTGATAGGTGGTGGCAACCTGTTCCGTGGGGCTGCGTTGAGCGCTGCCGGCATGGACCGGGTGACCGGTGATCATATGGGCATGCTGGCCACGGTGATGAATGCGCTGGCCATGCGTGATTCGCTGGAACGTTCGAATATCCAGACCCGGGTGATGTCGGCTATTACCATGGAGGGCGTGACCGAGCATTACGACCGGCGCAAGGCAATGCGCTACCTTGGTAGCGGTGACGTGGTAATATTCTCCGCCGGTACCGGCAACCCCTTCTTTACTACGGACACGGCAGCCTGTTTGCGCGCCATTGAGGTCGATGCTGACCTGGTGCTCAAGGCTACCAAGGTAGACGGGGTGTACAATGCCGACCCGATGAAAGACCCAAATGCCGAGCGTTTCGATAGCTTGAGCTATGACCAGGTGCTCGACCTCAAGCTGGGAGTGATGGATCTGACTGCGATCTGCCTGATCCGCGACCATCACATGCCGTTGCGGGTATTCAATATGAACAAGCCAGGTGCGCTGCTCAATGCGGTTGTCGGTAGCGCCGAAGGAACACTGATCGAGGGCTGAGAATGATCAACGAAATCAAGCAGGATGCGCAGGAGCGCATGAAGAAATCGGTCGAATCGCTGGGTCATGCGTTTGCCAAGATCCGTACTGGCCGTGCGCACCCGAGCATCCTCGATAGCGTTATGGTGTCTTACTATGGCTCCGACACTCCGTTGCGTCAGGTCGCCAACGTGATCGTCGAGGACTCGCGTACTCTGGCACTGACGGTTTTCGACAAGGGAATGATTCAGGCGGTTGAAAAGGCCATCATGACCTCTGATCTGGGTCTCAATCCCGCCACTGCCGGAACCACCATCCGGGTACCGATGCCAGCGCTGACCGAGGAAACCCGCAAGGGCTTTACCAAGCAGGCCAAGGCCGAAGCCGAAAATGCCCGGGTAGCGGTACGCAATATCCGCCGTGACGCCCTGAGTCAGCTCAAGGATCTGCAGAAGGAAAAGGAAATCAGCGAAGACGAGGAGCGTCGTGCCGCTGATGATGTGCAAAAGCTGACTGACAAGTTTATCGCTGAAATTGACAAGGCCCTGGAAGTCAAGGAAGCGGACCTGATGGCCGTTTAAGGCTGTCGGCTCAAGTCAGCATGAATATGCCTGTCGAGGGGCGCAAGGCGTCCACGCCGCGCCATGTGGCGATCATCATGGACGGCAACAACCGGTGGGCGCGTCGGCGCCTGATGCCGGGCGTCGCTGGCCACAAGGCTGGAGTTGAGGCGGTCAAAGCCGTCATCGAAGTGTGCGCTGAAGCCGAGGTTGAGGTGCTCACGCTGTTTGCTTTCTCCAGCGAGAACTGGCAGCGCCCGGCCGATGAGGTCGGGGCGTTGATGGAACTGTTTTTGGGGGCTTTGCGCCGTGAAGTGCGCAAGCTGCATGAGAACGGTATTCGTCTGCGGATCATTGGTGATCGTAGCCGCTTTGCCCCCGAGTTGCAGTTGGCCATGCGTGATGCCGAGGTGTTGACCGCTGCTGGGCAACGCATGACGCTGGTAGTGGCGGCCAACTACGGCGGGCAGTGGGATATTGCCCAGGCTGCCAGACAGTTGGCCCGTCGGGTAGCCGCCGGCGAGCTCAATCCCGAAATGATTGATGAGCGAGCGGTGGAGCAGGGGTTGAGCACTGCCGACTGGCCACTGCCTGATCTGTGCATACGCACCGGTGGTGAGCGGCGGATCAGCAACTTCCTACTGTGGCAGTTGGCCTACGCTGAACTGTACTTTTCCGATCTCTACTGGCCCGATTTCAAGCATGAGGCGATGCGTGAGGCGCTGGCCGATTTCGCTTGCCGTCAGCGGCGCTTTGGTAAAACCAGCGAACAGATAGCTGCGGAGGGCTGATGCTCAAGCAACGGGTAATAACCGGGGTAATCCTGGCGCCGATCGCAATTGCCGGCTTCATTTTCCTGCAGGGTGGTCTGTTTGCCCTGTTCATCGGTGCGGTGGTCACCCTTGGAGCCTGGGAGTGGGCACGTCTGGCTGGTGAGACCGCGCAGACCCATCGGGTTGTCTATGCCGCTGTTGTGGCGGTGATTCTCTGGGCCTTGTATCAGTTTGGCTGGACGCCTGGTCCGGTGCTGGTGCCGGCGCTGTTGTGGTGGCTGCTGGCCTGTGTGCTGATCGTACGTTATCCCGAAGCCAAGGGGTTGCGTAGTGGCATGCCGCTGGCCTGGCTGTTCGGGCTGTTGATTTTGGTTCCGGCCTGGTACGGCCTGGTCTGGCTGAGAGGTCAGGCGCATGGCCTGTGGTTGATTCTGGCCTTGGTGGTGCTGGTCTGGGCGGCGGATATCGGTGCCTATTTCGCCGGCAAGACTTGGGGCAAGCGCAAGCTGCTGCCCAATGTCAGTCCCGGCAAGACCCTGGAAGGTCTGCTGGGTGGTGTGCTGCTGACCCAGGCACTGGCGCTGGCAGCGCTGCTTTATCTGAACTGGAGCTTGCCGTCGCTGCTGTTGGGGTTGCTGGGCGCCTTGCTGGTAGTGTTGTTTTCGGTAGTCGGCGACCTGACCGAAAGTCTGTTCAAGCGTGAACAGGGCCTCAAGGACAGTAGCAAGCTGTTGCCCGGACATGGCGGGGTGCTTGATCGGATTGATAGCCTGACGGCGGCCATTCCGGTGTTTTCGCTGTGCTGGTGGCTGATTGGGAGTCAGCTCGGGTGAGGCGTCAGCAACTTTGTGTGCTGGGCGCCACCGGCTCGATTGGAGTCAGTACTCTGGATGTGGCGAGGCGGCATCCGGAGCGTTATCAGGTTTGGGCGCTGACGGGCTTTAGTCGTGTTGATGTTCTGCTTGAGCAGTGTCTGGCTCACCGCCCGCAGGTGGCGGTTGTTGCCCATGCCGCGCAGGCAGTGGCGCTGCAGCAGCAATTGCGTGAGGCGGGTCTGGCAACTGAGGTGCTGCACGGCCCCAAGGCGTTGTGTCAGGTTGCTTCCAGCAGTCAGGTCGATGTAGTGATGGCGGCGATTGTCGGCGCTGCTGGTCTGGAGCCGACCCTGGCGGCGGTGCGAGCCGGCAAGCGGGTACTGCTGGCCAACAAGGAAGCACTGGTGATGTCCGGGGCGCTGTTCATGCAGGCCGTGGCTGAGTCCGGCGCTCAGTTGCTGCCCATCGATAGTGAGCACAATGCAATTTTTCAGTGTATGCCAGCCGATTACACCCGTGGTCTGGCACCGGTCGGAGTACGTCGGATTCTATTGACGGCCTCCGGTGGTCCGTTCCGGGAGTGGCCGCTGGAGGCGCTGGCAAGCGCGACTCCCGAGCAGGCCTGTGCTCATCCCAACTGGTCAATGGGGCAGAAAATTTCAGTCGACTCGGCCAGCATGATGAACAAGGGGCTGGAGTTGATCGAAGCCTGCTGGCTGTTCGACGCGGAGCCGCAGCAGGTCGAGGTGGTGATTCATCCTCAAAGCGTGGTGCATTCGCTGGTTGATTATGTCGATGGCTCGGTACTGGCTCAGATGGGTAATCCCGATATGCGCACCCCGATTGCCCATGCGCTGGCCTGGCCGGAGCGTATCGATTCGGGCGTCAGTGCGCTGGATTTGCTGTTGACTGCCCGGCTGGACTTCCAGGCTCCTGATCCGCAGCGGTTCCCTTGCCTGGGGCTTGCGCGTCAGGCTGCTGAAGCCGGTGGTACTGCCTGCGCCATGCTCAATGCTGCCAATGAGGTCGCCGTGGCCGCCTTTCTTGAGCGGCGGATTGGTTTTACCGATATCCCTGTTATCATCGAAGACACACTGAACCGTATCACGGTGGAGTCGGTCAAAGATTTGCAGCACATAATGTGGGCCGATCAGGTTGCGCGTGAACAGGCTGCGCACTGGGTTGCCCGCCGCAGTTGAGGCTGCCGGCTTGAGTTGAAGCCTTCACCAACGAGGCGTTGAATGGATCTGCTGTTTACAATTGTGGCGACCATCGTGGCTTTGGGCCTATTGGTCACCATCCACGAATACGGGCACTTCTGGGTCGCGCGTCGCTGCGGGGTCAAGGTTCTGCGTTTTTCGGTCGGTTTCGGCTCGCCGCTGTATCGCTGGTATGACCGCCAAGGCACCGAATTCGTGATTGCCGCCATTCCCCTGGGCGGCTACGTCAAAATGCTGGATGAGCGGGAGGCGCCGGTCGATGAGGCGGAGCTGGAGCGCGCGTTCAATCGCAAGGACGTCAAACAGCGCATCGCTATCGTTGCCGCAGGGCCATTGGCCAACTTTTTGCTGGCCATCGTCGCTTTCTGGATTATCGCCGTAGTTGGTATTACTACGCTGGCACCCGTGCTTGGTCCGGTGCAGCCGGGCAGTGTCGCGGCGCGTGCAGGGTTGAGCGAAGGGCTGGAAATTCTTGAGGTCGATGGCCGGACAACCCGCAGTTGGCATGAGGTTAATCTGCAATTGATCCGCCGGCTTGGCGAAACCGGACAGATGCAGGTCACGGCCCGGAGCCTGGAAGGCGGCGAGCCGCAAATCTACACCCTGGAGTTGCGCGACTGGTTGCGCGGCGCCGATCAGCCTGATCCGATTGCCGCGTTGGGGTTGACCAGTTGGCAGCCGGTGGTGGCGCCACGGATCGGTCAGCTCAATGCCGACGGTGCGGCGGCAGCGGCGGGATTGCAAGAGGGTGATCTGATTGTCGAGGTCAATGGCGAGCCGGTTGAAGACTGGGTGCGTCAGGTGGTGCCGGCGATTCAGAACAGTGCGGGACAGACGCTGAACCTGGGGATTGAACGCAATGGCCGGTTCCTGAGTGTGGAACTGGTGCCGGCGGTGCGCGAGCAGGGCGAGCGTCAGGTCGGTTTCATCGGTGCCGGGGTCGAAGCATTCGACTGGCCCGAGCACATGATCCGCTCAATTGACTACAACCCGTTGGTGGCGATCCCGGTGGCGGTCGGCAAAACCTGGGACATGACCGTACTAACCCTGGAATCGCTGAAGAAAATGCTGACCGGGCTGGTCTCGGCAAAAAACTTGAGTGGCCCGATAACCATTGCTAAAGTGGCGGGCGCTTCGGCCAAGTCGGGGCTGGAGAGTTTTCTCACCTTTATTGCTTATCTGAGCATAAGTCTGGGGGTACTCAACCTGCTGCCGATTCCGGTGCTTGATGGGGGGCATCTGGTCTATTACACCGCTGAATGGATCCGCGGCAAGCCGCTGTCCGAGCGGATTCAGGCCTGGGGGTTGCAAATTGGCCTGACGCTGATTGTCGGGATCATGCTGTTCGCCATCTATAACGATATCAGCCGGTTGGGTGGCTAATTACTAATTACCAATAAGTGGCTGTCATGCAGATAGCCAAAAATCAACCAGTCAGTCAGAACGGATTTCATGAAACGTTACCTATTGCCTGCGCTATTGCTGACACTCCTGGCGCCTGGGATTGCTCTTGCCGACGCCTTCCGGATCACCGACATTCGCGTCAATGGGTTGCAGCGTGTATCCGCTGGCAGCGTATTCAGCGCGCTGCCACTCAATATTGGTGAGCAGGTCGACAATCAGCAACTGGTTGAGGCTTCGCGAGCGCTGTTTCGCACCGGGTTCTTCCAAGATATTCAGCTGGGCCGCGAAGGCGATGTGCTGGTGATCACTGTGGTCGAGCGGCCATCGATTGCCTCAATCGAGCTGGAAGGCAACAAGGCGATCAAGAGCGAAGATCTGCTCAATGGTCTGCGGATGGCCGGCCTGGCTGAAGGTGAAATCTTCCAGCAGGCGACCCTTGAAGGGGTGCGCAATGAGCTGTTGCGCCAGTACGTGTCCCAGGGGCGCTACTCGGCCGATATCGAAACCCAGGTGATTGCCGAGCCGCGTAACCGGGTTTCGCTGAAAATCGTCATCGACGAGGGCTCGGTGGCATCGATCAGTCATGTCAATGTGGTCGGCAATACGGTTTTTTCCAACGAAGACCTGACCGACCTGTTCGAGCTCAAGACCAGCCGCTGGTACCGCTTCTTCAGCAGTGCCGACAAGTACTCGCGGGAGAAACTCTCCGGTGACCTGGAGCGTCTGCGTTCCTACTATCTGGACCGTGGCTATATCAATATGGATATTGTCTCGACCCAGGTATCCATTACGCCGGACAAGAAACACGTCTACATCACGGTCAATATCGACGAAGGCGAGCAGTACAGCGTGCGTGATGTGCGTTTGTCCGGTGACCTGGTCGTGGCTGAGGACGAAGTACGCAAGTTACTGTTGATTGAGCCGGGCCAGGTTTTTTCCCGTCAGGTGCTGACGGCGACCTCTGATCTGATCAGCCGGCGCCTGGGCAACGAAGGGTATACCTTCGCCAACGTCAACGGTATTCCCGAGATCCATGAGGAAGATCGCAGTGTCACCGTGACCTTCGTGGTTGACCCAGGGCAGCGGGCCTATGTCAACCGGATCAATTTCCGCGGCAATACCAAGACCGATGACGAAGTACTACGCCGGGAGATGCGCCAGATGGAAGGCGGCTGGGCCTCGACCCACCTGATCGATCAGTCCAAGGTCCGACTTGAGCGCCTGGGCTTCTTCAAGGAAGTCAACGTCGAAACCGTGCCGGTGCCGGGTGCTGACGACCTGATCGATGTCAACTACACGGTGGAAGAGCAGCCGTCCGGTTCTATCACAGCCAGCCTGGGCTTTGCTCAGGGTACCGGTCTGATTCTTGGTGGTTCGATCAGCCAGAACAACTTCTTTGGTACCGGTAACCGGGTCAGCTTCAGTGCTACCCGTTCCGAGTACCAGACGGCGTTGTCGTTTGGCTTTCTCAACCCGTATTTCACGGTTGACGGCGTGAGCATGGGCTACAACGCCTTCTATCGCACCACCGACTATGACCGTTTGAACGTCGATATTTCCAGCTACGCGGTTGACTCCTACGGTGCCGGCTTCAATTTCGGTTATCCGATCAGCGACAACTCGCGGTTGAATTTCGGTCTGTCGGTGCAGAATGACGAGATCAAGACCGGTCGTTATACCGTGCTGGAAATCCACGAGTTCATGCGCCAGGAAGGTGACAAGTTCACCAACTTCAAGTTCAACGCTGGCTGGTCACAGTCGACCCTCAACCGCGGGGTCTTCCCTGACCGCGGGCACTCGCAGTCGCTTGGCGCTGAGGTGACGGTGCCGGGCAGTGACCTGAGCTTCTATTCGCTCGATTACCGGGCCCAGAAGTTTTTCCCGATGACTGAAGATCTGACTCTGCGTCTGCATACTGACCTGGGCTATGTGGATCGCTTTGGCAGTACCAAGGCGGTGCCGTTCTATGAGCACTACTTTGCCGGTGGTATTGGCTCGGTACGCGGTTTCCGCGACAGTACCCTAGGGCCACGCAGCACTCCCAGTCGTAGCAACGCTGATGATCCGCGCTTCCCTGCGGGGTCATTGACCGACCCGGATCAGGATCCGTTGCCCTTCGGTGGTAATGTCAAGGTCACCGGCGGTGCCGAAGTGCTGTTCCCGCTGCCCTTTATCAAGGACCAGCGCTCGCTGCGCACGGTGCTGTTCGTTGATGTCGGCAACGTGTTCGACACCAACTGTCTGAACGAGAACCGCAACTGTGGGGATGTCGATCTTGGGGATTTGCGTTACAGTGCCGGTGTCGGTCTGAACTGGCTGACGGCGCTGGGGCCGTTGGGCTTCAGCCTGGCTGTACCGCTGAACAAACAGTCGGGCGACAAGACCCAGGTCTTCCAGTTCACCCTGGGTCAGACCTTCTAATTTCGGCTAATAACGAAACGTTATCAGGAGTCCTTTAAGTGGGTAAGTTTATTCGCGTTGCTTTGATGTCGGTGCTGGTCATGGCCAGTTTCCCGGCTGCCGCCCAGATGAAAATTGCTGTGCTGGACTACCAGATGGCGCTGCTTGAGTCGGATGCGGCCAAACGCTACTCCGTAGATGCCGAGAAAAAATTTGGCAGTCAGTTGCAGCGGCTGCGCAACCTCGAGTCAGAAGCCAAGCGACTGCAGGAGCGTATGCAGCGCGATGGCGACAAGCTGGCCCAGGCCGAGCTGGAACGTCTGGAACTGGAATTCCGCCAGAAAGCCCGCGAATTTCAGAGCGAGTCGCGTGAACTGAACGAAGCCAAGGCCGCTTCTGATCGGGAGATGCTGGAGCAGCTCAAGCCCAAGCTGGATCAGGCGGTTGAAGCCGTTCTGCAAGCCGGCTCCTATGATCTGGTGATTGATCGCAGCGCGGTGGTGGACGTCAAGCCGGAGTTCGATATCACCCGTCAGGTGATTGAACGCCTGAACAGCATGCGCTGAGTATCATGAGTACTACTGTCTCTCTGACCCTGTCCGAGCTGGCCCAGCTTCTGGATGCGCGGCTACTTGGTGAGGGGGGCGGGCGCATTACCGGTCTGGCAACCCTGCAGGAAGCCGGACCGGGTCAACTGAGTTTTCTTGCCAATCCGCAGTATCGTAAGTATCTGGCTACCAGCCAAGCCGAGGCGGTGTTGCTGACCGAGGCCGATGCCGAAGGTTTTACCGGTAATGCGCTGATCGTCGCCAACCCCTATCTGGCTTATGCCCGTCTGTCTCATCAGTTCGATCCGAAACCACGTCCAGCGCCTGGGATTCATCCAACGGCGGTAGTGGCTGAGGATGCCGTGGTCGACGCCAGTGCGGCAATCGGTCCGCACGTGGTCATCGAGTCCGGTGCGGTCATCGGTCCGGGTGTTACGCTGGGCGCGGGTTGCTTTATCGGGGCTCGAAGCCGGATCGGCGAAGGTGGTTGGCTGGCTGCCCGGGTAACCCTGTATCACGACGTGATTATCGGGGCCCGGGTCGTGATTCAATCCGGTGCGGTCATTGGCGCTGAAGGGTTCGGCTTTGCCAACAACAAGGGGCGCTGGGAGAAGATTGCCCAGATCGGTGGCGTGCGTATTGGTGATGATGTCGAAATTGGCTCCAATACCTGTATCGATCGTGGCGCCCTGGCCGACACTCTGATCGGCGATGGAGTCAAACTCGATAACCAAATCCAGATTGCCCACAACGTGCAGATTGGCGATCACACTGCCATGGCCGCCTGTGTCGGTATCTCCGGCAGCACCCGTATCGGTCGGCACTGTACCATTGCTGGCGGGGTCGGCATGGTTGGGCATATCGAAGTCTGCGACAACGTCTTTGTCAGCGGTATGACCATGGTCACCCGCTCGATCACCGAACCAGGTGCCTATTCTTCGGGAACGGCCATGCAACCTGCGGCGGAATGGAAAAAGAGCGCGGCGCGGATCAGGCAACTGGACTCGCTGGTCAAGCGGGTGCAACAACTGGAAAAACAGTTGTCGGCGGTGACTCCAGGGACGCAGGATTCATCTGAATCCTGAGCTTGCGCCACGCTGGCGCATCATAATTTTCACTGCAAGGCCTTGCCATACATGGATATCAACGAAATCAAAGAGTATCTGCCACACCGCTATCCTTTCTTGCTGGTAGATCGGGTGTTGGAGCTGGATCTGGAAGGCCGCAAGATTCGCGCCTACAAGAATGTGTCGGTCAACGAACCGTTTTTCAACGGCCACTTTCCTGGTCATCCGATCATGCCGGGTGTGCTGATCATCGAGGCCATGGCTCAAGCCGCTGGCCTGCTGGGTTTCAAGATGATGAACACCAAGGCTGAAGATGGCACGCTGTATTACTTTGTCGGCTCCGACAAGCTGCGTTTCCGCCAGCCGGTAGTGCCGGGTGATCAGCTGCAGTTGGAAGCCGAGTACCTGAGCAACAAGCGGGGCATCTGGAAGTTTGCCTGTCGGGCGCTGGTGGATGGCAAGGAGGCTTGTTCCGGCGAAATCATCTGTGCGGAACACAAGGTATGAGTCGGATTCACCCTCAGGCGATCGTCGATCCATCCGCCCGCCTGGCGGATGATGTCGAGGTAGGCCCCTGGACCCTGATTGGACCAGAGGTCGAAATCGGTGCCGGTAGCGTCATCGGTTCGCATGTGGTGATCAAGGGGCCGACCCGAATCGGTCGCAACAACCGTATCTTTCAGTTTGCCTCGGTCGGTGAGGACTGTCAGGACAAGAAGTACAACGGTGAGCCGACCCGGCTGGAAATCGGTGACAACAATGTCATCCGCGAGGGTTGCACCATTCATCGCGGCACCGTGCAGGATCAGGGCGTGACCCGGATCGGAAGCAACAACCTGCTGATGGCTTATGTGCATGTGGCCCACGACTGCGTGGTTGGCGACAACATTATCATGGCCAACAATGCCACCATCGCCGGTCATGTGCAGATCGGCAATGGCGCGATCCTGGGTGGTTACACTACAGTTCACCAGTTCTGTCATATTGGCTCCTTTGCCATGAGCGCGGCCAATAGCGCGGTGTTCAAGGACATCCCGGCCTTTGTCATGGTCGGTGGCAATCCGGCCGGTGCCCACGGCATGAACTTTGAGGGCATGCGCCGGCGTGGCTACAGCGCAGAATTGGTCAGTGCCCTGCGCCGTGCCTACAAGGTCGTCTACCGTCAGAGTCTGACTCTGCAGGAAGCGCTGGCCCAACTGGAGAGCAGTGCCGAGCAGTATCCCGAAGTCGCGCTTTACCGCGACTCCATTCTGGCCTCGACTCGCGGTATTACCCGGTAGTGGCAACTCAGCAACCTCTGTGTATTGCGCTGGTCGCCGGAGAAGCCTCCGGCGATACCCTGGGTGCCGGCCTGATTCGGGCGCTCAAACGACGTTTTCCCGATGCGCGGTTTGTCGGTATCGGTGGCCCGAAAATGCTCGCCGAGGGCATGCAGACCCGGGTCCCGATGGAGCGTCTGTCGGTAATGGGGTTGGTCGAAGTACTTGGGCGGCTGCGCGAATTGCTGCGGATTCGTCGTGAGCTGGTCGATTATCTCAAGGCCGAGCGGCCCGACGTGTTCATCGGCATCGATGCCCCGGATTTCACCCTGGGGGTCGAGCGGCGGTTGCGCGAGGCCGGTATTGCCACTGTGCATTATGTCAGCCCTTCAGTCTGGGCCTGGCGTGAGAAGCGGGTGCTGGGCATTCGCGAATCCACTGACTTGATGCTGACCCTGTTCCCGTTCGAGGAGGAGGTTTATCAGCGTCATGGGGTGCGCGTGCGTTGCGTCGGTCACACTCTGGCCGATCGTATTGCCCTGGAGCCTGATCGTCTGGCGGCGCGTGAGACGCTGGATCTGGCCGCTGGAGCCCGGGTGGTGGCGCTGATGCCTGGCAGCCGCAATGGCGAACTGCGCAAACTCGGGCGCCTGTTCCTGGATACTGCCAGTTGGTGCCTGGAGCGCGACCCTTCTTTGCAGTTCATCCTGCCGTGCGCCAACCCACAGCGTCGTGAGCAGATGGAAGCAATCATTGCCGAATCCGGGATGGTTTTGCCGCTGACCCTGCTCGATGGTCAGGCCCACGAAGCACTGGCTGCCTGTGATGCTGTACTGATCGCTTCGGGTACTGCGACGTTGGAAGCGATGCTGTTCAAACGGCCTATGGTCGTGGCCTATCGGATGGCTGGTCTGACCTTCAAGATTCTCAAGCGGCTGGTCAAGGTCGGCCATGTTGCTCTTCCCAATCTGCTCGCCGGGCGTGAAGTGGCGCCTGAGTTCCTTCAGGATGCGGCGACCCCTGAAGCGCTGGGGGGGGCACTGCTCGCCCGTCTGCAGCCCAGTCCCGAACGTGACGACGCCCAGGCCACCTTTCTTGAGCTGCACCAGCTCTTGCGCCGTGATGCGGACAATGCCGCTGCCGAGGCGATTCTGGAGTTGCTGCGCGATAAGGGCCGGCTATGACCCAGCTGAGCATGGACTGGGCCTTGTCGGCAGGTGACGAGTTGATAGCAGGGGTGGATGAGGTTGGCCGTGGTCCGCTCTGTGGTGCGGTAGTGACAGCTGCGGTGATTCTTGATCCAACCAGACCTATTGAGGGTCTGAACGACTCGAAGAAGCTTACCGAGGCCCGCCGCGAAGCACTGTTTCCGCTGATTCAGGAGCGGGCGCTGGCCTGGTGCATTGCCCGGGCTGAGGTCGAGGAGATCGATCAGTTGAATATTCTCCATGCCACCATGCTGGCGATGCAGCGGGCGGTGGCTGGTTTGGCTGTGATCCCGGACCGGGTGCTGATTGACGGCAATCGCTGTCCGCCACTGCCAATGCCGGCTGAACCTGTGGTCAAGGGTGACAGTCGGGTGCCGGCGATTGCTGCCGCCTCAATTCTGGCCAAGGTGGCTCGGGATCGAGAAATGTGCGAGCTGGACCGTCAGTACCCTGGCTATGGCCTGGCCGGGCATAAGGGCTATCCGACCCCGGTGCATCTGCAGGCTTTGCGCGAGCTGGGGGCTACGCCCATTCATCGGCGCTCGTTCGCGCCGGTGCGGGCAGTTTTGGAATCTTGACGGCGCTTGAGGCGGGCTGATCAATTGCTCCGAAGTCAGGTGCACGGTTGGCGGTGAGCTGTTCTAGACCGTTAGGGAAACACTGATTAAATCAGTTTCGGTGTTGACCCAATTGTCGCTGACCTGTTCTGGACACGCCGTGAACCCATCCCTGGGGGCTTGACGATGCCCGTCCGGGGCATCGACAGTCCAGAACAGGTCAGCGCCAACTGGGCTACTGAGCTTGCGTGCAATTAATCAGTGTTTCCTTGGTGTTTCCTGAGCGCCAGGCTGGCCGCAGTCTACCCCCGCCGCTACAATCCATGCTTTGAACATCCCTCCAGCGTCCACAGGATTCGCATGAACCATAGCTTCATCCATTTGCGCGTACACACCGAATTTTCCCTGGTCGACGGCCTGGTCAAAGTCAAGCCGCTGATCAAGACGGTGGGCGAGGCGGGCATGCCGGCGGTGGCGGTGACCGACCAGAGCAACATGTGCAGTCTGGTGAAGTTTTACAAGACCGCCATGGGTGCGGGCATCAAGCCGATTTCCGGGGTGGATGTCTGGTTGGTCGGGCGCGATGACGATGACCAGCTTACTCGCATGACCCTGTTGGCGATGGATGCCAAGGGCTACCGCAACCTGACCGAGCTGGTATCGCGCGGTTTTACCGAAGGTCAGAGCAATGGCCTGTCGACCGTACGCCGGGAGTGGATCGCCGAGGCCAGTGAAGGGGTGATCGCGCTGTCGGGGGCAAAAGAAGGTGAAATCGGCCAGGCCTTGCTATCGAGTAATCCGCAGATGGCCGACGAGTTGCTGGATTTCTGGATGACGGTGTTCCCCGAGCGCTTTTATCTGGAGCTGCAGCGGACCGACCGGGCCAACGATGAAGAGCATGTACATGCCGCCGTGGCCCTGGCGGTGCGCAGTGGTTGCCCGGTAGTGGCAACCAACGATGTGCGGTTTCTCAAGCGCGAGGATTTCGAAGCCCATGAAACCCGTGTCTGCATTGGTGAGGGCCGGGCGCTGGACGATCCGCGCCGGGTGCGTCAGTACAGCGAAGAGCAGTATCTCAAGACTCCTGCGGAAATGGCCGAGCTGTTTGCCGATATCCCCGAGGCACTGGAAAACTCGGTCGAAATTGCCCGCCGCTGTAATATCGAGGTGCAGTTGGGCACCTACTTCCTGCCGGATTTCCCGATTCCCGAAGGCATGACCATCGAGGAATACTTCAAGCAGGTTTCATTCGAGGGGCTGGAAGAACGACTCAAGGTCATTCTGCCGCCCGATACCCCGGATTATGAGGCTAAGCGTCAGGTCTATATCGACCGGCTTAACTTCGAGCTGGATATCATCAACCAGATGGGTTTCCCGGGCTACTTCCTGATCGTGATGGACTTCATCAAGTGGGCCAAGGGCAACGGGGTGCCGGTAGGTCCTGGTCGGGGCTCGGGTGCCGGTTCGCTGGTGGCCTACTCGCTGTTGATCACTGATCTTGATCCGCTGCAGTATGACCTGCTGTTCGAGCGTTTCCTCAACCCCGAGCGGGTCTCGATGCCCGACTTCGACGTTGACTTTTGCATGGAAGGCCGCGACCGGGTGATCGACTATGTGGCCGACATGTACGGTCGCAACGCGGTGTCGCAGATCATCACCTTCGGAACCATGGCGGCCAAGGCGGTAGTGCGCGATGTGGCGCGGGTGCAGGGCAAGTCCTATGGCCTGGCCGACAAGCTGTCGAAGATGATTCCGTTCGAAGTCGGCATGACCCTGGCCAAGGCCTATGAACAGGAAGAGATGCTCCGCGACTTCCTCGCCAACGACGAGGAAGCCCAGGAAATCTGGGACATGGCGCTCAAGCTCGAAGGCATCACCCGTAACGTCGGCAAGCACGCTGGTGGGGTGGTGATCGCGCCGACCAAACTGACCGATTTTGCTCCACTTTATTGTGATGAGTCCGGTGGTGGCCTGGTAACCCAGTTCGACAAGGATGATGTGGAGTCGGCCGGCCTGGTCAAGTTCGACTTCCTCGGGCTACGAACCCTGACCATCATCAAGTGGGCGATGGAGACCATCAACCGCGAGCAGGCCAAGAAGGGTCTTGAGCCGATCAATATCGATTTCATCCCGCTGGATGACAAGCCGACCTATGCCATGTTGCAGAAGGCTGAGACCACGGCGGTGTTCCAGCTTGAATCGCGTGGTATGAAGGAGCTGATCAAAAAGCTCAAGCCGGACTGTCTGGAAGACCTGATCGCACTGGTGGCACTGTTCCGTCCGGGACCGCTGCAATCGGGCATGGTTGACGACTTCATCAACCGTAAACACGGGCGCGAGGAAATTTCCTACCCGCACCCGAACTACCAGTACCCCGGGCTGGAGCCAGTGCTCAAGCCGACCTACGGTATCATTCTGTATCAGGAACAGGTGATGCAGATTGCCCAGGTAATGGCCGGCTACACCCTCGGTGGCGCCGATATGCTGCGCCGGGCGATGGGTAAGAAAAAACCAGAAGAGATGGCCAAGCAGCGTGCCGTCTTCCTGGAGGGCTGCCAGAACAACGGTATCGATGCCGACCTGGCGGGCAACATCTTCGACCTGGTGGAAAAGTTCGCCGGTTACGGGTTCAACAAGTCGCACTCGGCGGCCTATGGTCTGGTCTCCTACCAGACCGCCTGGCTCAAGGCGCACCATCCGGCGCCGTTCATGGCTGCTGTACTCTCGGCCGATATGCACAACACCGACAAGGTGGTGACCCTGATCGAGGAATGCCGCAGCATGAAGCTGCGGATCAAGGCGCCTGACGTCAATGTTTCCGAGTTCAAGTTCACCGTCGATGAAGCCGGCGATGTGGTTTATGGTCTGGGCGCGATCAAGGGTGTGGGCGAGGGGCCGGTGGAAACCATCGTCGAGACCCGCCAGGCCGGCGGGCCGTTCAATGATCTGTTCGACTTCTGCGCCCGGGTCGATCTCAAGCGCATCAACAAGCGGGTTATGGAAGCGCTGATTCGTAGTGGTGCGCTGGACCGGCTGGGGCCGTTCTTTGCCGAGGAGCCGCAGGCCTACCAGAAGCAGATCGACCGTAACCGTGCAGCTCTGATGGCGGCCATGGAAGAGGCCATTGCCTCGGCTGAGCAGAGCGCCAAGAGCGCTGACAGCGGCCATGATGATCTGTTTGGCGATCTGCTGGGACCGTCAACCGAGCGTGATGTCTACGAACCCTATCGAAGGGTGCGCGAATGGAGTTTCAAGGAACGGCTGCGTGGCGAGAAGGAAACCCTCGGCCTGTATCTGACCGGTCACCCAATTGATGAGTATGAACAGGAAGTACGACGCTTTGCCCGGCAGCGGATTCTCGATCTGAAACCCTCGCGTGACAGCCAGACCGTAGCCGGGCTGGTTTTCGATCTGCGGGTGATGAAGAACAAGCGTGGCGACAAGGTGGCGTTCGTGACTCTGGATGACCGTTCGGCACGGATCGAGGCTTCGCTGTTCTCCGAAGCTTATGCTGCCGCTCAGGCTCTGTTGCAGAAAGATGCGCTGCTGGTCATTGAGGGCGAGGTGGCGCTGGATGATTTCTCCGGCGGCATGCGTCTGCGAGCCAAGCGGGTGATGAGTCTGGAAGAAGCGCGTACTGCTTTGCTCGACAGCGTGCGTATTAGGCTGGATACCCAGCGTCATGGGCCGGACAGCCTGGGCAAGGTTGCCACACTGTTGCAGCAGCATCGTGGTGAGTGCTCAGTCAGCGTTGAACTGCAGCGCCCGGATGCTCAGGCGCTATTGCGTCTGGGTGATGACTGGTGCGTTGAGCCGGCTGATGATCTGGTGCAGAGCCTGCGTGACCAGTTGGGCAAAGACAGCGTCTCCTTGCACTACAGATAGGCTCTGCGTGTTGCCCGCCAGACTTGTGGCGCGGGTAACAGCAGTGATTCTCGACGAATCTGCGGCAATCCCGTAAGGTATTGCCAAACAATTTCTGACGCCCGACGGGCCGCCACGCGGATAATGGATGCTTATGAGCAAGAGTCAGCAATACCTGGAATTCGAACAGCCCATCGCTGATTTGCAGGCCAAGATTGAGGAGCTACGTCTGGTCGGCAATGACAACTCTCTCAATATCACCGAAGAAATTGCCAAGCTGCAGGACAAGAGCAAGTCGCTCACCGAAAGCATTTTCGGCAATCTCAGCAGTTGGCAGGTTGCGCAGATGGCGCGGCACCCGCAGCGCCCCTATACCCTGGATTACATCAGCCATATTTTTACCGACTTTGAAGAGCTGCATGGTGATCGGCACTTTGCCGACGATGCGGCGATCGTTGGTGGGATGGCGCGCCTGGATGGTCGCCCAGTGATGATTATCGGTCACCAGAAGGGCCGCGATGTCCGCGAGAAGGTTCGGCGCAACTTCGGTATGCCCAAGCCCGAAGGCTACCGCAAGGCTTGCCGGCTGATGCAGATGGCCGAGCGCTTCAATATGCCGATCGTCACCTTTATCGATACCCCGGGCGCCTATCCGGGGATCGACGCTGAGGAACGCGGCCAGAGCGAGGCGATTGCCTGGAACCTGCAGGTGATGGCGCGACTGAAGACCCCGATCATCGCCACTGTGATTGGCGAGGGTGGTTCCGGTGGTGCGCTGGCCATCGGTGTCTGTGACCATCTGATGATGTTGCAATACTCCACCTACTCGGTGATTTCGCCGGAAGGCTGTGCCTCTATTCTGTGGCGTAGCGCCGAGAAGGCTGCTGATGCCGCTCAGGCCATGGGCGTGACTGCTGAGCGGCTCAAGGAGTTGGGACTGGTCGATAGCCTGATCCCCGAACCGCTGGGTGGCGCGCACCGTAACCCGGCTGAAACCGCTGCGCGGATCAAGACCCGCTTGATTGCCGAACTCGACAAGCTCGGTGGCCTGGCTGATGACGCACTGTTGGAGCAGCGTTACCAGCGGCTGATGAGTTACGGCCTGCAGTAACATGTTGTCTTCGCAGGCGCTGCTCGAGCAGTTGGCGCCCTGCGCCCATGCCCCGGCCTGGTGGTTGGGGCTGTCCGGCGGCCTGGATTCTCTGCTGTTGCTGGACTTGTTGGCCGAGTTGGCGACAACCCATCAAATTCCCCCTCTGCGCGTTATCCATATCCACCATGGCCTGCATCCCGATGCCGATGCCTGGGCCGAGCATTGCCGCGAGGCTTGTGAACAACGGGGTTTGCCGTTGCACTGCGAACGGGTGACGCTGGCGCCTGGCGGCAGCGTTGAAGAGGCTGCCCGTCAGGCGCGCTATGCTGCCTTCGAACGGCAGATTGGGTCTGGCGAGGTGCTGCTGCTGGCCCATCATCGGGATGATCAGTTGGAAACCTTGTTGTTTCGAGTGCTGCGTGGCACCGGTGTGCGCGGGCTGGCCGGCATGCCGCGTGAGCGTGCTCTGGGGCAGGGGCGGTTGTATCGGCCACTACTGGGGTTTTCCCGGGCCGAGCTGGAGCGCGAGGCGCGCCGGCGTGGGCTGAGCTGGATCGACGACCCGGCCAATACCGACCCGCGCTTTGCCCGCACCGCTCTGCGTCACCAATGGCTGCCGAACCTGCGTCAGGCCTGGCCACATCTGGATGACAACCTGCTGCGCCTGGCTGCCCATGCCGAGGAAGCTAACAGTCTGCTTGATGAGCGAGCGGCCGAGGATCTGGAGTGCTGTACTGACGCTTTAGCCGATGCCTGGCTGAGTGCCTGGCCCAGCTTGCTGGTGGGGCGTCTGCTGGAGCTGAGTCCAGCCCGGCAGCGCAATCTGCTGCGGTTCTGGCTACACGGTTTGGGCCATGTGGCGCCGGAGCAGCGCCAGTTGCTGCAGTGGCAGCAGCAGTTGACTGCTGCGGCTGATCGTCAGCCGCTGCTGAGTCTGGCTGGCTACCGCTTGTGCCGTTCGTCGGATCGTCTGTGGTGCTTGCCCGCAGCGGGCGTGCCAGCAGGGAAGGGGGAGGCGTTGCACAAGCTGGCCGATATCCGGCTGCGTGCGGGTAATGGCTGGTTGTGTTGGCGTCGCCGCCAGGGCGGGCTGCTGCCGGGGGCTGGGCCATGGCAGATTGGTTATCGCCAGGGCGGGGAGCGCGTTCGTCTGCCGGGTAGACCCAGTCAGTCACTCAAACAGTTGTTCCAGGAGGCTGGCATTCCTATGTGGCTGCGTCCATCAATCCCGTTGCTATACTGCCAAGGGCATCTGGTATCGGTGGCTGGTCGTTGGAATGCCGAGGCCTTCATGGCCGCGCCGGACCAGGATGGCTGGGAGTTGAGCTGGTTTCCGTGTGCGGAAAGGCCAGCTACGGATTGAGCAAGACGGGGCGCTCTGGTATCCTGATATCCCATCTTGACGAGACTTTGGGAAAGACCTTTTTCCCGGCTCCCTTTCGATTCCTTGCGGCCCTGCCGCCTAACAGTTCAATCACGGGTTTTTCATGACGCGCTACATTTTCGTCACGGGTGGTGTTGTATCTTCTTTGGGTAAGGGCATCGCCTCGGCATCCCTGGCGGCAATTCTCGAAGCGCGTGGCCTCAAGGTCACCATGCTCAAGCTGGATCCCTATATCAACGTTGATCCCGGCACTATGAGCCCGTTCCAGCATGGCGAAGTATTCGTCACCCATGACGGCGCCGAGACCGACCTTGACCTGGGGCACTACGAGCGCTTCGTGCGCACCACCATGACCCAGAACAACAACTTCACCACTGGCCGGGTATATGCCGACGTGCTGCGCAAGGAGCGACGTGGCGATTATCTGGGCGCCACCATTCAGGTGATTCCGCATATCACCGACGAGATCAAGAGCCGGATCATCAAGGGTGCCGCTGGTGCCGATGTGGCGCTGGTCGAAATCGGTGGCACGGTCGGCGACATCGAGTCGCAGCCGTTCCTTGAAGCGATCCGTCAGTTGCGGGTCGAAGTTGGCGCCAAGCGCGCGATGCTGATGCACTTGACCCTGGTGCCCTATATCGCCACCGCCGGCGAGACCAAGACCAAGCCGACCCAGCACTCGGTCAAGGAGCTGCGTTCGATCGGTCTGCAGCCTGATGTGCTGATCTGCCGCTCCGACCACCCGATCGATCTGTCGTCACGGCGCAAGATCGCCCTGTTTACCAACGTTGAAGAACGCGCAGTCATCGCGCTGGAAGATGTTGACACCATCTACCGGATTCCGACGGTACTGCATGCTCAGGGCCTGGACGATTTCGTGGTTGAGCGCTTCGGTCTGGAGTGTGGTGGCGCGGATCTGTCCGAATGGGAACGGGTGGTTGATGCCAAGCTCAATCCTGAGCACGAAGTCACCATCGCCATGGTCGGCAAGTACATGGAGCTGCTGGATGCCTACAAATCGCTGATCGAGGCGCTCAGCCATGCCGGCATTCAGAGCCGGACCAAGGTCAATGTGCGTTATATCGACTCCGAAGATATCGAAACCAAGGGTACCGCCCTGCTGGAAGGGGTCGATGCCATCCTGGTGCCGGGCGGCTTTGGACTGCGCGGCGTGGAAGGCAAGATCAAGACCGTACAGTATGCCCGCGAGAACAAGATCCCTTACCTGGGGATCTGTCTGGGCATGCAGGTGGCGGTGATCGAATACGCCCGTAATGTACTGGGCTGGCAGGATGCCAACTCTACTGAATTCGACAAGACTTCTGCCCACCCGGTAGTAGGTCTGATCACCGAGTGGCAGACCGCCAGCGGCGAGAAGCAGCAGCGCAGCGAGGAGTCCGATCTGGGTGGCACCATGCGCCTTGGTGGTCAGGAGTGTGCCTTGGTGCCGGGCTCGCTGGCCTATGACTGCTACGGCAAGGACGTGATTGTTGAGCGTCATCGCCATCGTTACGAGGTCAATAACAACCTGTTGCCGGAACTCGAGGCGGGTGGTTTGAAAATTACCGGTCGTTCGGTCGATGGCGCACTGGTTGAAATGGTCGAAGCGCCGAATCATCCGTGGTTCGTTGCCTGCCAGTTCCACCCTGAATTCACCTCGACGCCGCGTTATGGTCATCCGCTGTTCAGTGGTTTCGTCAACGCAGCGCTGAAGCAACATTCGGCCAAGGCCTGAGGAACAAGCATGTCGCAGAAAATCGTGACCGTTGGTGATATTCAGATCGCCAACGACAAGCCCTTCGTGCTGTTTGGTGGCATGAACGTTCTGGAATCCCGCGACCTGGCCATGCAGATCTGCGAAACCTATGTCGAGGTGACCGGCAAGCTGGGGATTCCCTACGTGTTCAAGGCCAGTTTCGACAAGGCCAACCGTTCGTCGATCAACTCCTTCCGTGGTCCGGGTCTGGATGAAGGGCTGAAAATCTTCGAAGAGATCAAACAGACCTTCAAGGTGCCGGTCATTACCGATGTGCACGAACCCTATCAGGCGGCGCCGGTGGCCGAGGTCTGCGACATCATCCAGTTGCCGGCCTTCCTGTCGCGCCAGACCGACCTGGTTGTAGCGATGGCGAAAACCAATGCGGTGATCAACATCAAGAAGGCCCAGTTCCTTGCGCCGCAGGAGATGAAGCATATCCTCAGCAAGTGCGAGGAAGCTGGCAATGAGCGGTTGATCCTGTGCGAACGCGGCTCCAGTTTTGGCTACAACAATCTGGTAGTCGACATGCTTGGCTTCGGCATCATGAAGCAGTTCGAGTACCCGGTGTTCTTTGATGTCACCCATGCCCTGCAGATGCCGGGCGGGCGTAGCGATTCGGCCGGTGGCCGTCGGGCCCAGGTCACCGACCTGGCCAAGGCCGGCATGAGCCAGGGCTTGGCCGGGCTGTTCCTGGAAGCTCATCCGGATCCGGACAATGCCAAGTGTGACGGTCCCTGTGCTTTGCGTCTGAACAAGCTGGAGCCTTTCCTGTCCCAGCTCAAGGCGCTGGATGAACTGGTCAAGAGTTTCCCTGTGCTGGAAACCGCCTGACAATTTTCCGATTGATTTCTGTATACGATGGAGCAAGCAGCAACCATGGCTAAGATCATTGACATCAAGGGTCGTGAAGTTCTCGATTCCCGCGGCAACCCGACCGTTGAAGCCGACGTGATTCTCGAAGGCGGCATTGTGGGCAGCGCCTGTGCGCCGTCTGGAGCCTCCACCGGTTCGCGTGAAGCACTGGAACTGCGTGATGGCGACAAGGGTCGTTATCTGGGCAAGGGTGTGCTCAAGGCTGTGGCCAACGTCAATGGCCCGATCCGTGAGCTGCTGGTGGGCCGCGATGCCAGTGATCAGCGTGGCCTGGATATGGCCATGATCGAGCTGGACGGCACCGAGAACAAGGCCACGCTGGGCGCCAACGCGATCCTCGCTGTCTCCCTGGCGGCAGCCAAGGCGGCCGCTCAGGCCAAGGGCATGCCGCTGTACGCCCACATTGCCGAGCTAAACGGCACTCCGGGTGTCTACTCCATGCCGGTACCGATGATGAACATCATCAACGGTGGTGAGCATGCCGACAACAACGTCGACATTCAGGAGTTCATGGTCCAGCCAGTCGGCGCCAAGACCTTCGCTGATGCCCTGCGTATGGGCGCCGAAATCTTCCATCACCTCAAGGCTGTACTCAAGGCCCGTGGTCTGAACACTGCGGTTGGCGACGAAGGCGGCTTCGCCCCTAACCTGAGCTCCAACGAGGATGCCCTAGGCGCCATCGCCGAAGCCGTGGCCAATGCCGGTTACACGCTGGGTGATGACGTGACCCTGGCGCTGGACTGCGCTTCCAGCGAATTCTACAAAGATGGCAAGTACGATCTGGCTGGCGAAGGCAAGGTGTTTGATGCTGCCGGCTTCGCCGACTATCTGGCGGGTCTGAGTCAGCGTTACCCGATCATCTCCATCGAAGATGGTATGGACGAGTCTGACTGGGCCGGCTGGAAGGTGCTGACCGACAAGATCGGCGAGCAAGTCCAACTGGTGGGTGATGACCTGTTCGTTACCAACACCAAGATCCTCAAGCGTGGTATCGACGAGCAGATCGGCAACTCGATCCTGATCAAGTTCAACCAGATCGGCTCGCTGACCGAAACCCTGGAAGCCATCCAGATGGCCAAGGCTGCCGGCTTTACCGCAGTGATCTCGCACCGCTCGGGCGAGACCGAAGACAGCACCATCGCTGACCTGGCCGTAGGCACCGCCGCAGGCCAGATCAAGACCGGTTCGCTGTGCCGCTCGGATCGCGTGTCCAAGTACAACCAGTTGCTGCGCATCGAAGAGCAACTGGGTGCCAAGGCGCCGTACAAGGGCCGTGCCGAGTTCCGTGGCTAATAGTCTGGTATACCCCCTCTCCGCCCCGTCGGAGAGGGGGTAGACTACCTTCAGTCGCCTTCTCAAGGCCTGCCCCTATGAAATGGCTCTGGCTCATCACGCTGACTCTGCTGGCTGGTCTGCAATACCGGTTGTGGGTGGGTGATGGCAGCTTTGCCCATGTTGCTCAGCTCAAGCAGCAGATCGCCGCGCAGCAGCGCGAGAACGAGCAGTTGCAGGAGCGCAATCGGGTGTTGACCGCTGAGGTCATCGAACTCAAACAGGGTCTGGAAACCATCGAGGAGCGTGCCCGTCACGAACTCGGCATGGTCAAGGAAGGCGAAATCCTGTTTCAACTGAGCAGCGAATGAGCCCGCACTACTGGGTGGTGATTCCGGCTGCTGGTGTCGGCGCCCGTATGCAGGCTGATCGGCCCAAGCAGTACCTGCCTCTCAGGGGCCGTACCCTGATCGAACATACCCTCGACTGTTTTCTTGGCCAGCCTGAACTTTTGGGACTGGTGGTCTGCCTGTCGGCCGATGATGGCTGGTGGCCGCAACTGGCCTGTGCGCTGGATACCCGCATCAGTCGTGCTGCGGGTGGGCGGGAGCGGGCCGACTCGGTGCTGGCCGGCCTGCAGCGGCTCAGTGAACTGGGTGCTGATGAACAGGACTGGGTGCTGGTCCATGATGCGGCCCGTCCCAACCTGGCTGAAACCGATCTGCACAAGCTGGTGCGTGAGCTGGCTGATGACCCGGTTGGTGGGCTGCTGGCAGTGCCAGTGCGCGATACTCTGAAGCTGGCCGGCCCGGACGGGCGGGTGCAATCAACCCCGGATCGTGCGTTGTACTGGCAAGCCTATACGCCGCAGATGTTTCGTCTTGGCGCCTTGCGCAAGGCACTGGCTGCGGCCCTGGCTGCGGGGGTGGCGATTACCGATGAGGCCTCAGCGATGGAATGGGCCGGATATGCGCCCAGGCTGGTCGAGGGGCGGGCCGACAATATCAAGATAACCCGACCAGAAGATCTGCACTGGCTGGGCTGATGCCTTCCTTGGGCGTGCAACTGTCCAGGCTGTGTGCCCCTACCTTGGGTAGTTCTTCCCAGCGAGTAGTATAGCCTGGGCTCTTGTGGTCCCGGCGCATGGCCCATATCGGGTTGGCCGGTAAGCGGCCGAGACGGATGCTGCCGCGGCCCTGGCGCTGGTTAATCGCATCCAGGGTCTGCATCAGTGCTTCGCTGCCGTGTCGTGGTGGCGGGCTGAACAGGTCAGGGGTGAATTGCTCACGCTTGACCAGATCCATCAATACCACGCCGGCTTTGGCATAGCCCGGCCCTTCCCGGTAATGCTTACGCAACACTTGCTGGGCAGCGGCCTGCAGATCTCGGGTGTCATCACTGGGGGATAGCAGGGCAAGGGTTCCGGCGCAGCGGGCGCTATGCCCGTCGCTGGCGTAGGCGCCCGGTCGGATATAGACATGCACAGCGCCACACAGGCTCCGCTGGGCGCGGAGCTTTTCAGCAGCCTGAGAGACATGCAGGGTGACAGCCTGGGCCAGTGAGTCAAGATCATGAACCCGGTGTCTGAACGAACGGGTGCTGGCGATCATTTTCTTCGGCTCGGGGCTGTCGTCGAAACCGAAGCAGGGTTCGCCGCAGAGTTCGCGTGCGGTGCGCTCCAGTACCACACTGAAGTTTTTGCGCAGCAGCTTGTGATCGGCCTGGGCCAGGTCGATGGCCTTGCGAATGCCCAGGCTGTTCAAGCGCATGGCCAGACGCCGGCCAACGCCCCAGACTTCGTGTACATCGGTATAGGCCAGTAGCTTGTCGCGGCGCTGTGGGTTGCTCAGTTCGACTACGCCCTGGGTCTTTTCGGGCCAGCGCTTGGCTGCCCAGTTGGCCAGTTTTGCCAGGGTCTTGCTCGGTGCGATGCCGACGCCGACCGACATGCCGATATCACGCTGGATACGCTGGCGCAGATGCTGACCGAAGGGTTCGAGTTCGAGCCCCTGGCCGGTCAGATCGAGAAAGGCCTCGTCGATCGAGTAGCGTTCCACGCGCGGTGCCAGGGCTTCCAGGGTACGCATGACCCGTTCGGAGATATCGCCGTACAGGGCGTAATTGGAGCTGAAGACGCTGATGTCATGCTGGCTGACCAGGTCCTGTATCTGAAAAAACGGCACCGCCATTTTTACCCCGAGCCGCTTGGCCTCCAGGCTGCGGCTGACCACGCAGCCGTCATTGTTGCTCAGTACCAGCACGGGCCACGTATGCAGATCGGGGCGGAACAGCCGCTCACAACTGACATAAAAGTTGTTGCAGTCAACCAGTGCGTACATTGTCTGTGGGCCTTAGCGGAATCGGTGTCGATGCAGGCTGTGGGTGACTACGCCCCAGACTTCCAGTTCGTCGGCGGACTTCAGGCGAATCGGCCGGTAGTTGGCGTTGGCTGGCATCAGCACCGGCAGGCCGGCTTCCCAGGCCAGTAGCTTGACCGTGAATTCACCGCTGATGCAGGCAATCACCACGTCGCCAGGCAGTGGCTGCACGGCCCGATCGACGACCAGAATATCGTTCTCGTAGATTCCGGCCTCAATCATGCTGTCACCCTGGACCCGCAACAGGAAGGTGTGCGGGGCATGGATGCCGGCCAGCTCGTCGAGCGACAGGCTGGCTTCACGGTATTCGTCAGCCGGACTGGGAAAACCGGCGGCCACTCGGCTGCCGAACAATGGAAGGTGTTGGCCGCCAGTGGCGGCCGGGCCGATCAGAAGGGCGGGCATGAGGTATACCTTTATGCTGCATTTATATACAGTATATTGGTTGATTCATGTCGAGAAAAGCTGTTCTTGCCCCTGGACTCACTGAAGATAGCGCCAACTGATCTGTGGTTGAGGGCAGGTAGATTGGGCGCAAGAGGCCGAATGATCAGGCTTCAGGGCCGAGAAGCTGGCGAAGATGGCGAGGAAAAGAATGGCAAGTACTGTGAAAAACTTGAGAGCCATAGGGCGCACCCTTTGTCTTGTTGTTCTTGTAGCGTCATCGAAGGAGACGGGTGTTATGCAATCAAGACTAGATAACGCAGGTTGATCCGACAAGCCCTTGCGGATGGACGGCCGGGTTTGTAGCGGGCAGGGTGGCTACTGCCCGCTACGTCTTATAGCGGGTAATCGCGCAGCTCCCGGGCAATCAATAGCCGCTGGATTTCGCTGGTACCCTCATAGATCTGGGTAATCCGCGCGTCGCGGTACAGGCGTTCGACCGGGTAGTCTTCCAGATAGCCGTAACCACCGTGGATTTGAATGGCCTTGGAGCAGACCTGTTCGGCTATTTCACTGGCGAACAGCTTGGCCTGTGAGGCTTCCGACAGGCAGGGCAGCCCTGCACTGCGCAAGCGTGCGGCGTGCAGTATCAACAGGCGAGCGGCGTTGATGCTGGTATGCATGTCGGCCAGCATATTGGCAATGCTCTGGTGTTCGGTCAGCGCCACTCCGAACTGGGTGCGCTCGCGCGCGTAGCCCAGTGCGGCTTCGAAGGCGGCGCGGGCAATGCCCAGTGCTTGGGCGCCAATGCCGATCCGGCCGCCTTCCAGGTTCGATAAGGCGATCGCCAGTCCCTTGCCGCGCGCGCCTAACAGGTTGGCTTCTGGAATCCGGCAGTTGTCCAGGCTGACCGCGCAGGTATCCGAACCACGGATACCGAGCTTGTGCTCCATGCGCTCGACTTTGAAACCGGGGTTGTCGGTTGGCACCAGAAACGCCGACAAGCCTTTCTTGCCCAGGTCAGGATCGGTGACGGCAAAAACGATGGCCAGGCCGGCGCGTTTGCCGTTGGTGACAAATTGCTTGGCGCCGTTAATAACCCATTCGCCGTCCTGCAACTGCGCACGGGTGCGCAGGTTGTGTGCTTCCGAGCCGGCCTGGGGTTCGGTCAGACAGAAACAGCCGATGATCTCACCACGGGCCAGCCGCGTCAGCCACTCGGCCTTCTGTTGGTCGCTGCCGAAATTGAGCAGAGGAGCGCAGCCGACCGAGTTGTGTACGCTCATCAGCGCCCCGGTAGCGCTGCAGCCGGCGGATATTTCTTCCACGGCCAGAGCGTAGGCGACATAGTCGACATAGCTGCCGCCAAACTCCTCGGGTACTACCATACCGAGCAGGCCAAGCTCGCCCATCTGCTGGATTACCACTGAGTCGATCCAGCCGCTCTTGTCCCATTCGGCGGCCCGCGGGGCCAGCTCACCCTGGGCGAACTGGCGGGCCATGTCGCGGATCATCCGCTGGTCTTCGGTCAGTTCGATATCGTGCATTCAGACCCCCTCGAAAAAGGCGGACACCCGGGCCGGGTCCAGTTGGTCGATGTGGGCCGGGTTCCAGCGTGGTTGCTTGTCCTTGTCGACCAACAGGGCCCGGACCCCTTCGACGATATCGCCATGCTCGAACCACTGGCGATCCAGATGCAGCTCCAGGGCGAAGCAGTCGGCCAGCTCAAGCTGGTGCCCACGGCGCAGCAGTTCCAGGGTTACGGCCATGGCAATGGGAGAGCGCGCCTGCAGGGTGCTTAGAGTGTTCTGGGCCCAGTCGCGATAGGCCGGACGCTGTTCCTGGCTCAGGGAGTGCTGAATTGCGGGCAGGTCGGGTTGGGTGAAGTGCTGATCGATGGCCGGTTGCAGGCTGGCCAGTTCGGCGGGTGGCAAGTCGCTGACAGCCAGGCTGCGGGCCAGTTGTTCAGGTGTCTGGCTGGTCCAGTCCAACTGGTCCAGACGCTGGTCAAGTTGATCCAGACATTCACTCGGCAGGCAGATATCGGCCAGCCCGGCATAGAGGGCGTCGGCGCTGCGGATATGGTTGCCGGTGAGCCCCAGGTAGATACCCAGCGCGCCCGGCAGGCGCGGGAGAAAGTAGCTGCCGCCGACATCGGGAAAGTAGCCGATCCCGGTTTCCGGCATACCCAGCCGCGAGCGTTCAGTGATGATGCGCAGGCTGGCGCCCTGGGCCAGACCCATGCCGCCGCCGAGTACAAAACCATCCATCAAGGCCAGCAGTGGTTTGGGATAGGCGTGGATGCATTGATCCAGCGCGTACTCTTCAGTGAAGAAGGTTTCGATCGCCGCACTGTTTCCGGCCAGATGCTGGTCATAGAGCCCGCGAATGTCGCCGCCGGCACAGAATGCCCGCTCCCCGGCGCCGCGCAGCACCACGGCCTGGACCTGATCGTCGCTGGCCCAGCGGTCGAGCTGGTGTTGCAACAGACGGACCATCTCAAGGGTCAGGGCGTTGAGGCCGGCCGGGCGATTCAGGGTCAGATGGCCGATGTGGTTGCGTACTTGGGCCAGTACGGGGAGTTGGGCTTCACTCATTCGGACACTCCGGTATACAGCTTGATGATCGCGGAAAAGTCCAGATTACCATGCCCTTGGTTGCTGAAGGTCTGATACAGCTGCTGGGCCAGGGCGCCGAGCAGCACGGGCTGGCCGGTCTGCCTGGCCGCTTCGCTGGCCAGTCCCAGATCCTTGAGCATCAGGTCACTGCCGAAGCCGCCACTGTAGCCGCGTGCCGACGGCACATTGTCCATGACTCCGGGATAGGGGTTATAGGTATCCGAGCTCCAGCAACGGCCGCTGGAGGTGTTGATCACTCCGGCCAGCAGCTTTGGGTCCATGCCCAGTGCCACCCCCAGGTTCATGGCTTCGGCAGTAGCGATCATGCTGATCGCCAACAGCAGGTTGTTGGCGACCTTGGCGACCTGGCCATTGCCAGCCGGGCCGCAATGGACAATGTTCTTGCCCATGCATTGCAGCACGGGCAGGGCGTTGTCGAAGTCGGACTGTTCTCCTCCGACCATGAAGGTCAGAGTGCCGGCTGCGGCTCCAGTGGTGCCGCCGGAGACCGGGGCGTCGAGCATCGGGTTGCCCTGGGCTCTGGCCAGCGCTTCTACTTCGCGCGCGGTCAAAGGGTCGATGGTGGAGCTGTCGATCAACCGCACCCCGGGCTGAACATGGGCCAGCAGACCCTGCTCGCCAAGGTAAACCGTTTTCACATGGGCCGAGGCCGGCAGCATGGTGATGATCAGCTCAGCCGGACTGCGGGCGATCTCGGCAACACTGCCGGGCGCATTGGCGCCAGCCTCGACCAGGGCCTCGACCGCAGGCTGTGACAGATCGAACACGCTGAGCTGATGTCCGGCCTTGAGCAGGTTGTGGGCCATGGGGCTGCCCATGTTGCCCAAGCCGATGAAGCCGATATGCATGGTGACTACCTCCGTAGTTTGGCCGTTTACTTGAGGGTAATGGTGGTGTTGACGGCTCCGCTTTGATCATCCTCGTCAAACCAGCGCTCGGTGACCGTTTTGGTTTGGGTATAGAACAGAATGACCTGCTTGCCGTAGGGGCCCAGGTCGCCCAGCTTGGAGCCGCGTGAGCCGCTGAAGGAGAACATCGCGGCTGGCACCGGAATGGGTACATTGATACCGACCTGGCCAACCGCGATCAGCTCCTTGAACCGCCGGGCGCTGGCCCCGGAACTGGTGAAAATCGCCGTGCCGTTGCCGTAAGGGTTGGCATTGATGATCGCCATGGCTTGCTCAAGGCTGTCGGCCTGCATGACGCACAGTACCGGGCCGAAGATTTCCTCGCGATAGATGCTCATCTGCGGGGTGACGCCGGCAAAGATGCTGGGGCCGACGAAATTACCGTTCTCATAGCCGCTGACCGCCGGATTGCGTCCATCGAGCAGCAACTCGGCGCCTTCGGCCAGACCCTGGGCTATCAGTTGCTCGACCCGGGCCCGGGCCGCAGTCGAGACCAGTGGCCCCAGGTCGGTATCGGGTTCGCAGCCGGCATTGACCTTCAGCCTCCTGGCTTTGTCGACCAGCTCAGGCAACCACTGACCGGCATCACCGACCAGAATCAGCACCGACAGGGCCATGCAGCGCTGCCCGGCGGCGCCGAATACCGCGCCGATCAGGCTGTTGAGGGTCTGCTCACGATTGGCATCGGGCATCACCACCGCATGGTTCTTGGCCCCCAGCATGCACTGCGCACGCTTGCCGGCCTGCGTGGCGCGCTGGTAGACATGGGTGCCGACCGCAGTCGAGCCGACAAAGGAAACAGCCTTGATGGCCGGATGGTCACAAAGCGCATTGACCACCTCGGCGCCGCCATGGACGACATTGAGTACCCCGGGAGGAATGCCAGCCTGCATGGCCAGCTCGGCCAGTCGCATAGTCACCAGCGGGTCCTGCTCGGACGGCTTAAGTATGAAGCTGTTGCCGGTGGCAATGGCCATTGGAAACATCCACAACGGGATCATTGCCGGGAAGTTGAACGGGGTGATGCCGGCGCACACGCCTAGAGGCTGACGCAGGGTATAGGTGTCGACCCCACCGGCGACCTGATGGGCCAGTTCGCCAAGCTGCAGGTTGCCGATCGAGGCAGCATGTTCGACCACCTCCAGGCCGCGCAGCACATCACCCTCTGCATCGGCCAGGGTCTTGCCCTGGTCGGCGCTGAGCAGCGTGGCCAACTCCTTGAGGTGCTCGCGGATCAATTGCTGGTAGCGTAGAAATACCCGGGCACGGCTGCTAATCGGGGTGCTGCACCAGTGTTTGAAGGCTTGCTCGGCGCTGGCTACCGCCGCATCGACCTCGGCGGTCGTGGCGAATGGAACCCGGGCCAGCACCTGCTGGGTGGCGGGGTTGATGACTTCACGCCACTGATCGGTTTGCGAGTCGACAAATTCGCCGTTGATCAGCAGTTTGACGGTGGGGGGAAGGATCGAGGACATGATGGCGGCCTCCGGTTTGGGGCACTGCATAATCTGAGGGTACTACAGATTAAATAGCACAGGTGTTTACCACCGTGATCGCACCCCAAGACCTGCCTCTGGACAAATGCGGTCTACTCGTTGACCAGTAATGAGCGGTCGAACAGCTCGCGCAGCTCACCGCTGGCCCGCAACTGCTCGAGCGCGCCTTGCATTGCTTGAGCCTGTTCTGGATGGCTGGGCTGATCGGACATGTACAGATGGCCCGGGTGCCCTGGCGCGTGTACGGCGATGCGGAACTGCCCGGCTGTCATGCCCAGGGCGTCCAGTGTGTGATGCAGTACCAGATCGCTGCTGATCAGCGCGTCAATCCGCCCCATGAGCAGCATTTCCACTGCCTGATCGAGATTGTGGACCGGTACTTTGATGATGTGCTGATCGGCGGTAAAGCTTTCGCCGTAATAGGTGCCGCGGATATAAGCCACCTTGCGGCCAGACAGACCCTCCAGGTTCAGTTTCAGACTGCTGGATGGGCGGGTAACCAGCAGGATATCGGCCTGAATGACTACGCCAAGGCTACTGGCAAAGCTATCCAGGGTCGGGTTCTCGAACAGCACGGCAAAATCCGCCCGATGAAGGCGCAGTTCGTGTACCAGACGCTGGTGTGGCAGCACGCGATTGTCCAGTGGCAGATCACTCAGCTCACTCAGGCGATTGGCCAGGCGGCTGAGCAAGCCTGCCGGTTGCCCGTATTCATCGATATAACCCCAGGGCCAGACATCGGCAGTCATGAACCTGAGCGGCGGTTTTGCTTCATCGGCGCTCAGGGCGCCTATCGGCAGTAACCAGCACAACAGCAGCAGGCAGTAGCGAATCGGGTACATAGAGCATCATTATAATTGGGCCATACCTGCAGTATAGGGCTCCTGCTCACTACTGTGCTGTGTCTTGTTTCCGCTTATCGGTTGAGCATCTCTACATTGCCGCACGGATTGGTTGCCTGGTAGCGACCGCTGTGTTCGTCACGTTTAACACCAGCCACCGCGACTTGTGGGTCATGGGTGAATACCAGCCGCCCATGGCGGGCGACCAGTGAGTCAAGCAGTTCTTCCTTTTCTTCGATCAATGCTTCGGGAAAGCGGTCATAGCCCATGGTAATCGGCAGATGAACCCAGGGAGCGCCGGGAATCAGGTCGCCGGGGAACACGACCGGACCGTCCGGCATGTCGAACTCGGGAATCATCAGGCCGGGGGTATGGCCATCGCTGAAGCGAAAGCGCCAGCCTTTGCCAAGGGTGGCGGACTGCTGGCCGTCGGCGATCAGCTCGAGCCGGCCGCTGGCTTCCAGCAGTCTGAGCAACTCGGGAATAAATGAGGCCTGGTCGCGCGGGTGCGGGCGCTTGGCGCGATGCCAGTGACGCTGGCCGGTGATAAAGGTGGCGTTGGGAAACAGCAGTTGCGCTGGCTGGCCGTCCTGCCAGGCGCTGAGCAGGCCGCCGGCATGGTCGAAATGCAAATGGGTCAGAACCACGGCATCAATGTCCTCATGGCTGAGGCCAATGTCGGCCAGACTGTCGAGCAGTACATGACGGTCTTCGATGACGCCGTAGCGTTCTTTCAGGCGCGGCTCGAAGAAGGCACCAATGCCGGTTTCGACCAGAATGTTGCGGCCATCTTCCTGTACCAGTAGGGCGCGGCAGCTCAGAGTGATGCGATTGTGCTGGTCGGTTTCGACCCAGCGTGACCACAGGGCCTTGGGCGCATTGCCGAACATGGCGCCGCCATCGAGTCGCTGACTGTTACCTTCCAGGGTGGTGAATGTGCGCATTGGTGGGCTCTCGTTATGGGAGGTGATGTGTTCGGCGCTCTTGTCGGGCGCCTGTTCTGGACACGCTGTGAACCCATCCCTGGGCGCTTGGCGATGCCCATCCCTGGGCAGCACCGCACACGATCAGCAGGTCAGGTACAAATCAAAACGACACAACATAACCAACAATCAGCCGATTCTCATCCAGGTCATTGGCAAAACTGCTGCGGTAGGTTGCGTTGCGCCAGCGTACGGAGAGGTTTTTCAACGGGCCGTTTTGGACCGTATAGGCCAGGTCGGTGTTGCGCTCCCACTCGCTGCCGCGACCGCTGGCCAGTTTGATGTTGTCACCATGGGTATAGCGGTTCATCAGACTCAGGCCCGGTAGGCCGAGGTTGGCGAAGCTGTAGTCGTGGCGCAGTTGCCAGCTGCGCTCGTCACGGTTGGCGAAGTCGTTGATCTGTACCAGATGGACCAGAAACGGGTCGGTGCCGTTGAGATAGGCAAAGCCGGTACGGCCGTTCATCTGCTGGTAGCTGGCGCCAAAGCGCTGCATACCGGTTTGCCAGGCCAGTGCCAGACTGGTCATGCGGTTGTCGATGTTGCTGCGCCCGGCGTTGCTGGCGTCGGCGTAACGCAGATCGGCGCTGAGTCGGCCGGTGCCCAGCGTGCGGCTGTGGTTCAGGGTCAGATAGTGCTGACGGTAGATGCCGTCAAGCTCGCCGTAGTGGTAGCTGGCGCGGGTATCAGGGTTGAACCGATAGCTGGCGCCAGCGAAGTCAAAGGCATTGCTGTCAGGCTTGCCGCGTACGCTGACGTTGCGTGCGCCACCCTGCACCGGACGCATGCGCTGGTGATCGGAGGAGTCGCGCAGGTTGATGGCGTCGAAGCGGCCCAGGTCGAAGCTCAGGGCGTCGCTGCCCTTGGCTTGCAGCCAACCGCCGCGGAAGGTTTGTGGCAGCAGGCGGCTGTCGTTGTGCATGGCCAGCGGCAGTTGTGGCAGCAGGGTGCCCAGGCGCAGCACATGCTCATCCAGTCGCAGCTTGGCGGTCAGGCCGAGCTGGGCGTATTCGTCCATCGCACGACCTTCGCTGCGGTCGGCCTTGAGCAGGCCGGTACCGGTGCGGTCGGGGCTGGAATCGAGCTTGATGCCGACCAGGCCGATGGCGTCCAGGCCAACGCCGAAGCGGCCAGGCGTGTAGCCGGACTGCCAGTCGAGGCGAATGCCCTGAGCCCATTCGTCAGCCTTGCTTTGCGCGGCACCTGACTGACGGAAGTCGCGGTTGAAATAGAAGTTGCGCAGTTCCAGGCGAGTCTGGCTGTCCTCAAGGAAAGCCGCATTGACCGGCAGGGCCAGCAGGCCGCTGAGGCCGAGCAGGGCAGTGGTTTGCAGTAATTTCATGGTCATCCTCTTTTATTGTTGTGTTCAGTCGCGGGCCGGGGCTTTGGTCTCGGTATGGTCCTTGACGCTGCGAAAGCGCAGGATGTGGGTGCGCTCGACCAGCAGGTACAGCACGGCGCCGGCGGCCAGGCCCCAGCCTGCGCCGTAGACTGCCAGGACCACGCCCATGGTGCCGGCCACGCCACGCTCGGTGTTGTTGTTGAGCTGTTCGAAGCCGACCATCAGGCAGATATAACCGGTCAGGATCAGGGTCAGCGACAGGGCAATTGGCAGCACCGGCTGGAAGAAGCTGACCAGCGGCAGCATGAACAGGGCGATGAAACCGGTGATCCAGAAGGTGCCGGCACCGCTGTAGATGGAGTCCATGGCTTTGCGACCGTACTTGTAACGTTCGGCCATGGTCGCGGCGACGGCGGTCCAGATTGGTCCGGCCAGACCCGGATAGGGCGCGAAGAAGGCGTGCAGGGCGTTGCGGATGGCAGTCACCAGGTGGACGCGGTCGATGTTGTTCTCGATCACTTCGTCCGGGCGCAGTTCATCAGCCCGCTGCATCAGTGACTGGCCGACGATGATGTCGCCGAAGGCAATGATGTAGGCGATCACTGCGGTTGGCACCGCCAGCAGAAATACCTTGAACTCCGGAAAGCCGAGCATGAACGGCAGGTAGTTCCACATCTCGCCGAACGCCGGTGTGGTGATGCCCCAGCGCACGTCCGGCATTTTGTACTCGCCGACCGCAATACCGACGATGATGGCAATCAGCATGCCCGGCACCATGCCGTAGTTAACGATCTTGCGCATGAACGGCAGGCGCTCGGTCAGGCCCTTGAACGATACCGAGAACATCAGGTACAGGCAGATCAGGCTGCCGAGTACCAGCGAGATCGGCGTGTTGGCCAGGCGCCCGCCGCTGGAGATCTCGCCCATCAGTGCGGCGATACCGGCGCCGATGATGATCCCGCCCTTCATTGAGTTGGGCACGATGCGCACCATCACGCTGCCGAGCCGGGTGATGCCGAGAATCAGGAAGATCAGAAACACCAGAAACTGCAGCGCGAACAGTGCCTGGATCGCCTCCGGGCCGGGCTCGAAATCACCGAGAAACAGCAGTACCACCGGGATCGCCGGGGTAATCCAGCCCGGCACCATGGGCACCCCGAGCAGGGCCGGCAGCATGAAGCCAATGCCGCACACCACCACATAGGCCAGTGCCACGTCGTAGGGCAGGCCGAGGAATTTTTCCAGCAGCGGAATCATGCCCAGGCTGACCACGAACATGATCAGCGCCTGGAGCATTTCGGCGGTTTCCCAGCGGTAATGAACAAAGGGCAGGCGGATCTTGAACGGACCGCAGGGCCAATAGGGTTGCTCGGCGCCGTCGGCGCGCTTGAACATTTGCATGATAAGCCTCCGTCGGCCGGAACGGGTCCGGCCGCTTGTTATTGTTGTGAAACTGGTTGTGAGCTGTGGCTGGTGCCGGGCTCAGAGCTGTTTGGCCCAGTCGCGCAGCACGAATTTCTGGATCTTGCCGGTCGAGGTCTTGGGCAGTTCGGTAAACACTACGGTCTTGGGCACCTTGAAGCCGGCCAGGTGTTCGCGGCAGAACTGCATGATGTCCTCGGCACTGGCCTGCTGATTGCCCTTGAGGGCGATAAAGGCGCAGGGTGTTTCGCCCCATTTCTCGTCCGGGCGAGCGACTACTGCGGCTTCGAGTATTGCCGGGTGCTTGTACAGGGTGTCTTCAACTTCGATGGTGGAGATGTTCTCGCCACCGGAGATGATGATGTCCTTGAGCCGGTCGCGAATTTCCACATAGCCGTTGGGGTGGCAGACCGCCAGATCGCCGGTGTGGAACCAGCCGCCTTCAAAGGCTTCGGCGGTGGCTTCGGGGTTTTTCAGATAGCCTTTCATCACGGTATTGCCGCGCATGAAAATCTCGCCGATGGTTTCGCCGTCGCGCGGCACCGGCTGCAGGGTCTGGGGATCGGCCACCATCACCCCTTCCAGGGTCGGGTAGCGCACCCCCTGACGCGACTTGAGTCGGGCCCGCTCGTCCAGCGGCAGCTCGTTCCACTCTTCATGCCAGGCGCAAACGGTGACCGGGCCATAGACTTCGGTCAGGCCGTACACGTGGGTCACTTCGATACCCATGGCCTCGACTGAGCCGATCACCTTGGCTGGTGGCGCGGCACCGGCGACCATCGCCTTGACCGGATGATCGATGGCGGCCTTGGCCGATTCCGGCATGTTGGCCAGGGCATTGAGGACGATGGGCGCGCCGCACAGGTGCGTGACCTGATGCTCGTCGATCAGGTTGAGAATTTTCTGCGGATCGACCCGGCGCAGGCAGACATGCACGCCGGCCAGAGCGGTGACGGTCCAGGGATAGCACCAGCCGTTGCAGTGGAACATCGGCAGGGTCCACAGGTATACCGGGTGCTGGCCCATGCCCCAGGTCATCTGGTTGCCCAGCGCATTGAGGTAGGCGCCGCGGTGGTGGTAGACCACGCCCTTGGGGTTGCCGGTGGTGCCGGAGGTGTAGTTCAGCGAGATCGCCTGCCATTCGTCGCTGGGCCAGTGCCAGGCGAACTCGGGATCGCCCTCGGCAAGAAAGGCTTCATAATCAAGGGCGCTGACCGCTTCGCCTTCACCGTATTCCGGATCATCGACATCAATGACCAGAATCGGTCGGTTGATCAGCTGCAGGGCTTCACGGATCACTGTATGGAATTCTCGGTCGGTGATCAGTGCCCGGGCTTCGCCATGGTTGAGCATGAAGGCGATGGCTTCGGCATCCAGGCGCACGTTGAGGGTATTGAGGACCGCACCGATCATGGGGACGCCGAAATGGGCTTCGAGCATGGCCGGAATGTTCGGCAGCATGACGGCGACGGTGTCGCCGGCACCAATGCCACGACCCTGTAGCGCCGAAGCCAGCCGCCGGCAGCGCTGATAGGTTTCCTGCCAATCGCGGCGGATGGCGCCATGGATCACGGCAGGGTAATGCGGGTAGACGCTGGCGGTCCGCTCGATGAAACTCAGTGGGCTCAGAGCGATATGGTTGACCGGGGCCTGGGACAGACCTTCCTGAAAAATCGACATGGCAACACCTGGGCTGGTTATTTGTTGGCTCTTGTAGTGACAGGTCCGGATCTGGCTACCAGACTTTCACGATGGTATTTATAGTTTATTTCTGAGATATATGGAAGATAATCTAAAGTATTATAGTATTTTTACTATAAGGATTTTGAGTGAAGACAGAGCTCAACAGATTGCGCCGGGCGGCTAGGCAACTGCTCGACAGTGACCCGCAGCCCAGTCTGCTGATTACCGATGCGTGCACCGACGAGGGCAATCCGGCGTTGCAGCAGTTGCTGGCTAGTGGGCCCGGGTTAGCGGACTGGTTACCGGCTAATCATGAGGCCCTGGTCGGAGCCTGTCGCCGCCAGCAGCGCTGCATTGACGAGGTGGAAGCCCAGGTTGGAGAGCGTTATCTGCTCTGGAGCTATATCCCCCAGCCGGCGCTGGCGGCCGTGCTGGTACGTGGCCGGGATGCGACCGAGAGCCTGCGCCTGCAGCATGAAGCCACCGTGGCTCATCGGCTATATCGATTGATTGTCGAGAACACCACCGACCTGATTTCCCGCCACACCCCGGATGGGGTGTTTCTCGACGCCTCGCCAGCTGCTCGTACGTTGCTCGGCTACTCGCCTGAGCAACTGCGTGGCAGTTCGATTCAAAACCTCTACCATCCGCAAGACAGTGCCCAATTGGGTGAGCGTTACCGGCGTGCTCTGGAGCAGGACGGCTACCTGACAGTGACTTACCGGATCCGGCATAACGATGGTCACTATCTCTGGTTCGAGACTGCCAGCCGGGCCATCCGTGAAACCTACACCGGCAGCGTGGTCGAGGTTATCAGCGTATCGCGGGATATCACTGCGCGAATCCATAGCGAGGAAAGCAACCGTCGGCTGCAGGATGAGCTGGCCCACGCCGCCCGGCTGGCGACCTTGGGCGAGCTGGCCTCGGGAATTGCTCATGAGCTGAACCAGCCACTGGCAGCGATTCTCAACTATGCCAGTGCCAGTCAGCGCTACCTGAGCGGCGCGAACCAAGGGCAAGTAGGGCTGGAGAAGGTCGAACAGGGGCTGGCCCGGATCAGTGAGCAGGCCGAGCATGCGGCGGCGGTAATTCGCCGGCTGCGCGGCTTTCTGCGCAAGGGCCAGCGCCGACTGCAACGGCTCGCGCCGGCACAGTTGTTGCGTGAGGCGGTCAACCTCTGTGCCTGGGAGGCCGTCCAGCATCAGATCAGCGTGGTCGAGCAGTTCGCTGCTGAGGTGCCACTGGTTCAGGTCGATCCAATCCTGTTGCAGCAGGTGCTGCTGAACCTGCTGCGCAACGCTATCGAGGCCAATCGTGAACGCCATCCGCAAGCGTCCTCACAGATCACCCTGCAACTCGACAGTGCTGCCGGGCTGGTACATATACGGGTGATCGATCAGGGGCCGGGCTTGTCCGAGGACGAGCGCAGCAAGATGTTCACCCCGTTCTATACCAGCAAGCCGGATGGTTTGGGCTTGGGCCTGTCGATGAGTCAGGGTATCGTTGAAGGCTTTGGTGGTGGGCTTGAAGCACTGCCGGTTGACGATGGTGGGTTATGCCTGCATTGCTGGTTGCCGGTTGGCGCCAGTGTCGATTAGGCTGCCAGCCCTGATTTTGCGAACAATAAAAGGAGCGCGCATGCCCGAGATGTCCCAGCAACTGGTTTATGTTGTCGATGATGACCAGGGCATGCTCGACTCCACCGTCTGGCTGTTTGACTCGGTCGGACTTAAGGCGCTGCCGTTCACCAATGGTCAGGCCTTTCTTGATGCCTGTGACCCAATGGTACCGGCCTGTGTTCTGCTGGATATCCGCATGCCGGGCATGGGTGGGCTGGCGGTGCAGGAGGCGATGCGTGAGCGTGGCCTCGAGTTGCCGGTCATTTTCGTTAGCGCTCACGCCGATGTGCCGATTGTGGTCCGGGCCTTTCGCGGTGGTGCGGTCGACTTTATCGAAAAGCCCTACAACGAACAGTTGCTGCTCGACAGCGTCCAGCGAGCGCTCAACCGTCAACCGGTAATCGCCACCAACCAGCGGGCCCGGCATGAGGTCCAGGCCCGGCTCGATAGCCTGACCCCGCGTGAAAGAGACATTTTGCTGCCGTTGGTGCAGGGTTACAGCAATCGGGAAATCGCTGAGCAGCTGCATGTCAGCGTCAAGACCGTGGATCTGTATCGTGCGCGGGTGATGAAGCGCATGCAGGCCGACAGTCTGCCGGCGCTGGTAGGTATGGCGATCGGCGCCGGGCTGGTCGAACCATTCAGTTTGCAGCCGCGCTGAAGGCGCGGTTGAGCCTTTGATAGCGTTCTTCTGAGCATAAAAAAAACCGCTGATTGGCTTGCGCCGATCAGCGGTTTTGTAAACTGGTTGCGGGGGCAGGATTTGTCCGTTGGAGATCCGGATCCTGTAAGTAGCACCACTGAGGGTGAAAAAGGCCGCGAGATGCGGCCTTTTTTGTGTGTGTGAGGGAGTGAAGAAGAACATGGCTTTGTGCATGGATAGAGCCAAAATCCGCCTGCCGGGGCTGGGTTTCCGTTTTTTCAGGACGCCATCGGAAAACGGTAATATTGGTGCAAGGTGAAAAAATACTTCATCTGAAAGGCTCTGGAATGCAGGTTTCAGAGGTATTAATAGATGGTAATTTTTAGGTGCAAAAACGGTAATCTACTTACCCTTGAGCATGGTGATATCTCATAAACATCAATTCCTTTAAAAACAACAACATAACCTCTCTGGATACTTTATCTAACCTAAAAATACCCCACGCGGGTTAGTGTTTTTGTTTTTTAAAATCAATGAGTTACTGTTTTTTGATGCGGAGGGTGAACCAATATAACCCCGTTCCGATGGCGTCCTGAAAATTAGCGGGCGATGCTTCGAGGTTCTGTGAATGCCTGGCTGAGCTTTCAGCGCATGATTCTGCATAAAGCGACACTGTGGCTGGTCTGTAATGGGTGCCAGTGCTGCTGGCGTTTTCGTACAGAGCATGCCTGCATATTTTTCGACACATTTAGACCGGAGGCGGGGAGGGGGGAAGACGACGCGCAGTGAGTCATGGGGGGGATTCAGACGTACAAAAGCCAGGCCCGCAAATTGCGGGCCTGGCTTTTTGGGTTTTACAGAATCTTGACCAGCACGATTACTAGGATCAGGATCAGTACGATGCTATCCATAGGCGCCCCCTATCTAAACCCCACGTTCACCTGGTGGGGGGTCAGCGTTGCGAGGGCACGATGCTTATGAGAGGGGGTTAATACCAGCAGTTAGGCTAATTATGAGGTGCATGCAGCTTACGTAACTCACGTAACTACGGCGCTTGACATAGCTAACCAACTACTAAATAATAACACTATATGAAATTTATGCGCATTGCGTCCCAAGCAATGGGTGTAATCTATAGCGCCTGCCTGTCTCGTGTCAATGAGTTGGGCGGGTTTTTTTTGCCCTATGTTTTTTCAGGCTGTTGATTTTTCTGGAATTTTATAATTCCAGTTGTTTTCACTCCTTCCTTGCCAATACCTCAAACGACCGTCTTAACCGCAGACTTAAGCCTGCGGTAGCCTGTACTCACTGAACCGCACAACCTCTTCCCCCATCCATTCATTGAGCTGCTGGAACATGCGCTGCAGCGGGGCCAGTTCGTTGATGGCGTAGACCTCGGCGGCCTGGGTGATGAATCCGACGCTAATCTGCTCACCCGGCTGGGTGCCGAGCATGACGCGATTGCCAGCGTTAAGGCTGGGCATCTTATTCTGTTGCCGGTTGGCGCGGCCCGCACAGCAAGTGGTTTGGCCTTGCCGCATGTCACACTGACCCGGGCAGATGGTGACAGCCACCGCTGGCTGGAAGCTGACCGTGAGGCCTACACCGGTGTGCGGGCTCACTATCATGACGCTAACAGCGCCCAGCGGCTGGATGCCATCGTCGGCACCGAAGACAACCTCAAGACCCTGCGACACGTCTATGCCGACCAGCACAGCGCCCTGGAGGCGGCGCGCAGCGAATGGCGCCGCCTGCAACGCGGACAGGCTAGTCTGAGCTACAGTCTTGCCCGCGGCCGGCCTGAACTCAGTCCAGAGCAAACCTACAGCCTGGTTGGTCTCAAGCCACAGATAACTGATGTGGTATGGCTCTGTAGCCGAGTCATCCACAGCCTCAGTGACAGCGGCCTGATTACTAGCCTGGAACTGGAAAACCAATTGGCCGATGAGGCGGATCTGGCCTCACTGGTGGAGGGTGGTTATACCGGTGTGCTGGCCTGGTACCGGGATGCAGACGGCAACCAGCGGTCAGTAAGTGCTGGCGAGCCAGACAACCCAAAGCGGCTGACGTATCTGTATGCCAGTAAACGAAGTGCGGAGCGTGCGGTGCAGCGGGAGTGGTAGAGGCTTGAGGTGTCGGGGCCATGAGGCCCCGACGGTTTGGAGCGCACTCAGCGCTTGATTAGAATGAAAATCTGAATCAGCAACACAGCCAATTCCAGATACCTCATATTGCACCTCCATGCCATTTGGCAGCAGATCCACACTTCACGGGGTGCGAGAATTGACACTCATTGCTGAGCAACACATACTCGTAAGGTAATACAAAATAGTAGTAACCCCGTGCCTCGGCACACCAGACAAGGGACGCCCGCCAGCGTCCCTTGTTTTTTATGCACGCCACATATTGTGCCTTGTGCCATACGCTAGATGTAGATATGCGAAATGGCAACACCATTTTATGGCGTAAACAGCCTTTTATACACTTGATTTTATGTGTCTCCTGTGACCTGGGTGTTCTGTCGCCGCTTTAAAAAACTCAGCAGATTTGAGCTTCATTCTCCGAACAGGCTTTCAGCCGCTCTGGTGGACGGATGTGAATAGGTTGGCGACCGACGCATAAGGTCGATCGCCTTCCAAGCGTCAGCGTCTGGTGTCAACCAGCGCTTTGGCAAAACGCAGTAGCTCGCCTTGCACTTGGGCGCTAAGCCTCCTGAAGCGCTCAACCAGCAGCACCTCACGGCGATTCAGTGGCAGAGAAATTTCTTCGCCATGTTGATAGGGGCCAGTGTTCTTATGGTTCATCGCAAACTCCTTCTTTACGGCGTCCGGGGCCACCGTGGCCTCGTCACTTCGCCGGGAGTTGCCTATTGTCTACATCAAAAACCTGTGTCACAGGCCCTTATGTGCGCGATTTTGGCATATAAAAGGTTTTTCTTTGCTAGGGCGCAGTGCCCTGCGCCCGGCGAGTGTGCCGGTTATCCCTCTGTGGGAAATACAGAGAAAATTGATGACGTCGCGTTACAATACGGGACTAACTGAAATTTTGAAGGTGCGCTGCTAGTAGATCAAACCAACGACTAATAGTAGAAAGAAAAATCAGGGAAGTTGAAAGTAAGAAATAAACAACAGAGGTGGCTGTGGATGCCAAAAAAGCCAGTGCTATCTTCACTTTTTCAACAGAAAGCATCGAGTAGGCAGAAAAAATACAGCCAGTCGCAAAAATATACAGCGCTGCATTATCAATCATAGTAAGTCGCAGCTGAGCAGCTTCTATCTGCTCCGATATTTTTTTCTTTGCCTTGTCCGCAAAGGTTACAACCTCACCATCGACATTAAAGCCAGTGTAGTCACCAAAAGCCTTGTCAACTTGTTCGCTAAGATTGCCAAGAGCGTCTCTGCTTATCGCATTTGCAGATTTTGTAAAAACATAAACAATGTATATTCCGATGCAAATCAATATCAGTGATGCAAAATTTGCGCTGCGCATTAATGCTCCGGCTGCTATCAAGGCGCCCGGCAGTGCAAGAGCTTTCGCTTGGTTTGAAGAAACGTTCTCTAATACTTTAGATGCGTAGTCGTTTTGCTTTTCAAAAACCTCATTAAGGAGCTTGTTTACCGAGAATTTCTGAGTGTAAATTTCATAATTTTCATAGTACTTACGTTTTAAGACGGCTGCATGATCAATCAGCCAGCTAATATGGTCGCTGCCAGAGTGTCCGTCAAGAACATCTATTAGCGTATTCAGCATCACCTCTTTACGCTCAGTTTTATGAGCGTCAATGATGTTGAGTTTTTCGATTAGTTCTGCTGCGGTTTTGGCGGAATCGGCTGTTACGTTCAATGAGTTTATTTTTTTGTAGCTTCTGAAAGTAGAAATAGAATGTCGCTTAAGTCCTTTTTCAGAGCTTACAATGAATTTTAAGCTGTCGCCGTCGCCGTCTTCGGAGAGTCGGCGCAGCAGGTCGGTCCAGACGAAGTACGCCTCAAATTTATCAAGAATAGGCAGACGTTCATTTGTGAGGCTTAACTGACGCCCCTCATATACAAAAGCAATATCAGGCGTTTTTTTAGTTCTCTGACAAAAGGCCCATAGATCATCAGTGCTGGAAAATATGCGACAGCCGTCTTGCCAATTGGCATCGTTCAGCTTAAATATAAGCTCATAAGATACCCCGTACTGTGTGGTTTCAACTGTTTCATCCCTGTACCCTGCAGATAGAAACAAAACGCGAAGGCTTTCTAAAAAAGAACGACTTTCCTCTGATACCTTTGACGAGAAAGTAACTTCGCCAACTTCGCTAACGAATTCAATTTCGCAGGCAGTAAGAAGTTCTTTGATTTTATGGTTGTTGCTCATACTCACCAACCGAATTGATCAGCTTCAACCTCTCAGAGTCATTAAGTAAAACTTTAACATAAGAGCCGTCTTTTGCAAGAAGGATAGGTTTGTTCTCTCCCTCATAACCGATTGCTTCAGGCGCAAATGAGCACTTGAAATTAGCGCCCGCATCAGAGATGTCAACTTTTCTTGTGGATTTAACAGCCTGAGGGGTAGGTTCAAATATGTCGCTGACTTCATAGTCGTTATCGTTAATGAACTCTTTCAGCTTTTTGCGGGATGGATGATCAACAGGCAAAGCTTTTTCAAATGCCGTTACTACTTCGTCCAGGCTGACTCGCCTCTTGTCTTTGTCCTCTCGACTCATGACAGTGTCGATGTACTTATCTACAGCACTTTCAAGGGCTCGTCTCAGTTTTCTAGGAATTTTCTCTCGGCAGATAAAGTCCTTAATAGCCTGATCAAGCTGCGCCATGCTTCTCTTATTTGGTATGGCACCACTACAGCCTAGTGCTCCCTTAAAGAAGTCACTATTCTGCCTACCTTGAATAAAATGCAAGTAAGCGCTTCCATTTTGTCCAGGATAAACAGCATCAAATAGATTCAGGTCGACCGAGGCCGCCTGCAGCAACGCATCAATATCAATTCTTTTAAGGCGTTTAGGCTGAAGGTCTTTATTAAACTCAAATCCTCGCTTATGTCTTACCATCACCACAAGGAATTTTCCAAGCTCATCATCTTCGCTTTCACGTTTGTAATGCACGAATATCACATTCGCCTCTGGCAGGCGCCCGCTACCGATGTCGTTAGCCTCCATTGTGATAAGTCTAACAATCTCGTTGCAAAACCTCTTAAACTCTAAGTTTCCATCAACGAAGCGCTTAAAAAAACCAGGCGCTTTATCCAGTGTGTGCTCAGGAAAGAATGCGTGCAGCTTGTTTTTTCTCCTAAACTTTCCTTCAATGACCTGGCGGTCTCAGGATCGAAGTGCAACACTCAGTTAATGGTCTCAAGGCTGTTGCTCACCGAAAGCTGGAGGTGGTCAACAAGCACTTCTACCGGGAATCTCCAGCCTAAAGTCTGACGTGGACGAGTATTCAGCAGCTCGG
>WPCG01055841.1_pt1 | contig 151959 bp, 129 predicted proteins | sample 5403311 | NCBI WGS metagenome assembly WPCG01 (sample SAMN12869467, study PRJNA574797) | sludge metagenome | isolation source: wastewater treatment of Control | place: China:Beijing | collected 2019-05-17 | reverse complement strand
CCTCGTCATCTTTTCTCTCCCCCGTCATCCTTCGCGCAGGCGAAGGATCCAGGGTGTCGGTTGACTCAGAGTGGCCTGTGGATCCTTCGCCTGCGCGAAGGATGACGAGGTTCAGGGAAGGATCACGGTGATATAAGGACGATGCTGGTATAGCGAAGGGTGATAGGGTTTCGCGATGGATGATGGAGGGAAGGCTGCCTACAGCCGCACCTCGATACCACGCTCGGCCATATAGGCCTTGGCCTCGGCGATGGTGTATTCACCGAAGTGGAAGATGCTGGCAGCCAGTACCGCATCGGCGCCGCCGAGCAGCACGCCATCGGCCAGGTGCTGCAGGTTGCCGACACCGCCGGAGGCGATCACCGGCACGCCTACCGCATCGCTGATGGCGCGGGTCACGCCCAGGTCGTAACCGCTCTTGACGCCGTCCTGGTCCATGCTGGTCAGCAGGATCTCCCCGGCGCCCAGCGCTTCCATCTTCTTTGCCCACTCCACCGCATCCAGCCCGGTGGGCTTGCGGCCGCCATGGGTGAAGATTTCCCAGCGGCCGGGCTCGCCGGGAGCGGAAACCCGCTTGGCGTCGATGGCCACGACGATGCACTGCGAGCCGAAGCGATCGGCCGCCTCGCCGACGAACTCGGGGGTGAACACCGCTGCGGAGTTGATCGAGACCTTGTCGGCGCCGGCAGTGAGCAGGTTGCGGATATCCTGCACGGTGCGCACGCCGCCACCCACGGTCAGCGGGATGAACACCTCGCTGGCCATGCGCTCGACGGTATGCAGGGTGGTGTCGCGGCCCTCATGGGTGGCGGTGATATCGAGGAAGGTGATCTCGTCCGCGCCCTGCTCGTTGTAGCGGCGGGCGATCTCCACCGGATCACCGGCGTCGCGGATGTTCTCGAACTTCACGCCCTTGACCACGCGACCGTTTTCCACGTCGAGGCAGGGGATGATGCGTTTGGCCAGTGTCATGCCGACTCTCCGGTGTTTGTTCAGTTTGCCGCAGCGTCGCACAACGCCTGGGCTTCGGCTACATCCAGGGTGCCTTCGTAGATGGCCCGGCCGGTGATGGCGCCGATAATGCCGGGTGCGCGGGCGTCCAGCAGGTTCTGGATATCGCCCAGGTTGTGGATGCCGCCGGAGGCGATCACCGGGATGCTGGTAGCGTTGGCCAGGGCGGCGGTGGCTTCCACGTTGCAGCCCTGCATCATGCCGTCCTTGGCGATGTCGGTATAGACAATCGCGGACACACCGTCGGCCTCGAAGCGCCTGGCCAGGTCGATCACCTGCAGTTCGCTGACCTCGGCCCAGCCATCGGTGGCGACGAAGCCATCCTTGGCATCCAGGCCAACGATCACCTTGCCGGGGAAGGCGCGGCAGGCCTCGGCGACGAATTCAGGCTGCTTGACCGCCTTGGTGCCGATGATCACGTAGCTGACCCCGGCACGCACGTAATGCTCGATGGTGTCCAGCGAACGGATGCCGCCACCGATCTGGATCGGCAGCTCCGGGTAGCGCCTGGCGATGGCGGTAACCACTTCGCCATTCACCGGCTTGCCCTCGAAGGCTCCGTTCAGGTCAACCAGATGCAGGCGGCGGCAGCCGGCTTCGACCCATTTGGCGGCCATGGCAACCGGATCGTCGGAAAACACTGTGGCGTCGTCCATCAGGCCCTGACGCAGGCGTACACAGGCGCCGTCCTTGAGGTCGATAGCGGGGATGATCAGCATCACTGTTTCCTTCAGAAAAGGGAGCGACAGGCCCATGACCTGCCGTTCGGGTTTACCAGCGCCCGTCCCAGGCCAGGAAATTCTGCATCAGTTGCAGGCCATTGGTATGGCTCTTTTCCGGGTGAAACTGGGTGGCGAATATATTGTCCTGGGCCAGCGCCGCGGCAAAATCCACGCCGTAATGGCAGCGACCGGCCATCTGCGTGGTCTTGCCCGGGCGGGCGTAGTAGCTGTGCACGAAATAGAAACGGGCATCCTGTTCGATGCGGTGCCACAGCGGGTGGTCGATGGTCTGCTTGACCTGATTCCAGCCCATGTGCGGCACTTTCAGCCGCTGCTCCTGCTCGCGCAACTCGTCACCGAAGAACTTCACCTCGCCGGGGAACAGCCCGAGGCCCTCGACCCCGCCGTTTTCCTCGCTGCGTTCGAGCAGCATCTGCATGCCGACGCAGATGCCCAGCAGCGGCTTTTCCGTGACCAGCTGGCGTACTACCTGGTCCAGGCCGAGGCGCTGCAGCTCATGGATGCAGTCACGAATGGCGCCGACGCCGGGCAGTACCACCCGGTCGGCATCGAGAATCTGCTGCGCCTCGCTGGTGACCAGCACCTGGCGCGCACCAGCGTGTTCCAGCGCCTTGGCAACCGAGTGCAGGTTGCCCATGCCGTAATCGATGACGGCGACTGAGCCCATTTACAGCGAACCCTTGGTCGAGGGGATACGGTCGCCCATGCGCGGGTCGATCTCCACAGCCATGCGCAGGGCGCGCCCGAAGGCCTTGAACACCGTCTCGATCTGGTGGTGGGTGTTGATGCCACGCAGGTTGTCGATGTGCAGGGTGACCAGCGCGTGGTTGACGAAGCCCTGGAAGAACTCCTGGAACAGGTCGACGTCGAAACGGCCCACTACCGCGCGGGTGTAGGGCACGTGCATCTGCAGGCCGGGACGACCGGAGAAGTCCAGCGCCACGCGCGACAGCGCCTCGTCCATCGGTACGTAGGAATGCCCGTAGCGGCGCAGACCCTTCTTGTCGCCGACCGCCTTGGCGAAGGCCTGGCCGAGGGTGATGCCGACGTCTTCCACGGTGTGGTGATCGTCGATGTGCAGGTCGCCACGGCACTCGATGTGCATGTCGATCAGGCCGTGCCGGGCAACCTGGTCCAGCATGTGCTCGAGGAAGGGAACGCCGATATCGAAGTGGGCCTGGCCGGTACCGTCCAGGTTGATCTCCACTTTGATCTGCGTTTCCGAGGTGTTGCGCTCGACACTCGCCTTGCGCTGCTCCATGGCAATTCTCCACAGTATTTCATTCAAGGGCGGGCATTATACGCGTACGCCATGGGGTGGGGCTATAGAAACGGCTGCTTTGGCGACGGTTGAAGAGGTGGCAAGGCTGCCGTACAAGCTTTACTCTGAACGCATTCTGACGTCTGTCATGGGGAGCAGTCATGAAAAAACTAGCCAAGATCCTCGGCCTGGTAGTGCTGGCCGTGGTTGTCCTGGGTATCGGGGTGTTGTTCTTCCTGACCCGCATGTTCGACCCGAACGACTACAAGGAGCAGATCCAACAGGCCGCCCGGGACCAGGGCAATGTCGAACTGACCCTGGGCGGGGATATCGGCTGGTCGCTGTTTCCCTGGCTGGGCATCGAACTCAAGCAGGTGGGGCTGGCGCCGGTCGAGCATCCGGAGCAGCTGCTGGCCGAGGTCGGCAGCCTGGGGCTGGGAGTGGAAGTGCTGCCGCTGTTGCGCAAGCAGCTGCGCATGAGCGATGTGATCGTCGATGACATCCGGCTGAACCTGGAGGTCGATGAGAACGGCGTGGCCAACTGGTCGACCATCGGTCCGCAGGGTGAGACGCAGGCTGCCGGCGACACCGAGAATGCTGCGCGTGCCGAGGCCGAAGCACAGCAGCATGGCCGGCTGGATGTGGCGGTGCAGAGCGTACGTATCACCAATGCGCGGATCGAATATACCGACCGCCGCACGGCCCAGCATCTGCTGCTCGAGGACGTCAACCTGAGCACCGGCGCGCTGCTGGAGAACCAGCCGTTCGATGTGTCCTTCCTCGGCCTGCTGGTCACCGGCCAGCCGGCCATGCGCGTGCGCATCGACCTGAACACCGTGGCCAGCTTCGACCTGGACAAGGAGCTGTACCGGCTGGATGGCTTCGACCTCAAGCTCGATGCCAGCGGCGATCCCTTCAACGGCCGTGCCGTGGGCATGCGCCTGCAGGGCGACAGCGTGATCGATCTGCAGCAGCAACTGGCCGAATTGAAGCAACTGCGCCTGTCGCTGGCCGACCTGCGGGCCACCGGCGAGCTGAGCGCCAGCCAACTGGACAGCGACCTGCAACTGGCCGGCAATATCAACGTTGCCGAGTTCGATGCCCGGGCGCTGTTGCATGCGTTGGGCCAGGACCTGCCGGCCATGGCGCGGGCCAACGCCCTGAGCAAGGTGGCGCTGAGCGCCAGCCTGGACGGCGGCAGCAACAGCCTGATGTTGCGCAACATGACACTGCTGGTCGATGGCACCGAGCTGAGTGGCAGCATGGGGCTGGCGGATATCGAGCGCCAGGCGCTGCGCTTCGAGTTGCGCGGCAACAGCCTGAATATCGACCATTACCTGCCGCCTGCGGAGGACAAGCCGGCGACGGCGGCGTCGCAGGGGGGCAGCAGCTCGCAGACCGCACCGGAACCCTGGAGCAACGAAGCGGTCCTGCCGCTGGAGACCCTGGCCGGGCTGAACGTGAACGGCAGCCTGGATCTGCAGCAGGTGCAATTGACCGGCCAGAGCATCGCACCGTTCAAGATGGCGCTGGAGGCGGCCAACGGCAACCTGCGTCTGAAACAGTTCGAGGGTGGGGTGTTCGGCGGGCAGTTCGCCGCCACGGCTGCCATCAACGCCAGCCGCTCGCCGGCGGCTCTGAGCCTGAATGGCAAGCTCAGCGGCATGGACTCGCTGGCATTGCAGCGCGCCTATGAGATGCCGGAACAGTTCCGTGGCCGGCTGAACCTGGACATGGACCTCAAGACCCAGGGCAACAGCCAGCGCCAGTGGATCAACGGCCTCAATGGCAACCTGCGTTTCGATGTCGCCGACGGTGCGCTGCTGGGAGTGAACCTGGAACAGCAGCTGTGCCAGGCCATCGCCCTGGCCAATCGCGAAGCGCTGAGCGCCCCGCACGGCTCGGAAAACACGCCTTTCAACAAACTCGGCGGCAGCTTCGCCATCGTCAATGGCAACGTCAACAATCGCGATCTGATCGCTGCCCTGCCGGGTATCGCGGCCAAGGGCAACGGCGACATCAACCTGCCCGAGCAGCGCCTGGACTACCGTATCGGGCTGTTGCTCGAGGGTGACAAGAGTGACATGCCCGATCCGGCGTGCCGGGTGAACCAGCGCTATGTCGGCATCGAATGGCCGATTCGCTGCGAAGGCTACCTGCACAATGCCGCCAAGAGCTGCGGCGTCGATACCCAGGGCGTGACGCGCATTGCCGGTCAACTGCTGCGCAACGAGGCCGAGCGCAAGATCGAGGACAAGGTCGGCGAGAAGCTGGAAGAGAAACTCGGCGACCAGGCGCCGGCGGTACGCGATGCGATCAGAGGACTGTTCAACCGGTGAGCGAGCAATTTTCCGAGGCCGTGCTGGCCTGGTACGACCAGTTCGGTCGCAAGGACCTGCCCTGGCAGCAGGACATGGATCCCTACCGCGTCTGGGTATCGGAGATCATGTTGCAGCAGACCCAGGTGGCGACCGTGATCCCCTATTTCCAGCGCTTCATGCAGGTGCTGCCGGACGTGCACGCGCTGGCGGCGGCGGAGCCGGACGAGGTGCTGCACCTGTGGACCGGGCTGGGCTACTACAGCCGTGCGCGCAACCTGCACAAGACCGCGCAGATCGTGGTCGAGCAGCATGCCGGGGAGTTTCCCGCCAGTGTCGAGGAGCTGCAGGCGTTGCCGGGTATCGGCCGCTCCACCGCCGGCGCCATCGCCAGCCTGAGCATGGGCCTGCGCGCGGCGATCCTGGATGGCAACGTCAAGCGGGTGCTGGCGCGTTACCACGCGGTCGAGGGCTGGCCTGGCGAGAAAGCGGTGCACGACCGGCTGTGGCAGATCGCCGAGCGCTACACGCCGCAGCAACGCTTCAATCACTACACCCAGGCGATGATGGACCTGGGCGCCACCCTGTGTACCCGCAGCAAGCCATCCTGCCTGCTGTGCCCGGTGCGTACCGGTTGCCAGGGGCGCATGTTGGGCCAGCCCACGCTCTACCCCAACTCCAAGCCGCGCAAGGCGTTGCCGGTGCGCCAGTGCGTGATGCCATTGCTGGTCAACCCGCAGGGTGATATCTGGCTGCAGCGGCGTCCGGACAGCGGCTTGTGGGGCGGGCTCTGGTGCCCGCCGCAGCTGGATGACCAGGCTGCGCTGGATACGCTGCTGCAGCACCTGGGCTGGCAGGTGCGTGAGCGACAGGAGCTGGAGCCCCTGCGCCACACCTTCAGCCACTTCCATCTGGATATCCAGCCGCTGCTGGTGCGGGTACTGCCGACCCCGGGCGTGGCCGAAGCCGGGCAGGTCTGGTATAACCTGCGCCAACCTTCCCGCCTGGGGCTGGCCGCACCGGTCAGCAAGTTGCTCAAGCGGGCAGAACGAATCCTGGACCCGGTTGCCTGAGAGGAGATACCCATGTCGCGCACGGTGATATGCCGCAAGTACAAGCAGGAATTGCCCGGCCTCGATCGCCCGCCTTACCCCGGCCCCAAGGGCGAGGCGATTTACAATGACGTCTCGAAGAAGGCCTGGGAGGAGTGGCAGGCGCACCAGACCATGCTGATCAACGAGCGGCGCCTGAACATGATGGATGCCGAGGATCGCAAGTTCATCCAGCAGGAGATGGACAAGTTCCTGGCCGGCGAGGAATACGCCCAGGCCGAGGGCTATGTACCGCCGGAATCCTGATTTTCCGGGCGCAGAGCCTAAGCGGCTGAAAAAAGTGAAAATATCTGCGACCGATGCTTGACATGCACGGCCCCGAATCGTTTAATAGCGCCCCGTTGCCCAGGTAGCTCAGTCGGTAGAGCAGGGGATTGAAAATCCCCGTGTCGGCGGTTCGATTCCGTCCCTGGGCACCATTATTCCAAGCCCGCTGGCTTCCACCAGCGGGCTTTTTTATTGGTCTGTCGCCAGTGACCGTGCAGTCAGCGTGGTGTGGCGCGCCCTGCCGCCAATGCCTCGTCAGGCGGGGCGGTGACTTTGGTCGGGCCGGCACAACGGATTCTTGGTCGAACCCAGCGGCTGTGCTAGCTTTGCCGCATGACAGCAATGCTGCGGATGAATTGGCGACGGGCCCGGCTCCTGCGTCCGGCTCGACTGGCCGGTGCCGCTGCACCAAAACGGAATAACGACACGTGACACCCCCTGCTCTCGAAGTGCGTAACCTGCACAAGCGCTATGGAGACCTTGAGGTACTCAAGGGTGTGGATCTGGTTGCCCGCGACGGCGACGTGATCTCCATTCTCGGCTCCTCCGGCTCCGGTAAAAGTACCCTGCTGCGTTGCATCAACCTGCTGGAAAACCCGCACGCCGGCCAGATCCTGGTCGCTGGCGAGGAAATCAAGCTCAAGCCGGGCCGCGATGGCGCGCTGGTGGCGGCCGACAATGCGCAGATCAACCGTCTGCGTGCCCGGGTCGGATTCGTCTTCCAGAATTTCAACCTGTGGCCGCACATGAGCATCCTCGACAACATCATCGAGGCGCCACGCCGGGTACTGGGCCATTCCAAGGTCGATGCCATCGCCGCCGCCGAGGTATTCCTGGAGAAAGTCGGCATTGCCGACAAGCGCCACGCCTTCCCGGCACAGCTGTCCGGTGGCCAGCAGCAGCGCGCGGCCATCGCCCGCACCCTGGCGATGCAACCGCAGGTCATCCTGTTCGACGAGCCGACGTCGGCGCTGGACCCGGAAATGGTGCACGAGGTGCTGATGGTAATCCGGGCGCTGGCCGACGAAGGACGTACTATGCTGTTGGTTACCCATGAAATGGGCTTCGCCCGTCAGGTGTCCAGTCAGGTAGTGTTTCTGCACAAGGGACAGGTAGAAGAAATCGGCACGCCGGAGCAGGTCTTCGATGACCCGCGTTCCGAGCGCTGCAGACAGTTCATGTCCAGCCACAAGAAGGAGCAGTATCGATGAAAAGCTACAAGGCAGTTCTCCTGGCGGCAGTGGCCGCCGTCTTCCTCGGCGGTCAGGCAGTGGCAGCGGAAAAGCTGCGCATCGGCACCGAGGGCGCCTATCCGCCCTTCAACGAAATCGACAACACCGGCAAGGCGATAGGGTTCGACCTGGATATTGCCCACGCCCTGTGCGAGAAAATGGGTGCCGAGTGCAGCGTGGTCACCTCCGACTGGGACGGCATCATCCCGGCCCTGAACACCCGTCGCTTCGACTTCCTGGTCGCCTCCATGTCGATCACCGAGGAGCGCAAGCGCGCGGTCGATTTCACCGATCCCTACTACACCAACAAGCTGCAGTTCGTCGCGCCGAAGAGCAGCGACTTCACTGTCGACAAGGACTACCTCAAGGGCAAGACCATCGGTGCCCAGCGGGCAACCATCGCCGGTCAGTGGCTGGAGGAGGACTTCGGTGACGTGGTGAAGATCCGCCTGTACGACACCCAGGAGAATGCCTATCTGGACATGGCCTCCGGTCGTATCGATGGTGTACTGGCTGATGTGTTCGTGCAGTACGAGTGGCTGCAGAGCGAGGCCGGCGCCAACTTCGAGTTCAAGGGCGACCCGGTGTTCGACGACGACAAGATCGGCATCGCGGTACGCAAGGGTGATCCACTGCGCGAGCGGTTGAACGAGGCGCTGCAGGCCATCATCGACGATGGCACCTACGAGAAGATCAACGCCAAATACTTCCCCTTCAGCATTTACTGATGGCCGACCGGGCCCTGCGGGGCCCGGTTTCGCTGTTCAACAGACCTGACGCTCATGCTCGATTTGCACGGATTCGGTCCAGCCCTGCTTGAAGGGACCTGGATGACCATACGTTTGTCCCTGGCCTCGGTGGCCCTGGGGCTGCTGCTGGGCCTGCTCGGCGCCAGCGCCAAGATTTCCACGAGTGCCCCCCTGCGCGGCGTGGGTGGCTTCTACACCTCGGTGGTGCGCGGTGTGCCCGAAACCCTCTGGGTGCTGATGGCCTACTACGGCACCACCTCGATGATGAACTGGCTCGGCAGCCACTTCGGCAATCCCTACCTGACCCTCAGCCCCTTCGCCGCCGGCACCATCGCCCTGGGCCTGTGCTTCGGCGCCTACGCCACCGAGGTATTCCGTGGTGCGCTGCTGTCGCTGTCACCGGGGCAGCGCGAGGCTGGCCTGGCGTTGGGCATGTCGCGCCTGCGCATCTTCTGGCGCATCACCCTGCCGCAATTGTGGCGTGTGGCCCTGCCGGGGCTGGGTAACCTGTACCTGATCATGCTCAAGGACACCGCGCTGGTATCGCTGATCTCGCTGGAGGAAGTCATGCGCAAGGCGCAGGTGGCGGCCAATGCGACCAAGGAGCCGTTCACCTTCTACTTCATGGCGGCGCTGATCTACCTGGGCCTGACCGTGATCATCATGGGAGCGCTGCACTGGTTCGAGTATCGCGCCAACCGGGGCTATACGAGGACTGAACTGTGACCTGGGCCGAACGCTGGGAAATGATCGTACGCTGGGCGCCGATGCTGTGGGACGGCACCCTGGTGACCTTGCAACTGGTCGGCATCGCCGTGGTGGTCGGCTTGTTCTTCGCCATTCCGCTGGGCCTGGGGCGGGCGTCCCGGCACTGGTATATCCGCGCATTGCCGTACAGCTACATCTTCTTCTTCCGCGGCACGCCGCTGCTGCTGCAGTTGTTCCTGGTGTACTACGGGCTGTCGCAATTCCAGGTGGTACGCGACAGCGCGCTCTGGCCCTATCTGCGCGAACCCTACTGGTGCGCGCTGATCACCATGACCCTGCACACCGCAGCCTACATCGCCGAGATCCTGCGCGGGGCGATCCAGGCGGTGCCGCCGGGCGAGGTGGAAGCGGCCCGGGCGCTGGGCATGTCCCGGCGCCAGGCGTTGTGGCACATCATCCTGCCGCGTGCCGTGCGCATCGGCATGCCAGCCTACGGCAACGAGGTCATCCTCATGCTCAAGGCCAGCGCCGTGGTCTACACCGTCACTCTGCTCGACATCATGGGCGTGGTGCGTACCCTGAATGCGCGCACCTACCAGTACGAGATGTTCTTCATCATCGCCGGCCTGATCTACCTGGTCATCACCCTGGTGTTCACCCAGCTGTTCAAGCTGGTGGAGCGCTGGTTGAAAGTGGATGCCAGTCGCAACCGCTGAGGCGGGCGCCGATTACGCTGCCCGTTTCGCCCAGCTCGACGCCTGGCTCAACGAGCACCAGGCGCTGTGGCGGGCCAAGCCCTTCACCACCCCGCAGCTGCCCTGGGAAGCCGACTGGCCCGAGCTGGCCGCCTGGCTGCGCAGCCGCACCCTGGAGCAGGCCGAGGCGGCGCACAGCCAGCCCCATGTGCTCGATGCACCCGAGCCCTTTGCCAGCCTGGCACGCCGCGCAATCGAGCTGACCCGGCTGCCGCAGTGGCATCTTTCTGCCGAGTCTCTTACCGGGTTGTCGAGCCCCCGCTCGACGACGGGCGACCATAACAGGCTGCCTGAGCTGCTGACCCGCCACATCCCCGGTCGCAAGTGGCAACAGATCAGCCATTTCGCCGCCTGTGTGCACCAGCAATGGCAGCAGCCCACCCGGCACTGGCTGGACTGGTGCGCCGGCAAGGGCCACCTGGGCCGGCTGCTGGCCTGGCAGGGCGGCCAGCAGCTGACCTGCCTGGAGCGTGACCCGGAGCTGAACCGGCAGGGCGCCGAACTGGGGCTGCAACTGGGGATAACCAGTCAGCACCTGGATGCCGACGTGCTGCAGGAGTCGTCCTGGCGATATCTGCGGCCGGAGCATGGCGTGGTGGCCCTGCATGCCTGTGGACAGCTGCACATGACCTTATTGCAGCAAGCCGCCGCCCAGGGCTGCAGCCACCTGGCACTGTCGCCCTGTTGCTACAACCGCATCGACCACCCCGACTACCAGCCGCTATCGGCCACAGCCCGCGCTGGCCGGCTGCGCCTGAGCCGCGACGACCTCGGTCTGCCACTGCAGGAAAGCATCACCGCCGGCCAGCGCGTGCGCCGGCTGCGCGACCAGTCCATGGCCTGGCGGCTGGCCTTTGACCTGTGGCAGCGGCAGGCCCGGGGTGTCGACAGCTACCTGCCTACACCGCCCCGGCCGGAAAGTGCATTGAATGCCGGTATCGCCGCATTCTGCCGCGATCTGGCCACCCATCATCGGCTGCAGTTACCCGAGCCGGATAGCTGGCAGGAGCTTGAGCAGCAGGGCTGGCAACGCCTGGCGCAGGTACGCAACCTGGAACTGCTGCGCGGCCTGTTCCGCCGTCCGCTGGAAATCTGGCTGTTGCTGGATCGGGCCTTGTTCCTGCAAGAATCAGGCTATCAGGTACGGCTGGGGGAGTTCTGCGAGCATCAGCTTACTCCGCGCAACCTGCTGCTGATCGCGGAAAAGCCCGATACACAGATCACGCCCACCCTGTGAACTGGTTGCACACAGAGTTATCCACAGATTTTGCCCATATCGAGTTATCCCCGGTCCTTGTGCATAAATGTGTTGATGACCCCTTGGCAACCGGTCGGGAACCGCTTGTGATGCGGCTTTCGGAGAACCGTTCAAAAAATAGCCAGGGTGAATAAGTGATGGGTGACAAGGACTTATGAGGCTAATGTCAAGTGGCGGAAGAGAAGTCGTGCACAAGTGTGAGATATGGCTTTTCTGAGCCTGATTTGTCTGCGTATCGGCCTGCTACAGCAGCACTCATCGTCGTTGCGAGCCACCTGATGGCGGGGTAATCCGGCTACTCCATGTTAGTGGATTGCGTCACCGCCAGGCGGTTCACACTGACAAAGGAGGAACTCAGTGGTCATTGCGAGGCTGACGGGCGTGCCAATCCCATTTCTCCGAGTCGGCGCTTGCCGCAGTAGCTGCCGAAACGGCGATGTAATGTACAGCTCACTACCACCCTGTCAACGGGTTGCGCACAGAGTTGTCCACATGTTTTACCCGCGCCAAGTTATCCCCGGTCGCTGTGCATAAATGTGTTGATGAGCACGTGGTAACCAGCTGCGAACCTTGAATGGCGCGGTCTGCAGACCTTCGTACAAAAAATGCTCAATGTGAATGCCGCTATGGAAACAATGGGTTAGCAGGCCATTGTCAAGTGACGCTGGAGAAACAATGCACAAGTGAGGCATTGGAAAAAGGCTGAATATTTTCACCGCTTCCACCGTTTCGTCACTTGCAGCACTTTACAGATTGCCCCGACTCTATATAATGCAAACCCGCGCCGGTATAGCTCAGCTGGTAGAGCAACTGACTTGTAATCAGTAGGTCCCGAGTTCGACTCTTGGTGCCGGCACCATCTATCAGGTTCATGCAGTGTCATCCAGTGCCATGAATCCAGCATAAAGCCCGTCTAAACTGGGATTTCCGTTTTCATGCGGTGCCATCCAGCTCCAGCCAAGCCCTTGGCTCCTGAGTACCTTACCGAGTACCTTTTTTGCTCAATGATTAAAGCGCTTGCACTTGAGTGGCATCAGCACAAGGCGCAACTATCCTGCCGGAGGGGGGGCGCTGAGAAAGCGCTGCCAGGCAAGCTGACCGGCTTCGTCATACTGTCGGACAGTGTCGCGGAAGTGGCTGCGGCAGCGAGTATCTACCAGCGGTTCCGGTAGTAGCGGATCAAACACCAGTCGCCGCACCGCCAGATCCCCCAGCAGGTAGGTTTCCTTGGCGGCCTCTTCAATTGTCAGGCTCGACAGCCTGGCCATCGACTCTGCCAACACCTGTTGCTGCTGTCTGTAATGTTCCTCGAGAGTTTCCTCTTGCCAGAGAATACGGCTGGCTGCTTCGCGATCATCAGCCAGGCTGGTCATGCGGAAAACCAGTGCCTCGCTTTCCAGACCCAGCGAGAACAGGCGTTCGCGGATACGGGATACGCCACCGGCCAGGTTGTCTGGACGTATGAACAGGCTGGCTTCCAGCTCCCTGAAGCCGAGCAACGCTAGCGCGCGCTCGCGTGTACGCAGGGCCTTGCGGTCGCGGCGGCCCAGGTTGGCGGTCATCACGGCTGCCCAGCTGCCATCCCATTCACGCAGATGTTTTTCCGCATCACGCCAGGCCGAAATATTGCGTCCCAGCGCCAGTCCGGCGTGCCCCAGGGTATAGGCTCCACGGTTCACTGTTTCGATCAGGCCATTGGCCTGTAGGCGTGCCAGCGCGACCCGGGTGTTGTTCGCGGAAATATCGAACAGGGCACAGGCGCGGATTGCACCGGCGGCATCCAGTTCGTTGTTGGCCGCCGCAGAGAGCAGTTTCATGATCAATTGGCGTGGTGTAGGTGGTGAAGCATAGGTGGTCAGATCGAGCAAGTAAGATCCCCTGTTGAATGCCCGTGTCGTTACGATATCAAATATTACACAAATTGACTCATGTGGTCTGTTATGTGTAATTTGTGTTCCTCGGCCACGGAGGAATAATAAAATGACAGTCGAAGCGCAGTTTAGAACCCACGAGGTGCAAAACCAACCGGAAGCGATGCCAGCCTACAACCTGTGGAGCAGCGATCTGCCGTTGCAGGAGGCGGTGCGTAACAACGGCGGCAGCTGGGCAGCCGAGGTGTTACAAGCCCATGGTGAATTGACCGGCCATGAGCTGATGGCGCTGGGTGATCTGGCTAACCGTCATGTTCCTGAGCTGCGCGCCTTTGACCGCTACGGCCGGCGTATTGATGAGGTTGATTTCCATCCGGCTTACCACGAGTTGATGCGGCATGCCATGCAGCATGAGGTGCACTGTTTTGCATGGAACAATCAGGCAAAGGAGGGGGCACACGTGGCGCGCGCGGCGCTGCTGTATGTGAACAGCCAGGCGGACGCGGGTACGGCATGCCCGATTACCATGACGTATGCGGCGGTGCCGGCATTGCAGCATTCTCCTGAACTTGCGCGTGAATGGGTGCCGCGTCTGTTGGTAGCAGATTACGATCCACGCACGCTGCCTGCTGATCAGAAGCGTGCTTGCACCATCGGCATGGGGATGACTGAAAAGCAGGGCGGCTCGGATGTGCGCGTCAATACCACCCAGGCGCTGCTGCAAAGCGACGGCAGTTATCGACTGGTTGGCCACAAGTTTTTCTTTTCCGCTCCCATGTGTGACGCTCACCTGGTGCTGGCGCAGACAGATAAAGGCATTGGTTGCTTCCTGATGCCCAGAGTTCTACCGGACGGCTCGTTGAATGCGGTGCGTATCCAGCGCTTGAAAGATAAGCTGGGGGATCGCAGCAATGCCTCATCTGAAGTCGAATTCAACGGCGCTGTCGCTTATCTGGTTGGGGAGGATGGGCGCGGTGTTGCAACCATTCTCGAGATGGTCTCACTGACCCGTTTGGATTGCATTGTGGGTTCTGCCGCGCTGATGCGTCAGGCACTGGTGCAGGCGCTCAACCATACTCGCCAGCGCAGCGCCTTTGGCCGTGTGCTGATTGACCAGCCGCTGATGCGCAATGTGTTGGCTGATCTTGCTCTGGAAAGTGAAGCGGCTCTGGCGCTGGCGATGCGTGTTGCCGCCGCTGTTGATGCATCGACGCGAGATGAGCATGAGGCTGCCTTTGCACGGGTTTCCACTGCGATTGCCAAGTACTACGTCTGCAAGCGTGCTCCTGCTGTGATCAACGAAGCCCAGGAGTGTTTGGGAGGCATCGGCTATGTGGAGGAAAACATCCTTCCACGCCTGTATCGCCAGGCACCGTTGAACTCCATCTGGGAGGGTAGCGGAAATGTGCAATGCCTGGACGTACTGCGGGCGCTGCGGCGTGAGCCGCAAGCGCGTGATGCGCTATTCCTTGAATTGCAATCGGCTGCAGGGATGAACACTGATTATGACCGCCAGTTGGCCTGGTTGCTGCGGGCCTTTGCGGATCAGGAAGGCCTGGAGGCCCGGTCGCGTCTGATCGTTGAGCGCACGGCGGTGGCGTTGCAGGCCGCGCTGCTGCTCAAATCCGGCCCCCGTGAGATTGCCCACACTTTCTGTCGTGCTCGTATGGGCGAGGAACGGGGGGGCGCAATGGGCTGTCTGGATGCTGATGCCGCCAAGGATCTGCTGATCGAGCGGGCAATGCCCAGGCTTTGATTTCTCTCCTGGGGAGTATGCATACGCCAACTGTTTGCAATAACCAGCGCAGCCGTTACCTTGCGATAGATGTATATAAAAATAAGGAGATATTTTCACCATGCCCATGCATCTAAGCCAGCTGTTGTTCCAGCGTGCGGGATTGACGCCTCATCAGGAAGCATTTGTCTGCCCAGAGGGGAGTTGGACTTTTGCCGAGTTCGCCGAGCGTACCCAGCGGCTGGCTACCTATCTGCACAGAAAAGGCATCGTGGCCGGTGACCGCATTGCCATCTGCGCCCGCAACGGCGAGTTCATCTGCTCAGCGCTGTTCGCGGCCGCCCATCTGGGCGCCACCCTGGTGGTGGTGAACTGGCGCTTGAACAGGGATGAGCTGGGCTATGTATTGCGTGACAGTGAACCCACAGCCCTGCTGTCCGACGCTGCGTTTGCCGAGATATTGGCTCCGCTGACTGCCGAACACCCGGATTGGGTTCTGGTTGGCAACGACAATGGCGCACTCGGTGAGTCTTACCAGGCGATACAGCAGGACACGCCCATCACCGCTCTGCCAGCGCCGGAAGCCAGTCAGGCGCCGGCGGTCATCATGTATACCTCCGGTACCACGGGTAATCCCAAGGGCGCGATGTTGCCCCATTCTGCCCTGATCAGCGCCGCCCAGGCCGTGCTGTGCACGCTCGACTGGCGCCGCGAAGACCGTTTTTTGCTGGTCGCGCCACTGTTCCATATCGGCGGGCTGTCGCCACTGGTTACCAGCGTACTCAAGGGCAGCACCTGCGTGTTGCTGGCTGACTTCGATCCGGTGCAGGTCTGGGAGGTTATTGCACGGGAGCGCATTACCAGCATGATGAGTGTGCCGCTGATGCTGCAGGCCATGTTCGCGGTGGCGCAATCGCGCGAGGTTGATGGCAGCAGCCTCAAATGGATTAGCTGTGGTGCATCCATGGTTCCACCTGCGCTGATCGAGACTGGCGAAGCCCTGGGTATCAGTGTTCAGCAGGTGTATGGGATTACAGAGTTCTGTGGTGCCGTAACGTTCTGGACGCCGGAAATGGGGCTTGAACATGCTGACTCACATGGCCGTATGGTGATGGGCGCAGAGCTGAAGATTGTTGATCCGGGGAGCTTTGAGCCGTTATCGGCAGGTACTGAAGGGGAAGTCTGGTGCCGCGGCCCCATGACCTTCTCGGGCTACTGGCGCAACCCGGAGGCGAGTGCGGCGGTGCTGCAGGACGGTTGGTATCGCACCGGTGATATCGGGCGTGTGGATGCCGAGGGTTTTCTGCATGTTGTTGATCGGCTGAAGGACATGATCATCAGCGGCGGAGAGAATATCTACCCCGCCGAGATCGAAGCGGTACTGGTGCAGATGTCGGGCATTGCCGAGATTGCTGTCGTCGGCAGAGCGGATGAGCGTTGGGGTGAAATCCCGGTTGCCTGCATTGTTCGCCGTGACGGTGTCGAACTGGGCGAGGCCGAGGTGCTCGCATTCTGTCGTGAGCGGCTGGCCAGCTACAAATGCATCAAGGCGGTGGAGTGGTTTGACGCCCTGCCGCGTAACTCTGTGGGTAAGGTGTTGAAGCGCCAATTGCGGACGGGCTAAAGCAAGCTCGACGGTTCTGTCACATGATCCATGCACACAAGGGCAAGAGGGTTTTGGGAATGGAAAAGCGAGTATTGTCTGGCGGTAGCGCGTATTTGAAGAGTGGTTTTGCCAAGGCCTTTCCGTCAACAGCGGGTAGCCAGGCAGCGGTTGATGCGGCGCATCTGGAAAAACTGTCTGCGGATCTGACTCGTGACGGCTATGTGATTCTGGAGCGGATTGTGCCGGAATCACAGATCGACAGCATACGTGAAGAGCTGCTCGGATTATTGCCTGAGAACTGTGGCCGCAATGGCTTTGAGGGGATGTTGACGCAGCGTCTGTATGCGGTCATCTCGAAGACCCTGGCGTGCAACCCGTTGATCGAACATCCGTTGGTGCTGGGATTACTGGATCGGGTGCTGGCGCCGAACTATCTGCTGTCGCAGTTGCAGGTCATCAACATCCTGCCAGGCGAAGCTGCCCAGCCGCTGCATCACGATGATGGGTTCTATCCAGTGCCGCGCCCTCGTCCGCCTTATGGGGCTGCAACGGTGATCGCGTTGAACGACTTTACCGCCGATAACGGCGCCACTGTGGTGATTCCCGGCAGCCATGCCTGGGGACAGAAGGAGCCTGATGCCGATGATTGTGCACGGGCTATCCCGGTCATCATGCCCAAGGGCTCAATGGTGTTGTTTCTCGGTACGCTGTGGCACGGTGGCGGTGCCAATCACAGTGATGCTCCGCGCCTGGCGGCCACGGCGCAGTATTGTGAGCCCTGGGCGCGGCAGCAGGAAAACTTCAGCCTGTCAGTCTCGCTGGAGCGCGCACGCCAATGCAGCCCGCATATCCAGCGGATGCTGGGCTACTCGATACACCCTCCGTTCATGGGAATGGTAAATGGCATGCATCCACGCCGTCTGCTTGAGGAGGATCATCGATAACGACGTGCATCGTCATCTGATGGCAGGCCCCGTCTGCACAATCTCATGAATCACCTCGGGCTTATCATGTACACCAAAGCGATCCCAGCAGCACAACACCAGCTACCAAACAGGATAAGCGGGTGCGGCCGCCGGATTTCACGTTGATCACCGACTGCCCGATCATCGCGCAACCGGCCATGCCGCCCATCAGGCCGGAGGCGATGTTGGCCATGCCCTGGCCCCTGCACTCGCGGCTCTTGTCGCTGCTGGTGTCGGTCATGTCATCGACAATGGTCGCGGTCATCATCGATTCCAGCAGGCCGACTACAGCCAGTGCCGCGGAGTAGGGGAGGATGATGCTCAGGGTCTCCAGCGTCAGCGGTACGTCCGGCCAGAGAAATACCGGCAGCGTATCGGGCAACTCGCATGTCGCCCACGGTACGGATGTCTAAGCCCAGTGCCATGGCGATGACGGTCAGTACCAGAATGCATACCAACGGCGAGGGGATAATCCTGCCTATGCTGGGCACATGGGGGAACAGATAGATAATGCCCAGCCTGATGGATTTGGGTAGGTAGCGGTAAATATGGAAAACTGCACCAGCTGTCTGTAGTCGCGCCGGCGGGTAACTGATCTGAGGGAAGCTAGCTGGCTGGGGAAAGCTCAAGGGAGTGATACCACTCCCTCTTAATGTTTCTTGTTTTTGTTTTATGAGCTGTTTCTTGTTCTTGTCTTCGACGAACCCATTGGGTGGTCTAAAGCAAGCGGATTGCTTTGGATGCGCAGGAAACAGCAATAGTCGGATATGACATTGGGTCCGGTGGGTTGCTTGGGCAACTTTTATTCTTCTCGGCTCCAACCGAACACCTGGTCCGATTGCTGGTACTTCCCATTCTCCAAAAAAATCAGTTTGCTGCACTCGCACGTTTTGTTGTTGTTATGTGTGGAGCTGAATCTTGTTTTTGTTATGGGGTCTTGCTGTGGTTTTTATTTTTGTTGTGCTCATAACAAAGCAGATGTCGTGCCATGTTTTGTATTTCTTTTAGAATCAATAGGTTATGTAAAATTTGGAATCGTGCGGAAAAGGCGGCGAAGGGGAGTGTTACCGTTTGCCCCGTTAAAGTGTTACCGCTGGCTGCCAGGCGGGTAGCAATCGGCTGGGTAACAGCCGCGTGGTAACACTCGGTTCGTAGTCGGTGATGCTCGGCACCCTGGCTGGCCAGGATGCCAAGCATGCTTCGATCAGTTGGAGGGTACAGGTACCGCCGCTACGGTATCAGTGGCCGCACGCCGGCGCCTGAGCAGCAGTGCACCCCATAGCAGGCCGAGCACGGCCGACAGCGCCGATCCCGCCAGCACACCCAGCTTGGCCGCACCGAGCAGATTGGGGTCGCTGAAGGCGAGCATGGCGATGAAGATCGACATGGTGAAGCCTACCCCAGCGAACAGGCCGATCAGCCAGATACTGGCCCAACTGACACCTGCTGGCAAAGTGCACCAGCCCAGGCGGACCACCAGCCAGCTCATGCCCACAATGCCCAGTGGTTTGCCGGCCAGCAGCGCCAGCATGATGCCGGTGGTGACCCAGAGTGCGCCGTCGACCGACAGATCCATACCTTCCAGGCTGATGCCGGCATTGGCCAGCGCGAACAGCGGCATGATGCCGAACGCGACCCAGGGATGCAGGAGCGATTGCATCCGGACTACCGGCGGCAGCAGTTCGCGCTGGGCCAGGCGCAGCTGGCGGAGGTGCTCGCTCATGTGTTCGAGGTCCTTGCTGGTCGACGAAGCACGCCCGGTTAGTTCGCCGGCGAGGCGCGCCAGCATGTCCAGCGGTCGCTCGCGCATGCGGATCGGGATGACCGGGGTCATCAGACCCAGCACCACACCCGCCAGGGTGGGGTGGGCGCCGGTCATCAACAGGCCGACCCAGAGTATCGCGCCGGGCAGGATATAGGCATAGGCGGTACCGATACCCATCTGCTGCAGACCCAATACCAGCAGCAGGCCGGCGCCGGCCACCAGGAAGCCGCTGTAGTCCAGCCCGCCGGAGTAGAACAGGGCGATAATCAATACCGCGACGATGTCATCGATGATCGCCAGCGCCAGCAGGAATACCCGGACATTGGCTGGGATCGAGCGGCCCAGCAGGGCCAGCAGGCCGAGGGCGAAGGCGATATCGGTGGCGGTCGGCACTGCCCAGCCATCCTGGCGCGGGGCGGCGCCGTTGAACAGCAGATAGACGATCGCTGGCAGCATGACCCCGCCGAACGCCGCAGCGATCGGCAGCCCGGCCTGGCGCAGGTTGCGCAGCGAGCCTTCATGGATCTCGCGCCGCACCTCCATGCCGACCACCAGGAAGAACACCGTCATCAGCGCATCGTTGATCCAGAAGTGCAATGGTTGGGAGAACGCCAGCTCACCCAGGCCGATCGACAGTGGCGTATGCCACAACGCATGGTAGGACGGTGCCCATGGGGAGTTGGCCCAGATCAGGGCCGTTGCGGCGGCGATCAGCAGTATCACGCCGCTGGCGGCCTGGATATGGATGAAGCGTTCGAAGGTGGCCAGGGCACGTTCGGCCAGAAGTTGGACACGAGGCAGTGCCTGCCCGGAAGTATGGCGAGTCATGTTCATTTTCCCGGCACAGGCGGCCCGACCTGTGCAATGAACCTGCCCGCCCGCGATATTGCGGCGACACACCTTGGCCGCCGAGTATAGACGGTGCCGGCATCGGGTCCAACCCCATTGGACCAAAGTCCAGTATCGGACAGCGGAGGCGGTTTATCAGCCCGCCGCCGAGCGTACGGTGCGCCGGACGCTATCGGCCAGCTGCAGCAGGCGCGGCAGGTAGTCCTGCTCCAGCACTTCGAGCGGTACGCGGGCCGCGTTGGTGCTGATGTTGATTGCGCCCAGTAGGTCTCCATTACCAGCGAACACTGGGGCTGCCACTGAGCGCAGCCCCAGGTCCAGCTCCTGATCGACGATGGAACAGCCTTGCTGCCGGGTGCGCATGATCTCTTCGCGCAGGGCCTGGATATCGGTCAGAGAATGCGGGGTATGCGCGTGCAGGGTGATCTGCGCCAGCCGCCGGTCCAGCTCGGCATCGCTCAACTGGGCCAGCAGTACCCGGCCCATGGAGGTATAGGCCGCCGGCAGGCGTGTGCCCACCGACAGGGTGATGGCCATCAGCCGATGGGGCGCCGCCGAGCGCACCACATAGACCACCTCGATACCATCCAGCACGCTGAGCGAGGAGGACTCGCCGATCTCGGCGGTGATGTCCTGCAGATAGTGCTGGATCACCGTGCGGTAGGTATTGGAAGTCTGGAACGCATGGCCCAGCTCCAGCACCCGTGGCGTCAGTTCGAAATAGCGTCCGCTGCGCCGCACATACCCCAGTGCATCCAGGGTCAGCAGGAAGCGGCGGGCCTTGGCCCGATCCATGTCCGTGCGGCTGGCCATCTCGGTCAGCGTCATGCGCGGATGCTCGGCATCGAAGGCGGTCAGGATCTGCAGGCCGGAGGCCAGGGCGGCGACATAGTCGCGGTCGCCGGGTTGAAGTTTGTTGTCCAGGGCGGTCTCTCCCGATGGTGAATAGACGGATTCTAGCATTGTTCGCATGCCGAACTTTGCAGCGTTATTTCGATTTCTACCAAGGCTGGTGTTGACGAGACAAAAACAATTGCGCCATTATGTTCGCATATAAAACATAAGTTCGTATAGCGAACAAGGCTCAACTACCTCACTGGAGGCATCCGATGGCTGAATTTCTCTCTCTCCGCGATGCGGTGAAGAACCACATCCAAGATGGTGACACCGTCGCCATGGAAGGCTTCACCCACCTGATTCCATTCGCCGCCGGGCATGAAATCATCCGTCAGGAAAAACGCGACCTGACCCTGATCCGCATGACCCCCGACCTGATCTATGACCAGATGATTGGTGCCGGCTGCGTGAAGAAACTGATCTTTTCCTGGGGTGGCAACCCCGGCGTGGGTTCATTGCATCGCATGCGTGACGCGGTACAGAAGGGCTGGCCGCGCAGTATCGAGCTGATCGAGCACAGCCATGCGGCCATGGCCAATGCCTATGAGGCCGGTGCCGCCGGCCTGCCGTTGGCGGTGTTGCGCGGCTATATCGGCAGTGACCTGCCCAAGGTCAATGAGCAGATCAAGTTCATCGAGTGCCCCTTTACCGGTGAGCGGCTGGCGGCGGTGCCGTCGGTACGCCCGGACGTGACGGTGATCCACGCCCAACGCGCCGACCGCAAGGGCAACGTGCTGGTGGAAGGCATTGTCGGCGTACAGAAGGAAGCCGTGCTGGCCGCCAAGCGCAGCATCGTCACCGTCGAAGAGATCGTCGATGACCTGGGCGCCTCGGTTAACGCCTGCGTCATTCCCGGCTGGGCGATCACCGCCATCGCGGTGGCCGAGAAGGGCGCCGCGCCTTCCTACGCGCTGGGCTACTACGAGCGCGACAACGCCTTCTACAAGGAATGGGACGCCATTGCCCGGGACCGCGAGGCGTTCCAGGCCTGGCTGAAAGACAACGTATTCGAGAACGGAGCGGCCTGAGATGATTATTGAATTCACCTCATCGGAAATGATGAGCGTCACCGCGGCGCGCGCGCTGAACAACGACATGACCTGCTTCGTCGGCATCGGCCTGCCCAGTGAGGCGGCCAACCTGGCGCGCCTGACCCACGCTCCGGATATCACCCTGATCTACGAATCCGGCACACTGCAGACCAAGCCCGACGTGCTGCCGCTGTCGATCGGTGACGGCGAGCTGTGCGCCTCGGCGCTGACCACGGTGTCGGTACCGGAAATGTTCCGCTACTGGCTGCAGGGCGGCCATATCAGCGTGGGCTTTCTCGGCACTGCGCAGATCGACCGCTATGCCAACCTCAACACCACGCTGATCGGCGACTACCGCGACCCGCAGGTACGCCTGCCGGGTGGTGGCGGCGCGCCGGAGATCGCCACCAACGCCAGGGAAGTGTTCATCACCGTCAAGCACTCCAAGCGCACCTTCGTCAAGGATGTGGACTTCATCACCACCGTCGGCTTCGGTCGTGATGGCAAGGCCCGGGACAATGTGCCGAACATCGGTCGTGGCCCGAGCGTGGTGATCACCGACCTGTGCATCCTCAAGCCGGATGAGCAGAGCAAGGAACTGGTGGTGACCTCACTGCACCCTGGCGTGACCCGCGAGCAGGTGATCGAGGCTACCGGCTGGGAGATCCGCTTCGCCGAGTCCCTGGAGACCACCCCAGCGCCGACCGAGCAGGAACTGACCGTGCTGCGCGAACTCAAGGCGCGTACCGCCGCCCATCACGCAGGCAACTGAGGAAGCGACATGACTGACGTATTCATCTGTCACCCGAAACGCTCGGCTATCGGCCGCTTCGGCGGCACCCTGTCCAGCGTGCGTCCCGACGACCTGGCGGCGCAGGTGTTCAAGGCGGTGCTGGAACAGGCACCGGAACTGGACCCGTCCGCCATCGACGAGGTGATCATGGGCTGCGCCAACCAGGCCGGCGAGGACAACCGCAACGTCGCGCGCATGTCGGCGCTGCTGGCCGGGCTGCCGGTCTCGGTGCCCGGCACCACCATCAACCGCCTGTGCGGCTCGGGCATGGATGCGGTCGGCAGCGCTTTCCGCGCCATCCGTGCCGGTGAGATGGAACTGGTGCTGGCCGGTGGCGTCGAGTCCATGTCCCGTGCGCCCTATGTCATGGGCAAGGCCGACAGCGCCTTCGCCCGCGGCCAGAAGATCGAGGACACCACCATCGGCTGGCGCTTCGTCAACCCGCAGATGAAGAAGCAGTACGGCATCGACTCCATGCCGGAAACCGCGGAAAACGTCGCCGAACAGTTCAACATCTCCCGCGAGGACCAGGACCTGTTCGCCCTGCGCTCCCAGGAAAAGACCGCCCGGGCCCAGGCCGACGGTATCTTTGCCGAGGAAATCGTCGCCGTGCAGATTCCGCGGCGCAAGCAGGAGCCGTTGATCTTCGATACCGATGAACACCCTCGTGCCTCCACGCTGGACAAGCTGGCCGCGCTACCGGCGCCGTTCCGTGACAACGGCACGGTCACCGCCGGCAACGCCTCCGGGGTCAACGACGGCGCCGCCGCCATGCTGGTCGCCAGCCAGGCAGCGGTACAAAAGCACGGCCTCCAGCCGGTCGCCAGGATCATCGGCATGGCCACCGCCGGCGTCGAGCCACGCATCATGGGCATCGGCCCGGTACCGGCGGTGCGCAAGTTGCTGGACAGGCAGGGCATCAGCATCGAACAGATCGATGTCATCGAGCTGAACGAAGCCTTCGCCGCCCAGGGCCTGGCGGTCATGCGCGAGCTGGGCGTCGCCGACGACGACCCGCGGGTCAACCCCAACGGCGGCGCCATTGCCCTGGGCCACCCGCTGGGCATGTCCGGCGCGCGCCTGCTGATGACTGCCGCGCTGCAACTGCAACGCAGCGGCGGCCGTTATGCTGTCTGCACTATGTGTGTGGGTGTAGGGCAGGGGATTGCGATGTTGATCGAGCGGGTGTAGTTCTCCCTCCATACCGCAGCGGTACAGCCACAGGAGCACGACAAAGTTCGATCTGTGGCTGGCCCGCTCCTTGCTTGTGCTCTTTTGCCAGTCCGGCAAGCAAACAGGAGCACAGCATGATTTCGAGTCGCGATGACGTCACCCGGTTAATTCTCATCAGCAAGGTCCGTAAAGGTCTGAAATGGCGGCAGGTGGCCGAAGCGGTGGGGCTGTCCAAGGAGTTCGTCACGGCTGGATGCCTTGGTCAGATGACCTTCGACAAGACCCAGGCGACAGTCATTGGTGAGCTTTTCGAATTATCGGATGAGGCGGTCGCCTGGTTGCAGATAGTGCCCTATAAAGGATCACTGCCAAGCGCAGTGCCCACTGATCCGCTCATCTATCGCTGGTATGAAATCGTCAGTGTCTACGGCACGACCATCAAGGAACTGATCCACGAGGAGTTCGGCGATGGGATCATGAGCGCGATCGATTTTTCCATGGATATACAGCGAGAGGCTGATCCCAAGGGGGATCGGGTCAATGTGGTGCTGTCGGGCAAGTTCCTGCCGTATCGAAGCTATTAGGTAGCCCATATAAGAATGCCCGGTGTATTGCACCGGGCATTTGCTTGAACAGGCCGTACTCAGCTCAATTGCCTGGCCAACACCTCGACAAACCGAGCCGGACACTCCACCGCCGGCACATGCCCGACATTCTCCCACACCAGCGGTGCAGCCACGCCCAGCGCGCTGGACAGGGCTGCCAGTGAGCTGGGCGGGGTGGCCACGTCGTCAGTGCCGGCAATGACCTGCACCTTGGGCAGGATCTTATCCTTGAAGGCTTCTGTGAAGTTGCAACGCCCGAGCATCTCGCACAGCAGCGCGTAGCTGCGCTTGTCGGTGCGGCCCAGTTGCACGCGCCAGCCTTCTACCAGAGCTGGTTGTTGCTCGCAGGCAGCCGGGCCGAACCAGCGGGGCACAATGCCTTCAGCCATGGCTACCAGGCCTTGCTCCATCACGGCGGCCGAGCGTTGCTGCCAGCCATCAGCGGTACCAATCACCGGTCCGGTATTGGTCAGGGTGGCGGACAGCAGCTTGTCGGCATGCTGGCTGAGCAGTTGCTGGCCGACTACGCCGCCGATGGAGGTGCCGGCGAAGTGGAATTGCTCGGCACCGGCCAGCTTGGCCAGCATCAATGCTTCCTGGGCCAGGTCCTCGGCTTCGATGGCGGCGCTGGCCTGTGGCCAGGCGCTGCTGGCGCCGTGGCCGGGCAGGTCCCAGGTGAGCACGCGAAACTGGGGCAGCAATGCCGGCAGCATGTCATCCCAGATGCCTTGGGTCATGCCCAGCGGGTGCGCCAGTACCAGCAGTGGCTTGTTGGCCTGGCCCAGCAGGCGATAGCTGATGGTACGGCCATTGTGTGTGCAGAACGCCATGAGAACTCCCGTCCGATTAAATGGTGTGCCAAAGTTCGTAGTACGAACTTATGTTTTCAATGCGAACATCTTGCGGCGATTGGATTTGTTTCGTCAAGTGTAAAACGCCGGATGCTCCGAGTCTGTGGATTGCCGCGCCCTGCGGGCTCGCAATGACGCTTGAGGAGGCGTGGGTGGTGCTCGGGTGTCACTGGCGGTGCGGGATGCCGGCTTTTTGAGTGATCAGGGATAGCGCCCGCTCAATCGGTTGTCCACCAGTTCGGCGAGGATGGTGTTGGTCAGGCGCATGATGGCGTTGGGGTTCTCGCCGCGGCGGCGGGAGGCGATTACCGGGATGGTGATGTTGTCGTCGGCCAGTGGCATGAAGGTGACCGCGTCGCGTTGCAGACGGCGCACCTGTTCTGGTACCAGGGTGAAGCCCATGTCCGAGGCGACCAGCGACAGGGCGGTCTGCAGGTCGTTGACCTGCTGGACGATATTGATCTTGAGTCCGCGCCGGCGAAACAGGCCCATGGTCAGGTCAGCGAAGTTGGGGCCAGTGCTGGCAGGGAAGGCGATCAACGGGACCTCGGCCAGCTCCTGCATGCTGGGTGGCTTGTCTGTCAGTGGATGGGAGCTGGGCAGGGCGGCGATCAGAGGTTCGTCAAACAGTTTTTCCTGTTCCACGTCGGGGTCTTCGATGCTGATGCGGCCGAAGCCGATGTCGATCTTGCCGGCCTTGAGGGCTTCAACCTGCTCCCGGGTCTTGAGTTCGTGCAGGACGATCTCCAGGTTCCGGTTCTGTCGCAGGCGGCGCACCATCAGCGGCAGCTGGCCATAGAACACCGAAGGCACGAAGCCGATCGAGAAAATGGTCTTGCGGTGCGAAGCGATGCGCCGGGTATCGGCGACGGTTGCCTCCACCTTGTCGAGTATCTGCTGGGCGTGGGCCAGGAAGTAGATGCCAGCCGAGGTCAGCTCCAGGCCCCTGGCCTTGCGGATGAACAATTCCACGCCGATTTCCTCTTCCAGCTGTTTTATCGCCCTGGTCAGCGGTGGCTGGGCGATGAACAGCTTCTCGGCGGCGCGGGTGAAATTGCGCTGTTCCGCGACTGCGACGAAGTAACGCAGGTGTCTTAGCTCCATCCATACCTCCAGGGTATTGCTGGTTACTTATTCAATATTGGTTCATACGGATGAAACTTCGTACTGTTCGAATCACAGCCTTTTTGCCTCGGATTCGGAGAACACATGTCCGCTACTATTCAGTCCATTGACGCCGTGCTGGTCGACATCCCGACCATCCGGCCGCACAAGCTGTCGATGACCACCATGGGTGTACAGACCATGGTAATCGTGCGCATCAAGGACTCGGACGGCCTCGAAGGGCTGGGCGAAGCGACCACCATCGGCGGCCTGGCCTACGGCCTGATGAGCCCCGAGAGCGTCAAACTTACCATCGACGCCTATTTCGCGCCACAGCTGCTGAATCAGCCGGCTGGCGACATCAATACCCTGAGGGTAATGCTCGACCGCTCTAGCCCGGGCAACAACCTGGCTAAATCGGCGATCGAGACTGCCCTGCTGGACCTGCTCGGCAAGCGCCTGAACCGTCCGCTGTCGGACCTGCTCGGGGGCGCCATTCACCAGCACATCCCGGTGCTCTGGACCCTGGCCAGTGGCGATACCGCCAAGGATATCGACGAGGCCAAAACCCTGATCGCCGCTCGTCGCCATTGTGACTTCAAGCTGAAGATCGGCTCGCGCCCGGTGATGGACGACGTGCGCCACGTGGCGGCGATCAAGGAAGCGGTGGGTGAGCAGGCCAGTGTGCGGGTCGATGTCAACCAGGCCTGGGACGAGGCCACCGCCGCCAAGGGGATGGCCGAGTTGCAGGCGGCCGGTATCGACCTGGTCGAGCAGCCGACGCCGAAGAACAATCTCGCCGCATTGGCGCGGTTGTCCGCCAAGTTCCATATCCCGATTCTGGCCGATGAGGCGGTGGCCGATGCCAGCGACATGTTCCAACTGGCTGCCGCGGGCTTTTCCGGCGCGGTGGCGATGAAGATCGCCAAGGCCGGTGGCCCACTGCGGGTGTTGGAGCAGGCGGCTGTAGCCAAGGCCGCCGGCATCGGCCTGTATGGCGGCACCATGCTCGAAGGCACCATCGGCACCGCTGCTTCGCTGCACGCCTGGTCGACGCTGGACACGCTGCACTGGGGCAGCGAAATGTTCGGCCCGTTGCTGATGAAGGATGACATCGTGGTCCGGCCGCTCAACTTCCATGACAACGGTGTGGATCTGCCCCGTGGTCCGGGTCTGGGTGTCGAGATCGACGAAGACAAGCTGGCCGAATACCGCCGCAAATAACCGAGGAGAAGAACATGCTGTTCAAGGTCGAGATGAAGGTCAACATTCCCCACGACATGCCAGTGGAAGTGGCCAACGAAATCAAGGCGCGGGAGAAGGCTTACTCCCATGAGCTGCAGCGCCAGGGCAAGTGGCGGCACCTGTGGCGGGTAGCCGGCAGCTACGCCAACGTCAGCATCTTCGATGTGCAGGACAACGCCGAGCTGCAGGATCTGATCAGCAACCTGCCGCTGTTCCCCTATATGGATATCACAGTGGCGCCACTGTGCCGCCACCCGTCCTCGATCCATGAGGACGACCGCTGAGCAGCAAGCTGTAGAACCAGGCGCCGTCAGGCAAACAGGCGCTCGTGAACAACATTGCCAACTTACAGAACGTGATCCGGCAACAAGAATAATGAGTGAGGAGTAACAACCATGACAATCAAGACTACCCATACTGCCGAAGTACAGGAACTGCTGAACAAGGTCGCCGGCTTCCATGTGGAAGCGGGCAACGAGCGGGTGAAGAAGATCGTTCACCGCTTCATGAGCGGCGTGTTCCAGCTGATCGAGGATTTCGACGTCACCCCGGAGGAGTTCTGGACCGCCGTCTACTATGTCGGTGACCTGGGCAAGAATGGCGAAGCATCGCTGCTGGCTCCGGGACTGGGCATGGACAAGTACCTGGATATCCGCATGGATGCCGAGGATGAGGCCGCTGGCCTGGCCGGTGGCACTCCGCGCACTATCGAAGGCCCGCTGTACGTTGCCGGTGCGCCCATGGCCGACGGCTTCGCGCGCCTGGACGATGGTACCGACCAGAGCGCCGCAGTGATGCTGCTCAAGGGGCAGGTCACCGACGAGGATGGCAAGCCGCTGGCCAATGCCATTGTCGATGTCTGGCACGCCGACTCCAAGGGCAACTACTCCTACTTCGACCAGTCGCAGAGCGAATACAACCTGCGTCGTCGGATCAAGACCGATGAGAACGGCCGCTATGTTGCCCGCTCGATCATTCCCTCCGGCTACGGCTGCCCGCCCGAGGGTTCCACCCAGGCGCTGCTGAACCAGCTGGGCCGGCATGGTCAGCGTCCCGCGCATATCCACTTCTTCATCTCGGCGCCCGGTCACAAGCACCTGACCACCCAGATCAACCTGGCTGGTGACGAATACACCTACGACGACTTCGCCTTCGCCACCCGTGACGAGCTGGTGGTCGAGGCGCGCCCGGTCGAGCGGTCTGTCGAGGGTGAGCAGCATGGCGTGAGCGGCCCGGTCACCGAGGTGGAGTTCAACTTCCAGCTGGTATCCACCGACAAGGCCGAACTGCAGGCGCGCCACGAGCGCAAGCGCGCACTGGAAGACGCCGCCGCCTGAAGCCCCCTTTAGCCCGTTGTAGTGAGCCGGCAGCCTGAAAACGGGCTGCTCAGGGGGCCCTGTGCGCCCGGTAATGCATCACCACAACAAGATGGAGTGACGAACATGACTCGCCAACTCGACCAACTTGAGAAGAAAATCCGCGGTGCGGTGGAAGCCGACCCGGTTACCGGGCAGTACCGTTGCGACCGCAGTATCTTTACCGACCAGCAGCTGTTCGACCTGGAGATGAAGCACATCTTCGAAGGCAACTGGGTGTTCCTGGCCCATGAAAGCCAGGTGCAGAACCCCGGTGACTACTTCACCCTGACCCTGGGTCGCCAGCCGGTGGTCATCACCCGCACCAAGGAAGGGGAACTGCAGGCGCTGCTCAATACCTGCTCGCATCGTGGCGCCACCCTGTGCCGCAAGAAGCGTGGCAACAAGGCCTCCTTCACCTGCCCGTTCCACGGTTGGACCTTCAAGAACGATGGCAAGCTGCTCAAGGCCCGCGATCAGAAGAAGGGTGGCTACCCGGACAGCTTCAATACCGATGGTTCGCATGACCTCAAGCGCCTGCCGCGCTTCGAGAACTACCGTGGTTTCCTGTTCGGTAGCCTGAATGCCGATGTCATGCCGCTCGAACAGTACCTGGGCGAGACCACCAAGGTCATCGACAATATCGTCGATCAGGCCGAGGACGGACTGGAAGTACTGCGCGGCACCTCTACCTATACCTACGAGGGCAACTGGAAGCTGACCGCCGAGAACGGCGCTGACGGCTACCACGTTGGCACCGTGCACTGGAACTACCTGTCGACCATGGGCCAGCGCAACTACGAAAACGGCGGCACCGAGGCAGTGGACGCTAAGAGCTGGTCCAGCGATGGCGGTTTCTACTCCTTCGACAACGGCCACATGATGCTCTGGACCCGCCTGACCAACCCGCAGGTGCGCCCGGTGTACAAGCACCTTGAGCAGTTGCAGGCGCGTTTCGGGGAAGCCCGTGCCGATGCCATCGTCAACACCACCAAGAACCTGTGCCTGTACCCCAACGTGTACCTGATGGATCAGTTCTCCACGCAGATCCGCGTGCTGCGCCCGATCTCGGTGAACAAGACCGAGATCACCATCTACTGCTGGGCACCGAAGAACGAGCCGGCAGAGGAGCGCGCCAAGCGCATTCGCCAGTACGAGGACTTCTTCAACGTCAGCGGCATGGGGACTCCGGACGACCTGGAAGAGTTCCGCGCCTGCCAGCAGGGCTATAGCGCCGAAGGGCTGAAGTGGAACGACATGAGCCGCGGTGCTGCGCACTGGATCGAAGGGGCCGACGAAGGCGCCCAGCGCATCGACATGAAACCCATCCTCAGTGGCGCCAAGCCTGAGGACGAGGGACTGTACGTAACCCACCATCAACACTGGGTCGAGGAAATGCTGCGCGCGGTGGATACCGAGCGGGCCCGCTTCGTCGCCCTCAGCGCACAGGAGACCTCGGCATGAGCATGAATTTCGAACAGATCCAGGCCTTCATCCACCGCGAAGCACGCCTGCTCGACGATCGCCAGTGGGACGAGTGGCTGACCTGCTATCACAAAGAGGTGGTGTACTGGATGCCCTGCTGGGATGACGAGGACACCCTCACCGAAGACCCGCAGACCGAGCTGTCGCTGATCTACTACCCCAGCCGTTGCGGCCTGGAGGATCGCATCTACCGGATCAAGACCGAGCGTTCCGGGGCCAGCTCGATGCCGGAGCCGCGCACCACGCACCTGCGCACCAATCTGGAGATCCTGGAGCGTAGTGAGGGGCAGGTTAAGCTGCGCTTCAACTGGCAGACCAACAGCCATCGCTACCACAGCACGCAGATGTTCTTCGGCACCGCCTTCTGCACCCTGGATACCACCGGCGAGCAGCCGCTGATCACCGAGAAGAAGGTCATTCTGAACAACGACTACATCAATCAGGTGATTGATATCTACCACCTGTGATTGATCGGGAGCCACCGACATGAGTTACAACATCGCACTCAACTTTGAAGACGGCGTGACCCGCTTCATCAACTGCAACGAAGGCGAAACGGTTCTGGATGCGGCCTATCGCAACCAGATCAACCTGCCGATGGATTGCTCCGATGGCGTCTGCGGCACCTGCAAGGGCAGCTGCCAGCAGGGCGACTACGACCTGGGTGACGAGTACATCGAGGATGCACTGACCGACGACGAAGCCGGGCAGGGCATGGTACTGACCTGCCAGATGGTGCCGTCCAGCGATTGCGTAGTGAATATCCCGGCGGCTTCCACGCTGTGCAAGACCGGCAACCTGCAGACCACGGGTACGGTCGCTGAAGTGAACCTGGTGTCGGCTACGGCCATCGAGCTGAAGGTCACCGCGGATGAGGATATTGCCTTCCTGCCGGGGCAGTATGTGAATATCCAGGTGCCGGGCAGCAGCGAAAGCCGCGCCTACTCCTTCAGCTCGCGGCCGGGCAGCCGCGAGTTGAGCTTCCTGATCCGCAACGTACCCGGTGGCCTGATGAGCTCCTGGCTGGTCGGCCAGGCCAAGACCGGCGACAAGGTCACCCTGAACGGCCCCATGGGTATCTTCTACCTGCGCCCGGTGGGTCGTCCGGTGCTGATGCTGGCCGGCGGTACCGGTCTGGCACCCTTCCTGTCGATGCTCGAGCACCTCAAGGCCAGCGGCAGCAGCCAGCCGGTGCACCTGATCTACGGGGTGACCAACAACGAAGATCTGGTCTCGGTGAAGGAGCTGGAAGCCTTTGCCGCCGCCATGGACAACTTCACCTTCAAGACGGTGATCGCCAACCCGGACAGTGGCCATCCGCGCACCGGCTATGTGACCAACCACATGGAAGACGCGCCGATCAATGACGGTGATGTGGATGTCTACCTGTGTGGTCCGCCGCCCATGGTCGATGCGGTGCTGGGTTACTTCCGCGAGCAGAGCATCGAGCCGGCTTCCTTCCACTACGAGCGTTTCACGCCCAGCGTGGCCGCGTTGGAGGTCGCATGAGCGCCCGTTTCACTGACAAGGTGCTGGTGATCACCGGCGCCGCCCAGGGTATCGGCAAGCGGGTTGCCGAACTGGCCGGCGCCGAGGGCGCCCGGCTGCTGCTGGTGGATATCGCCGATTATGTCCAGGGCGTGGCGGCCGAGCTGCGTGAGCAGGGCATCGCCGCGCTGGCGGTGCAGGCCGACCTGGAGACCTGGGAAGGTGCCGAGGGCGTCATGGCTCGCGCCCACCAGGAATATGGCCGCATCGATGTGCTGATCAACAATGTCGGCGGCACCATCTGGGCACAACCCTACGAGCATTACCAGCCCGAGCAGATCCAGAAGGAAATCCAGCGCTCGCTGTTCCCGACCCTGTGGTGCTGCCGTGCGGTACTGCCGTACATGCTGGAGCAGCGCGGTGGCGCCATCGTCAACGTCTCCTCGGTGGCCACCCGTGGCCTGATGCGCGTGCCCTATGGCGCGGCCAAGGCCGGGGTCAACGGGCTGACGGTGAACCTGGCCTTCGAGTACGCCGAGCACGGCATCCGCGTCAACGCCACCGCCCCAGGCGGCACCGAGGCGCCGCCACGGCTGACGCCGCGCAATACCGAAGCGCAGGGCGAGCGCGAACAGCAGTGGTACCAGACGCTGATCGAGCAGACCAACGCCAGCAGCTTCATGCACCGCTACGGCACGCTGGATGAGCAGGCAGAACCCATCCTGTTCCTGGCCTCGGATGCGGCCAGTTATATCACCGGCACCATACTGCCGGTCGCCGGCGGCGACCAGGGCTGACTGGCCCTGGAGTGTAGCGCGCCCGCGCTACACTCCGTTCAGATCCGCCAGGCCTCCAGCTGTTCGCGCAGCGCCGGCGGTATGTGCACCGGCCGGTTGGTGGCCGGATCGATCACCACCATCACGCTGCTGGCGGCAGCCTGCACCTCATCCTTGTGCAGCGCGCAGCCGGTGAACAGGAAGGAGCTGTTGCCGATATGGCTGATGCCGGCGGCCAGTTCCACCGGCGTCCAGCCCGCATGGAAATGTGCGAAGCTGATATCCACCGCAGCGACCAGCACGCCAAGCCCAGCGAAATCCAGTTGCCGTATGGCCCCCGAACGGGCTTGTTCCATATACCGCGCCAGAGCGGCTTCACTGCGCTGGCTGTCGGCGTCCAGGTCGGCGTAGCGCGGGGTCAACTGCTGGCGCACGGGAAAGTTATGCGCATGGGCCAACTGCTCGCAGTACTCGGCCGCCGGCAGCGCGATGGCATTGCCGCTGGCCACCGCGCTCAGCTCGCGCTGGATGGCTGACGGCAGCAGCACCCGGTGGCCATGCTCGAAGGCGGCCATCTCGCACTCCTGGATGCCGACCAGCACACCATTCTGGTACAGCTCGCTGTGCATCTGGAAGCTGTCATCGGTGCAATCGGTCACACTGATCTGTGCTTCGATATCGCTGTCGTACCAGGTGACCTGGCGGTAGTGGGTCAGGCTGCGCAGCGGGCGCAGGCGTACATCGTCAGAGAACCAGGCATCCTTGCCGAAGCGCTGGATATGCGCGCGTATGCGGGCTTCCTGGTGCAGCTGGTAGAGGCGTGAGTTGTTGACGTGACGCCAGGTATCCAGGTCGGTGTAGCGCGGGGTAAAGGTGAAGCTCAGGGTGGTATTGTGGTTTTTGCTGTCGGTCATGGCTCGGCGAATCCGGGAGTGTCTGTTTCCCCCGAGCATCCGGTTTTCAGCGCACAGAAGCAAATGCAATCAACCGCATAAATGCAGGTGCATTGCCAACAGAGGCAAGCGCAAAAGGCTGAACTGTCCGGCTGCCGTCAGGGTCGAACGCCTTACATACCCGCAATCGAGAGGTTCATCATGCTCAAATTCCTAGCCAGCACCGTAGGTATCATCTTCATGGTCGGCCTGGTGGTCATCATCGGCCTGCTGATGCTGATTTTCTGATCCGCTCCCGCCAGCTGTCCCAGCGCAGATTCAGCCACAGCGACAGGCCGATCACCGCACCGCCGAGCAGCAGGCGGGTCAGGTCGGCCTGCTGGTTCCAGATCAGCAGGTTGACCACCAGCCCGGCGGGAATCAGTGCGTTGTTCATGATACCCAGGGTGCCGGCATCCACCTGGGTGGCGCCACGGTTCCAGAAGAAGAATCCCAGCCCGGAGGCGACCAGCCCCAGCCAGGCCAGCACGCCCCAGTGCAGCGGGGTCTGCGGCAGCCGGCTGTGATCGCCGAGCAGCAACCAGGCCGGCACCACCAGCAGCAGGGCACCGATGAAGAAGAAGCCGAAACCGGCCCACTGCTGGCGCACATCGGCCCCGCAGCGGCGTACCAGGTGGGCGTAACCGACCTGGCCCAGGGCGAACGCCAGGTTGGCCAGTTGCAGCAACAGAAAGCCCTTCACATAGGCATCGCTGATGCCGTCATAGCGAATGATCGCCGCGCCGAGTACGGCGACCAGCGTGGCCACCACCGGTCCGGCGCTGAAGCGGCGGCGCAGGGCGTTGTCCACCAGCGCCACGTACAGCGGCGTGAAGATGGTGAACAGCAGCACCTCGGGTACCGTCAGCAGCTCGAAGGACAGGTACAGGCAGGTATAGGTCAACCCGAATTGCAGGGCACCGACCGCCAGCAGGCCGGGCGCCATGCCCCGGGGCAAGCGGCGTGGGCGCAACAATGGCAGGAACAGCACGCAGGCCAGCAGGATGCGGGTCAGTACGGCGAAGTAGCTGTCCACCTGGCCGGCCAGATATTCCCCGATAAGACTGAAGGAAACGGCCCACAGCAGGGTGACGGCAATCAGATAAAACATGGGAGTCCTTGGTGAAGCGGCTGCTGCGAATGGCAGGGACGGCGGGCGATGATAATCGGCTTCATCGGCTGGATGCAATTTGCCGGCAGCTATGGCAGATTTGAGCGCCGCCACGTTGCGGCAATCAACCGCCGAATATTCAGAAGGAAGCAAGCATGAGTAAAGCAGGGATAGCGATCAGTGCATTGGTGGTACTCATCGGCGCTGGCACGGCCGGGGCCTGGTATACCGGCACCCGGCTGGAAGGGGTATTGCAGCAATCCATCGAGCAGGGCAACCAGCAGTTGGCCAACCAGCTTCCCGGCACCGATGTGGCGCTGGAGTTGGTGGCGTTCCAGCGCGGCCTGTTCTCCAGCCAGGCGCGCTATCGCCTGCTGTTGAGGGCTGCCCGGGATGACCAGCCGGCCATCGACCTGTTCATCAATGATCGCATCGAGCATGGCCCCATGCCGCTGTCGCGCCTGCGCTCGTTCAAGTGGCTGCCGGTGATGGCGGTCAGCCACGCGCAGCTGGAGCCGACCGCGGAGCTGAGCGAATTGTTCGCGGCCAGTGGCGGGCAGCCTCCGGTTACCCTGGTCAGCAGCATCGGTTATGGCCAGGGCATCAGCGGCGAGCTGCGGGTGGCGCCGCTGAGCTGGGCCGGGGCTGAGGTCGAGGGAGCGTTTTCCGGGCTATCCGCGCTGTATCGTGCCGATACCGCCGGCGAGCGCTTCGTCGTCAGCGGGCGAGTCGACTCGCTGGAGCTGGAAGCGCCCGGGCGTATCGGCCTGGTCGGCATCGAGTTCACGCTGGACCGCCGCCAGGACGCCTCCGGCCTGTACCTGGGCAGCGGCCGGGTGGAGCTGGATCAACTGGCGGTACAGCTGGATGGGCAGCCGGCGCTGGTGATGAGCGATGTGCTGCAGACCGACCATACCCGCCTGGACGCCGACGGCATCACCGCCGAACTGAATTACCAGGTGGGTTCGCTCAGTTACGACGGCAAGCCGCTGGGCTCGATGAACATGGGCTGGAGCCTGAGCCGGCTCGATCCAGAGGCCACGGCGCAGCTCACCGGCCTGTACAACAGCCTGGCGCTGGGCAGCGAGGCGGATGACCCGGAGGCCCTGGGTGAGCAGTTCAAGGGAGCGCTGCTGCAGTTGCTCCAGCGCCAGCCACGGCTGGCGCTGAACAACTTCGCGATCAGGACCGCCAATGGCGAAAGTCGCTTCAGTCTCGACATGGAGCTGGGGAACCCCGGCTCATTGGAGCAGCCAGCCGAGCTGCTGGCGCGGCAACTGATCGGCAGCCTGGAAGCCAACCTGGTGCTATCCAAGCCGATGATGATGGATGTGTTCAGGTACCAGGCGCTGTTCCAGCCACAGAGCGATGCGGCGGCGCTGGAGCAGGAGGCGGCGCTGATGGTGGAAATGGCCGGTGGCATGGCCGAGATGATGCAACTGGGCAGGGTGGAGGGCGACAACATTCTTTCCAGCCTGCACTATGCTGATGGCATGATCGAACTCAATGGGCAGCGCATCCCGGTGGAGGACTTCGTCGGCTTGCTGGTCGGGTTGCAACAGGCGCAATAGAGCGCCGCAGGACTGTTGTGCGCCTTGGCACTGTCATGCCGGGCAAGTAACATGGGCCTCAACAATCCGCGACAGGCAGTCGCGGAGCGATAGCCAGAGAAGGGGATAGATGACTGCCATTGATGAAGTGCACGTGATGCTGGGCCTGCTGGTGCTTGGCTTTCTGATACTGGGTACGGGCTTCAGTTTTCGTGACAAGGGCTGGGGGGTGGCGCTGATGCTGGGCGGTGCCGCGATACTCTTGATCACCATCGCGGCGCGCATCATCGAGGCGGTCTCGCTGTAGCAGGACCGCTGGCGGCTGCCCGCCAGCGGCAAGTATTTCAGAAGTGCACCTTGACCAGCAGGTTGGTAACGCTCTGGTTGGTGTCGAAGGCGGCGGTATTCTCGATACCGTACTTGTCCTTCCAGTAGCTGTATTCGATGCCGGTATACAACTGCCTGGTTCTCCAGCCCAGTGCCTTGCCCAGGTCGTACTTGATCTGTGGGTTGAAGTGCAGGTTGGCGTGCTTGCCCGGGCCGTCATTGTCCACGATCCAGTCGATATAGCCGTCGATCAATACATCCGAGCGGCCCAGCGGCAGGGTGATGGCCCATACTGGCGTGATCTGCCAGGCGCCACGTACCCCTTCCGGGGTATCGGAGTGGCGGTAATAGGTATTCAGTTGCAGGTAGTCGAAACCCGGCACGGCCAGGTCCACGCCCGGGCCGAGCAGGTAGTTCTTGATATCGCCCCGCCCGAACTCATAGGTACCGGCCAGCAGCAGGTCGCGGATCGGGCCGAGATGCCATTCCCGGCCAGTCAGTTTGCCGAGCGACAGCCGCGGTGCGATCTCGCCATACCAGGTACTGTTATTGCCGTTGGCATCGGTGGCGCCGTTGTAATGGATGCTGTCAACGAACAGGAACAGGTCGCCGACGCTCCAGCCGCTCACGTGTTCGAAGGTCACCGCCTGCTGGGTCTTGGGATCGACCTCGAAGTCGTTGCCGTAGAGGTAGGTCAGGCTGTTGTCCTGCCATTGCAGGGGAGAGGCGGCGGCCAGGCCGCTGGCAATCGCCAGGCTGGTGACGGCGGCGCCTTTGATCAGTGTGCGCATTGGGGGTGGGTCCGGCTGCTGGGGTGGAGAGAGGGCGCAATATTAAAGGGTTTGCCAAAAAAGAAAACCGTATTCAATACGCCGCCCTGATCACCTCGATGCCCTGCCTGAGCACCTTGCCCCAGGCGGCCAGGGTACGGACATCCAGTTCGTCGTCGTGCGCACCAATGGTATCCAGCAACGCCTTGAGCCAGTAGTCGTACAGGTGCGGCTGGATATCCAGCCGGTGGCGCGAGTGCGACTCGCCGAGCGCCTTGAGCTTGGTCGGCGGCAGGCCGCGGGCATACAGCACCAGGTTGAGGATGCCGGCGCGCAGCAGATGCTTCTGTGCGCTCATGTCGGTATTGCTGAACTTGTCGCGCACTTCGGCGGAACTGGCCAGGAAGCGGGCATAGAAATCGTCGAAGAACGCTGTGCTCTTGCAGCAGCGGCCATAGCTCTGGAAGACCAGATCCTCATCAGTCATGTCGCGGGTCACCTTGACCCCTGCATCCTTGCCGACGCGGGGCGTGCTTTATATGGAACAGGCTGCCGTTGAATACGGCATCAATGGTATTGTTTCGGCTGAGCGGCGGCAGGATACAGCAAACTCCGGCCGCTGGCATCGTACGGTGGCCCTGTCGGCTACCGTCGTTTCGATTGGGAATGATCGGATGTTGTTACGCGGATTGACCTGGCTGATCCTGTTTCAGTTGATCGGCACGGCATTGAATGTACTGTTTCTACCCTTTTTGCCCAGCCCCATCATCGGCATGCTGTTGCTGGTGGTGTTCCTGCGCCTGCGTGGCCGGGTCAGTGCCTCGCTGGAGACGGCGTCGAGCGGACTGCTGCGCTTTCTGCCGCTGCTGCTGACGCCACCGGCGGCCGGGGTGATGATGTATGGCAACGAGGTGGCCGCGGATGCGGCGGCGATCCTGGTCAGCCTGACCTTGTCATTCATCCTGGTGGTGCCGCTGGCCGGGCACCTGATGCAGTATCTGGTGGCCCGCCAGGCGCGCAAGGAGGATGCATGAACGCTTCGCTGCTGCTGGCCTGGAATGCGGTACTGAGCCATCCGCTGTTCCTGCTGGGCCTGACCCTGGGTGTCTATCAACTGGGACTGGGGCTCTACGAGCGCACCCGCATGGCCCTGCTGCACCCGCTGATCGTCTCGATCGTGCTGCTGATCGGCGCGCTGTGGCTGCTGGGTCTGGAGTATGAAGCCTATCGCGACGCGGTCCTGCCGCTGACCCTGCTGCTGGCGCCGGCCACGGTGGCGTTGGCGATACCGCTGTACCACAACCTGAGGCGTATCCGGCAGTTCTTCTGGCCGGTGCTGATCACCCTGCTGGTGGCCGGGGTGTTCGTTACCGCGGTGACCATACTGCTGGCCTGGCTGCTGGGTGCCGACTTCGCCATGCTGATGACCCTGGCGCCCAAGTCCCTGACCACGCCGATCGCCATGATGGTGGCCGAGCAGATGGGCGGGGTGGCGGCCATGGCGGCGGCCTTCGTCATGTACACCGCGGTGCTGGGCGCGCTGATGGGGCCGTGGCTGCTGAATGTTTCCGGGGTGACCCTGCCGGCCGCGCGCGGCATGGCGCTGGGGCTGGCGGCACATGCCGTGGGCACCTCGCGGGCACTGGAGGAGAATGACGAGGCCGGTGCCTTCGCCGCCCTGGCCATGAGCCTGATGGGCATTGGCACGGCGCTGCTGCTGCCACTGTGCGTTACTCTCTGGCTGCTGCTGTAGACGCCCGGGTTCCCGGTACAGATACCGGGAACACCCCCGCCTGGCCCCGGTCACAAGTGTACGCGCCTTAGGGTCTGAGGCCTGGCTGCGTCCGGCAGCCGCATTGCATCTCTGCTATACCTGTGGAACGATCCAGCCCTGCCGGCTTCACTTCCACCAGTCAAGGAGCTGCACAGATGGAACTCGATCCGCTGTTGCTATCCCGTCTGCAATTCGCTTTTGTAGTGTGCTTCCATGCCATCTTCCCGGTGTTCACCATTGGTCTGGCGACCTTTATCGCCTTTCTGGAAATGCTTGCCTTCAAGACCGGCAATCCAGCCTGGACGCGCCTGTCGCGCTTCTGGATCCAGGTATTCGGCGTGGCCTTCGCCATGGGCGTGGTGTCCGGCATCGTCATGTCCTTTCAGTTCGGTACCAACTGGAGCAATTTTTCCTATGCGGCGGCGAATTTCATCGGGCCGATGCTCAGCTACGAGGTGGTGACGGCCTTCTTCCTTGAAGCGGCCTTCCTGGGTGTGCTGCTGTTCGGTCGGGATAAAGTGCCGCAGGGCATGCATCTGTTCGCCGCCTGCATGGTGGCGCTGGGTACCTTCATTTCCGCGTTCTGGATCCTGGCGGCCAACAGCTGGATGCACACGCCCATGGGTACCGAGCTGGCGGATGGGGTGTTCGGTGTCACCAGCTGGGGCCAGGCGATCTTCAACCCGTCGTTCCCGTACCGTTTCGCGCACATGCTGCTGGCTTCCTTCCTGACCGGCTCCTTCGTGGTCGCCGGGGTCAGCGCCTGGTATCTGCTGGTCGGGCGCGAGGTGGAGGCCAACCGCCAGGCATTGTCCATGTGCCTGTGGCTGATCCTGTTCGCCGCACCGACCCAGGCAGTGGTCGGTGACTACCACGGCCTCAACACCCTGGAGCACCAGCCGATCAAGGTTGCGGCCATCGAGGGCAACTGGGACACCATGCGCGGCATGCCGCTGCTGCTGTTCGCCATTCCCGACCAGCAGGCCGAGACCAACCGTTTCGAAATCGGCATTCCCAAGCTCGGCAGCCTGATCCTGACCCACGACCTGAACGGCGAGGTTCCCGGGCTCAGGGAGGTGGCGCCGGAAGAGCGGCCCCCGGTATGGATAGTGTTCTGGTCGTTCCGCATCATGGTCGGTATCGGCCTGCTGATGATCGGCTGTGCCCTGGCCGGCCTGTGCCTGCGCGCGGGCGGGCGCTACTGGCGCCAGCCGCTGTTTCTCAACGCCATGCGGCTGATGACCTTTGCGCCCTTCGCCGCCGTGCTGTGCGGCTGGATCGTCACCGAGGTCGGGCGTTTCCCCTGGCTGGTGTATGGTCAGATGAGTCATATCGAGGGGCTGACTCCCTCGTTGACCGGGCCCATGGTGCTGTTCACCCTGTTCGGCTACATCACGGTGTACGCGGTGATCTTCAGTGCCGGGCTGTACTACCTGATGCTGGTGCTGCGTGCCGGTATCGAAAGCATCGACCATGAGGAAACCCACGACGTCGAGCGGCCCAAGCGTCCGCTGTCGGCCAGCCACGTCAGTATCGAAGAGGGAGGGCACTGATATGCACGGCATCGACCTGAGTATCATCTGGGCGGGCATCATCGCCTTCGGCATCATGATGTACGTGCTGATGGACGGCTTCGACCTGGGTGTGGGCATCCTGTTTCCGTTCGCGCCGGACGAGGACGCGCGGGACGTGATGATGAACTCGGTAGCGCCGGTATGGGATGGCAACGAGACCTGGTTGATCCTCGGCGGTGCCGGCCTGCTGGCGGCCTTTCCGCTAGTCTATTCGGTGCTGATGCCGGCCCTGTACATCGGTGTGTTCCTGTTGCTGGCGGGGCTGATCTTCCGCGGCGTGGCCTTCGAGTTTCGCTTCAAGGCCAACACCTCGCGCTATCTGTGGAACTGGTCCTTTGCCGGCGGTTCGATGGTGGCGGCCTTCGCCCAGGGCGCGGTGGTGGGGGCCTATATTGAAGGTTTCAATACGGTTGGCCGGGTCTATGTCGGCGGTCCTTTCGACTGGATAACACCCTTCTCGATGCTCACCGGTGTCGGTTTGCTGGCCGGCTATGCACTGTTGGGCAGTACCTGGCTGATTCTCAAGACCGAAGGCCATATCCAGGATTGGGCCTATCGGCTGGCACCCTGGTTGCTGGCCGTGGTGCTGGTGGTATTCGGTATCGTCAGCGTCTGGACGCCCTGGGTCGATCCATCGGCCTTTGAACGCTGGTTCTCGGTGATCCGGCTGATCTGGATCCTGCCAGTGCTTGCGCTGTTCTGTGCATGGCAGGTGTTGCGCGGCTTGCGTCGGCGGATGGCAGCGCGCCCTTTCATCGCCACCATGGGCATGTTCGCCTTTACCTACCTGGGACTGCTGGTGACCAAGTGGCCGTACGTGGTGCCGCCCAACCACACCCTGTGGGACGCCGCCTCGGCCCCTGGCTCGCAACTGTTCCTGCTGATCGGCATGCTGTTCGTCATTCCGGTGATCCTGGCCTACACCGCCTGGACCTACTGGGTATTCCGCGGCAAGGTCAGGGTGGGGGAAGGCTATCACTGAGCGCGAGCGCAACCAGCGCAGTCGCGCCTGGCTGGCGCAGCAGCAGCGCCAGGTGCAGCCCTGGTTGTACGCCGCGGTAGCGGCCGGGATGGTGGAAGGGCTGGCCCTGCTGGTGCAGATGGGGCTGCTGGCCTGGTTGATTCACAGCGCCCTGGTGCTGGCGCGCCCGATGGCTGAGCTGCTGCCGCTGCTGCTGGCCCTGCTAGCGGCCGCCGGGGTGCGGGCCGCGGCCCAGTACGCCCGCGACAGCCTGGCCCAGCTCGCCGGCAGCCGGGTACGCCAACGGGTGCGCCGGCAGTTGCTGGGTTACTGGGAGCGGCAGGGACCGGTACGGCTGGCCGGCCATTCCAGCGCCAGCCTGGCCAACCAGTGGGTGGAGCAGGTGGAGGCGCTGGATGGCTACTTCGCCCGCTACCTGCCACAGCAATGGCTGGCACTGCTGGTGCCGTTGCTGTTGCTGCTGGCGGTATTCTGGCTGGACTGGTTGGCGGCGCTGTTCCTGTTGATCTCAGCGCCGCTGATCCCCTTGTTCATGGCCCTGATCGGCATGCGTGCGGAAAGGATCAGCCAGCAGCACGTGCTGGAGGCGGGGCGGCTGGCCGGGCATTTCCTCGACCGGGTGCGCCATCTCACCACCTTGCAACTGTTCGGCCAGGTGCCGGCTGCGATCGACTCGGTGACCCAGGCGGCCGAGCGTTATCGGGTGGTCAACATGCGTACCCTGCGCATTGCCTTCTTGTCCTCTGCGGTGCTGGAGTTCTTCGCCTCGGTGGCGATCGCGGTGGTCGCCATATATATCGGCTTCGGTCTGCTGGGCTATATCAGTTACGGTCCCTCCGCCGAGCTGACGCTGTTCAGCGGGCTGTTCATCCTGCTGCTGGCACCGGAGTTCTTCCAGCCGCTGCGCAGTCTGGCCCAACATTACCACGACCGGGCGGCGGCGCTGGGGGCGGCGGCGGTGCTGTCGCGGTGTGGCGAGCTGGTGCCAGCGGCCGGCCCGGTGGCGACCCCGCCCAGTGGCGCGGCCGAGGTGGTCAGCCTGCACGGCGTCAGCCTTGGCTATCCCGGTCGTGGCCGGGTATTGCACGAGGTGCAGTTGCAGGTGCGCCGGGGTGAGGTGCTGGCGCTGACCGGAGCGTCCGGGTCGGGCAAGTCGTCGCTGCTGCATTGCCTGGCCGGTTTTATCGACGTCGATGCCGGCCGGGTCAGCCTGTTCGGCCAGCCGCCCGGCGCGCTGCCGGTGGCCTGGCTAGGCCAGCGGCCATTTCTGATCCAGGGCAGCTGGGCCGACAACCTGCGGCTTACAGCGCCCCAGGCGGATGCCACTGCGATGCGGGCGGTGCTGCAGCAGGTGGGCCTGGATGAGCTGCTGGCACAGCAGCCGCAGGGGCTGGACACACCGCTGGGTGAGGATGGCCGCGGGTTGTCCGGTGGTCAGGCGCAGCGCCTGGCGCTGGCGCGGGTGTGGCTGTCGGAGGCACCCCTGGTGCTGCTGGACGAGCCGACTGCCAGCCTCGACCCCGACAGCGAGGCCGAGGTGGTGGCCGCGCTTGCCCGGCTGGCGGCCAGCGGTCGTACGCTGATCATGGCCACCCACCAGCCGGCGCTGATGGCGCTGGCCGGGCGCCGGGTGGCACTGCACAACGGCAGTCTGGTCGATGTGTGAGCTGCTGCCCTGGCTGAAGCTGCTCGATGAGCAGCGCCGGCGCCTGTTGCTCGGCGCCCTGCTCATGACCTTCACCCTGCTCAGTGCGGTGGGTCTGCTCGGCCTGTCCGGCTGGTTCATCACCGCCACTGGCCTGACCGCGCTGTTGTGGGCGGCCGGCCAGCGGGTGATGTTCGATGTCTACGTGCCGGGCGGCGGTATCCGCTTCTTCGCCCTGAGCCGCACCCTTTCGCGCTATGCCGAGCGGGTGGTCAACCATGACACCGTGCTGCGGCTACTGGCGACCCTGCGCAGCCGCCACTTCGCCGGGCTGGCCGGGCTGGACGCGGCTACCCTGGGCCGGCTGCGCGCCGCCCAGTGGCTCAACCGGCTCACCGCCGATATCGACACCCTCGACAGCCTCTACCTGCGCCTGTTGGCACCGCCGGTCGTGGCACTGGTCGGGGTGCTGGTGGTCTGTGTGCTGGTCGGCATCTTCCATCTGCCGTTGGCCGCGGCGCTGGCTGCCGCCCTGCTGGTGCTGCTCGCCGGGCTGACCTGGGGCATGGGGTGCTGGTGCCAACGGCTCAGTGCCGGTCAGGTCGACCAGCTGGATGAACTGCGCCTGCGCAGTATCGAGCAATTGCAGGGGCTGGCGGAGCTGCGCGCCGCCGGCACCCTGGGCGGGCACCAGCAGCGGCTGCTGGCGAGCAGCGAGCAGATGCTCGATGAACAACTGACCCTGCAGCGGCGGGTGGCCCTGGCCCAGGCGCTGACTGGCCTGTTGCTGACGGCGAGTGTGCTGTCGGCGCTGTGGATGGCGCTGCGGTGGCAGCAGGCGGGTCTGCTGAGCGGGCCGGTGGCGGTGATGCTGGCGCTGGCGTTGCTGGCCCTGGCTGAGGGGCTGACGGTACTGCCGGCGGCCTTCGCCCGCTTCGGCGCCACCCTGGCGGCTGCGCGGCGCTTGAACGAGCAGGTTGCCCTCGGCAGCCGCCTGGCCGAGCCTGCCCGGCCCCGTGACGTACCGGACCGGCTGGATATCCATTGGCAGCAGGTATCGGTGCGGCATGCCGGCATTGTCGGGCTGGATCTGCAATTGGAGAGTGGCAGCCGGCTGGCGCTGATCGGCCGTTCCGGCTGCGGCAAGTCGACCCTGGCGGCGCTGCTGGCACGCCAGCTCGACCCCGATGCCGGGGCGGTGCGGGTAGCCGGCGTGGCGCTGATCGAGCTGGCACTGGCCGATTGGCATGCACGCATCGCCTACCTGACCCAGCAGACCGCGCTGCTGCATGACAGCGTCGCCGCCAACCTGCTGCTGGGCAAGGCCGATGCCAGCGATGCCGAGCTGTGGCAGATACTGGAAGCGGTCGGCCTGGCGGATCTGGTCGAGTCGCTGCCCCGGGGGCTGGATCACTGGGTCGGTGAGTCGGGGCGGCAACTGTCGGGTGGCGAAGGCCGACGGCTGGCGCTGGCCCGGGTGCTGCTGAAGGGAGCACCGCTGGTGATTCTCGACGAGCCCTTCAGCGGGCTGGACCAGGCGACCCGGGAGCGGGTAAGGCAGGGCATCGAGCCCTATCTGCGGGGGCGCACGGTGTTGCTGCTGGGCCATGACCCGTTATTGCTGCCGGCGGCTGACCGGGTGGTGTATTGGAGGCAGTTGCAGTGAACGGCGGGAGGCCGCTTTCCCCCTCTCCCCCGGCCCCTCTCCCGCAAGGGGCGAGGGGTGACTCGCGCCTGGGATATTGTGTTTAACCGGCACGTATCAGTGATGAACAAACCTTCTACTGTCAGCTTGCACCACAGAAGGCCTTATTATCATTTCCATCGGCTATCGTTACCGCAAATAATCTCAGCCGGAATGCTCCCTGGCTTTCTATAAAAAACCAAGGAGAGCACACTTTGCATTTGCAGATGTTTACAGGGTAAACATGATGTCTCAGGCGCGAGTCACCCCTCGCCCCTTGCGGGAGAGGGGCCGGGGGAGAGGGGGGATCCCGGCGTTGCAGATCACCAGGTATCAACAAACGGCCGCATCCCCCGCTGCAGTGACTCCGGCGGCGCCGAGCTCAGCCCGCGCAGCAGCCATTCACGGGTTTCCAACGGGTCGATCACCGCGTCGATCTCCAGGAAGCTGGCCATGCTCAGGCCCTTGCCTCGCGCATACAGCTCGCCCACCAGCTTGTCGAACAGCGCCTGCTGTTCCTGCGGGTCGTCCAGCGCCGCCAGTTCCTTGGCAAAGCCCAGGCGCACCGCCCCTTCCAGCCCCATGGCGCCGAACTCGCTGCTCGGCCAGCCGATGGTGAACATAGGTGCGTGGAAGCTGCCGGCGGCCATGGCCTGGGCGCCGAGGCCGTAGCCCTTGCGCAGCACCACGGTGAAGAACGGGATGCTCAGGCTGGCGGCGGTGACGAACATGCGTGACACATGGCGCACCGTGGCCTGTTGCTCGGACTCGGGGCCGACCATGAAGCCGGGGGTATCGCACAGTGACACCATCGGCAGGCCGTGGGCCTGGCACAGCTGCATGAAGCGCGCGGCCTTGTCGCCGGCCACGGCGTCGATGGCGCCGCCCAGGTGCATGGGGTTGTTGGCGATCAGGCCGAAGGGTTTGCCGCCGATGCGTACCAGTGCGGTGATCAGGCCGGGGGCGAACTGGCGACGCAGCTCCAGTACCGAGCCGGTGTCGGCCAGGGTGTCGATGACCTCGCGGATGTCATACACCCGCAGGCGATTCTCCGGGATCAGGTGGCGCAGCAGGCGCTGGTCGGCGCAATCGCCGCCGGGCAGGTCGCCCTGGAAGTAGGACAGGTACTGCTTGGCCACGCGGGTGGCTTCAGCCTCATCCTCCACCAGTACGTCGATTACCCCGTTGGGCCCCTGCATGCTGGTCGGCCCGACTTCTTCCGGGGTATAGCGACCTAGCCCGCCACCCTCGATCATCGCCGGGCCGGCCATGCCGATGCTGGCATTGCGGGTAGCGATGATCACATCGCAGCAGCCGAGCAGTGCGGCGTTGCCGGCAAAGCAGCGTCCCGAGACCACGCCGACCAGGGGTACCTGGCCGCTGAGTCGGGCCATGCGCATGAAGGTGGTGCAGTCCAGTCCGGCGACGCCGACCTTGTCCACATCACCGGGACGGCCGCCACCGCCTTCGGTGAAGAACACCAGCGGCAGGCGCCATTGCTCGGCCAGCTCCAGCATGCGGTCGGTCTTCTTGTGGTTCATCACGCCCTGGGTGCCGGCGAATACCGTGTAGTCGTAGCTCATGGCCATGCAGCGTGCGGCTTCGGCGCCGAACAGCCCGGCGTTGACCGTGCCGATGCCGGCAATCAGCCCGTCTGCCGGGCTCATCTTCAGCAGTTCCTCATGGCTGCGGCGGGTGCGCTGGGCAGCCAGGGCGAAGCCGCCATATTCCATGAAGCTGCCCTCATCCAGCAGCTCGGCCAGGTTTTCGCGGGCGGTACGTTGGCCGGTCTTGCGGCGCCGGGCGACGGCCTCCGGGCGCTGCGCATCGGTCAACTGGGCCTGGCGATCGAGCACCTCGCGCAGGTCGGCGCGGATATGCTCCAGGTCGATCTGTTCTTCACTGAGCTGCTCGGTGCCAGACTCACCGGTCGGCTCGATGAACAGCAGCGGGCTGCCTTCGAACAGGTTGTCTCCGGGGCTGGCGGCCAGAGTGCGGATAACGCCGCTGCAGTCGGCCTTGACCACGAATTCCATCTTCATGGCTTCCAGCACAGCGACCTGCTGGCCGGCGACCACATTGTCACCGGGTTGTACGTCGAGGCTGACCAGCACTCCCTGCACCGGGGTATTCAGCGGCTGGCTGCCGGCGGGTGCCAACTGCTGGGCCTGGGTGTGCTGCTGCGCAGTAGCGCTGCCCTGGGCATACAGGTGCGGATGCGCCTGGCCGCTGGCACCGGCCAGGTCAGCCGCATGGGTTTCGATGAAGCCGGTGGTGACGGCATTGGCCTGCACATCCGGGTGCTGCAGCAGGTTCTGCAGGAAATGCAGGTTGCTGGTCACGCCCTCCAGGCGGAACTCGCACAGCGCCCGGTAGGCGCGGCGCAGCACCGCCGGGTATTCGGTATCGGCGTGCACGATCAGCTTGGCCAGCAGCGAGTCGAAGGCCGGGTTGGTGGTATAGCCGCTGTAGCCGTAGCCATCGACCCGCACGCCGTGTCCGCCGGGGGCCTCATAGGCGTTCAGGGTGCCACCGCTGGGGCGGGCGCTGCCGTCGGCCTGCATGGCCTCCAGGTTGATGCGCAGTTGTACCGCAAAGCCCCTGGGTGCCGGAATACGGGCCTGCTCCAGCCCCAATTCATCGAGGCTGGCGCCGGCGGCCAGGCGAATCTGTAATTGCGCCAGGTCCAGCCCGGTGACCGCCTCGGTGACGGTGTGCTCGACCTGGATGCGCGGGTTGGCTTCCATGAACACGAATTCGCCGCTGTCGGCGTCGAGCAGAAACTCCACGGTGCACAGGCCGCGATAGCCTACCGCGCCGGTCAGGGTCAGCGCTGCCACCAGCAGGCGCTCGCGCAATTGCGGATCGAGACCGGGGGCGGGCGCCACTTCGAGCAATTTCTGATGCCGGCGCTGCAGGGTGCAGTCGCGTTCCCACAGGTGGCTGACGTTGTCTCCGTCGCCGATGACCTGTACCTCGATATGCCGGGCGCGGCGGATCAGTCGTTCGATATACAGGTCGCCATTGCCGAACGCGGCCTGGGCCTCGGAGCTGCAGCGGGTGAAGGCCTGTTCCAGTTCCTCCGGCTCTTGCACCACGCGCATACCACGCCCACCGCCGCCGGCCAGCGCCTTGAGCATGACCGGCGTACCTGCAGGCAGCCCGGCCATGAACTCGCGGGCCTGCTGCAGGCTGGTCGGCTGATTGGTGCCCTGTACCAGCGGTACATGGTGCTGCATGGCCAGTCGCCGGGCGCTGGCCTTGTCGCCGAACAAGGCCAGTACCCTGGCATCCGGGCCGATGAAGGTGATGCCCTCGGCGGCGCATTGGCGGGCGAACTCGGCGTTCTCGCTGAGGAACCCGTAACCCGGGTGGATGGCGTCGCAGCCGTGCTCCCGGGCAATGCCGATCAGTTGCGCCGCATCCAGATAGGCTGGCGCGCCACGCCCGCGCAGGGCGACCGCGGCATCGGCCTTGCGCCGGTGCAGTGACTCGGCGTCATCCTCGGAATACACCGCCAGGCTGGGGATATCCAGCTCTGCGGCGGCCTGGGCCAGGCGGATGGCGATTTCGCCGCGGTTGGCGATCAGCAGTCGTTTGAAGGGCATCAGATCCATTCCTTGAGTTCGTTCTTCTTCACCTTGCCGGTGGCGGTCATCGGCAGTGACTCGACCAGCCGTACCTCCGGCACCTTGTATACGGCCATGGACTGGCGGCACCAGTCGGTCAGGCTGTCGGCCGTCAGCTCGCTGCCGGGCTTGGCGATGACGAAGGCCACCGGCTGCTCACCGCGCCGCTCGTCCGGTCGACCGATCACCGCCGATGCGAGGAGGTCAGGATGCTGGCCGAGCATGGCTTCCAGCTCCGCAGGGAACACGCTCATGCCATTGACCTTGAGCATTTCCTTGCGCCGCCCGAGGTAGCGGATGAAGCCCTGCTCGGTGATCACGCCGCTGTCGCCGGTATGCAGCCAGCCATCGCGCAGGGCCTCGGCACTGGCCTCGGGTTTGTTCCAGTAGCCCTTGAGCAGGGATGGCGAGCGCACGCACAGCTCGCCCTCGCTGCCCAGCGGCAGCAGCTCGCCGGTATCGAAATCGCAGACCTTGAACTCGGTGCCGGGCACCGGCAGGCCGACGAAGGTGGGTGCCGACTTGAGGTCGAAATCATCCTCCTGCAGCCCGGCGGTGAAGGTGTCGCAGGTGTGGGTCTCGGTCATGCCGAAGCTGGTCTCGAACAGCGTGCAACCGGTTAGCTCGCGCCAGCGGCGGCGGTATTCCGGGGTCAGCTTCTTGATGAAGGACACGCAACTGGTGACCTCCAGCGAGCTGAGGTCGAAGCTATCGCGTTGCGGGTGATCGAGGATCTCGGCGGCGCTGTCGACCAGCAGGCCGCAGTGCTGGACCCGGTAATGCTGCACCGCACCCATGAACGCCAGGGCATCCCAGCGGGCCAGCAGTACCAGGGTGGTGCCGCCGAACACCGGGAACAGCAGCCCGGCATTCTCCCCGGCGATCCAGAATTCGGGCATGAAGTTCAGGCTGACGCGGTTGCTGTCCAGCCCCAGGGCAGCTGGTACGAAACTGGCGCAGGTATAGAGCATGTCACCGTGGGTGTGGATGCAGCCCTTGGGCAGGCCGGTGGTACCGCCGGTGTAGTTGAGCGCGGCGATGGCATCCAGTGCCGGTTCCGGCAGAGTTGCCCGGGGCTCGGTCACCGCCAGGGCCGGCAGCAGGTCGATGCTGTCGCTGACCGGCAATTTGGGCGCCCGCAGCAGGTCCGGAACGGCGAACGGTGGCTCGGCAGGGCAGAGTTCGGACAGGCTGGTGCTGATCAGCACCCGCAGTTGGCTCTGGCCGGCGATCTCGCGTACCACCGGCAGCAGTTGGTCGAAGCAGACCATGACGCTGGCGCCGCAGTCGTTGAGCTGATAGGCCAGCTCCATGGGCATGGCCATCGGGCTGACCGGGGCATGTACAGCGCCGGCCTTGAGAATGCCATAGAAGACGATATGCAGTTGCGGACAATTGGGCATGAACACCGCGACCCGGTCGCCGGTTTGCACGCCCTGGTCCAGCAGCAGCGCGGCGAAGCGGTCACTCAGATCATCCAGCTCGGCGTAGCTCAGGTCGTGGCCGTAATAGCGCACTGCTGGTTTGTCCGGTGATACCTGCGCCCAGTGCTGCAGATAACTGGTCAGTGGGCGCTGGCCCAGCGGATACTGCGGTTCGCTGGCATGGCCGGTAGGCCAGGCCTGACGCTGTAACTCGCGGAGCTGCTCGAGATAGTCACGCTCGTACATGATTGGCACCTGCATTGTTATTGTCGGTAGCAGGGTCAGGGTAGAGCGGTTCGCCAGGAAAAGCAGCAAGCTTGCCGCGGCGAATGGCTGGGCAGTACCGGTGCTTATGGGGGCGGTTACTTTGGAGGCGCGTGTTGTTCGCTTCGGGGTCGAAGTTACCTTTGCACCGGGAGCGGTCAACCTGCGACACGCCGTGAACCCATCCCTGGGGGCTCGTTGATGCCATCCCTGGCATCAAACGGTCGCAGGTTGACCGCTCCCGGCGCAAAGGTGCAAGCATTGGTGATGCTGAGGGTTTAAAACCATCAGCAGTATGGAGCGCCCCGGAGCAGGTTGGCCGGCAGGGTTGGGCCGACCGTCTGCCGCCAGGGATGGCGGCAGCGAGCCTACAGGGACGTATTTACGGCGTGTCGGCACGGCCCTGCCGGCCAACCTGGTCCTTGCAGACTCTGACAACAGCCAAAAAACGCGATAGCCGCTAGAACAACTCCAGCGGTGTCAACGCATCATCGCTGCTGTAGCCACCGGACTCCAACTCGCTGTAGGGCGGCGGCATATCTTCTTCCTTGAATATTTCCAGGAAGGCGCCGGGTGTACCTGGTCGGGCGCTGCGTCCGGTCTGGGGATCGATGCGGGTGGTTACCAGTCCTTCGGGCTGCGGCTGGCTGTGATCGGGGTGGCCTTCCAGCGCGGCGGCCATGAATTGGGTCCAGATCGGCAGCGCCGTGGTGCTGCCATACTCACGCCGTCCCAGTGGCGCCGGCTGGTCGAAGCCGACCCACACGGTGGTGACGTAATCGCCATTGTAGCCGGCGAACCAGCCATCCTTCTGGTCGTTGGTGGTGCCAGTCTTGCCGGCCAGGTCCTTGCGTCCCAGTTCGCGGGCGCGCGATGCGGTGCCGCGGGTGATGACATCCTGCAGCATGCTGTTCAATTGATAGGTGGTGCGCGGATCTATGATCTGTTCGGCGGTTTCGACCTGGGGCGTGGGCTGGCCGGGAGCCAGGCCGGCGTAGGCGTCGATACGCTGCTGCTGGTCGGCCAGGGCCTCGGGGGTGACTGCCGGGCGGTTGAAGTCGATCACCTGGTGTTCGCTGTTTTCGATACGCTCGATCAGCCAGGGCTTGACCGCATGCCCGCCATTGGCGATGACCGCATAGGCGGTGGCCATCTGCAGCGGTGTCAGCTCCGGGGTGCCGAGCGAGGCGGACAGGTGGCGTGGCAGGTCACTGCGACTGAAACCGAAGCGCTCGATGTAGGTCAGGGCCTCATCCACACCGATATCCATCATCAGGCGAATCGAGACCAGGTTGCGCGAACGGTAAAGCGCTTCGCGCAGGCGAATCGGGCCGAGGAAGTCGCCACCGGAGTTGCGTGGACGCCAGTCCTCGCTCTGATGGCCATCATTGAACACCAGCGGGGCGTCGTTGGTCAGGCTGGCCGGGGTATAGCCGTGATCCAGCGCGGCGCTGTAGAGGAACGGCTTGAATGCCGAGCCGGGCTGGCGCCGGGCCTGGGTGACGCGGTTGTAGTTGCTCTGGACGAAGGAGAAGCCACCGGTCAGTGCCTGGATGCTGCCATCCTGGGGCGACAGGCTGACCAGCGCGCTCTGCGCCTGGGGCAACTGCGACAGTTTATAGGTGCCCGGCTGCTCCAGCGGCTGAACGCGGATGATGTCGCCGCGCTGCAGTACGTCTGCCGGCTTGCGCGGGTTCGGGCCCATGCTGTTGGCGCTCAGGTAGGGACGTGCCCAGCGCATGGCCTCCCAGGCAATGCTGCCGCTGTCACCATTGCGTAGCAGGATGCTGACGCCGTCGGCGTCCACCTGGCTGACAATCGCCGGACGCAGTCCACCCATGCTGCGGTAGCTGCCAAGCAGTTCGGCCAGCCGCGCGGGGTCGGCATCGGCATGCCGCGCCTCGGGGCCGCGGTAGCCGTGGCGCTGGTCGTATGCCATCAGGCCGTCGCGCAGAGCCTGGTTAGCCAGTGCCTGCAGGCGACTGTCCACCGTGGTGTACACGTGGTACCCGTCGGTATAGGCGGCGGTGCCGAAGCGCTCGAGCATTTCCAGGCGCGCCATCTCGGCCACGTAGGGTGCTTCCAGTTCGGGGTTGGCGCCATGGTTGCGGGCGGTCACCGGACTGGCGACGGCCTCGTCGTAGGCGGCCTGGTCGATGCTGCCCAGGTACAGCATGCGCTGCAGGATCCAGTCCCGGCGGATGCGCGCACGCTCGGGGTTGGCGACCGGGTTATAGGCGGACGGGGCCTTGGGCAGGCCGGCGATCATCGCCAGCTCGGCCAGCGGCAGTTCGGCGATCGGCTTGCCATAGTACACGTGCGCCGCGGCCTCGATGCCATAGGCGCGGTTGCCGAGGTAGATCTTGTTGACGTACAGCTCGAAGATTTCCCGCTTGCTGAGGTTGCGTTCGATCTGCAGCGCCAGCAGGATTTCGTTGAGCTTGCGCGAGAACACCCGGTCGCTGGTCAGGAAGTAGTTTTTTGCCACCTGCATGGTGATGGTGCTGCCGCCGGTCTGGATCTGCCCGGTACTGAGCAGCTCGCTGGTGGCGCGCAACAGGCTCTTGGGGTCCACGCCGTGATGATGCAGGAAGTTGTCATCCTCAGCCGCGAGAATGGCATCGATGAAGCCCTGCGGGATCTGTTCGAAAGCGATCGGCAGGCGCCGCATTTCGCCGAACTCGGCGATCAGCTTGTGATCTTTGCTGTAAACGCGCAAAGGAGTTTGCAATTTGACATCACGCAGTGTATCTACATCGGGTAGCGCCGGGCTGAGATACAGGGCTACGCCACTGAGGATGAGCAGCGGACCACTTGCTGCGGCGACCAGCAACCAGAACAGAACGATTAGAAAACGCATGAGGGATTGATCATTTCCCGGTTGAATAAAGCAGTTGATGGGAGATGGTGTTGAGAACGGGTTAACAGTCCGCATTATAAGCGTATTTTTTTCCCTTTAGCCATTTGCGCTGGAACAAGGACTGTTATTTAATGTGGTCAAATATAAACCACCCGTAAGTGGTGGATGCTGATAGGAAATTGGCTGTGCTAGGGCTCCTCAGGAAAAAAACGAACACGCTGCTGGGTATCGATATCAGTTCCACCACGGTGAAACTGCTGGAACTCAGCCGATCAGGGAACCGCTACAAGGTTGAAGCCTACGCGGTTGAACCACTACCCGCCGGTGCCGTGGCGGAAAAGAATATCGTCGAACTCGAAGGTGTGGGCCAGACCCTGGAAAAGGTTCTGGCGCGTTCGCGTACCTCGCTGAAACAGGCGGCGGTGGCGGTGGCCGGGTCTGCGGTGATCACCAAGATCATCGAGATGGACGGCGGCCTCGATGACGACGAGATGGAAGAGCAGATCAAGCTCGAAGCCGACCAGTACATTCCCTATCCGCTCGATGAAGTCTCCATCGACTTCGAGGTGCAGGGTGTGTCGCCGCGCAATCCGGATCGGGTCGAGGTACTGCTGGCCGCCTGTCGCCGGGAGAACGTCGATATCCGCGAGGCCGCACTGGCGCTGGCCGGGATCGACACCAAGGTGGTCGAGGTGGAAGCCTACGCCATGGAGCGTGCCTGCGAACTGGTGGTCGACCAGCTCAGCGGTGACCACGGCGACCTGACCATCGCGGTGATCGACATCGGCGCCACCATGATGACGCTCAGCGTATTGAGCCAGGGGCGCACCATCTATACCCGCGAGCAGCTGTTCGGCGGCAAGCAGCTGACCGACGAGATCCAGCGTCGCTATGGCCTGGCCCAGGATGAGGCCGGCCTGGCGAAGAAGCAGGGCGGGCTGCCTGACGATTACGAAAGCGAAGTGCTGGGCCCGTTCAAGGACGCCGTGGTACAGCAGGTGTCCCGGTCGCTGCAGTTCTTCTTCGCCGGGGGCCAGTACAATGATGTCGACTACATCCTGCTGGCTGGCGGAACGGCATCGATCCCGGGACTGGATCAACTGATTCAGCAGAAGCTCGGTACCGCCACGTTGGTGGCCAACCCCTTTGCAAACATGACCCTGTCGAACAAGGTGAATGCGGTGGCGCTCAGCAATGACGCTCCGGCGCTGATGATCGCCTGTGGTCTGGCAATGAGGAGTTTCGACTGATGGCTCGCATTAACCTGTTGCCCTGGCGCGAGCAGCTCAGGGAAGAGCGCAAGAAGCAGTTTCTCACCATCCTGGTACTGATCGTGCTGGCTGCCGGTCTGCTGGTCTTTCTCGGCGACCGCAACCTGAACGGCAAGATCGATCATCAGAATGCCCGTAATGAATTCCTGCGCAAGGAAATCCGCCTGCTGGATGGGCGCATCAAGGAAATCGAACAGTTGCAGGCGCAGCGCACGCAGCTGCTCGAGCGGATGAAGATCATCCAGGACCTGCAGGGCAACCGGCCGATCATCGTGCGGGTGTTCGACGAGCTGGCCCGCACCCTGCCCGACGGTGTGTATTTCACCTCGGTCGGCATGAAGGGGCCGGTGATCGCCATCAAGGGCGGCGCCGAATCGAACAGCCGGGTATCCAACCTGATGCGCCAGATGGACGCTTCCGACTGGCTCACCACGCCGAACCTGACCGCCGTCAAGGCCGTTACCCAGGGAGCATTGGATCAGGCCAACGTATTCGAGATGTCGGTCCGCCAGACCGAGCCGGGTACGCCAGCCGCTGAGGGAGAACAGCAGCAATGAGTTTTGCTCAATCCATGGAGAGTCTGAAGAAGGTCGATCTCAACGACCTCGACTTCAACAACATCGGTTCCTGGCCAGGGGCGCTCAAAGTCATCGTCGGCATCCTGGTGTTCGCCGTCCTGCTGTTCCTGGGCTACCACTTCCATCTCAAGGATCTGCAGAGCCAGCTCGAGCGCACAGAAGGCCAGGAAGTGACCCTGCGCAAGGAGTTTGCCGACAAGTCCTTCAAGGCCGCCAACCTGGAGGCCTACAAGGAGCAACTGGTCGAGATCGAAGATCGCTTCGGCACGCTGCTCAAGCAACTGCCCAGCGATACCGAGGTACCCGGTCTGCTCGAGGACATCACCCAGATGGGCCTGAACAGCGGCCTGGAGTTCGAGTCCATCACGCTGCAGCCGGAAGTGGCGCAGCAGTTCTACATCGAGTTGCCGATCCGCATCGTGGTGCAGGGCAACTATCACGACATCGCCACCTTCGTCAGCAGCGTGGCCAGCCTGCCGCGTATCGTGACCTTGCACGACTTCGATATCGTGCCGATCAGCGAGGGCAATCCCAACCTGCTGAAGATGAACATCCTGGCCAAGACCTACCGTTATCATGATGCGGGAGGCCAGCAATGAACATGTACAGACCCGTTGCCGGTGGCCTGGTGATGCTGGCTGCATTGGTGCTGAGCGGTTGTGGCGGCAGTGACTTCAGCGACCTGCAGGTATTCATGGAAGAAACCCGGGCACGCCCGGCGGGGAAGATCGAGCCATTGCCCCGCTTCAAGCCATACGAGGCTTTCACCTACAGCGCGACCTCCCTGCGCAGCCCCTTCCAGCCGCCGATTCGTATCGACCTGACGCAGCGGCAGAAAGGCTCGCAGGATATCCGGCCGGATGAGAACCGCGTCCGGCAGTTCCTCGAAGGCTTCAACATCGAAGGCTTCGATATGGTCGGTATCCTCAGCAACCAGCAGGGCATGCAGGCGCTCATCCGTGGCGCCGGCAGCGTGCATAGAGTCAAGATCGGCGACTACCTGGGCCGCAATCACGGCCGGATCACCAGCATCGAGGAAGGCCGTATCGATGTGGTCGAGATAGTCCCGGACGGTGAAGGTGGTTGGTTGGAGCGACCGCGTACCCTCAGCTTGCCTGAGCGCGGATAAGGTCAACCAGGGAGAGATAACATGAACTGTAAACAGTCGCGCGTGGAACGCAATCAAATGCCTCTAACCAGGAAGTTTTCATTCGCAGCCATGCTTGCGCTGCTCAGCCCGCTGGCCTTTGCCGCCGATCTCCAGCGCCTCGATGTGGCGTCGCTGCCCGGTGAGCGGGTGGAACTCAAACTGACCTTCGACGAGCCGGTGGCCGCAACGCCGAAAGGCTATACCATCGATCAGCCGGCGCGTATCGCCATCGACCTGCCGGGCGTCAAGAACCGCCTGGGTGAGCGTTCCCGCGAACTGGGGCTGGGCAATGCGCGCAGCCTGACCGTGGTCGAGGCCAACGATCGTACTCGCCTGATCATCAACCTGGCTGACCTGGCTCCGTACACCACGCGTGTGGAGGGCAACAACCTGTTCATCATGGTCGGTGCCAACAGTGCGCCAGGCTATGCAACGGCTCCGGCGCCTGCCGCTGCGGCCAACACCCCGGTCCAGGCCAGCGGCAGCGACGGGCGCAGCAACACCCAGCCCGCCGCCAGCAGCCCGATGGCCGCAGGTGGGGGACGTGCCATTCGCAGCCTGGACTTCCAGCGCGGCGAACAGGGTGAAGGCAATGTCATCATCGACCTGTCCGATCCGACCATTCGGGTGGATGTGCAGGAGCAGGGAGGGCGGGTACGCCTGACCTTCCCCGGCACCAGCCTGCCCGATGAGTTGCGCGTGCGTCTGGACGTCAAGGATTTCGCCACCCCGGTCAACTTCATCAGTGCCAGCAGCTCCGGCCAGGACGCCAGCATCAGCATCGAGCCGACCGGTTTCTACGAGCACCTGGTCTACCAGGCCGACAGCCGCCTGACCGTCAGCTTCAAGCCCATGACCCGTACCGAGATCGAGCAGCGGCGGGCTGACGAGTTCTCCTACTCCGGCGAGAAATTGTCGCTGAATTTCCAGGACATCGAGGTGCGCTCGGTACTGCAGCTGATCGCCGACTTCACCGACCTCAACCTGGTGGCCAGCGATACCGTACAGGGCAGCATCACCCTGCGTCTGCAGAACGTGCCCTGGGACCAGGCGCTGGACCTGGTGCTCAAGACCAAGGGGCTGGACAAGCGCCAGATCGGCAACGTGCTGCTGGTGGCGCCGGCTGACGAGATCGCCGCCCGTGAACGCCAGGAGCTGGAATCGCAGAAGCAGATCGCCGAACTGGCCCCGCTGCGCCGCGAGCTGATCCAGGTCAACTACGCCAAGGCATCGGACATCGCTACCCTGTTCGCTTCGGTTACCTCCGGCGATGGCGAGCAGCGCGGCTCGATCACCGTGGATGACCGCACCAACAGCATTATCGCCCTGGAAACCCAGGCCAAGCTCGACGAATTGCGACGCATCGTCACCCAGCTGGACATCCCGGTGCGCCAGGTGATGATCGAGGCGCGTATCGTCGAGGCCAACGTCGGTTTCGACAAGGCGCTGGGCGTGCGCTGGGGTGGTAACGTCAACCTGGGCAGACGCTTCAATGCCTATGGCAAGGACGACAACATCGGCATCACCGATGACCCGATCATGAGCCAGAACCCGGTCACCGGCGAATACGATGTGGAGAACTACCGTAATCCCGGCGGCATCTTCGGCAACCCGACCATTCCGTTCAACACTCCGTTCGTCGACATGGGTGTACTGGGCGCCACCTCGGGCATCGGCATCGGCTTCATCACCGACAACACCATCCTCGACCTGCAGCTGTCGGCGATGGAAAGCACCGGCAATGGCGAGATCATCTCCCAGCCCAAGGTGGTGACCTCGGACAAGGAAACGGCGCGTATCCTCAAGGGCGCGGAAATTCCCTATCAGGAAGCCAGCTCCAGCGGTGCCACCACCACGGCCTTCGCCGAGGCGGTACTGTCGCTGGAAGTGACCCCGCAGATCACCCCTGACAGCCAGGTAATCATGGAAGTGGTCGTTACCAAGGATGAGCCGGACTTCAGCCGTGAGGTCAACGGCGTGCCGATGATCCGTAAAAACGAAGTCACTGCGAAGATTCTGGTAGCCGATGGTGAAACCATCGTGATTGGTGGTGTATTCTCCAGTGAATCGCAGAAGAGTCAGGAAAAGGTGCCCTTCCTGGGTGACCTGCCGGTGGTCGGCAGAGCCTTCCGGCGCGACATCAGTTACGAGAGCAAGACCGAACTGCTGGTGTTCCTGACTCCTCGCATCATCAATAATGGAGCTATCAGTCTTGCCAGGTAATCGCGTTGCGTAATGTCTTTCTGGTAGGCCCGATGGGGGCAGGGAAAAGTACCATCGGGCGCCTGCTGGCCAAGGAACTCAGATACCCCTTCAAGGATTCAGACCGGGAAATCGAAGCCAGAACCGGAGCCGATATCCCCTGGATCTTCGATGTCGAGGGGGAGGAAGGCTTTCGTCAGCGCGAAGAAGCCATGATTGCCGAACTGGTGCAGGAGCAGGGCATAGTGCTTGCCACCGGTGGTGGCGTGGTGATGCGCGAGGCCAACCGTCGGGCGCTGGCCGATAACGGCCTGGTGGTCTACCTGCGGACCAGCGTCGAGCAGCAGTTGCAGCGTACCGCCAAGGATCGCCAGCGGCCACTGCTGCAGACCGCGGACCCGGAAAAGGTCTTGCGCGAATTGATGGCGCGGCGTGATCCGCTGTATCGGGAGATCGCCCACCTGATCATCGATACCGACCAGCGCGGGCCCAAGGTGGTGGTCAGCACCATCGTCGCCCAGCTGGCGCAAGAGCCGAACTGAAGACCCGGAAAGCGCGGGACTGATGTATCCTTGCCGGGTTCCCAGGGAGAGTTCCATGCAGCAATTGACCGTTAATCTCGATGATCGCAGTTACCCCATCCACATTGGCAGCGGCCTGCTCGGGCAGGTAGAACTGCTGGCGCCGCATATTGCCGGCCGGCAGGTATGCATCGTGACCGATGATACCGTCGCTCCGCTGTATCTGCAGCGGCTGTGCCAGACCCTGGCGGATTACGCGGTAGTACCGGTGGTGTTGCCTACCGGGGAAGCCTTCAAGAACTGGTCGACCCTGCAGCAGATCTTCGATGCCCTGCTTGCGGCACGGCATGATCGCCGTACCACGCTGATCGCGCTGGGTGGCGGCGTCATTGGTGACATGACCGGCTTTGCCGCTGCCTGCTATCAGCGGGGTGTCGACTTCATCCAGATTCCCACCACCCTGCTGTCCCAGGTTGACTCCTCGGTGGGCGGCAAGACCGGCATCAACCATCCGGCCGGCAAGAACATGATCGGTGCCTTCTACCAACCCAAGGCGGTACTGATCGATACCGACAGTCTGCGCACCCTGCCCGCGCGGGAGGTCAGCGCCGGGCTGGCGGAAATCATCAAGTACGGGCTGATCCGTGATCGCCAGTTCCTCGACTGGCTGGAGCAGCACATGCCAGCCCTGCGTGAACTGGAGCCGGCGCTGATCACCGAGGCGATCGCCCGCTCCTGCGCGATCAAGGCCGAGGTGGTGGCAGCAGACGAGCGCGAGGGGGGCGTGCGCGCCATCCTCAACCTGGGACATACCTTCGGCCATGCGATCGAGGCGCACCAGGGCTATGGCAACTGGCTGCATGGCGAGGCAGTGGGCGCGGGGATGGCCATGGCCCTGGAGTTGTCGCAGCGCCTGGGCTGGCTGAGCGAGGCCGAGCAACAGCGCGGCGTGACGCTGATCGCCGCTGCCGGCTTACCGGTGACACCGCCACGCGGCATGTTGGGCGAGGACTTCAAGCGCCTGATGGCGGTGGACAAGAAGGTACTCGACGGCCAGTTGCGTCTGGTGCTGCTCAAGCAGATGGGGGAGGCGGTGGTGACGGCTGATTTTGACGGCCAGGCGCTGCATTCGATGTTGGCGGTGGCCGGGCGATGAGCGAGCAACGGGAAGTGGATATGGGCGACTTGAGCAGCACCGAGGACTATCTCATACACTATCAGCTGCGCCATGATCCATTCATGGCGCGTGCGCCGGGCTTTCGTTTCTTCACGCCAAAGCGCAAGCCGGTGCTGGCGCAGTTGCATCACATGGCGCACTTTTCCGAGCAGTTGCAGGTAGTGGTCGGCCCCCCCGGTGCCGGCAAGACCCTGCTGCGCCAGGCGATGGTTGCCAGCTGCAACAAGGACAAGGTGCAGTGCGTCGTCACCTCGGGGCGCGAGCAGGCGGATGTCGGCGCGCTGACCAGGCTGCTGTGCCAGGCATTGAATGTTGCCGATACCCGGGCCCTGCTGGAGCGTGCCGAGCAGCTGCATGCCACCGGCATGCAGCTGTACCTGGTGGTGGACGACGCCCACTGTCTGGAGCCCGAGGCCATCCAGTTGCTGGCCGATCTCAGCCAGGCCGACAGCCGGGCGGCGCCACGGGTCTTCCTGTTTGCCGAAGAGTCCATCGGCGAAGCCCTGGAGGCGGTGGACATGCCGGCCGCCCGGGTGTGGCTGCAACTGCTGGAGCTGGCTCCCTTCAACCTGGAGGAAACCCGCGACTACCTGGCCCAGCGTCTGGAAGCGGCGGGGCAGGGCATCGAGTTGCTGGACGATGCGCAGGTCGGTCGGATTCACCAGGACAGTGGTGGTTGGCCCGGTGCGATCAATCGGGTAGCCAGGCAGGTAATGATGGAGGAAATCGAGGAACCGGTGCGTCCGGTACGTCAGCGGCAGGCGGTGGCCTTGCCGATGCGCTCGCTGGTGGCACTGGTGCTGGTGGGGATCGGCGTGACCATTGCCTGGATGATGGGAGGCGATGAGCCGGAGCCGACGCGGACGGTCATCAGCCTGCCTGATCAGGTCGCCAGCGTGGATGTGACAGGGGACGCGACGGATGGCCCCATGCTGCAGATGCCCAGCGAGACGAGCGGTACCCTGGAGCGTATTGCCGAGGAGCCGGACGCCGAGCCGCTGGTGGCGACCGAGGTCGCGCGTGAGCGCCGGGCGCCCGCAGCGGATGGTGATAATGGTCAGTTGCCCGAGCCTGTCGCCATGCCCGAACCGGTTCGGATCGAGGCGCCGCCAGTGGTTGCCGCGCCGGAGCCGATAGTGGCGGACACCCCTGCACCGTCGGCGGTACTGCAGCCGCCGACGGCAGCGCCGCAGGCCGCGCCTGCGACACCGAGCACGGCAAGCGCTCGACCCGCCGCATCCGGCGCGAATGCCGCGTATCGGCAGGCCGACTGGTACCGCCAGCGGGCTGCCAGCGAGTATGCCCTGCAATTGCTGGGTACCCGCTCACGCCAGGCGGCACTGGACTTCATCAATGCCCAGTCCGGAGTGGCGGACCTGGGGTATTTCGAAACCCAGCATGAAGGCCAGCCCTGGTTCGTCGTCACCCAGGGGCGTTATGCCGGGCGTGCCCAGGCCCAGCAAGGCGCTGGCCAGTTGCCTGAATCGCTGCGCAAGCTGCAACCCTGGCCGCGCAGCATGGGCAGCATCCAGCAGTCGTTGCGCTGATCCTGTCGTTCTTCTGCGGCTCCGATATTCCCCGGGAATGCGGAGCCGCAGCTTCCTTCTCCAACCCCTTCCTCTGAGCGGCCATGTCCTTTGGCCGTGGCTGCAGCGTGTCCTGTCCGCCGCTACGGCACTGTCACTGTTCTATAGTTATTTCTGCACTTTCATGGTGCATGATTTTCTTTAGTGCACTGCTTTGGTTCAAAAAATATAGTCATTTTAAAAAATGCTTTCCTTGTTACGACATTTATATATGTTTTTGCGGCAAAAATAATTGTGGCTGCATGGCGTGCTGTGTACAATCAGGTCCTCTTCCGCAGCTGATACCTGGTCCGATCTGGTCCGTTTATTGACTGTAAGTAACTGAAATACATGGAAATAAATTGAGAGCGTGCCTATGAAAGCAGGTCTGTATCAGCCTGATCAGTTCAGGGATAACTGTGGCTTCGGTTTGATTGCCCATATGCAGGGCGAGGCCAGTCATCATCTGCTGAAAACCGCCATCGAGGCGCTGACCTGCATGACCCATCGTGGCGGCATCAATGCCGATGGCAAGACCGGCGATGGTTGCGGCTTGTTGCTGCAGATGCCCGATCGTTTCATGCGGGCGGTCGCCAAGGAGGAACTGGCCCTCGATCTGCCGGAGCAATATGCGGTGGGGATGGTTTTCACCGGGGTTGAGCCGGCAGCGCAGGCCCGCGCTCGCCAGGCGTTCGAAACAGCGCTGGCCGATCAGCAGCTGGGCCTGCTGGGATGGCGCAAGGTACCGGTGGACAGCAGTGTGCTGGGACCATTGGCCCTGAGTTGCCAACCGAACATCGAGCAGCTGTTCATTTCCGGGCAGGGCCTGGATGAGCAGCAGTTCGCCATCAAGCTGTTCTACGTTCGGCGCAAGGTGGAACTGGCCATGCAGGCCGATGCGGACTTCTATGTCTGCAGCCTGTCGGCCAAGGTGATTTCCTACAAGGGCCTGATGATGCCGGCGGACCTGGACAGCTTCTTCCCGGAGCTGGGAGATGCGCGCATGGAAACCGCGATCAGCGTGTTCCACCAGCGCTTCTCCACCAATACCCTGCCGCGCTGGCCGCTGGCCCAGCCGTTCCGCCTGCTGGCGCACAACGGCGAGATCAATACCATCACCGCCAACCGCAACTGGGCGCATGCGCGGCGCAACAAGTTCGTCAACGAGCTGCTGCCGGAGCTGGACAGCCTGGCACCGCTGGTGAATGTCACCGGTTCGGACTCCTCCAGCATGGACAACATGCTGGAACTGCTGCTGGCCGGCGGCATGGACCTGTTCCGCGCGGTGCGCATGGTGGTACCGCCGGCCTGGCAGAACATGGAAACCATGGATGCCGACCTGCGCGCCTTCTATGAATTCAACTCCATGCACATGGAGGCCTGGGATGGTCCGGCCGGCATCGTGCTGACCGAAGGCCGCTATGCGGTCTGCCTGCTGGACCGCAATGGCCTGCGCCCGGCGCGCTACGTGATTACCGCCAACGGCTACATCACCCTGGCCTCGGAAATCGGCGTCTGGAACTACCGCCCCGAGGATGTGATCAGCAAGGGCCGGGTCGGGCCCGGCCAGATCCTGGCGGTGGATACCCGCACCGGCGAGGTATTGCACACCGACGAGGTGGAAGGCCGCCTGAAGTCGCGCCATCCGTACCGCAAGTGGCTCAAGCAGCATGCCCTGCGTATCCAGGGCACGCTGGACGATCGCGACCAGCGCGACGAGTTCCTCGCGCCCGAGGCCCTGCAGCAGTACATGAAGATGTTCCAGGTCAGCTTCGAGGAGCGTGACCAGGTGCTGCGCCCGCTCGGCGAGAACGGCCAGGAAGCGGTCGGTTCCATGGGTGACGATACCCCCATGGCGGTGCTGTCCAGCCGGGTACGCACGGTCTACGACTACTTCCGCCAGCAGTTCGCCCAGGTGACCAACCCGGCGATCGACCCGCTGCGCGAGGCGGTGGTCATGTCGCTGGAAACCTGCCTCGGCGCTGAGCGCAATGTCTTCGAGGAAACCCCGGACCACGCCAACCGGGCGATCCTCAGTAGCCCGATTATTTCACCGGCCAAGTGGCGCACGCTGATGAACCTGCAGCGTCCCGGCTTCGAGCACCAGGTGATCGACCTCAACGTCGATGAACAGGTGCCGCTGGCCGCGGCCGTGGCTGGTATCGTCGAGCAGGCCGAAACCGCGGTACGCGCCGGCAAGACCCTGCTGGTACTCAGCGACCGGGCGATTGCCAAGGGCAAGCTGCCGGTGCATGCGGCGCTGGCGGTGGGGGCGGTGCATCATCATCTGATTGCCTGCGGTCTGCGTTGCGACTGCAACATCCTGGTGGACACCGCGAGCGCCCGCGATCCCCACCACTTTGCGGTGCTGATCGGTTTCGGTGCGTCGGCGGTATACCCTTACCTGGCCTACGAAGTGCTGGCCGACCTGGTGCGCACCGGCGAGGTGATCGGTGACCTGTACGAGGTATTCAAGAGCTACCGCAAGGGCATATCCAAGGGCCTGCTGAAGATACTGTCGAAGATGGGGATCTCCACGGTGGCCTCCTACCGCGGCGCCCAGCTGTTCGAAGCCATCGGCCTGGCCGACGAGGTGGTCGAACGCTGTTTCCGCGGCGTGCCCAGCCGTATCCAGGGTGCGGGTTTTGCCGATCTGCAGGCCGAGCAGGCACTGCTGGCCGCCGAGGCCTGGAGCCCGCGCAAGACCATCCAGCAGGGTGGTCTGCTCAAGTATGTGCATGGCGGTGAGTACCACGCCTACAACCCGGACATCGTCCGCGCGTTGCAGGACGCGGTGCAGGGTGACAGCTACGACAAGTATCTGGAGTACGCGGCGCTGGTCAACCAGCGCCCGGTGGCGACCCTGCGCGATCTGCTGCAACTGCGCCAGGACCTGACACCTATCGCGCTGGAGGAAGTGGAGCCGCTGGAGTCGCTGTTCAAGCGCTTCGACTCGGCCGGGATTTCGCTGGGTGCGCTGTCACCGGAAGCCCACGAGGCCATCGCCGAGGCGATGAACCGCCTGGGTGCCCGCTCCAACTCCGGGGAGGGCGGCGAGGACCCGGCGCGCTACGGCAGCATCCGCACCTCGAAGATCAAGCAGGTGGCCTCGGGCCGCTTCGGTGTCACCGCGGAGTACCTGGTCAACGCCGAGGTGCTGCAGATCAAGCTGGCCCAGGGCGCCAAGCCCGGTGAAGGCGGGCAGTTGCCCGGTGGCAAGGTCAATGAGCTGATCGCCCGGCTGCGCTATGCGGTGCCGGGGGTGACGCTGATTTCACCGCCGCCGCACCATGACATCTATTCGATCGAGGACCTGGCGCAGCTGATCTTCGACCTCAAGCAGGTCAATCCGCAGGCGCTGGTGTCGGTCAAGCTGGTGGCCGAGCCGGGCGTCGGTACCATCGCCGCCGGCGTGGCCAAGGCCTATGCTGACCTGATCACCATCTCCGGCTATGACGGTGGCACCGGCGCCTCGCCGCTGACCTCGATCAAGTATGCCGGTTCACCCTGGGAGCTGGGCCTGTCCGAGGCGCACCAGACCCTGCGCGGCAACGATCTGCGCGGCAAGGTGCGGGTGCAGACCGATGGCGGCCTGAAGACCGGCCTGGATGTGATCAAGGCGGCGATCCTCGGCGCCGAGAGCTTCGGCTTCGGTACCGCGCCGATGATCGCGTTGGGCTGCAAGTACCTGCGCATCTGCCACCTGAACAACTGCGCCACCGGCGTAGCCACGCAGAACCGGCAGTTGCGCGACCAGCACTACATCGGCACCGTGCAGATGGTGATGAACTTCTTCACCTATGTCGCCAGCGAGACCCGCGAGTGGATGGCCAAACTGGGCGTGCGCCGCCTGGAGGACCTGATCGGCCGCACCGACCTGCTGGAGATCCTGCCCGGCACTACCAGCAAGCAGCAGGGCCTGGACTTGCGCCCACTGCTGTTCAGCGATGCGGTACCGGCGGACAAGCCGCAGTACTGCCAGGTCGACCGCAACCCGCCATTCGACCAGGGCCTGACCGCCGAGCGCATGGTCAGCCTGGCGCTGCCGGCCATCGAAGGGCTGGCCGGTGGTGAGTTCGAGATGCCGCTGACCAACTGCGACCGTTCGATCGGTGCCCGGGTATCCGGTGAGATCGCCCGTCGCCATGGCAACCAGGGCATGAGCGAGGCGCCGATCACCTTCCGCTTCAGCGGTACCGCCGGACAGAGCTTCGGCGTATGGAACGTGGCTGGCCTGAATATGTATCTGCAGGGTGATGCCAACGACTATGTCGGCAAGGGCATGACCGGCGGCAAACTGGTGATAGTGCCGCCGGCGGGCAGCCCGTTCCGCTCCGAGCGGACCTCGATCATCGGCAATACCTGCCTGTATGGCGCCACCGGCGGCAAGCTGTTCGCCGCCGGGGTGGCCGGTGAGCGTTTCGCGGTGCGCAACTCCGGTTGCCATGCGGTGATCGAGGGTGCCGGTGACCACTGCTGCGAGTACATGACCGGCGGCATGGTCTGCGTGCTGGGCAAGACCGGCTACAACTTCGGCGCCGGGATGACTGGCGGCTTCGCCTATGTGCTGGATCAGGACAACAGCTTCTTCGACAAGCTCAACCACGAACTGGTGGAGCTGCAGCGCATCAGCGGCGAGTCGATGGAAGCCTATCGCAGCCACCTGACCCAGGTGCTGACCGAGTACGTCGCGGAAACCGGCAGTGCCTGGGGCGCCGAGGTGCTGGAGGATCTGGACAATTACATCCGCCGCTTCTGGCTGGTCAAACCCAAGGCCGCGAGCCTGCGCGCCCTGCTCAAGACCACGCTGGCGAACCCGCAATAAACCCGGGTTGCCGAGCACCTGCTCGACGACAGGTTTCAGCCGCAGCGGGCGTCGCGCCCGAATGCGGACCGGGGCGCTACGCCGCGGAGCAGGGACACGAATATATTTGAGAGGTAGAACATGGCAGAGCGTCTGAACAACGACTTCCAGTTTGTCGAAGTGGGTCGTCAGGAACCGAAGAAGCGGCCCCTGCGTCAGCGCAAGACCCGCTTTATCGAGATCAATGAACTGTTCAAACCGCAGGAGGCGGCAGAGCAGGCGCACCGTTGCCTGGAGTGCGGCAACCCCTATTGCGAATGGAAGTGCCCGGTGCACAACTACATTCCCAACTGGCTGAAGCTGGTCTCCGAGGGCAACATCATCGAGGCGGCGGAACTGTCGCACCAGACCAATACCCTGCCGGAGGTCTGCGGCCGGGTGTGCCCGCAGGATCGCCTGTGTGAAGGTGCCTGTACGCTGAATGACGACTTCGGTGCGGTCACCATCGGCTCGGTGGAGAAGTACATCACCGATACCGCCTTCGCCATGGGCTGGCGCCCGGACATGTCGCAGGTGGTGCCGACCGGCAAGCGCGTGGCGGTGATCGGTGCCGGGCCTGCCGGCCTGGGCTGCGCCGATGTGCTGGTGCGCGCCGGGGTCACGCCGGTGGTGTTCGACCGCAACCCCGAGATCGGCGGGCTGCTGACCTTCGGTATCCCCGAGTTCAAGCTGGAAAAGACCGTGATGTCGCGCCGTCGCGAAGTATTCACCGGCATGGGCGTGGAGTTCCGCCTGAATACCGAGATCGGTCGGGATGTGACCATCGAGCAGTTGCTGGAAGAATACGATGCGGTATTCATGGGTATGGGCACCTATACCTACATGAAAGGCGGCTTCCCCGGCGAGCAACTGCCCGGGGTGCATGATGCGCTGGATTTCCTGGTGGCCAACGTCAACCGCAACCTGGGCTTCGAGAAGTCGCCGGAAGACTTCGTCGATATGCGCGGCAAGCGCGTGGTGGTGCTGGGTGGTGGTGACACCGCGATGGACTGCAACCGTACCTCGATCCGCCAGGGGGCCGAAGCGGTCACCTGTGCCTACCGCCGCGATGCGCAGAACATGCCGGGCTCGCGCAAGGAAGTGAAGAACGCCAAGGACGAGGGTGTGAAGTTCCTGTTCAACCGCCAGCCAATCGCCATTGTCGGTGACGGCAAGGTGGAGGGCGTGAAGGTGATCGAGACCCGCCTGGGCGAGCCGGATGCCAAGGGTCGGCGCAGTCCCGAGCCGGTGCCGGGGTCGGAGCAGGTGCTGCCCGCCGATGCGGTGATCATCGCCTTCGGTTTCCGCCCCAGCCCGGCGCCCTGGTTCGCCGATGTGCAGGTGGACGTCGACGGCCAGGGCCGGGTGATCGCGCCTGAGCAGGCGAAGTACCGGTTCCAGACCAGCAACCCGAAGGTGTTTGCCGGTGGCGATATGGTGCGCGGCTCGGATCTGGTGGTGACGGCGATCTGGGAAGGACGGCAGGCGGCCGAGGGGATTCTGGATTATCTCGAGGTTTGATGCGGGTTTGTTCGTTTGTATTTGTGGGCGTTTGGTGGGTGGTGAGCCGGTGGAGGGTTGACAGCCCGGACTGCCACCTTCAGAAGTATTGAGCGGCTGATAGAAAACGAAAACCCGTTCCAGGCTGAGCAATACGGAGATCGTGGCGGAGGTTGGCGGTCGGGTTGACTCGACCGTCGGTTGCCATGGATGGCAACCGCGAGCCTACATGGACGTATTCACGGCGTGTCGAGACGGCCCGACCGACAACCGCAGACCTTGCACCGCGCCCCTTTGCCGCACCGCCCCTTATCTTCCTGGCGATAACGGTTACAATGGTTGCCATTTACGCCACTGGATGCCGATTTCATGTCTGAATTGAAGAATGACCGTTTTCTGCGTGCGCTGCTGCGCCAGCCTGTTGATGTCACCCCGGTATGGATGATGCGCCAAGCTGGCCGCTATCTGCCTGAATATCGCGCCTCCCGCGCCCGGGCTGGTGACTTCATGGGGTTGTGCATGAACCCGGAGATGGCCTGCGAGGTGACCCTGCAGCCGCTGGAGCGCTATCCGCTGGATGCGGCCATCCTGTTTTCCGACATTCTCACCATTCCCGACGCCATGGGCCTGGGCCTGCACTTCGAGACCGGCGAAGGCCCGCGCTTTCGCAAGCGCATCGACTCCCTGGCCGACATCGAAGCCCTGCCGATTCCCGATCCGCGTCAGGACCTGGGCTACGTCATGGATGCGGTCAGCACCATCCGTCGCGAACTCAATGGTCGGGTGCCGCTGATCGGTTTCTCCGGCAGCCCCTGGACCCTGGCCACCTACATGGTCGAGGGTGGTTCATCCAAGGACTTCCGCAAGATCAAGGCCATGATGTATGACCAGCCCGAAGCGGTACACCTGCTGCTGGACAAGCTGGCGCAGTCGGTCACCAGCTACCTCAATGAGCAGATCAGGTCCGGCGCCCAGGCGGTGCAGATCTTCGATACCTGGGGTGGCAACCTGTCTGCCGATGCCTACCAGAAGTTCTCCCTGGCCTATATGCGCAAGATCGTTGCCGGCCTGATCCGCGAGAACGAGGGACGTCGCGTGCCGGTCATCGTATTCACCAAGAACGGCGGCCTGTGGCTGGAGAGCATTGCCGAGTGTGGCGCCGACGGCGTCGGCCTGGACTGGACCATGGACATTGGCGTGGCCCGCTCGCGGGTCGGTTCCAAGGTGGCGCTGCAGGGCAACATGGACCCCACCGTGCTGTACGCCAACCCGCAGGCGATCCGTGACGAAGTGGCACGCATCCTCGCCAGCTACGGCAAGGGCACCGGGCATGTATTCAACCTCGGCCATGGCATCACCCCCGAGGTGGACCCGGCCCACGCTGGCGTATTCATCGAGGCGGTGCACGAGCTGTCGGCGATCTACCATGATCCGAACGCGGTCGTAGCCCAGGGCTGACGGCTGATCTGTTACACGGGAGAGAACAACAATGAAACTCGAAACCCTGGCGGTACACGCTGGCTACAGTCCTGACCCGACCACCAAGGCGGTGGCGGTGCCGATCTACCAGACCACCTCCTATGCCTTCGACAGTACCCAGCACGGCGCTGACCTGTTCGACCTCAAGGTGCCGGGCAACATCTACACGCGCATCACCAACCCGACCAACGATGTGCTGGAGCAGCGGGTTGCCGCACTGGAAGGGGGCGTGGGCGCGCTGGCGGTGGCTTCCGGCATGGCGGCGATCACCTATGCGATCCAGACCATCGCCGGGGTGGGCGACAATATCGTATCCACCGCCAAATTGTACGGCGGCACCTACAACCTGTTCGCCCACACCTTCCCGCGCCAGGGCATCGAAGTGCGCTTCGCGCCGCATGATGATATCGCCGCCATGGAAGCGCTGATCGACGAAAACACCAAGGCGGTGTTCTGCGAGTCGATCGGTAACCCGGCGGGCAATATCGTCGACCTGCAGGCGCTGGCCGATGCCGCGCATCGCCATGGCGTGCCGCTGATCGTCGACAACACGGTGGCGACACCGGTGCTGTGCCGGCCCTTCGAGCATGGCGCGGATATCGTGGTACACGCGCTGACCAAGTACATCGGCGGCCATGGCAACAGCCTGGGCGGCATGGTGGTGGATTCCGGCAAGTTTCCCTGGGCAGAGCACAAGGATCGCTTCCCGCTGCTTAACACCCCCGACCCGTCCTACCACGGCGTGGTCTACACCGAAGCGTTCGGCCCGGCGGCCTTTATCGGTCGCTGCCGGGTGGTACCACTGCGTAACATGGGTGCCGCGCTGTCGCCGTTCAACACCTTCCTCATCCTGCAGGGATTGGAAACCCTGAGCCTGCGCATGGAGCGGCACTGCGAGAACGCGCAGAAGGTTGCCGAGTACCTGCAGCAGCATCCGCAGGTGGCCTGGGTCAAGTACGCCGGGCTCAAGGATAACCCCGAACACCAGCTGGCCCAGCGCTACATGGGCGGCAAGCCGCCGGCGGCTATCCTGTCCTTCGGTATCAAGGGCGGCCAGGAGGCTGGGGCGCGCTTCATCGATGCGCTGCAGCTGGTGCTGCGGCTGGTGAATATCGGCGACGCCAAGTCACTGGCCTGCCATCCAGCCTCCACCACCCATCGTCAGCTGGATGACGAGGAGTTGGAGAAGGCCGGGGTGCCGCGAGACCTGATCAGGCTGTCGATCGGTATCGAGCATATCGACGATATCCTTGCCGACATCGAGCAGGCGCTGGAAGCGTCGAAGTAAGGGTTTGCTGAAAGCGGAAAGGCGGCCGAGGCCGCCTTTCTTGTCTATACCGGAAACAGCGGCCAGATCAGTGGTATCACCAGGGTGGCTGCGGCCCACATCAGCAGGTTCAGCGGCATGCCGATCCGCACGAAATCCATGAAGCGATAGCCGCCGGCGCTGTAGACGAAGGTGTTGGTCTGGTAGCCGATCGGCGTGGCGAAGCTGGCGCTGGCGGCGAACATCACCGCCACCACGAACGGACGCGGATCGGCGCCCAGTTGCGTGGCCACGCCGATGGCGATCGGTGTCAGCAGCACTCCGACTGCATTGTTACTGACGATCTCGGTGAGAATCGAGGTCAACAGGTAGATGAACGACAGCATGAACAGCGGGCCGAGCAGCGGCGACAAGCTCATCACCTGGCCAACGATGCTGTCCACCAGTCCGACCTTGTTCATGGCGATGCTGATCGCCAGCATGCCGAAGATCAGCGCCAGGATTTTCCAGTCGATGGACTTGTAGGCGTCATCGACCTCCAGGCAGCCGGTGGCGACCACCACGGCGGCGGCGATGATCGCCAGGCCTTCGATCGGCATCACACCCAGTGCAGCCAGAACCATTACGCCGAGTACGGCGGCGATGGCAATCGGCGCCTTGTTGCGACGGTAGGCACGCTCCTGCACGGTATTCAGGCTGATCAGGTCGCCATTGTCGGCGAATTTGCGGATCTGCGCCGGTGAACCCTCGACCAGCATCACATCGCCGAACTGCAACTCAAAATCGTCCAGGTTGTCCTGGATATGCTCGTCCTGGCGGTGCACGGCCAGCACGTGGATGCCGTAGCGGGCGGTCAGGTTGAGATCGCGCATCGGCCGGTTGATATAGCGTGAACTGCGGGCCACCACGGCTTCAGCGAGCACCACATCGCGGGTGGAGATGGTCTCGAAACTCTGGTCGCGGTTGAACTCCAGCACGCCGGTATGGCGCAACTCGACGAAGTCGCGCATGCCGGCATGCAGGATCAGGCGGTCGCCGGCGCGCAGAGTGGTAGTGTTCAGCGGCGTGGACAGTTCGTCGTCGCCACGGAAGATCTTCAGCACCTGGATACCGCTGTCGCCGTTGAGTTGGGCCTCGGCGATGGTGCGGTCGATCACCGGGGAGCTTTGCGGCACCAGCAGTTCGGTCATGAAGGTACGACTGCGCTGCGGGCGCAGACGCTCGGACAGGCTGTCGCGATCGGGCAGCAGACGGTTGCCGAACAACATGATGAAGCCCAGGCCCAGGGCGGAAAAGATCGCCCCGGCCAGGGTGATCTCGAACATGCCGAACGGCGCCATGCCCTGCTGGCGGGCCACGCCGTCGACCAGGATATTGGTCGAGGTGCCGATCATGGTCATGGTGCCGCCGAGGATGGTCGCGTAGGACAGCGGGATCAGCATCTTCGACGCCTTGCTGCCAACCTTGGCGGCGAGGGTCACCGCCACCGGCGTCAGGATTGCCACCACCGGCGTGTTGTTGATGAAGGTCGACAGCAGCATGGCGGTGACCAGCAGGGCGAACAGCATGCGCGTCGGGCTGGTGCCGCCGATGCGCGCCAGCACACTGCCGAGCTTGTCGACACAGCCGGTGCGTTCGAGCGCCGCCGACAGGACGAACAGGCAGGCAATGGTGATCGGCGCGCTGTTGGATAGCACGCCGAGCACCTCTGCCGGCGTCAGCAGCGTGCTGGCCAGTAGCAGGGCCACGGCAATGCCGACCACCACATCGGGGCTGAGCTTTTCACGGACAAATGCGTACATCACCCAGCACAGCAGGGCGGCCACGCCCAGCATGGCGAGGGTATCCCAGTTCATCGGCAACCTGAATCTCGTATGAGGTATCGGTTCCGCAACTGGAACCAGACAGGGGCGTACCCTAGCTGGCTGTGCTTAGTCTGTCCAAGACCTGGAAATGATCTTGTTATTCTTCTTGGGTATAAGAAGGCCCCGCCCGGGTTGTCGGGCTCCTGCTCGACGACAGCACTGCTGAATCAGGACGAACAGCTGATCTCCAGCCGCCGCCCCCAATCCGGCGGCGGCGCGGCGTAGGCTTCCCGGCCTGGCTGGCGAGTGAACGGCTGGCGCAGCAATTGATGCAGGTGCCGCACCTCGGCGAAGTCATTCTGTTCGGCGGCCTCGATAGCCTGTTGGGCCAGGTAGTTGCGCAGCACATACACCGGGTTGCAGGCCAGCCGACCGGCCAGGGCGCTGGTATCCAGCGCCTGTCGCGCCTGATGCTGACGCAGCCAGCCATCGAAGGCCGCACGATCGATGAACTGGTCGCGGGCTGCCGGGTCATCCTCGGCCAGCAGCCGCAGGGTGATGTGGTAATCACTGGCGCTGTCCTGCATCTGCTGCAGTAACTGTTGCAACAGCTGCTCATCCTCCGGTTGTGCACCAGCCCAGCCCAGTCGAGTGCGCATCAGGTGCAGGTATTGCGCCTGGTAGAGCGGCATCAGCGTCGCCAGCTCGGCTTTCAACTGTTCCACTTCGACAAAGGGCGTCAATGCCTGGGCCAGGCAGGCCAGGTTCCAGTGGGCAATGGCCGGTTGGCGATGGAAGGCGTAGCGCCCGGCGTGGTCGGAGTGGTTGCAGATATGCCCGGCATCGTAGTCATCAAGGAAGGCATAGGGACCGAAGTCGAAGGTGATGCCGAGGATCGACATGTTGTCGGTATTCATCACGCCATGGCAGAAGCCATGGGTCTGCCAGCGCGCGATCATGTGCATGGTGCGGCGGGCCACCTCGCGGAACATCTCCAGTACCGGCTTGGCATCCTGCTGGCAGTGCGGGTAGCAGGTCTGCAGGGTGAAGTCGATCAGTTGGCGCAGGGCGTCATGCTGGCGGGTGTAGTAGAAGTACTCGAAGTGCCCGAAGCGGATATGCGAGCGTGCCAGCCGCAGCAGCATGGCACCACGCTCCTGGCGCTCGCGGTAGACCGGATCATCGCCCACCGTGACGCACAGCGCGCGGCTGCTGGGGATGCCCAGCGCCGGTAGCGCCTCGGAAGCGAGGAATTCGCGGATCGATGAGCGCAATACCGCCCGGCCATCGCCCATCCGCGAATAAGGTGTGCTGCCGGCCCCCTTGAGGTGCAGGTCCCAATACTCGCCCCGGCTGTTGACCACCTCGCCCAGCAGCAGGCCGCGTCCGTCGCCCAGCTGCGGGTTGTACACACCGAACTGATGGCCGGAATAGACCATCGCCCGCGGCTCGGCCGCGCTCCAGATCTGCCGGCCGGAAAACAGCTCGGTGAATATCCCGGTCTGGGCCTCGGCCGGGTCCAGGTCCAGCAGTGCCATGGCATCCTCGCTGCTCACCACCAACCGCGGGTTGCTCAATGGCTCGGGTACCACCCGGGTCGAGAAGGTGTCACCGAGGCGGGCGAAACGATTGTCGAATTGCAGGTCAGCCAGGGAGGTCATGGGGGCGCCGTTGACAGTGATTGGAAGGTTCATGCTGCCTGCCTTATGCCCGCGTATCAAGCAATGTAATGGCTTGTCGTTTTCGTTGACTGGCCGGTCAGCGGCGCATTAGTGTCAAACGACTGTATGAATAAATCCAGCCGGAATCATCCTGCTGCCTCTGGAGACCCCAATGCCCGACTACAAAGCCCCGCTGCGCGATATGCGTTTCGTCATGGATGAAGTGTTCGATTTTGCCGCCGGTTACCAGACCCACGGTCTGACCGATGCGAGCCCCGACCTGGTGGATGCGATCCTGGAGGAAAGCGCCAAGTTCGCCGGGGAAGTACTCGCACCGCTGAACCGTACCGGTGACGAAGAAGGTTGCCACTTCGACGATGGCGTGGTGACCACGCCCAAGGGCTTCAAGGAGGCTTACCAGCAGTACGTGGACAACGGTTGGGCGGCCATGAGCGGGCCGGTCGAATTCGGTGGCCAGGGCCTGCCGGCCTCGCTGGGGCTGGTTGTCAATGAAATGACTGCTTCAGCCAACTATGCCTGGAACATGTACCCAGGCCTGACTCATGGCTGCGCCGCGGCGATCCGCGCCCACGGCAGTCAGGAGCAGAAAGAGCTGTACCTGAACAAGCTGGTGCCCGGCCACTGGACCGGTACCATGTGTCTGACCGAGCCGCACTGCGGTACCGACCTGGGGCTGATCAAGACCCGCGCGGTGCCCCAGGCCGATGGCAGCTACTCGGTGACCGGCACCAAGATCTTCATTTCCTCCGGTGAGCACGACATGGCCGAGAACATCGTGCACCTGGTGCTGGCCAAGCTGCCTGACGCGCCGGCCGGCACCAAGGGCATCTCGCTGTTCATCGTGCCCAAGTTCCTGCCCGACGCCAATGGCGAGAAGGGCGAGCGCAACGCGGTCAAGTGTGGTTCGATCGAGCACAAGATGGGCATCAAGGCCTCGGCCACCTGCGTGATGAACTTCGATGGCGCCACTGGCTTCCTGATCGGTGAGGTCAACAAGGGCCTGGCCTGCATGTTCACCATGATGAACAGCGCCCGCCTGGGCACCGGTATGCAGGGGCTGTGTCATGGCGAGGCGTCCTACCAGAACGCGCTGGCCTATGCCAAGGATCGCCTGCAGATGCGTTCGCTGTCTGGCGCCGCGGAGCCGGACAAGGCGGCGGACCCGATCATAGTGCACCCGGATGTGCGCCGCATGCTGCTGACCATGAAGGCGTTCAACGAAGGCAACCGGGCGCTGGCCTACTACACTGCGCAACTGCTGGATAATGCGCACTATTCCCAGGATGAGGCGGTTCGCGCCAATGCCGAGGATCAACTGGCATTCCTGACGCCGATCTGCAAGGCATTCATGACCGAGACCGGTCTGGAAGTGACTCTGCTGGGCATGCAGGTATTCGGCGGCCATGGCTACATCCGCGAATGGGGCCAGGAGCAGCAGGTACGTGACTGCCGGATCGCGCCTATCTATGAAGGCACCAACGGCATCCAGGCGCTGGACCTGCTCGGTCGCAAGGTGCTGATGAGCCAGGGCAAGCTGCTGGGGGCCTTCTCCCGTGAAGTACAGCAGTTCTGTGAGGCCAATGCGGGCAACGGTCAGTTGGCCGACTACTTCGGCAAGTTGGCAGCACTGAACGCCCAGTGGGGCGAGTTGACCAAGCAGGTCATGGTCAAGTCCATGCAGAACCGTGAGGAAGTTGGGGCAGCATCGATGGACTTCCTGATGTTCTCCGGTTACGTCATCCATGCCTTCTTCTGGCTGAAGATGGCGGTGGTGGCGCAGCAGAAACTGGAGGCTGGCGCAGTTGATGCCGGCTTCTACCAGGCCAAGCTGGCGACCCAGGAGTTCTTCTTCAAGCGTCTGTTGCCGCGTGCCCAGGCACATGTGGCAGCGCTCGAGGCGGGGGCTGATACGCTGATGCAGCTGGCGGCGGAGCAGTTCTAACCGCTGCTTTGGCGTGTGTTGGAGTGCCTTGGTATGTTTGGAGTAGGGCGGAGTCCGTGCTCGGTTCCGGTGGGTGTTGCCCCACTTCGGGACTCGCACCCCGCCATCCATGGCGCTCGTCTGCGGCCGTCCCTGGCCGCAGACGGTCCCGAAGTGGGGCAACACCCACCGGAACTGCATGTCTCTGTGTTGTCTGCAGGAAAACACCAGCATTAGGGGTGTAGCGCGCCTGCGCTACGCCTGCTGCCTCCCAGCAACCCAGTGCCCCCAGGCGTAGCGCAGGCGCGCGACACCCCGATCGAACCCTTAATCCCCCTAAATAACACGCCGTCATATCGAGCCGGAGACTCCGAAACATCTGGCCCTGTGGGTATCCCCCCGTTTCAGAACCGTCTGCGGCCAGGGACGGCCGTAGACGAGCGCCATGGATGGCGGGTGCGCGTTCTGAAACGGGGGGATACCCACAGGGCCCTGCACATAGCCCTCGCCGCACACAGCGCAAAAAATGCCTCTCATGTGACCGCAAAAGAAAAACAAGTCACAACAAGACGCTGTCCCTTTAAAAGTTCTCAGTCTACAATCGGCCAATTGATCCGGTTCAGCCGGCACATTGACTGCTGAGGAGTTCCCATGGCCGAGTACCAAGCCCCCCTGCGTGACATCCGTTTCGTTCTGAATGAGACCTTTGCAGCTGACCAGCTGTGGCAGAGCCTGCCAGGCCTGAACGGCGCGATCGATGCCGAGACCGCCGATGCCATGTTGGAAGAAGCAGGCAAGATCACCTCACAGACCATCGCGCCGCTCAACCGCAACGGTGACGAAGAGGGTGCCCAATGGAATGATGGCGTGGTGACCACCCCGGCCGGCTTCAAGCAGGCCTACGCCACCTATGCCGAAGGCGGCTGGGTGGGGCTGGCAGGTAACCCCGAGTACGGCGGGCTGGGCATGCCCAAGGCCCTCGGCGTACAGGTCGAGGAAATGGTCTACGGCGCCAACAGCAGCTTCGCCCTGTATATCGCTCTGACCGCCGGTAGCACCCTGGCGCTGGATGCCCATGGTAGCGAAGAACTCAAGCAGACCTACCTGCCGAACATGTATGCCGGCACCTGGGCCGGCACCATGTGCCTGACCGAACCGCATGCCGGTACCGACCTGGGCATCATCCGCACCAGGGCGGTCCCGCAGGACGACGGCAGTTATTCGGTGACCGGCACCAAGATCTTCATCACCGGCGGCGAGCACGACCTGACCGAGAACATCATCCACCTGGTGCTGGCCAAGCTGCCCGACGCGCCGGCCGGGCCCAAGGGTATCTCGCTGTTCCTGGTGCCCAAGTTCCTGGTCAACGAGGATGGCAGTCTGGGTGAACGCAATGCGGTCAGCTGTGGCTCGATCGAGCACAAGATGGGTATCAAGGGCTCGGCCACCTGCGTGATGAACTTCGACGGTGCCAGGGGCTACCTGATCGGTGAGCTGAACAAGGGCCTGAATGCCATGTTCACCATGATGAACTATGAGCGCCTGTCGATCGGCATCCAGGGTATCGGTTGTGCCGAGGCGTCCTACCAGAGCGCGGTGGCCTATGCCCGCGAGCGCATCCAGAGCCGCGCCCCGACCGGCGCCGTGCAACCGGACAAGGCGGCTGACCCGATCATAGTGCATCCCGATGTGCGCCGCATGCTGTTGACCATGAAGGCCATGACCGAGGGTAGCCGGGCCTTCTCGACCTACGTCGGCATGCAACTGGATACCAGCAAGTTTGCTGAGGACGAGCAGATCCGCAAGAAGGGCGAGGATCTGGTCGCGCTGCTGACGCCGGTGGCCAAGGCCTTCTTCACCGATGTCGGCTTCGACAGCTGCGTGCATGGCCAGCAGGTGTTCGGTGGTCATGGCTACATCCGTGAATGGGGCCAGGAGCAGTTGGTGCGCGACGTGCGCATCGCGCAGATCTATGAAGGCACCAATGGCATCCAGGCGCTGGACCTGATGGGCCGCAAGACCGTGGCCAATGGCGGCGCCTTCTTCAAGGTGTTCGCGGACGAGATTCGGCAGTTCATCGCCGATAACGGTGCGCAGCCGATGGGCGAGTTCGTGCAGCCGCTGCAGGCCGCGCTGGATAACCTGGAGCAACTGACGGCGGAAGTGATCGAGCGCAGCCGAGCCAACCCCAATGAAGTGGGTGCTGCCTCGGTGGAATACCTGCACACCTTCGGCTACACCGCCTACGCCTACATGTGGGCGCGGATGGCCAAGGCAGCGCTGGCGGCAGTGGACAATGACAGCGATGGTTTCTACCAGGCCAAGCTGTCTACCGCGCGCTTCTACTTCAAGCGTCTGCTGCCGCGTATCCACGCGCTGAGCGCGTCGGTGCGTGCCGGCAGTGAGGTGTTGTTCGAGCTGGATGCGGCGCAGTTCTGAGACAGATCATGCAGGCGTAGGAAAAGGCTTACAGAGTGTGGTGGTAATAGCCTATGGGGCAACCCGCTGCGCCTGCGTATTATTGGTCTTGCAGGGATGCACCGCAGGAAGCGAGGCAACACCAACAGGGAGCAGGGAACACGCTACAGGAAGTGCCAGCATTAAGGATGATCAGGACGTTATTCTGCAAAACCCCCGCCTTGGCGTACGCTCTGGCGGGGTTTTTTATGGGCGCTTGAGGATCAGCAAGGTGCCGGCCCCGGCCACCATGCCCCAGAACGCCGCCGCGATACCCAGCAGTGATACCCCCGATGCGGTGACCAGAAAGGTCACCATCGCCGCCTCCCGATGCCGTTCCTCGCGCAGCGCCGCCACCAGGCCGCTACCTATGGTATTGATCAGCGCGAAGCCGGCCACCGCCAGTACCAGCTCCTGCGGGAAGGCCAGGAACAAGGCACCGATGCTTGCGGCGAAAACCCCTGCCAGCAGATAGAAAAAGCCCGAGGCCATGGCCGCGATATAGCGTCGGCGCGGGTCATCGTGCGCTTCCGGGCCAGTACAGATGGCAGCAGAGATGGCGGCCAGGTTGACGGCATAGGCGCCAAAGGGCGCGAACACCAGGGTCGCCAGTCCGGTCCAGCCAACCAGCGGCGAAGCTGGGGTCTGATAGCCGGCGGCCCGCAGCACCGCCAGTCCCGGCAGGTTCTGCGAGGCCATGGTCACGGCGAATAGCGGCAGCGCCACACCGGTCAGGGCCTGCAGGGTGAAGGACGGCGTTACCCATTGCGGCGTGGCGATGCTGAAGTGCAGGTCGCTGAAATCCAGCAGGCCGCCGGCCCAGGCGCTGGCGCTGCCCAGCACCAGCGGGGCCAGTACCGCATAGCGCGGCAACAGTCGGCGTGCCAGCAGATAGGCCAGCAGCATGGGAAAGACCAGGGAAAAAGCGGTGTCCAGCGCGGCAAAGGCATCCATGCCGAAGCGCAGCAGCACGCCGGCCAGCATCCCTGCGGCAATCGCCGGCGGCACGCGTTGCATGATCCGCTCGAACCAGCCGCTGAAGCCGCAGATGGCGATCAGCAGGCCGCACAGGATGAAAGCGCCGCTGGCTTCCGCCAGGCTGGTACCGGAGGCGGCGGTCACCAGAACCGCTGCGCCAGGGGTGGACCAGGCGGTAACGATCGGTGCCTTGAAGCGGTAGGCGAGATAGATGCCCGACAGGCCGATACCCAGGCACAGGGCCAGGATCCATGAAGCGATCTGCGCCGGCGTCGCGCCCAGCGCATGGGCGGCCTGGAATACCAGTGCGGCGGAACTGGTGAAACCCACCAGCACCGCGACGAAGCCGGCGCTGATGGCCGACAGCGAGGTGTCCCGGATCAGGCGCATGGGCACTCTGCCTGATAGCGGAACATGGACAGCGAAGGGAGCATGCAGCAACTCCTGTGATAATGGACGTTGGCTTATGGGGGAATGGCGCGGCGCGGCAACCGCACCGGGCTGCACATGCTAAGATGGCCCTGGCTCGGCTGCTGCCAGCCGGTCGATCATAGCAACAACGGGGAGGCGGCGTGTTTCTACTCAAGCGCAAGGGTGACTATCGTCTGCAGCTGACCCGTACCTTGAAGCAGCCGGGCCGCTACCAGGTCGAGCTGTACCTGTTCACCCCGCATGAGGGCAACTTCTCCGCCTGGACGCTGGCCGAGCGGCAGTTCTTCTTCGGCTCCCTGTCGCACCGCTTCGGGCTGCTGGGGTTGCCGGACACCGATCGCATCAGCAAGGCCGACAGTTCCTTTGCGCTGCTCTCGCCGCATTACGAGATCATGTATGGCTCCTGGCTGTTCCAGTACCGCGCCTCGATGGATCGGTTGCGCCAGCAGATCCAGGCCTCGGAGCTGACCGAGGAGCCGCTCAAGCGGGCGCTGCGGCTGAGTCAGACCTTCGCCCAGCGCCTGCGCCGCTCGGTGCCGGCACAGAGCAGCCAGCAGCGTTATTTCCGCCAGCTGGATATCTACTTCTCCTGGTATGTCGAGCAGTTCCTGCTGGAGTGCATGACCCTGGACGGCTATCAGGAGCTGGATGCCGAGTTGAAGGATGACATCGAGGAATTTCTCCAGGAGGAATACCGGATTCGCAAGGATCGCGAGTACCTGAGCGACTTCCGCGGCTCCCCGACGCGGGTCTGGAACCGCATGAGCCTATACCATCGGCTGCTGGAATACCCGGTACTGCTGCGTTCGAAGATCACCGAACTGGGGGAGGGCACGCGCAAGCTGGTCAAGGCGGTCTCGACCATGCTGATCATGTCGCTGTTCACCTACTTCCTGTTCAATGCGCGGGCCGGCACTCAGCAACTGTCACTGGCACTGCTGTTTATCATCGCGCTGACCTATGCCGTGCGTGACCTGTTGCGTGATGACATGATCACCGCCATCACCCGCCGTCTGCGCAAGGGCAAGCCGCGCTGGAAGATTCGCCTGCAGATGCCCTACACCAAGAAACTCATGGCTCAGCAACTGGTCTGGCTGGACTACCGCAAGTTGCCCAACCTGCCACGGGAGGTGCTGGAACACTCCGGCAAGTGGGCGACCAACGAGGAGCGGCAGATCATCTGCTACCGCTCGGTACTGCACCTGGAGAAGGGCGCTCTGGAGCGGGACAAGTTGCAGGAGCGCCTGAGCCTGGACTGTGAGCAGTTGTGCGAAATGATCCAGGCCAGCCGCAACCAGCTGTTCGTCAGCGAGGACCAGGACAACCCCTTTGCCTCCATCCAGGCCCACCCCATCGACAAGCAGCATGACTACAACCTGCTGCTGGTGTACACCGAGCCTGGCCAGCAGCACTCCTCGGCCCAGCGTTGGCGGCTGCGCCTGGGCGCCAGCGGCATAGTGCAATGCGAAAGCAAGCAGGCGCATTGGCCGGGCGCGGAGGAACAGCAACACCGCTCCCGCTATCGGCGTCTGCTCGAACGGTTATTCGGGGAGCGCTCTGCGGTGCGCTGAAACAGGGGCGGGTATTGCACCTGAATGGATATTTACCGGAGTGAAGGCTAGACTCATTCGCTTGTTCCCCTGGTTCCGGCAATGATGGGACCGCCGTGTTGCCCGCTGTCGAAAAAGGACGCTGAATGAACTGCAGACCCCGTACAGCTCATCGTCTGCGTACCGTAACTCTTCTCGCCATGGCGCTGTTGTCGAGCGCCTGCAGCGTCGCTCCGCCAGCGCAGCCCGAATTGCCGTTCACCCTGCCGGGCACTTTCGCCGCTGAACCCTCCAGCGCCTTTGCCGCCACTGAGCGCTGGTGGGCAGAGTTCGAGGACGAGCGTCTGAACCGCTTTGTCGACACCGCGCTGCGGGACAACCCCGGCCTGGCGCAGGCGATTGCCCGCGCGCGGATCGCCGAGGCCCGGGTCCGCTCCACCGGCGCCGATGCCTTGCCCCAGGTCGGCATCGGCCTGAACAGCACTCGCCAGCGCCAGAACCTGTCCGGGCTGGGACTGTCGGATCTGGCCGGGGATATGGCTATCCTCAGCAATAACCACAATGCGGCGCTGGATATCAGCTGGGAGCTGGATCTGTGGGGCCGGCTGTCGGCCCTGAGCGCAGCAGCCCGGGCCGACTTCCTGGCCAGCGGCGAACAGCTGCGGGCCTTGCGCCAATCGGTAGCCGCGCAGATCACCCAGCTGTATTTCGATGTCGCCCACGCCCGCGCGCAGGTCGAGCTGTCGGAGCATACCGTCACCGCGCTGGAGGAAATGGCCCGGCAGATCAACAACCGGGTGCGGGTCGGTATTGCCTCGCCGGCGGACGGCATGCTCGCCGATGCCAACCTCGGTTCGGCCCGCGCCGGGCTTGAGCAACGCCGTGAGGCGTTGGCGATCAGCGTGCGTCAGCTGGAGGTGCTGATGGGTAATTACCCGGCAGGCAGCCTGCAGACCGCCGCCACACTGCCCGATGTCCCGCCAGCTCCAACCGCAGGTGTACCCGCGCAGCTGCTGGTCCGGCGTCCGGATGTACGCGCGGCGGAGTTGGCGCTGCTGGGGGCCGGTTATCAGCTGGGCGCAGCCAGGCGCTCCTTTCTGCCATCGCTGTCGCTGACCGGCTCGGGTGGCTACTCCGGTAGCGAGTTCTCCGAACTGTTCAACAGTAGCAACCTGGTCTGGTCGATCGGCGGGCGCATCGTGCAACCGATCTTCCAGGGTGGCCGGCTGGTCGCCCAGGTGGATATTGCCGAAGGCCAGCGCGATGAGATGCTTAACGCCTATGTCGAGACCGCGCTCAACGCCCTGGCGGAGGTGGAAAGCCGGCTGGCGGTGGAAAGCCTGCTGGCGCGCCGCGAACAGGTGCTGGATGGCTCGGCCAGTGCCGCTGAGGAGGCGGTGCGGGTGTCCTATAACCGCTATCTGCAAGGGATCGATCCCTTCCTCAATGTGCTGGAAAGCCAGCAACGCGCGCTGGATGGCCGCAGCGCCCATATCAGCGCCCGTCATGCGCGGATCGAAAACCGTATTGCCCTGCACCTGGCGCTGGGCGGCGGCTTCGAGTCCGACTCGCCGGCGTTACTGGAGGTGACGCCCGTCGCGGCCGGTAGCCTGTCCACCCACCCTGGAGAAGAGCCAAGATAATGCACAAGAGTCGTATCAGCGCCATCGGCATGGCTTTGCTGTTCGGTCTGCTGGGGTGTGGTGGTGCCCAGGAACCGCAGGCCCAGCACAACGGCCAGCCCGCCGAAGGGCAACAGGATGGCACGCAACTGGTCAGCGTCAAGGTGGTACCAGTTGAGCAGCGCAACCTGCAGGCCTGGGTTTACAGCCAGGGCACCGCCCGGTCGCGGCAGCGCGAATTCCTGACCTTCACCCAGCAGGGCATGGTCTCCCATGTCGATGAGCAGTTGCGGGTTGGTAGTCCGGTGAAAACCGGTCAACTGATCGCTCACCAGGCACCCGAACGGGTCCAGGCCGATCTGCAGGCAGCCAAGGCCGCGCTGGCCGAGGCGCAGGCCAATCTCGGTCTGGCGCAGGTGACCCGTCAACGCTACGAAACGCTGATCGAACAGCGCTCGGCCTCGCAGCAGGAGCTGGACCAGGCCGTGGTGCAGGTGGAGCAGGCCACGGCGGCACGGGACAACAGCCGGGCGCAGCTGGCGCAGGCGCAATTGACGGTGGATGAGTCGCGGCTGGTGTCACCCATCGATGGCGTGCTGGCGCGCCTCAACATCGAGAAGGGACGCTACTTCATGCCCAGCGTGGTGCAGACCAACACAGAACAGAATGCCCTGCGCACGGTGCCCGCGCTGGTGATCGATCCGAACCGCTTCGAGGTACGGGTGGACCTGCCGTCCTATGACTTCCGCCAGGTCGAGAGCGGCGCCCGGGCGGTGATCGGCGGCGAACCGCCGCGCGATGGGCGCGATGTCGATCCGCTGATCGGTGACGATCGGGTGGCCGGCAGGGTGCACGCGGTCAGTCCCTCATTGGACCCGGAGACCCGTACCTTCGAAGTGATAGTGCATACCGAAGGGGAAAACCCCGGCCTGCAGGATGGCGAGTTCGTTGCTGTGTGGATTGCCCTGCCGGCGTTGCAGGACAGCCTGGCCGTGCCGCTGGAAGCGCTGCGTTTTCGCAATGATCAATCCTTCGTCTTCGTGGTGGATGAGGACAGTGGCAGGGTCAACGAGCGCCGGGTCGAACTGGGGCAGCAGGCCGGTGCCTACCGCGCCGTCAACAGCGGCCTGGAGCAGGGCGAACGGGTGGTGACCGACGGCCGTGCGGCGCTGTATGACGGTCAGCGGGTGCGTATCCTGGACAACGGGACTGACCATGAGTAGCCCTGATACGTCGGAGCTGGCCGGCAACGGCCCGCCGCACGAGAGCGACGAGGTTCGCCGGGCCCACCCGCTGGCGCGGTTCTTCTTCCTGCAGCCGATCTTCGGCATCCTGCTGCTGGTGACGCTGCTGCTGGGCGGGCTGATGGCCTACCTGCAATTGGTCAAGGAATCGCTGCCCGACCTGAATATCCCGCAGGCCACCATCACCACCACCTGGCCGGGTGCCGACCCGCGTACCATGGAGGAGCAGGTGACCGACATCATCGAGGACGAGGTCACCACCCTGCAGGGCGTGCGCCGGGTCGATAGTGCTTCCTACGATTCCTTCTCGGTGATTTCCGTCGAGTTCGACGCTTCGGCCGACCCGGTGGACGCCATGACCCGCCTGCGCGCCGCGGTGGCCGATGCCGAGGCCGAGCTGCCGGCGGATGTGGAGCGGCCGGCGATCGAGCAGGCTTCAGTGGACGACATACCCATCTTTACCTTCGCCCTGCATGGCGAGGCCGGCTCGGCGACCATGAACCAGCAGGCTCGGCGTATACGCGATGTGCTGGAACGCCTGCCGGGCGTCAACGAGGTGAATATCGGCGGTGAGCGCGAGGAGATCGTGCAGATACTGCTGCGTCCCGACCGCCTGCTGGCGCTTGGCCTGTCGCCCTCCAGCGTGCGTAATGCGGTGCAGCAGGCCAATGTCGAGCAGCCCTTCGGCGAGATCCGCAGCGACGACATCGGCGCAGTGGTCCGCCTGGAAGGGCGTTTCCGTGATGTCGACGACCTGCGTGCCCTGCCCGTGGCGCGGCTCAGTGGCGTCGGCACTGGCCGCGCGGTGCGCCTGGATGAAGTGGCCTCGGTGCAGCGCATGCAGGAAACCGAAACCACCCGTGCCTTCTTCAGCAGCGAGGGTGGCAGCTATGCCGCCTCGCTGGAACTGTCGGTGCGCAAGACCCCGGGCGCCGACACGGTGAAGCTGGTCGAGACCCTGCGCGCCACCCTGGATCAACTGCGCAACGAAGGGGGCTGGCCCTCCGGTCTGGAGTATAGCGTCACCCAGGACGAGGCGGCGCAGATCTGGGACTCGCTGGCCGAGGTGTTCGTCAGCGCCCTGCAGACCATGGCCATCGTCTTCGTCATCCTGTTGCTGACCATCGCCTGGCGCGAGGCGATAGTGGCGGGCCTGTCGGTACCGGTGACCTTCGCCGGGGTGTTGCTGATCATCCTGCTGATGGGCTATTCGCTCAACGAGCTGGTGGTGATCGGCATGGTGATTGCGTTGGTGATGATCGTGGATGTGTTCATCATCCTGCTCGAAGGCCTGCACGATGAGATCTACAACGGCGGCAAGACCTTCGGCCAGGCCGTGCTGGCCACGGTCAAGCGCTACGCCATGCCGGCCTTCGCCGCGCAACTGACCACCATCCTGGCGATGGCGCCGTTGATGTCGATCAGCGGGACCGTGGGCGAATTCATCCGCGTGCTGCCGACCACCACCGTGGTCTGCCTGATTCTGTCGTTCATCGTCGCCATGCTCTGTTCGTTGCCCTTGTCCCGGGCGCTGCTGGGCAAGCAGCGCAAACCCGACAATCCACGGCAGCAGGGCCTGTCCGACCGGGTGACCGGCAGGGCGATGGACAGTCTGGAGCGCTGGAATGCGCGCTGGGTGGTGCGCAGCCGCAGGCAGTCCTGGCTATGGGTGTTCGCCGCCATCGGCCTGTTCGTACTGTCGATGATGGCCTTCAGTCAGGCGCGGGTGGAGCTGTTCCCGCCGACCGACGGTGAGCGCCTGGGGATCAACATCGAGTTGCCACCTACCACGCAGCTGGCCAGCTCGCAGGCGGTGGCCGACGAAATCGGCAGCATGCTCAGGGACAAGCCGTATTTCCAGAGCGTGGTGAAACTGGTTGGCCTGAAGAGCCCCTTCGCCGGAGGCTCCATGGCCGCCAACCTGCAACCCAGCGAGGCGGAGAACTTCATCGGCTTCTCGGCTATCTTCCGCCCGCGCGACGAGCGCGACGCCGAATCCTATGAGTTGGCCGACCAGCTGCGCCAGGAGCTGTCGGCCTACCTTGAACAGCGCGTTGCCGCCGCCCAACTGCTGGTGGTCGCCGAGTCCGCCAGCCCCAGCAGCGGCGACCCGATCGAGATCCAGCTGATCGGTGCCGACATGGACGAGCTGCAGCGGCTGTCGCGCCAGGTCCAGGCCCTGCTGGCCGCTACCGAGGGGGTGGTCGATGTGCGTGACAATATCGGTATGCTCAAGCCGCAGCTGGCATTGCAGCCCGATCGCGAGGCGGCCAACTTCTTCGGCATCGAGCATGGCGACCTGGCCTCGCAACTGCGCATCGCTTTCAGTTCGGATGAGGTCGGCACCTTCATTACCGACGATGGCGACGACAATATTGACATCCGCCTTGGCACCGAATGGCCGAGCCGCCCCGGCGAGGCCGGTGGCCCGCGCAACACCGAGGAGCTGTCGCGGGTGCGGGTGTTCACCCAGGACGAACGTTCCTTCGCCATGCAGCAACTGCTCAAGCCGACCCAGTCAGAAGCCGCCATCGCCATTTCCCACGTCAACGGCGAGCGTGCGCTTACCGTCATGGCCAAGAACGAAGGTCGCACCGTCGGCGAGGTCATGGCCGAGGTACAGCCCAGGCTGGAGGAGCTGCAACAGCAGTGGCCCTCCGGCTATCGCAGCGTGATCGGTGGCGAGGCTGCCGACACCAGCGAAACCTTTGGCTCGGCGCTGGTGGCTCTGGTCATCGCCGTGGTGCTGGTGGTGGGCGTACTGGTCATCGTCTTCAGCAGCTTCCGTCAGGCCTTCATCATCTTCGCCACCATGCCGCTGGCGGTGATCGGCTCGGCCCTGGGGTTCTGGGCCTTCGGCATCACCTTCTCGTTCTTCGCCATGATCGGCCTGGTCTCGTTGATCGGCATCGCCATCAACAACGGCATCATCATGGTCGATACCATGAACAGCTACATCAAGGACGGCATGTCCATCCCCGCTGCTGCCGCCGCCGGCTCCGCCCGGCGCCTGCGCCCACTACTGAGCACCGCCATCACCACCATCGTCGGCCTGGTGCCGCTGGCGGTCAGCAGCGCCTTCTACCGGCCGCTGACACTGGTGATCATCTTCGGACTGATCTCGGTTTCCATCCTCGCGCTGGTCGTGGTGCCGGCGCTGTATCTGCTGCTGACGCCGGCGGATGCGGGGCAGGCGAAGTCGCTGGATTGATGGGTAGCCCAGGCCGCTTGCAAGGCGGTATGAGCGTATGGGGCGCCTCGAAGACTAAAGGGCATCTCAACGAACCATGGGCCGATACCACGGTCTCAGTTTAGGAACACCTCCAGTCACTCCGGAGAAGACCTTATGGACACCTTTGGGGACATGCTCGGCAACTGGGAATCCAGGTCCCGGGAAGCCAGTGAGCGGGTTGAATACACCCTGACGATGCACAAGCATGATCTGGTCAAAATCAAGGCCTTTGCGCAGGCATACGGCCTGGATGAAGCCACCATCACCCAGGATCTGATCCGCTGCGCTATCCAGGAAGCAGAACAAGCCATGCCCTACGTGAGGGGAACCCAGGTGATCCGTATCGAGGAAGGTGAGGAAATCTATGCCGATGCGGGCAAGACCCCTGCATACGTCGAGGCTGAACAGAAACTGTCCAAGCTCCTGTGAGTTCAAAGAGCGCTTTATCCGTTAGCCAGGCAGCGGTTGCTGTGGCGCGGCTGGACGATAATGGTAAGCTGACATCAAACCGGCCTATCATCAATCGCCATGACAACAGGAACGTTGTGTCTCGAGCAATATGATTTGCCAACTCCGGTCGATGCCTGCGGCCGTTTGGTACGGCTGCTGCTTTGCTGCTTGCTGGCCGTCGCCAGCAGCGTCCAGGCGAGCCAACCGCTGGTCCTGAAACTGGGCGGTTCGGCGGACTCCATGGCCTATGCCCGGCTGTTGCTGGAAAGCGCGCTGCAGGCCAGTGGGCATCAGGTGACTGTCGAAGAGCTGGCTGGTCAGGACTCCCTGCCGATGACCCGCCTGGAGGTCATGTTGAAACAGGGCGGTATCAGTGCCCTGATCCTCGGACGAACCGAGGAACGCGATCGCAAGTTCCTGCAGGTACCGGTTGGCATGACCGACAATCTGGTCAACCAGCGCATCCTCTTCATCCACAAGGGCAGCCAGCCGCGCTATGACGGCGTGCACAGCCTCGAGGATTTTCGCCAGTTGGGCAAGATCGCGGCCATGGGCGAGGCCTGGGCCGATCGGACAATCTGGCAAGCCAACGGCCTGGTGCTCGAAACCATCAGCGGTGACTGGCGCAGGCTGTACCGGATGGTCGCATCACCGGCGCGCCAGGTTGCCTATCTGCCCCGTGGCGCTCATGAAATGAGTCGGGAATGGCGGCTGCATCCCGAACTGGATGTGGAACGCAACCTGGTATTCGTCTACCAGCAGGACCATATCCTCTACGTCTCACCCACCCAACCCGAACTGCACCGGCTGTTGCACGAAGCCATGCTGGCTGCACAGGATACGGGACTGATCCGGCGGCTGGCTCGGGAGCATTATGCCGAGGTGTTCGAGCCACCGGTGAGTCTGCAGCAGCGGCGGGTTATCCAGCTTGAATCAGGCGCACCCTGAGCGGCTACCCTCTGTCTGTCCTCCGGATGGAGCACGACCCGCCGCTTTGGCGAGCCGGATCAACGGCTGGAGATGTATCCTGTTCAGTTGACAAAACTTACGTATCTCAAGGGCGCAGTGTGGACAGAGAACAACTGGAACAGAATCAGATTCCAATCTATTTCGCCGCCGTCATCCTGGCGGCTATCGGAGGCCTTGCATTCCCCACTGCCTCCCAGGCACTGAGCGTACTCGTGACTCCTGCCATTGCAGTACTCATGTACGCCATGTTCCTGCAGATCCCGTTTCTGGAGCTTCGAGAGGGGCTCAGTAATAAACGCTTCATGCTTGCGCTTCTGATAGCGAATTTCGTCCTCATCCCTTTGCTGGTGTGGGCTCTGACCAGGGGGCTCTCCGATCACCCGGCGATTCTGATGGGGGCTTTGCTGGTTTTGCTTACCCCCTGTATCGATTATGTCGTGGTGTTCACCCACCTGGGAAAGGGTGACGCCAGGCTGACGCTGGTTGCCACGCCGGTACTCCTTTTGCTGCAGTTTGTGTTACTGCCTCTATACCTGGCCTTCATGCTGGGTCCTGATTCAGCTGTTGTGATCTCTATTAGTCCATTCATCGAGGCCTTTCTGTTGTTGATCGTATTGCCCCTGATATTGGCGGTAGTCACCGCTGCGGGGGGCAAGGGATCCAGGGTTGTGAATCTCTGGAACCACGCCTGGGGGTGGGTGCCTGTCCCGGCCATGGCCACGGTATTGGTCGTGGTGATCGCGTCGCAGATGGCGTTTGTGGTGGGGGATATAGACCAACTGTTGCCTGTCTTTCCTGTGTACATCAGCTTCATGCTCCTGGCGCCGTTGATAGGGATGCTGGTTGCACGCGCCTTCAGATTGCCTGCGACAACGGTGAGATCGGTCGCCTTCAGTAGTGCGACACGTAACTCGTTAGTGGTTCTGCCCCTGGCATTGGCCCTTCCCGAAGAAATCCGAGGGCTCGCGGCGGCCGCAGTTATCACGCAGACACTGGTCGAGTTGGTCAGTGAGTTGATCTATATCCGCGCCATTCCCTCCTTGGTGCGGGAGAGGGTAGAGGTTCCGTTCCGGCGCTGATTTGGCAACCTGAGCTGCCTCACCGGCGCGCTAGGTCGACTATCTACCCCGCGGCATCTTTCATTTGCCTCCCGTCAGCGTGTTGTAGCTGTTGATCAGGTTGCGATAGTCAGGGATATGGTTGGAGAACAGCGTGCCCAGCCCCTCGACATCATTGCGCCAATCGCGATGCAGCTCACAGGCCACGCCGAACCAGGTCATCGGCTGGGCACCGGCGGCGATCATGCGATCCAGCGCCGAGCTGCGTGTCAGTTCGTTGAAGGTGCCGGAGGCGTCGGCCACCACGAATACATCGAAGCCTTCCGCCAGCGCCGAGAGCGCCGGGAAGGCCACGCAGACTTCGGTCACCACACCAGCGATGATCAGTTGCTTCTTGCCGGTTGCCTTTACCGCTGCGACGAAGTCTTCGTTATCCCAGGCATTGATCTGGCCAGGGCGGGCGATATAGGGGGCGTCGGGGAAGAGTTGCTTCAGTTCCGGCACCAGCGGGCCGTTGGGGCCATCCTCGAAGCTGGTGGTCAGGATGGTGGGTAGCTCGAAGTATTTGGCCAGGTCTGCCAGGGCCAGTACGTTGTTCTTGAAGGTGTCGGGATGAATATCCCGTACCAGGGACAGCAGGCCGGTCTGGTGATCGACCAGCAATACGGCGGCGTTATTCTTGTCCAGGCGAACATAGGGCTTGCTCATGATCATCTCCTGTTAGCGATAAGCCAATGGGTGGCGCATGGCGATGTGTCGCTCCGTTGCATGATCGGTGCGACTGCATGAAGCTTAGATTCGATACGTCAGACTGGACAGGGCATCAGTCGGTTATTCAGCGCTTGCCTGGGCAGCACGCGGCTGGAGGGCTGTGACGAGAGAAGTCTTGTTGCCTGGACAGGCTTCAGGGAAATGGTGGGCCCAGCAGGACTTGAACCTGCGACCAATCGATTATGAGTCGACTGCTCTGACCAACTGAGCTATAGGCCCCCGAGCTGACATTGCGGCAGCCGGGGAATTATACGGATTGAGGTGCCGGGTGGCTAGGCTTGTGAGCATCCGGGGGTAAATCACTGCGCCACAACGAAAAACGCCCGGACAGGCCGGGCGTTTTCGATGCTGCAGGTGTTACTCGTCGAGGAAGCTGCGCAGGTGGTCGCTGCGGGTCGGGTGACGCAGCTTGCGCAGGGCCTTGGCTTCGATCTGACGAATCCGCTCGCGGGTGACGTCGAACTGCTTGCCGACTTCCTCCAGCGTGTGGTCGGTGTTCATGTCGATACCAAAGCGCATGCGCAGTACCTTGGCTTCACGCGCGGTGAGGCCGGAGAGCACTTCGCGGGTGGCTTCCTTGAGGCTTTCCACTGTGGCCGAGTCGATCGGCGATTCCATGGTGCTGTCCTCGATGAAGTCGCCCAGATGCGAGTCTTCGTCGTCGCCGATCGGGGTTTCCATGGAGATCGGTTCCTTGGCGATCTTCAATACCTTGCGGATCTTGTCCTCGGGCATTTCCATGCGCTCGCCAAGCTCTTCGGGCGTAGGTTCGCGGCCCATTTCCTGGAGCATCTGGCGGGAGATGCGGTTGAGCTTGTTGATCGTCTCGATCATGTGCACCGGGATGCGGATGGTGCGCGCCTGGTCGGCGATCGAACGAGTGATCGCCTGACGAATCCACCAGGTGGCGTAGGTCGAGAACTTGTAGCCGCGGCGGTATTCGAACTTGTCCACCGCCTTCATCAGGCCGATGTTGCCTTCCTGGATCAGGTCGAGGAACTGCAGGCCGCGGTTGGTGTACTTCTTGGCGATGGAGATCACCAGACGCAGGTTGGCCTCGACCATTTCCTTCTTGGCCCGGCGTGCGCGCGCTTCACCGATGGACATGCGGCGGTTGATGTCCTTGACGTCGGCGATGCTCAGCTGGGCATCCTGCTCCAGGGCGATCAGTTGCTTCTGGGCGCGGAGGATGTCGGCCTTGACCGCTTGCAGGGCCTCGGCATAGGCGGGGCCTTTGGCCAGCAGGTCATCGATCCACTGCTCGTTGGTTTCGTTGCCGGGGAAGCTGCGCAGGAAGTCGGCACGCGGCATGCGTGCGTCGCGGACGCACAGTTGCATGATGGCGCGTTCCTGGGCGCGGATGTGATCCTGGGTGCTGCGTACGCGCTCGACCAGAGCGTCATACTGCTTGGGCACCAGCTTGATCGGCATGAACAGCAAGGCCAGGGCGTCCAGTTCGGCGACGACTTCCGGGCTGCTGCGCTCATGCTTCTTCAACGCCTTGTTGAGCTTGTCCAGCTGTTCCTGGATGGCACCGAAGCGCTGACGGGCGACTTCCGGGTCCGGACCGCCGTCGCTTTCCTCTTCGGCTTCGGTGTCGTCCTCTTCGTCTTCCTCGTCCTCATCCTCGTCGTCGGCGGAGGCTTTCTTGTCGCTCTTGGGCTTGGCTGCTTCGCCGGGAACGATGGCGTTGTCAGTGCCGGACATGCCGTCGTCATCTGGGTCGATGTAGCCGCTGAAAATGTCCGACAGGCGCCCGCCTTCTTCGGTGATGCGCTGGTAGTCGCCGAGGAAGCCGTCGACGGTGCCGGGGAACATGGAGATGGCAGCCATGACTTCGCGGATGCCTTCCTCGATGCGCTTGGCGATTTCGATCTCGCCTTCGCGGGTCAGCAGCTCGACGGTGCCCATTTCCCGCATGTACATGCGTACCGGGTCGGTGGTGCGGCCGATGTCGCTTTCGACGGCGGCCAGCGCGGCGGCGGCTTCTTCGGCGGCGGCTTCATCGGCGTCGCTGTCGGCCAGCAACAGGGCATCGGCATCGGGTGCAGTCTCGAAGACTGTGATTCCCATGTCGTTGATCATGCGAATGATGTCTTCAACCTGTTCCGGATCTGAGATATCCTCAGGCAGATGGTCGTTGACTTCCGCGTAGGTCAGGTAGCCTTGCTCGCGACCGCGGGCGATGAGCTCTTTGAGACGGGATTGCTGTTGCGCTTTTCCGGACATAACAACCCTATGTGGATGCCTTGGTGTGCAAAAAAGTAAGCTGCGGATTATACCCTGAAAACAGGGTGTCTTGCCAGTTTGCCTGATTGTCAGTGCCCGGCAGTTGGTGTATGCCGGTTGCTCAGGAGCTCTCGCAGCTGCTGTTTCTCCTCGGTGCTGAGTGGGGTCTGCGCCGACTTGTCGAGGAGGTGCTGAATCTGTCGGTCGGTCTGTCGTGCCATTAGTGTATTTATAGTGTCGAAAAACTGTTGTTCAAGGTTGGCGCTGGGAATATTCAGCAGCCACTCCTTCTCGGCCAGCCGGTTGAGCTGGTCTCCCAGGGCCGTTCCGTGCCATCTCGCCAGCAGTTCTATGGTCGACAGTTGCGGATTTTTCTGCAGCGCGTCGATCAGTGCGATCAGCAGCTGGGCCTCTTCGTCATCCTCGTTGGCCAGTTGGCTGGCCTGCTTCACCAGGCCGGCCAGGTGCGGATGGTGCAGCAGGGTGCGGGTGGCGCCCATGACCGGACTTTCCACTGTGCTGGTATCGCGCTGGCGTGATGGCTGGCGTTGCGCGCGGCTGGGGCGAGTGATTGCCGGTTGGCTGGGCCAGTCGGGTGCCTCGTCATAGTCGCGCTCGTAGCCTTCCCAGGCGTCGTAGCCCTGTTCGACCGGCGGTGCTTCGGCCGGTGCGGCCGGTGCTGCGGGCAGGCTGTCCAGGTCCATGCCGGTGCGTTGCTCCAGGGACTGGCGCAGCAGGCGGCGCAGCAGGCTGCCGGGCACCTGTTCGATCAGCGGCAGCGCCAGTGTCGCCAGGTGCGCCTTGCCTTCCAGACTATTGGGCGGCGCTTCCTCGGCCAGATGGCGGAACAGGTACTCGGTCAGCGGTTGCGCTTGTTGCTGCATGCGTGCGCGGAAGGCGTCATGGCCTTCGCTGCGGATCAGGCTGTCCGGGTCCTGGCCTTCGGGCAGGAACATGAAGCGCACGTGGCGGCCGTCCTCCAGTGCCGGCAGGCAGGACTGCAGGGCGCGCCAGGCGGCCTGGCGACCGGCGTTGTCGCCGTCGAAGCAGAACACCACGTTGTTGACGATGCGGAACAGCCGTTTCAGGTGCTCTTCGCTGGTGGCGGTGCCGAGGGTGGCTACCGCGTTGGTCACGCCGTGCTGGGCCAGGGCGATGACGTCCATGTAGCCCTCGACTACCAGGATGTCCTCCAGCTGGCGGTTCTGCCGGCGCGCCTCGTACAAACCATACAGCTCACGGCCCTTGTGGAACACCGGGGTCTCGGGCGAGTTGAGATACTTGGGTTTGTCATCGCCGAGCACCCGGCCACCAAAACCGATGACCCGGCCGCGGCTGTCGCGGATGGGGAATACGATGCGATCGCGGAAGCGGTCATAGCGCTTGCCGCTGTCGGGGTTCTCCACCACCAGTCCGGCCTCGATCAACACCTTCTGTTCGGTGTTGTCGGTGGCCAGATGGCTCATCAGGTTGTCCCAGCCGGGTGGGGCGAAGCCCAGGTCATAGGTCTTGGCGATCTGTCCGGTGAGGCCGCGCTGTTGCAGATAGTCCACCGCCCGCTTGCGCTGGGCATGCTGGCGCAGTTGCTGGCGATAATAGGCGGCGGCATTCTCCAGGACCGGGTACAGCGGGCTGTCCTGGCGCGAGGGGCGTGGGCCGCGGCGGTCGCTGCGTTCTTCGCGCGGTACCTCCACGCCAGCCTGACGGGCCAGTTCCTCCACGGCCTGGGGGAAGTCCAGGCGCTCGAAATCCATCAGGAAGCCGATCGCATTGCCGCCGGCGCCGCAGCCGAAACAGTAGTAGAACTGCTTGTCGGGGCTGACGCTGAAGGAGGGTGACTTCTCGTTGTGGAACGGGCAGAGTGCCGAGTAGTTCTTGCCGGTCTTCTTCAGCTTCACGCGCGAGCCGACTACCTCGACCACGTCTGTGCGTCCGAGAAGATCGTCGATGAAACCCTGCGGAATCAGCCCGGCCATGCATGCTGCCTTGCGAAGGTGAAATGGATGTCTGGGGTGTCGAGCCCTGGGTCGAGCGGCCTGGCATGGGTATATGCGCCGGGCTCGAGCCTGTCGGGGCGAGATGATAGCATACGCGAGCAACACGAAAATCCAGCCATTTCCAGTGAAACCGGAAGGCCGGACCAGTGCGTACGGTATGTCTGTGCGTGTCCTGCCGCGATATTGGCGGGAGACTTGCTCGGCGGGCCTGCGATCAGGCCCGGCAGGACGCTACAGCTGAACTCAGTACAGGCGCTCGCGGCGGCGATTTTCGCGCTGCAGCTTCTTGGCGTGACGCTTGACGGCAGCTGCTGCCTTGCGCTTGCGCTCGGTAGTGGGCTTCTCGTAAAACTCGCGACGGCGGACTTCAGCCAGGACGCCGGCTTTTTCGCAGGAGCGCTTGAAGCGGCGCAGGGCCACGTCGAAGGGTTCGTTCTCTTTTACTTTGACGGCAGGCATTTCGTACCTTTCTCAAAAAACTGTGGTTAATAGCCCCGATGAGGATCAGAGCAATCGCATTTCAAGGGGAGCGGATGTTACCGTCTTCGGCCGGGAAATGCAAAGGTGATTTGTCTCGACATCCGTGCATTACCCGCCGAGGTTTGCTGCGAATCGTGCCATTTACCCGTGCCGAGGCCGGATTCGGTCAGTAAAGGCTGGTCTGTGCCGGGTCGGGGGATTATCATGCACGCCTCTTTTTCAGCTGATCGGCCTTCCTGATTCCATGCGTGTTCTGGGTATTGAAACCTCCTGTGATGAAACCGGCATCGCGCTGTACGACAGCGAGCGCGGCCTGCTGGCCGATGCCCTGTTCAGCCAGATCGACCTGCATCGCGTCTACGGTGGCGTGGTGCCGGAGTTGGCCTCGCGGGACCATGTGAAGCGCCTGGTGCCGCTGATGCGCGAGGTGTTCGAGCGTGCCGGGGTGACACCGGGCGAGGTGGATGGAGTGGCCTACACGGCTGGTCCGGGGCTGGTCGGTGCGCTGCTGGTGGGTGGTGCCTTTGCCCGGGCGCTGGCTTTCGCCTGGCAGGTGCCGGCGCTGGGTGTACATCATATGGAGGGGCATCTGCTGGCCCCCATGCTGGAAGAGCGTCCTCCGCAGTTCCCCTTTGTCGCCCTGCTGGTATCCGGCGGCCATACCCAACTGGTACGGGTCGAGGGCATCGGGCGGTACGAGCTACTGGGTGAGTCGCTGGATGATGCGGCGGGGGAGGCTTTCGATAAGACTGCCAAGCTGATGGGGCTGCGCTACCCCGGCGGACCGGAAATCGCCCGGCTGGCCGAGCAGGGGGTGGCGGGCCGGTTCGTGTTCCCGCGGCCGATGACGGATCGTCCTGGCCTGGACTTCAGCTTCAGCGGTCTCAAGACCTTTACCCTGAACACTTGGCAACGTTGTGTCGCCGCAGGCGATGACGGTGAGCAGACCCGCAGCGATATCGCCCTGGCCTTCGAACAGGCGGTGGTCGAGACCCTCACCATCAAGTGCCGTCGGGCGCTCAAGGCCGCCGGTTACAAGCGACTGGTGATCGCCGGCGGGGTCAGCGCCAACCGCCGCCTGCGCGCTTCGCTGGAGCGCATGGCCGAGGGCCTGAAGGGTGAGCTGTTCTATGCCCGCACCGAATTCTGCACCGACAATGGTGCCATGATCGCCTACGCCGGCTGCCAGCGCTTGATGGCCGGGCAGCAGGATGAACAGGGTCTGGCGCCACGGGCGCGCTGGCCGCTGGAACAGTTGCCGGCTATCGTCGGTTGATCAGAACCTGAAACGGTTTTCGTTGCCGGCCAGCAGGCGGCCGATGTTCACCCTGTGGCGCAGCAGAATGAACAGCACCATCAGGCTGACCGGAATCTGCAGTTGCGGGCTGTGCCAGGCTAGCCAGGGCAGTACCGCGACACAGGCGGCCAGCGAGGCGAGGGACGCGATATTGCGCACGGCGAAGGCGCCGAGCCAGACCAGCGCCGCTATCGCAGCGGCGGGCCAGGACAACGCCAGCAGTACGCCGGCGGCGGTGGCCACGCCCTTGCCGCCCTGGAAACGATGGTACAGCGGCAGGATATGGCCAATCACCGCGGCCAGCCCGACCCAGGCCTGCTGTACCGGCTCCAGTCCGAGCTGGCGTGCCAGCCAGACGGCCAGAGCGCCCTTGCCCATGTCGCCCAGCAGGGTGGCCAGCGCCAGGGGACGGTTGCCCAGGCGCAGCATGTTGCTGGCCCCCGGGTTGCGCGAGCCGAAGCTGCGCGGATCAGGTTGATGGCGCAGCCGGGCGAGCAGTACGGCGAAGGAAATCGAGCCGAGTAAATAGGCTGCGCAGAGCAGCAGGTTGAATTCGACGGTCATGGTGCATCTGCCGGCTGAGTGAAAGGCCATTGTAGTCGACATGGGAGAAAACAGTGGATCAGGTTTTTATCAGGGGGCTGGAAGTCGAGACGGTGATTGGCGTCTATGACTGGGAGCGAACCATCCGCCAGCGCCTGGTGTTCGATCTGGACATGGCCTGGGATATCCGCGCTGCGGCGGTGCAGGATGACCTGGCCCAGGCGCTGGACTACGCGGCGGTCAGTCAGCGGGTGCTGGACTATGTGGGTGCCAGCCATTTCGAACTGATCGAGAGCCTGGCAGAGCGGGTCGCCGAGCTGGTCATCAGCGAATTCGGCGTGCCCTGGCTGCGCCTGAGCATCACCAAGCCGGGCGCTGTCCCGGCAGCCACCGGTGGTGTCGGTGTGACCATCGAGCGCGGAGCGCGCCGCGCATGACCCGCATCTACCTGGGGGTGGGTAGCAATACCGACCGGGAGCACCATCTGCGGCGGGGGCTGGATGCACTGGAGCAGTTGCTCGGCCCCCTGCAGCTGTCACCGGTGTTCGAAAGTGATGCGGTGGGTATTCTCGCCACCCGTTTCTACAACATGGTGGTGGCGGCGGATTGTTCGTTGGAGCTGGGCGATCTGAATGCCGCGCTCAAGGCCATTGAGGCGGCCTGTGGCCGCCGCGAACAGAGCGTGGCCGGTCGTATCACCCTGGATATCGACATCCTGCTGTATGGCGATCTGTTTGGCCGGCACGAGGGCGTGCTGTTGCCGCGCCCGGAAATCGTCCGCAACGCCTTCGTGCTCTGGCCTCTGGCGCTGTTGGCGCCCGAGGTGCAACTGCCGGGCAGCGAGCAGTCCATTGCCGGACTGTGGAGTGGCTGGCGTGGCGGGCAGAAAGTCTGGCCAGTGGCCTTCGACTGGCGCGGACAAGCATTGACGCCGGAATTGCTGTTGCGCCAGGGATTGCCCGCGGCCGATCCGACACCCGGTAGCGGCGCGGCCTAGATCCCGTCATCCTTCGTTTCTCCCCCGTCATCCTTCGCCTGCGCGAAGGATGACGAGGTAGAGTGTGGGCTGCCTCGGCGCAATCAGCCAGCTATTCAAGCTCGACTGCGACAATACTCCGCCACCAGTCGCAGGCGTTCCTTTTCCATCTGTTCACCCAGTTCCGCTCCCTTGAAGCCCTGTTCCAGCAAACCCTGCACCTCCGCCGAGCGGGCGGCATCGGCTGCGCCGCGCAGGTAGTCGGCCTGTGGGTAGTCGCGTTGCTCCAGGCCGGTGCGGCCCCGGGCGTCGGCCTCGCAGGCACCGAGAAACTGCTCGAAACGCTCTGGCCGGCGGTAGATGTCGAACGCCTTGAACATCCTGAGCAGGGTGCCGGGTTTGAGTTCCTGGGCGCGGTGGCAGTGGGTGTGGTATTCGCAGGTCAGCAGCGCCAGCTCCTGGCACTCACGCGGCGCCTTGCAGCGCTGGTTGACCGCCTTGACCGCTGCCAGTCCCTTGCTTTCATGGCCATGGTGCTTGGGCCAGAAGCGCTCCGGCGTGCGGCCCTTGCCCAGATCATGCAGCAGGCAGGCCCAGCGCGCCGGCAGAGGCAGGTCCAGTTGGGCCGCCTGCTGCAGCACCAGCAGTACATGCTCGCCGGTATCCACCTCTGGGTGGTGCGCCGCGGGTTGTGGCACGCCGAACAGGCAGTCGATCTCCGGCAACAGCTCGGCCAGGGCGCCGCAATCGCGCAGCACACGGATGAATACATCCGGGCAGGGCTCCATCAGCGCGCGGCTGATCTCCTTCCAGCTGCGCTCGGCGGTCAGCGCCTGCAATTCGCCCGACTCCGCCAGTTCGCGCATCAGTTGCAGGGTTTCATCGGCTACACGAAAGCCCAGCGGTGCGTAGCGCGCGGCGAAGCGGGCCACGCGCAGCACCCGCAGCGGATCTTCGGCGAACGCCGGGGAAACGTGGCGCAACAGGCGGTCGCGCAGGTCCTGCTGGCCGCCGTAGGGGTCGATGACGGTGCCTTGGTCGTCCATGGCCATGGCGTTGATGGTCAGGTCGCGGCGTTGCAGGTCCTGTTCCAGGGTGACATCGGCACTGGTATGGAAAGTGAAACCACCATAGCCACGGCCGCTCTTGCGCTCGGTGCGGGCGAGGGCGTACTCGTCGCCGGTCTGTGGATGCAGGAATACCGGAAAGTCCTGGCCGACCGGGCGAAAGCCCGCCGCCAGCAGTTGTTCGGGGGTGGCGCCGACCACGACCCAGTCATGCTCGTGGTAGGGCACGCCCAGCAGTTGATCGCGGACGGCGCCGCCGACCAGGTAGGTCTTGAAGTCTGTTTTCATGGGCGAAGCTTAGGGCGGGCAGGGGGCGTGCTGCAAGGGGCTGGCGTAGCGCAGGGGCGCTACACCCCCAGGGAAAACGCGGTACTCATCCCTGGGGTTGTCGAGCGCCTGCTCGACGACAGGGCTTCATATCGGGGGTATGTTCATGTCGAAACGCGGGATCGATTCCTCGCTGTTGCCTGGGCGCGGCGGCATGTGTTCCTCGGCCTTGATGGTATCGCCCTCCATGCTCAGCAGATGGATATCGAAGCCCCACAGCCGGTGCAGGTGCTTGAGCATGCGCTCGGTGGTCTTGCCCAGCGGTTTGCCCTCATGGCGCTGGTGGCGCAGGGTCAGCGAGCGGTCGCCGCGCCGGTCGACTTCCCACACCTGGATGTTCGGTTCGTTGTTGCCCAGGTTGTACTGCGCGGCGAGCAGTTCGCGCACCTTGCGGTAGCCGGAGTCATCATGGATCGCCGCCACCTGCAGATGGTCGTCCTTTTCGTCATCGACGATGGCGAACAGCTTGAGGTCGCGGATCACCTTGGGCGACAGGTATTGCAGGATGAAGCTCTCGTCCTTGAAGGTGCGCATGGCGAACTTGATGGTTTCCAGCCAGTCACTGCCGGCAATGTCGGGGAACCAGCGGCGATCCTCCTCGGTTGGGTTCTCGCACATGCGGCGGATGTCCTGCATCATGGCGAACCCCAGGGTGTAGGGGTTGATGCCGCTGAACCACTCGCTGTCGAATGGCGGCTGGTAGATGACGCTGGTGTGCGACTGCAGAAATTCCATCATGAAGCCGTCGGTGACCTTGCCCTCGTCGTACAGGTGGTTGAGCAGGGTGTAGTGCCAGAAGGTGGCCCAGCCCTCGTTCATCACCTGGGTCTGGCGCTGGGGATAGAAGTACTGCGCCACCTTGCGCACGATGCGCACCACCTCGCGCTGCCAGGGCTCCAGCAAAGGCGCGTTCTTCTCGATGAAGTACAGCAGGTTCTCCTGCGGCTCGGCCGGATAGCGCGATTCCTCTTGGTGCTTGTTGTGGGCGTCCGGGTTGATCGGAATGGTGCGCCACAGGTCGTTGACCTGGCGTTGCAGGTATTCCTCACGTTCCTGCTGGCGGCGCCGTTCTTCCTCGGCGGAGACCGGGTAGGGGCGCTTGTAGCGGTCGACACCGTAGTTCATCAGCGCATGGCAGGAATCGAGCAGGTCTTCCACCGCATCGATGCCGTAACGCTCCTCGCACTGGCTGATGTACTGCTTGGCGAACACCAGATAGTCGATGATCGAGCCGGCATCGGTCCAGCTGCGGAACAGGTAGTTGCCCTTGAAGAAGGAGTTGTGGCCATAGCAGGCATGGGCGATCACCAGCGCCTGCATGGTCATGGTGTTCTCTTCCATCAGATAGGCGATACAGGGATCGGAGTTGATCACGATCTCGTAGGCCAGGCCCATCTGGCCGCGCTTGTAGTGCTTCTCGGTATGCAGGAAGTGCTTGCCGTAGGACCAGTGGTGATAGCCCAGCGGCATGCCCACCGAGGCGTAGGCATCCATCATCTGCTCGGCGGTGATCACCTCGATCTGGTTCGGGTAGGTGTCCAGGCCGTAGATGTCATGGGCGATACGGGCGATCTCGCGGTCGTATTCGCGGATCAGCTCGAAGGTCCATTCCGATCCGCTGGAGATGGGCTGACGGGTCATGTGGCCATCCTCTTCTGGAACAGCTTGCGGAACACCGGATAGATATCCCCCGCATCGACGATCTGCTGCTGGGCGAAACTGTCGGGGAAGTGCTCGGCGACCTGTTCGTACTCGTACCATAGCGCCTGGTGCTCGCGCGGAGTGATCTCGACGTAGCAGTAGTACTGCATGGCCGGCATCAGCTGGCGGATCAGCAGTTCGCGGCAGATCGGCGAGTCGTCGTTCCAGTTGTCGCCATCGGAGGCCTGGGCGCAGTAGATGTTCCACTCGTTGGGCGAGTAGCGATCGGCAATAATCTGCTGCATCAGCCGCAGCGCGCTGGAGACGATGGTGCCGCCGGTTTCCCGCGAGTAGAAGAACTCCTCCTCGTCGACCTCCTTGGCGCTGGTGTGGTGGCGGATGAAGACCACGTCGATACGTTCGTAATTACGCTGCAGGAACAGGTACAGCAGTATGTAGAAGCGCTTGGCGATGTCCTTGGTGGCCTGGGTCATCGAGCCGGAGACGTCCATCAGGCAGAACATCACCGCCCGCGAACTGGGGTCGGGCTGCTTGACCAGCAGGTTGTAGCGCAGGTCGAAGGTGTCGAGGAAGGGCACCCGGTCGATGCGTGCGCGCAGCTGCTGGATTTCCAGCTCCAGGTCGTTGATGTCGATCAGGTTGTCCGGCTGCTGCTGGCGCAGCAGCTCCAGTTCGCGCAGGGCCTCGCGCAGACGAGCGCGGCTGCCGCCGGACAGGGCGATGCGCCGGGCATGGGCCGAGCGCATCGAGCGGACGATATTGATGCGCGACGGGTTGCCCTGCTGGCTGATGCCGGCGCGCACCGTGCGGAAGGTGTCGGTGCCGGCCAGGTGGCGCTTGATCAGGTTGGGCAGGGCCAGGTCCTCGAACATGAAGTCGAGGAACTCTTCCTGGGTGATCTGGAAGACGAAATCATCCTCGCCTTCACCGGTATTGCCGGCCTGGCTGCCACCCCCGCCCCCTCCGCCGCCCCCCTCGGGTCGCGGAATGCGGTCGCCGGTGGCGAACTCGCGGTTGCCGGGAAAGACCCGGGTCTGCCGGCCTCCCGGACCGTGATGGAATATCGGCTCATCGATATCCCGACCGGGGATGCTGATCTGCTCCCCGTGCTCGATATCGGTGATGGAGCGGCGGCCGACCGCCTCTTCCACCGCTTTCTTGATATGCGCCTTGTAGCGGCGCAGAAAGCGTTGGCGGTTGACCGTGCTCTTGTTCTTCCCGTTCAGACGACGGTCGATCACATAACTCATAGGCCCCTCCGGGGTAGCTCGCGGCTGCCGTTACTGCGCTTTGCGCACCCGCAGATACCATTCCGACAACAGGCGGACCTGCTTCTCGGTATACCCACGTTCGACCATTCGAGTGACGAAATCGTTGTGCTTTTTCTGGTCCTCGGTAGATGCCTTGGCGTTGAAACTGATCACCGGCAGCAGGTCCTCGGTGTTGGAGAACATCTTCTTCTCGATCACCATGCGCAGCTTCTCATAGGACAGCCAGCTCGGATTCTTGCCATTGTTGTGTGCGCGGGCGCGCAGCACGAAGTTGACGATCTCGTTGCGGAAGTCCTTGGGGTTGCTGATGCCGGCCGGCTTCTCGATCTTCTCCAGCTCTTCGCTGAGTGCGCCGCGGTCGAGGATCTCGCCGGTATCCGGGTCGCGGTACTCCTGGTCCTGGATCCAGAAGTCGGCGTACAGCACGTAGCGGTCGAAGATGTTCTGCCCGTACTCGCTGTAGGACTCCAGGTAGGCGGTCTGGATTTCCTTGCCGATGAACTCGACATAGCGCGGCGCCAGGTACTCCTTGAGGAAGCGCAGGTAGCGCTCGCTGACCTCGGCCGAGAACTGTTCCTGCTCGATCTGCTGCTCCAGCACATACAGCAGATGCACCGGGTTGGCTGCCACCTCGGTGTTGTCGTAGTTGAATACCTTGGACAGGATCTTGAAGGCGAAGCGGGTCGACAGGCCGGTCATGCCCTCGTCGACACCAGCGGTATCGCGATACTCCTGGATCGACTTGGCCTTGGGGTCGGTATCCTTGAGATTCTCGCCGTCGTAGATGCGCATCTTCGAATAGACGTTGGAGTTCTCCGGCTCCTTGAGCCGTGACAGCACGCTGAACTGGGCGAGCATCTTCAGCGTGTCGGGAGCGCAATGGGCATGGGCCAGCGAGCTGTTGGTCAGCAGCTTCTGGTAGATCTGGATCTCGTCATTGACGCGCAGGCAGTAGGGCACCTTGACGATGTAGATACGGTCGATGAAGGCTTCGTTGTTCTTGTTGTTGCGGAAGGTGTGCCACTCCGACTCGTTGGAGTGCGCCAGTACCACGCCGTTGAAGGGCAGGGCACCGAGACCCTCGGTACTGTTGTAGTTGCCCTCCTGGGTCGCGGTCAGCAGCGGGTGCAGCACCTTGATCGGTGCCTTGAACATTTCGACGAACTCCATCAGGCCCTGGTTGGCCCGGCACAGGGCGCCGGAGTAGCTGTAGGCGTCCGGATCGTTCTGCGGGAACTCCTCCAGCTTGCGGATATCCACCTTGCCGACCAGCGCCGAGATGTCCTGGTTGTTCTCATCGCCCGGTTCGGTCTTGGCGATGGCGATCTGCTGCAGGATCGACGGGTACAGCTTGACCACGCGGAACTGGCTGATGTCGCCGTTGTACTCGTGCAGGCGCTTGACCGCCCAGGGCGACATGATGCTGGTCAGGTAGCGCCGCGGGATGCCGTAGTCCTCCTCCAGGATGTGGCCATCCTCGGTAGCGTTGAACAGGCCCAGCGGCGACTCGAACACCGGTGAGCCCTTGATCGCGTAGAAGGGCACCTGCTGCATCAGGGACTTGAGCTTCTCGGCGATGGACGACTTGCCGCCACCGACCGGCCCGAGCAGGTAGAGGATCTGTTTCTTTTCCTCCAGACCCTGGGCGGCATGCTTGAAGAAGGACACGATGCGCTCGATGGCGTCTTCCATGCCGTGAAAGTCGGCGAAGGCCGGATAGCGCTTGATCACCTTGTTGGAGAATATGCGCGACAGCCGGGGGTCCGTGGAGGTGTCAATCAATTCCGGTTCGCCAATGGCCATCAGCAGGCGTTCGGCACTGGTGGCATAGGTCGAGGGCTCGGCCTTGCACAGTTCAAGGTACTCCTGCAGGGACATCTCCTCCTGCTGAGTGGTCTCGAAGCGGTTCTGGAAATGACTGAATATGCTCATGGCATGACCTCGCTGTTACCTGAAATGAGTTGCGGGACTTCCGGGTAGGAGCCCACCTGCCGTGCAGCGAAGGGCGAAGATGATGGCATGTGCAATCCCCCATTACCGCTTGTCAGACAAGGCTCGGGAGTACGTCGATGGCAGCGTGGTGTCGCGCTTCGACCTGCTCCCCTGTTTATCGGAAGCCAGCAGACCGGCTTGCTTCTTTAGAATTTGATTGCCTTGAATTGAGGATAGTTCGTTTGCGCGCAGGTGACAGGGGATGTGGGAAAAAATTTACCAGGTAGGGGCGGGGGCCGCGTCAGGCGCGGCTGACGCGGGAGGGAAACTGTTGCTGCCAGAGTTCGAAACCACCGTCCAGGCTGTACACTTCGGCAAAGCCGACGCTGGCCAGCCAGGCGGCGGCCTGCTGGCTGGAATTGCCGTGGTAGCAGCACACCACCAGCGGACGCTGGCGGTCGGCGCTGGCGACGAACTGCTGCACGCTGTCGTTGTCCAGGTGCCGGGCACCGCTGATATGGCCGGCCTGATAGCTGTGCGGGTCACGGATATCCACGACAGTGGCATCGCTATCCAGCAACTGTGCGGCAGCATCGGGAGCAATGCGTTGGAAGTCAGTCATGTTCAGTCCTCTCGGTGTTGGCAATCGCACTGGTGTCTTTCGCCGGTATCCACGTTCATCAGGGTCAGGCGGTTGCCCCAGACGCAGCCAGTATCCAGGGCATGGATGCCGGGGATATCGACCTGGCCCTCGAGCGCTGCCCAGTGGCCGAAGATGATGCGTACCGCCGGATCGCGGCGCGGCAGGGTGAACCAGGGGGCAAAGCCCTTGGGTGCCTCGCCTGGGCCTTCCTTGGACTTCAGGTCCAGGGTGCCATCGGCACGGCAGAAGCGCATGCGGGTCAGGTAGTTGGTGATCACCCGCAGGCGCTTGATGCCGTCCAGCCCGGGTTTCCAGCGTGCCGGTTCGTTGCCGTACATCTCGTCGAGAAACCACGGCAGTTGCCGGTCGCAGCGCAATACCGCCTCGACTTCAGCGGCGTATTGCAGGGTCTGCTCGGTGTCCCACACCGGTGGCACGCCGGCGTGGGTCATGATGATGCCGCGCGCCGCGTCGAAGTGCGCCATCGGGCGGCGGCGCAGGTTGTCCAGCAGGCGGTCGCGGTCGGGCGCCTTGAGGATCGGCAGCAGGGTGTCGGATTTGCGCAGACGCTTGCGGTCATAGGCGCTGGCCAGCAGGTGCAGGTCGTGGTTGCCCAGCACACTGATGCAGGCGTTGTCCAGGTTGTCCAGGTAGCGCAGGGTCTCCAGCGAGGCCGGGCCGCGGTTGACCAGGTCGCCCACCGCCCACAGGGTGTCCCGCGACGGGCTGAAGTCCACCTCGCGCAGCAGGCACTGCAGCGGTTCGAGGCAGCCCTGGATATCACCAACGGCGTAGACGGCCATGCTGGACCTCAGTTCAGCGCGTTGGGCCGGGCCAGGCGGAAGACCTGGACCGGGGCGCGGAATGGCACGCCATCGGCGCGGCGCATGCCGAAGCTGCCCTGCATGCTGCCCACCGGCGTCTCCAGCAGGCAGCCGCTGGTATAGGTATGGCTGGCGCCGGGCTCGATCAGCGGTTGCTCACCGATCACACCCTCGCCGCGCACTTCCTGCACCTTGCCGTTGCCATCGGTGATGATCCAGTGGCGGTCGAGCAACTGGGCGGCGAGCGTGCCGGTGTTGCGGATGGTGATGGTATAGGCGAAGGCGAAGCGGTTCTGCGCCGGGTCCGACTGTTCGCTGAGGTAGCGCGACTGGGTTTCGACGATGATGCTCTGTAGTGTCGGTTCAGGCATCGGCAGCACTCCCTTGCCGCGCCAGGCGATTGGCCAGGCGCACGAAGCCGGCCAGGTCGACCTGCTCCGGACGGACGGTGGGGTCCAGGCCCTCGGCTTCGATGGCGTCGGCATCGAGCAGGCCCTTGAGGGTGTTGCGCAGGGTCTTGCGCCGCTGGTTGAAGGCCTCGCGTACCACCGCTTCGAGCAGTTGCACATCCTCTGCCGGGTGCGGCAGGCTGGCATGCGGCGTCAGGCGCACGATCGCCGAGTCGACCTTGGGTGGCGGATTGAACGCACCGGGGCCGACGTCGAACAGGTGCTCCACCTCGCACCAGTACTGCACCATGATGCCGAGGCGACCATAGTGGTTCATGCCGGCGCCGGCGGCCAGGCGCTGCACCACTTCCTTCTGCAGCATGAAGTGCATGTCGGCGATGCAGTCGGCCTGGGACAGCAGATGGAACATCAATGGCGTGGAGATGTTGTAGGGCAGGTTGCCGACCACCCGCAGCTTCTCGCCGGGACCGGCCAACTGGCGGAAGTCGAACTTCAGCGCATCGCCCTTGTGCAGGGTGAACTGCGGATTGCCGCCGAAGCGGGCCAGCAGCAGCGGGTGCAGATCATGGTCGAGTTCGACCACGTCGAGCTTGCCGCCACCGGCCAGCAGGCCTTCGGTCAGCGCGCCCTGGCCGGGGCCGATCTCGACCAGGTGCTGGCCTTCGCGTGGGGCGATGGCACGCAGGATGCGGTTGATCACGCCATGATCATGCAGGAAGTTCTGGCCGAAGCGCTTGCGCGCCCGGTGTGGAGCGAATTGACTCATTGCTGGCCTCGGGCTTCGATCATGCTGATGGCGGTATGCAGGGCGACCCTGAGGCTGCCGACGTCGGCCCGTCCGGTGCCGGCCAGGTCCAGGGCGGTACCATGGTCGACCGAGGTGCGGATGATCGGTAGGCCCAGGGTGATATTCACCGCCTGGCCGAAGCCCTTGTGCTTGAGTACCGGCAGGCCCTGGTCGTGATACATCGCCAGCACCGCGTCGGTCTGCTCCAGGTGTCTGGGGGTGAACAGGGTGTCGGCGGGCAGCGGACCGTCGAGCAGCATGCCCTCGGCGCGCAGGCGTTCGAGCAGCGGGATGATCACATCGATCTCCTCGCGCCCCAGGTGCCCGCCCTCGCCGGCATGCGGATTCAGGCCACAGACCAGGATGCGCGGCGCGGCGATGCCGAACTTGCTGCGCAGGTCCTGGTGCAGGATGCGCACGACCCGTTCCAGCAGCGGCGCGGTGATGGCATCGGCCACCTCACGCAGCGGCAGGTGGGTGGTCGCCAGGGCCACGCGCAGGCCGGGGCAGGCGAGCATCATCACCACCTGCTCGGTGCCGGTCTGGTCGGCGAAGAACTCGGTGTGCCCGGAGAAGGGCACGCCGGCATCGTTGATCACGCCCTTGTGTACCGGGGCGGTGACCACCGCGCCGAAGTGTCCCTCCAGGCAGCCCTGGCCCCCCAGGCGCAGGGTCTCCAGCACGTAGCGGGCATTGGCCGGGTTGAGCTTGCCGGGCTGGCAACTGGCGGCCAGCGGCACCGGCAGCACACTGAGCTGGCCGGCCTCCTGTGGCGCCGGCGGGCGCGCCGGATCATAGGGCTGCAGCTCGACCTGCAGGCCGAGTTGGCGCGCCCGTTCAGCCAGCAGGTCCGGATCGGCGATGACCACACGTTGGTGGGCGCAGGGCTCGCTGGCCAGCTGCAGGCACAGATCGGGGCCGATACCGGCGGGTTCGCCGGCGGTCAGCGCTATTGCGGATACGCTCACTTAACTCTTGATCTCTACGTAGGCTTCGTCGCGGATTTCCAGCAGCCAGGTCTGCAGCTCCTCGTCGAACTTGCGGTTCTGCAGCAGGTTGCGTGCCTGCTGTTCGCGCATTTCGTCGGTCATGTCGACCTGGCGCTGGTCCAGCACCTGCAGGATGTGCCAGCCGAACTGGCTCTGGAACGGAGCGGATACCTGTTCCATCGGGGTATCGAGCATGACTTCGCGGAACTCCGGCACCATGGCATCGGCGGTGACCCAGTTGAGCGAGCCGCCATTGAGCGCCGAGCCGGGGTCTTCCGAGAAGGAACGGGCCAGGTTGGCGAAGGACTCACCGGAGCGGATGCGCTCATACAGGCGCCGGATCAGTTGGGCGGCCTCCGCCTCGCTACGGATTTCGCTGGGCTTGATCAGGATGTGGCGCACGTTGAATTCGTCCACCATCAAGTTATCGCCGCCGCGCTTTTCCAGCAGTTTGAGGATGTGGTAGCCGGCCGGCGAGCGCAGTGGCTGGGTAACGCCACCGATCTCCAGATCAGCCACCGCATTGGCGAACACCGGCGGCAGCTGCGCCGCCTTGCGCCAACCCAGCTCGCCGCCCTCCAGGGCATGCTCGCCGCCGGAGCGGCTGACCGCCAGGCGGGTGAAGTCGGCGCCATCGCTCAGTTCGCGGAAGATCTCATCGGCCCGTTCGGCCTGCTGGCGGGCCTCGTCGTTGCTGGCGCTCTCCGGCACCGGCAGCACTATCATCGCCAACCGGTAGTCGGCGGAGGTCTGGTAGCGGCCCACTTCGGAGTTGAGGAAGTTGCGCACTTCCTGATCGCTGACCTGGATGCGCTCGGCGACCCGGCGCTGGCGCACGCGGTTGATCAGCAGCTCGCGGCGTACCTGTTCACGGGCATGGGCATAGCCGATGCCGTCCTGCTCGAGGGCCGCCTGGAACTGTTCCAGGGTCACGCCGTTGCGTTCGGCCAACTGCTGCATGGTCTGGTTCAGGGTGGCATCGTCAATGCGGATGCCGGCCCGGTCGGCCATCTGCAGCTGGATGCTTTCCAGCACCAGCCGGTCCATGACCTGGGCGCGCAGCTCCTCATCCGGTGGCAAGTCGGTCGCGCCGCGCTCGCTCAATTGCTGGCGGATGGTGTTCATCCGCTCCGTGACCTGGCTGGCCATGATCACATCGTTGTCGACAATCGCCGCGACGCGGTCGAGTTCGACCATCTGGGCCTGCAGCCCGGTGCTGATCAGCAGACCGGCGCACAGGCCGATCAGCGTACGGTGTAGCTTAAAATGCATTGGTTTCACGCTCTCTGTAGCCAGGGATGCCCTCGTCCAGAAGGCTTTCGACACGATTGCCGGTGACGCTGCCCAGTCCTTTCAGGACCACCTGCAGGAAGATGCCGCGATTGCCCTCGTCCTGGGTGACCGACTCGAACTCGTTGTAGTCGACCCAGTAGCGGTTGATGAAGCGCAGCTTCCAGCAGCAGCTGTCATATTCAAGACCGCCGAAGGCCTCCAGGGTTCGGTCACCGGAGAAATCATGCTGCCAGCGACCGATCATGCTCCACTGCTGGGTCAGCGGCCAGATGAAGGACAGGTCGGACTGATCGATGCGGCGGTTTTCGTCGCGGATGAAGTTGCCGGTCAGGGCATTGAAGGTGTTGACCTCGTTACGGAAACGGTAGCCGGCATTGAACACCTTGCGTGGCTCCGGCTGGTAGTTGGCCATCAGGCTGCCGGCATTATCGGTACTGTTGTCCGGATTCCACAGCGCGTCGCCACGTACTTGCCAGGCATTGCTGATCCGGTACATGAACTCGGCGGCGTAGGCAGAGGTGGAGTCGTCGTCCCGCTCCCGGCGCTGGCCGAGGGTGTCGAGCAACTGCACTCGCTGGTCTTCGAAGTAGAAGATCTGGCCGAAGCTGGCGCGTGCGCGCTCCACGCCCCTGGTCGTCAGCGCGCGGCTGGTCAGGCCCAGCGCCAACTGGTTGGCATCACCGACGCGGTCATTGCCGCTGAACCGGTCATCGCGGAACAGCGCGTTGTAGCTGAAGGTGTTCTCGTTGGTGTCGAACAGCGGCTGGTCATCCTGGTTGCGGTGCGGCGCATACAGATAGAAGGCGCGGGGCTCCAGGGTCTGGCGCAGATCACGTCCAAACCAGCTGGTCTCGCGGTCGAAATACAGACCGGCATCCAGGCTGGCCACCGGGATGGTGCTCGATGGGTTGGTGTCGGCGGCGTCGTAGTCGAAGAACAGGTCCGGGTTGGTCGACAGGTCGGGATGCTGGCGCTTGTTGAAGTTCAGATCGTAGTAGGTCGACTGCAGGCGTGCCGCCGGGGTCACGTAAGCCCAGTTGTTCTGCCACGGATAGCTGATGCGTGGGCTGAGGCTGACGCGATGGCCGGTGGCGCGTTGCAGTCCGCGCAGGTTTTCATCCAGATTGCGAATGGGGTCGCCGAACGCATCGGTGTGAATGCCGTCCTTGCCAGTCAGGAAGCCCCGTCCCAGATCCCGGTCGAAGTAGCTGTACTCGGCGCGGTAATCGAACTTCAGCCCACTGTCACCCAGCCAGTGGCCGCCATCCAGGCGCAATTGCGGCAGTCGCTCGTAGGGTGTCACCGAGGTGATGGTAGCCAGCTCGTAGGCATGCAGGGCTGCCTCGAACTGCCAGCCATTACCGCGGTAGGTGACGGCGCCGCGCTGGTTGACGTAGGTGTCGCTGCGCGCATCCAGGGCGCTGTTCAGGTCCTGGAAGTAGAACGGATCGCTGATGTCGAAGTACTCGACCTCGGTGGTCCAGCGGTTCTGCAGTCCACCCAGGTGTTCCCAGCCATACAGCCAGCGGTTGTCGTCGAATTCCTTGTCATCCAGGAAGGAGGCGCTGATCTGGCCCTCATGCCCCGGCTGCATGTAGCGGAACTCGCCTTCCATCTGCAGGCCGCGCTTGCTCATCAGGCGCGGATACAGGGTGGCGTCGTAGTTCGGCGCGATGTTGATGTAGTAGGGCGTGACCAGCTCGGTGCCATTGTCGGTGGAGTTGCTGATGGACGGTGGCAGCAGACCGGTCTGGCGCCGGTCATCCAGCGGGAAGTAGATGTACGGGGTGTAGAACACCGGCACATCCTTGACCCGCAGGGTCACGTGCTTGGCCTCGCCCCAGCCCTTTTCCTGGTCCAGCTCGATGTCGTCACTGTGCAGACTCCAGGTATTGCGGCCCGGGTCGCAGGTGGTATAGGTGCCATTGGTCATGACGATGACCGCATCGTCGCGGCGCATCAGCTTGTCCGCGCTGCCGCGGGCGTTGGGCTCGTGCACCACGTAGCGCACCTGATCGATGCGGGTCTCGCCCGTGTCGATCTGCATCTGGGCACTGTCGCCGAGGACCAGCAGGCCCTGGTCACGCAGGCGCACATCGCCGTCCAGGCGCACGATGTTGTTGGCCTGGTCGAAACTTGCCTGGGTGGCCTGGGCCTGCAGTCGGCCCTGGCGCAGGAGTACGTCCCCTTCCAAGGTGCCGGTCTGGCTACGTTGCTCGAAGCTGCTGGAGTCGGCGCTGGCATACACCGGCAACTGGTCGAAAGGCGTATCGTCATCGCGTCCGATGCGCGCGGGCTCGATATAGTCGCCGCTGCAATAGGGGGCAATGGCGGCGCGCTGGGCCTCGGTCAACTGCTCGCGCGGCACCCAGTCCAGTTCGCTGAAGTCCACTGGCCGCGGCTGACTGGTGCTGCGCCGCGGCGCCTCGACGGTTTCCACCGGCTCCGCTTCAGCGGCGCGTACCACCGGCTTGCCGGGGCGCGGCGGCAGCTTGGCGGTCGACTGCAGTGGACTACAGGCCCAGCCACTGCCATCGCTGCTGGGGCGACATTCAACCTGACTGGCGGCCAGGCTGGATACGGGTTGCGCAAGCAGCAGTCCGCTGGCCAGCAACAGGGAAAATGAGGGGCGAAACGGAGGTTTTGGGTAGGCCATTTGTAGTTGTCCGGGCGTTCAGTCGGGCGTGCAGGCTCGCGATAACTCGGGAACTTGTGCGAGGCAATTGCAACATGCATGCTGCTTCTGCGTGTCGAGATCGTGGATAATAAAGCATTGTTAGGCGCCAGAGCCAGCGCCGTCCTGTTCGGGAAACCAATGATGGATGCAAGACAGAGATTACTGGAGGCCTGGTTGCCGCCAGCGCTGGGCCAGGCCCATGTGCACCAGGGCTGGGGGGAGGTCGGTGCGGGGCATCTGCAGCCGGCCAGCAGCGATGCCAGCTTTCGCCGCTATTTCCGCTGGAGCGATGGTCGGCACAGCCTGATCATCATGGACGCGCCGCCGGAGCAGGAGGATGTACGACCCTTCATACGTATTGCCGGTCTGCTGGCCGCCGCCGGGGTGAAGACACCGCAAATCCTGGCGGCCGATCCCGAGCAGGGCTTCCTGCTGCTGGAAGACCTGGGTGCACGTACCTACCTGGAGAGTATCCAGGCCGGGGTCAGCGCGGCGCAGCTCGAGCGCATGTTCGCCGGTGCCATCACCACACTGGTGCGCTGGCAGGCCAGCAGCCGGCCCGGCGAGTTGCCGGACTACGACGAGGCGGTGCTGCGCCGCGAGCTGCAGCTGTTTCCCGACTGGTTCGTGGAGCGGCACCTGCAACGCGAGTGGAGTGCCGCGCAGCAGGCCGACTGGGATGCCCTGTGCCGGTTGCTGCTGGACAGCCATCTGGCCGAGAAGCGGCTATTCGTGCACCGTGACTACATGCCGCGCAACCTGATGACCGCCGAGGGTGAACCGGGGGTGCTGGATTTCCAGGATGCCTTGTACGGGCCGGCCAGCTACGACGTGACCTCGCTGTTCGCCGATGCCTTCTTCAACCTGCCGCTGGCCGAGCGCGAGAGCTGGATTCGCCGCTACTGGCAGCAGGCGCGGGCCGCCGGCATCGACTTGCCGGAACAGTTCGAGGTGTTTCTCGGCCAGTCGCGGCTGATGGGTGTGCAGCGGCACCTGAAGGTGCTGGGCATCTTCGCTCGCATCCGCTACCGCGATGGCAAGCCGCGTTACCTGGGGGATGCGCCGCGCTTTATCCTCTATCTGCGCGAAGCCTGCGCCAGCGATGCCCGCCTGGCGCCGCTGACACGCCTGCTCGACAGCCTGGGGTTATAGCGGTGAAGGCGATGATTCTCGCGGCGGGCAAGGGTGAACGCATGCGTCCGCTGACCCTGCACACCCCCAAGCCGCTGCTGCCGGTGGCCGGCAAGCCGCTGATCCAGTGGCATATCGAGGCGTTGGCGCGCGCCGGGCTGTCTCACCTGGTGATTAACCATGCCTGGCTGGGCCAGCAGATCGAAGCGGCCTTCGGCGATGGCGCCGGCCTGGGGGTGCATATCGACTGGTCCGCCGAACAGCAGCCGCTGGAAACTGCCGGTGGCATCCTGCGCGCCCTGCCGCTGCTCGGTGACGCGCCTTTCGTGCTGGTCAATGGCGATATCTGGACCGATTTCGACTTCGCCGCGCTGCGCCTGCCCGCCGGGCGACTGGCGCACCTGGTGCTGGTCGACAACCCACCGTTCAAAGAGGCTGGCGACTTCCTGCTGGCGGCCGGGGCGGTGGCCAATCCGGCTGCCGGGCAGCAGGCCGAGGCGCTGACCTACAGCGGCATCGCCGTGCTGTCGCCGCGACTGTTCGATGGCCTGGTCGAGGGGCCTCAACCGCTGGCCCCATTGCTGCGTGCAGCGGCGCAGCAGGGGCTGGTCAGCGGTGAACATCATGCCGGGCGCTGGATCGACGTCGGTACACCCGAACGGCTGCAGCAGGCCGATCTGCAGGCGCGGGAGGGCTGAGGTGCTCTGGCCGGTGACTGTAACGGGATTGGTGCTGGGCGCAGTGGTCGCCGGAGTGCCGGGCGGCATCCTCGGTGGTGTACTGGGGCATGCGCTGGATCGGCACTGGCGCCTGCAACGCTGGTCGGACCTGCCGCGGCAACTGGGTTTGAAACCGCCATTCGAGCGGGTGCTGTTCCTCTGTCTTGGACGCATCGCCAAGGCCCATGGCCGGGTGACTGACGAACACCTGCAGCTGGCCCGGGAACTGATGCGCCAGTACCGGCTGGATGAGGTACAGCGGCGCCAGGCGATGGACGACTTCAATCGTGGCAAGCTGCCGGCCAGCCGGGTCGAGCGGCAGTTGCAGCGCCTGTGCCGTCAACAGCCCCAGCGCAACGCCGAATTGCTCGATTGCTGCTGGCGCATGGCCCTGGTGCACGAGCGCCCGAGCGCCGCAGCCCAGCAACTGCTGGATGCCTGGGCGCAGATGGCCGGCCTGGGCAAGGCCGAGCAGCAGCGGCTGCGCCAGCGCCGCCAGCCAGCCGGCGCGCCGGCGGCCACCGGCGGTGGCCTGCGCCAGGCTGCGGCAGTGCTGGGTATCGAACTCAACGCCGAGCCGGCGCAGATCAAGCGTGCCTATCGCCGGTTGCTCAGCCGCCATCATCCGGACAAGCTGATGGCCGGTGGTGCCAGCGAGGCTGAACTGGCTGCGGCTGGCGAGCAGGTGCATCGTATTCAACAAGCCTATGAAAAGCTGCGGCGTTATCGCGGGTTTCGTTGATATTGCCGGCCCCCGTCGCGGCGAGCGGTGCGGCGATCCGACGCCGCTCTCATCAAACATTCCTGTATCAGCCCGCGAAGTATCACGGGTTGGCGAGCGCCTGCTCGCCGACGGTTCTCGGCGGCTACAAGTCTGTCGGCGTAGCGCCGGCGCGCTACACCCCGTTCACACATCCCTGGCCCGCCAGGCGAGCCTTCCCGCGCCGCATTCCTACCTCATCGGCAACACGAGCCACGGCGGACGGGGTAGAATACCCCGGTTCCGATTACCGCAGAGGTCTGCCATGCCTGATTACGCCATCGCTCCGTCGATCCTGTCCGCCGACTTCGCCCGTCTCGGGGAAGAGGTGGATCGGGTGCTGGCGGCGGGCGCCGATATCGTCCATTTCGATGTGATGGACAACCACTACGTGCCCAACCTGACCATCGGTCCCATGGTCTGCAGCGCACTGCGCAAGTACGGCATCACTGCGCCGATCGACGTGCACCTGATGGTGCGCCCGGTGGATCGTATCATTGGTGACTTCCTCGAAGCCGGTGCCTCCTACATCACCTTCCATCCCGAAGCCAGCGACCATATCGACCGCTCCCTGCAGTTGATCCGCGATGGTGGCGCCAAGGCCGGCCTGGTGTTCAACCCGGCGACTTCGTTGGACGCGCTGAAGTACGTGATGGACAAGGTCGACATGGTGCTGCTGATGAGCGTCAACCCCGGTTTCGGCGGCCAGAAGTTCATTCCCGGCACCCTCGACAAGCTGCGCGAGGCCCGCGCGCTGATCGATGCCAGTGGCCTCGATATCCGCCTGGAAATCGACGGCGGGGTGAATGTGCAGAATATCCGTGCCATCGCCGAGGCCGGTGCCGATACCTTTGTTGCCGGCTCGGCGATCTTCAATGCGCCCGACTACAAAACGGTCATTGACCAGATGCGCGCCGAGCTGGCCCAGGTGCAAGGCTGAGATGTCTGTCCTGGAGCGCCTGTTCGACGGCCAGTTGCCGCAACTGGTGATGTTCGACCTGGACGGCACCCTGGTCGACTCGGTACCGGACCTGGCCGCCGCGGTCGACCAGGTGCTGGCGCTGCGTGGCCGCCCGGCCGCCGGTATCGAGCGGGTCAGGGAATGGGTCGGCAATGGCGCCCTGATATTGGTGCGCCGCGCTCTGGCTGGCAGTATCGACCACGCCGAGGTGGATGACGCCGAGGCTCAGGCGGCCCTGGCGGATTTCCTGCACGCCTATGCCGGCGGGCATGCGGCGACCACCGTCTATCCCGGCGTACCGAAGCTGCTTGACTGGCTGCGGGCGCGGGACGTTGCCCTGGCGGTGATCACCAACAAGCCCGAACGCTTCGTTGCACCGCTGCTCGAGGAGAAGGGCCTGGGCCACTTTGACTGGATCATCGGTGGCGACACCCTGCCGCTGAAGAAGCCCGATCCGGCCGGACTGTTGCAGGTCATGGCCGCTGCCGGGGTCAGCGCGCAGCAGAGCCTGTTCGTCGGCGACTCGCGCAACGATGTGCTGGCCGCCCGCGCCGCCGGCGTACCGGTGGTGGCGGTTAGCTACGGCTACAACCATGGCCGCCCGGTGGCCATGGAGAACCCGGACCTGCTGGTTGATTCGCTCGATGCGCTCATATAGTCTTGCAGCGTTACCCGCTTGCAACATCAATGGATCAGCCGTGTTTGTCAGCAACCGCATACTGATGGGAATGATGAAGGCGCTCGCCCGCTGGCGTTGGCGTCCCTGATATTGTTCCGCCTGCGCCGCGCGCAGGCACCGGTTTGTGTATGACATCTACCCGCCCATGAGGCTGATCATGACCCAAGACGAATTTCGCCAACTGGCGACCCGCGACTGCAATCGCATCCCGGTGGTACGTGAAGTGCTGGCCGACATGGACACGCCGCTGTCCACCTATCTGAAACTGGCCGACGGGCCTTATTCCTACCTGCTTGAGTCGGTGCAGGGCGGCGAGAAGTGGGGGCGCTACTCGATCATCGGCCTGCCGGCGCGCACGGTATTGAAGGTGCATGGCTACACTGCCAGCGTGCAGGTGGATGGCGTCGAGACCGAAACCCATGAGTGCCAGGACCCGCTGGCCTTCGTCGAGCAGTTCAAGGCCCGCTACCGGGTGGCGGATGTACCCGGCCTGCCGCGTTTCAATGGCGGGCTGGTGGGGTATTTCGGCTACGACTGCGTGCGCTATGTCGAGCGCCGCCTGGGTGCATCGCCGAACCCAGACCCGCTGGACAACCCGGATATCCTGCTGATGGTCTCCGACGAGGTGGTGGTGTTCGACAATCTGGCCGGCAAGCTGCATGTCATCGTGCTCGCCGATACCGCCGGCGAGGAAGCCCTGGCGCGGGCCAACCAGCGCCTGGATCAGCTGCTCGCGCAGCTGGCCGCGCCTTTCACGCCGCGCCCGGGGCTGAACCTTGCGGCGGTGGCCGCGCGCGAACTGGAGTACCGCGCCAGTTTCACCCGCGAGGACTACCAGAACGCGGTAAACACCATCAAGGAATACATCCTCGCCGGCGACTGCATGCAGGTGGTGCCCTCCCAGCGCATGAGCATCGACTTCCAGGCCGCGCCCATCGACCTGTACCGCGCCCTGCGCAGCCAGAACCCGACGCCCTACCTGTACTTCTTCAATCTGGCTGACTTCCACGTGGTCGGCAGCTCGCCCGAGGTACTGGTGCGGGTGGAGGAGGGCGAGGTCACGGTACGACCGATCGCCGGCACCCGCCCGCGCGGCGCTACCGAGGAGGCTGACCTGGCGCTGGAGCAGGATCTGCTGTCCGATGCCAAGGAGCTGGCCGAGCACCTGATGCTGATCGACCTGGGGCGCAACGATGTCGGCCGGGTGGCGGAGATCGGTCAGGTTCAGGTCACCGAGAAGATGGTCATCGAGCGCTATTCCAACGTCATGCATATCGTCTCCAACGTGCGCGGACGCCTGCGCCCGGAGCTGACCGCCATGGATGCACTGCGCGCCATCCTGCCGGCCGGCACCCTGTCCGGCGCGCCGAAGATCCGCGCCATGGAGATCATCGACGAGCTGGAGCCGGTCAAGCGCGGCGTGTACGGCGGTGCGGTAGGCTACTGGGCATGGAACGGCAACATGGATACCGCCATCGCCATCCGCACCGCGGTGATCAAGCACGGCGAGTTGCACGTGCAGGCAGGCGGTGGCATCGTCGCCGACTCGGTGCCGGAGCTGGAGTGGGAAGAAACCATCAACAAGCGCCGCGCCATGTTCCGTGCGGTGGCGCTGGCTGAACAGTCCGTGAAGTGAGGGAATCGGCATGCTATTGATGATCGACAACTACGATTCCTTCACCTGGAATCTGGTGCAGTATTTCGGTGAGCTGGGGGCCGAGGTCAAGGTGGTGCGCAACGATGAGCTGGGCATCGAGCAGATCGAGGCGTTGCAGCCCGAGCGCATCGTCGTCTCGCCCGGACCGTGCACGCCGAACGAGGCGGGGGTATCGGTGCCGGCGTTGCGGCATTTCGCCGGCAAGCTGCCAATCCTTGGCGTGTGCCTGGGGCACCAGAGTATCGGCCAGGCCTTCGGTGGCGAGGTGGTACGCGCCCGCGAAGCTATGCACGGCAAGACCAGCCCGGTGTATCACCAGGACCAGGGTGTATTCGCCGGTCTGGCCAACCCGCTGACGGTGACCCGCTACCATTCGCTGGTGGTGCGTCGCGACAATCTGCCCGAGTGCCTGGAAGTCACTGCCTGGACCCAGCATGCCGACGGCTCGGTGGATGAGATCATGGGCCTGCGCCATCGCCAGTACATGATCGAAGGGGTGCAATTCCACCCCGAGTCCATTCTCAGTGAACAGGGCCATGAGCTGTTGGCCAATTTTCTCAAACAGCAGGGCGGCATGCGCAGCTGAACGACTTTCAGGAGAGCAATGATGGATATCACCACAGCACTGGCGCGGGTCGTCGAGAACATCGACCTGTCCACCGAGGAAATGCAGGATGTCATGCGCCAGATCATGACCGGCCAGTGCACTGACGCGCAGATCGGCGGCATGCTGGTGGCCCTGCGCATGAAGAGCGAGAGCCTGGACGAGATCACCGGTGCGGCGCTGGCGATGCGCGAGCTGGCTTCCGGCGTGGTGATTGCCGGCGACAATCTGGTCGATACCTGCGGTACCGGCGGTGATGGTGCGAATATCTTCAACGTCTCCTCCGCCGCCGCCTTCGTCGTTGCCGCTGCCGGTGGCAAGGTGGCCAAGCATGGCAACCGCGCGGTGTCCGGCAAGAGCGGCAGCGCCGATCTGCTGGAAGCGGCCGGTATCAACCTCGACCTGACCCCCGAGCAGGTGGCGCGCTGCGTGGAGAATGTCGGCGTCGGCTTCATGTTCGCACCGGCGCACCATGGTGCGATGAAGTACGCTGTCGGCCCGCGTCGCGAGCTGGGCATGCGTACCCTGTTCAACATGCTCGGGCCGATGACCAACCCGGCCGGGGTCAGGCATCAGGTGATCGGCGTGTTCAGCAAGGCACTGTGCCGACCGATGGCCGAGGTGCTGGGTCGCCTGGGCAGCCAGCACGTGTTGATCGTGCATTCGCGTGATGGCCTGGACGAGATCAGTCTGGCCTCGCCGACGCATATCGCCGAACTCAAGGACGGCGCAATCCGCGAATACGAGATCAGCCCCGAGGAGTTGGGTATCAAGAGCCGTAGCCTGATCGGCCTGACCGTGGAAGGACCGGACGCCTCGCTGAAGCTGATCCGCGATGCGCTGGGCAAGCGCCAGACCGAGGAAGGGGAAAAGGCCGCGGACATGATCATCCTCAACGCCGGTGCCGCGCTGTACGCGGCCGACGTGGCCACTTCACTGAAGGAGGGCGTGGAGCTGGCCTCCGACGCGCTGTACTCGGGCATGGCCCGGGAGAAAATGGCCGAACTGGCCTCCTTTACCGAAATCTTCCGTGAGGAGGCACTGCAGAAATGAGCCTGCCGACCATTCTGGACAACATAGTCGCGCGCAAATATGAAGAGGTGCGGGAAAGCCGCGCCAAGGTCTCGCTGGACCAGCTGCAGCGCCTGGCCGCCAGCGCTGATGCGCCCCGCGGCTTTGCCAACGCCCTGCGCCGGCGGGCCGAGGCGCGCCAGCCGGCGGTGATCGCCGAGGTGAAGAAGGCCTCGCCGAGCAAGGGCGTGATCCGCGAGAACTTCAACCCGGCGGAGATCGCCGCCAGCTACCAGCAAGGTGGCGCGGCCTGCCTGTCGGTGCTGACCGATATCGACTTCTTCCAGGGCTGCCCGGAATACCTGCAACAGGCCAGGGCCGCCTGCAGCCTGCCGGTGATCCGCAAGGACTTTCTGGTCGATCCCTACCAGGTGGTCGAGGCCCGGGCGATGGGCGCCGACTGCATACTGCTGATCGTCGCCTCGCTGGAGGACGGGCAGATGGCGGAGCTGAACGCCACCGCCATCGAGCATGGCCTGGATGTGCTGGTCGAGGTGCATGACGGCGCTGAACTGGATCGTGCGCTGCGCCTGGACACACCGCTGGTCGGCATCAACAACCGCAACCTGCACACCTTCGAGGTGTCGCTGGATACCACCCTGCAGCTGCTGCCGCAGATTCCCGCCGACCGCCTGGCGGTCACCGAGAGCGGCATTCTCAGCCGGGGCGATGTCCAGCTGATGCTGGATAACGGTGTCTACAGCTTCCTGGTCGGCGAGGCGTTCATGCGCGCAGCCGATCCGGGCGCGGAATTGAAGCGGCTGTTCTTCTGATCGATACCAAGGATAGCCCGGCGCACTGTGGTTTCGGGTTGTCGCGCCCCACTCCCCCGTCATTGCGAGCCCGAAGGGCGCGGCAATCCATGGGTGCCGGCGACGCCGTACCTGTGGATTGCTTCACCGCGTTGCGGTTCGCAATGACGGGGGAGTGGGGCGCGCGCAGCTGAGCGGGCTATGGAAGCTCCCACGGCTCCCGCAGGTAGCGTGAAGTCGCCATTCGATTACCTATCTGATTTATAGATATATTCCACCCAATATTTCCCCTTTTTGTTTTCCTGTATCGATGTATGATCTTTTCCATCATCCAATACAGGACGTATTCCAATGCACCTGAAAAACACGGGAAACAGCTACGGGCTGGTGTCCATCCTGCTGCACTGGCTGGTGGCGCTGACGGTGATCGGCCTGGCCATTCTCGGTCTGTGGATGGTCGACCTGAGCTACTACAGCCCGTACTACCGCAGCGCGCCGTTCTGGCACAAGAGCATTGGCCTGACGCTGCTGGCGGTACTGGTAGCGCGTCTGCTGTGGCGCTGGATCAACCCGCGCCCGGCGCACCTGCCCAACCACAAGCGCTGGGAAACAAGCGTGGCGGGAGTGGTGCATGGGCTGCTATACCTGATGTTGTTCGTGATCATCATCAGCGGTTACCTGATCTCCACGGCCAAGGGCCAGGGCATCAGCGTGTTCGGCTGGTTCGAGGTGCCGGCGCTGGTGACCGGACTGAGCAATCAGGCCGATCGGGCCGGGGCAGTGCATTACTGGGTGGCGATAGGGGTATTGGGGCTGGCCGCGCTGCACGCGCTGGGTGCCTTCAAGCATCATTTCATTGATCGTGACGACACGTTGCGTCGCATGCTCGGCATGCGGGCGCGGCATTTGACTGACTCCAAGGAGAAACAAGCATGAAAAAGACCTTTGCAGGTATCGCACTGGGTGGTTTGATGGCGCTGTCCGGCTCGCTGTATGCCGCCGATTACGCTATCGACAAGGAAGGCCAGCACGCCTTCATCAACTTCAAGACCGGCCACATGGGCTTCAGCATGCTGCATGGCCGTTTCAATGACTTTGACGGCAGCTTCAGCTGGGATGCGGCCAACCCGGAAAACAGCAAGGTCAGCGTGACCATCAACACCGCCAGCGTGGACTCCAACCACGCCGAGCGTGACAAGCACCTGCGCAGCGATGACTTCCTCAACGTGGGCAAGCATCCCCAGGCCACCTTCGTGTCCACCGCGGTGGAAGTGACCGGCGAGAATACCGCCAAGGTCACCGGTGACTTCACCCTCAATGGTGTGACCAAGCCGGTGGTGATCGATGCACGCTTCATCGGTGAGGGGGAGGATCCCTGGGGTGGCTACCGCGCTGGTTTCGAAGGCACCACCAGCATCAAGCTGGCCGACTACGATATCTCCATGGACCTGGGTCCGGCCTCTGCGGTGGTCGAGCTTGACCTGACCATCGAAGGTATCCGCAAGTAACGGCGAAACGGGAAGTAACAAAGGCGAGCCTGCGTGCTCGCCTTTTTCATGGATGGCCGATTGTACCGGTCCGGCGGTTTTGCTAGGCTCGCAAACAATAATTATTCGCAGGTGTTCCCCTGTTTTTCTGCTGCTGTCGGTAGCGCTTGGTCGCTGCTGCTGGAGACGGCTGCGGGTATCGAAAAGGAGTTGTCATGTTGTCAGGTCTTTCCCGTTTTGCTGCTCTGTCCGGCGTCTGCCTGGCTCTGACGCTGGGCGCTGGTGCTGCTGTGGCCCAGGCAGAGAACATCGCTATCAACCACTCCAGTGGCCAGACCCAGGTACCGTTGCAGCCGCAGAAGGTGGTGGTGCTGGACTGGTCGACGCTCGATACCCTGGCGCAGCTCGGGGTAACGGTCAGCGGCATTCCTTCCTCCAATCCGCCGGAGGTGCTCAAGCAGTACCGTGACGGTGAGCATATCCGCGCCGGCAGCCTGTTCGAGCCGGACTTCGAGGTGCTGAAGAACGCCGAGCCGGACCTGATCATCCTCGGCCGTCGGGCCCAGGGCCAGTATGACGAGGTGTCCAGGTTCGGCACCACTATCGACCTGACCCCGAACCCGAACGACCTGCTGGGCAGCGTCGAGCGCAATACCCTGCTGCTGGGCGAGATCTTCGGCAAGCAGGAGCGGGCGGCGGAGCTGGTCGCCCGGCTGAAGAGTTCCGTGGCCGAGTTGCGCAGCCTGACCGCAGGGCAGGGCGATGGCCTGTTGATCCTCACCACCGGTGGCAAGATGGCCGCATTCGGCAAGGGCACCCGCTTCGGCCTGATCCACGATGTATTCGGTGTCGAGCAGGCGGTGGATGAACTGAAGGCCGGTCGGCATGGCCAGTCGGTATCCTTCGAGTTCCTGCTGGAGGCCGACCCGGACTGGCTGTTCGTCATGGACCGCGATGCCGCCATCGGTCGTGAGGGTACCGCCGCTGCCCAGCTGATGGACAACGAGCTGGTGGCGGCCACCAGCGCCGGCAGCAAGGGCCAGATCGTCTATCTGGACCCGGCCAGCTGGTACCTGCTGGACAACAGCGGGATCGGCGTGATGCAGAACAGTGTCGATGAACTGATCAAGGTATTTTCCGCTGCTCGCTGAGCGCGAGTGACTGTTGCTTCGTTGTTCAGGCTGGATGCATGACCGATTCCATTTCCTCCCCGCAGAGGGCGTCCCGTTCGGGCGCCCTCTGGTTGTTTCTGCTGCTGGTACTGGTTGTCGTGCTCGGGCTGTGCAGCCTGAACGTCGGTGCCAGCCGCATGAACCTGCTCAATGTGCTGACTGCCGACCCGGATGACCGAGTCTCGAAGATCCTCTTCGCCAGCCGTCTGCCGCGTACCCTGGCGCTGATCCTGGCCGGTGCCGCGCTGGCGGTGGCCGGCGCCATCCTGCAGATGATGGCGCGCAACCGGTTGGTGGATACCTCCACCACCGGGCCGATGGCCGCGGCGGCGCTGGGCATGCTGGTGGTGGCGATAATATTGCCCAACGGTGTGCCATTGTGGGCGCGCTTTCTGCTGGTCAGCGCCTTTGCCGCAGGCGGCATCCTGCTGTTTCTCGGCGTGCTGCAGCGCATGCCGTTGCGTTCGGCGCTGATCGTACCGCTGGTCGGACTGGTCATGGCCGGGGTGATTCACGCCGGCGGTGGCTTGCTGGCGCATCATTTCGATCTGTCGCAGTCGCTGCGGGCGTGGAACAGTGGTGATTTCTCCGCGGTACTGCGTGGTCGCTACGAGCTGCTGTGGGTTGCCGCGGCGCTGACCGTGGCGGCCATGCTGCTGGCTGACCGTTTCACCGTGATCGGCATGGGACGGGACTTCGCCACCAATATCGGGGTGAACTACTCGCTGTTGATGGCCATTGGCGTGCTGCTGGTGGCGATGATCGTCGGCAGCGTGGTAGTTACCGCCGGGGTGATTCCCTTCATCGGTCTGGTGGCGCCGAACCTGGTGCGCCTGGTGGTGGGTGACAACCTGCGCCGGGCGATCCCCATGGTGGCGCTGCTGGGGGCGGCGTTGCTGCTGGCTGCCGATCTGCTCGGGCGGCTGCTGATCCATCCCTACGAGGTGCCGTCCTCCAACCTGCTGTCGATTGCCGGCTGTGCGGTGTTCCTTGCGGTGCTGCTGCACGGGAGGGCGAAATGGTCCTGACCTCCTGGCGCAGTCCGGCACTGCGGGTGCTGGTACTGGGTGTGCTGGCGCTGCTGTGCGTGGTCGGTTTCATGACGCTGAATGTGCAGACCGACTGGGCCTTCATCCTCGAATACCGCGGCAGCCGGCTGCTGGCGTTGCTGCTCACCGCCTGTGCCATCGGCATCTCCACGGTGCTGTTCCAGACCATCACCCACAGCCGGCTGCTGACTCCGGCGCTGATGGGCTTCGATGTGCTCTATGTGCTGGTCAATACCCTGGTGCTGCTGGTGTGGGGTGGCAGTGAGCTGGCCGCCTGGCCACCGGCGCTGCGCTTTGCGCTGCAGGTGCTGGTGATGGTCGGCCTGGCGTTGTTGCTGTTCCGCCTGCTGTTTTCCGGCTCGGTGCGCAGCCTGCACCTGATGATCCTGCTCGGCATGCTGGCTGGCATGTTGTTCCGTGAATTGTCCGAGCTGGCCGCCAGGGTGCTCGATCCGAGCGAGTTCGGCATCAGCACCGGGGTGCCCCAGGCCAGTTTCCGCCGGATCAATACGCAGTTGCTCGGTGCCGCCGCCGCTGGGCTGGCGGTCGCCGGGCTGTTGCTGCTGCGTTGGTGGCGTTGTCTGGATGTGCTGTCGCTGGGACGGGATATCACCATCAACCTCGGCGTGGCCCACGGCCGGGTGGTGTTGGGCATCATGGCGGTGGTGGCGATCCTGGTCTCGGTAGCCACTGTGCTGGTCGGCCCGACGCTGTTCTTCGGCCTGCTGATCGCCAACCTGGCCTACTGGTTCACCGGCTCCCAGCGCCATTGCTGGACCCTGCCGGCCAGCGTGCTGGCCGGCATCATCTGCCTGGTCGGTGGTCAGTTGCTGCTGGAGCACGTGCTGGCCTCAACCCTGCCGCTGGCGCTGGTCATCGAACTGGCCGGCGGCCTGTTGTTCATTGCGCTGCTGATGCGCGGAGTCAGACAATGATTGAAACCCAAGGTGTATCCAAGCGCTATGGTGATGCGCTGGTGGTCGATGACGTCAGCCTGAGTATCCCCAAGGGAGGTTTTACCTCGATCATCGGGCCGAACGGTGCCGGCAAGTCGACGCTGCTGTCGATGATCAGCCGCCTGACGCCGATGAGCGCCGGCAGCGTGCTGGTCGATGGCATGGACGTGACCCGCACGCCGGGCAACGTGCTGGCCCGGCGCCTGTCCATCCTGCGCCAGGACAACCAGACCTCGCTGCGCCTGACCGTGCGCGACCTGGTCGCCTTCGGGCGCTTCCCGCATTCCGGCGGACGCCTGACTGCCGAGGACCTGCGCCATGTCGACGAGGCCATGGACTACCTGCGGCTGAATGAGTACCGCGACCGGCCGATCGACGAGCTGTCCGGCGGCCAGCGCCAGCGCGCCTATGTGGCCATGGTCATGTGCCAGGACACCGAGTACGTGCTGCTGGACGAGCCGCTGAACAACATCGACATGCGCTTTGCCGTGGACATGATGCAGCTGCTGCGCCGAGCCGCCGACGAGAAGGGCAAGACCGTGGTGGTGGTGCTGCACGACATCAACTTCGCTTCCTGCTATTCCGATCACATCATCGCCATGCGCCAGGGCAAACCAGCCTACCAGGGCACGCCGCAGCAGATCATCCGCGATGAGGTGCTGCGCGATCTGTACCAGATGGATATCCGCGTGCATGAGGTGGATGGGCAGCGCATCTGCGTGTATTTCCGCATGGCCTGAGCCCGGCCCCCTGGGGTTGGCGAGCCCCTGCTCGACGACATTGCCGGCTGGCAGGTCGTTTGGCGTAGCGCAGGCGCGCTACACCCCGTCGAGTGGCGCGCCACTGCGATAGGTTTCCGCTTCCCGGATCAACCAGTCACGAAACCCCTGCAGTGTCGCCGATTCGGCCTTGCGTTCGGGAATCACCAGATAATAGGCATTGCTGCTGTCGAAGCTGCGCGGGCAGGCTACCACCAGTCGGCCACTGCTCAGCTCATCGCGGATCAGGAACGGCGGGATCAGGGCTACGCCCATGCCGTGCATGGCCGCCTGGGACAGCATCGAGAACAGTTCCAGCCGGGTGCCGTTGAGGTCATGCTCGATACGCATGTCGCAGGAGGCGAACCACTGGCGCCAGGCGTAGGGCCGGGTCGATTGCTGCAACAGCGGCAGCTGGCTGATCTGCTCTGGGGTCAGCCGTGCCTGGCCTGCCAGCAGCGCGGGGCTGCATACCGGCACCGGCGACTCGTTCATCAGGAAGTGCACCTCGGTTCCGGACCACTCGCCGTCACCGAAATAGATTGCCGCATCGAACTCGGTATCGGCGAACAGGAAGGGCCGGGTACGGTTGGTCATGTTGATGGTGACGTGCGGATGTTGCACAAGGAAGTCGCCCAGCCGTGGTAGCAGCCATTGCGTGCCGAAGGTCGGCACCAGGGCCAGTTCCAGGGTCGCGGTACCCTGGTTGCCCATCACCGACAGGGTATCGCGCTCCACCGCATCCAGGCGGTTGGCGATGCGCCGGCTGTAGGTCTGGCCGGCTTCGGTAAGGCGTACGCCCCGGCGCGTGCGACGGAACAGCTGGATGTCGAGAAAGCTCTCCAGGTTGGCGATCTGTCGGCAGACCGCGCTCTGCGTCAGAGCCAGTTCCTCGGCGGCCTTGGTGAAGCTTTCGTGGCGGGCGGCGGACTCGAAGCAGATCAGTGCCTGGGTCGGTGGAATCTTGCGGCGCATGGGAACTCCAGGGGATGCATTCCTGCGATGTGATACGGAGTTCCAATTTAGCACAAGAGGCTGAAGAAAATACGCTTGCCGGCTTCCCTGTGCAAAGCTAGCCTTGTCTCAGTTTCAGCCCCAACCATTTTCCACGGAGTACCCATGGCCAATAACAAAGCAAGTTTCAACTGGGCAGACCCGCTGCTGCTGGACCAACAGCTGACTGAAGAAGAGCGCATGGTGCGTGACTCGGCAGCGCAGTACTGTCAGGACAAACTGATGCCGCGGGTGCTGGAATCCTTCCGCCATGAACAGACCGATGCGGCGATCTTCCGCGAGATGGGTGAACTCGGCTTGCTGGGGGCGACCATTCCCAGTGAGTACGGTGGCAGCGGCCTGAACTACGTGTGCTATGGCCTGATCGCCCGGGAAGTCGAGCGGGTCGATTCGGGCTACCGTTCGATGATGAGCGTGCAGTCCTCGCTGGTGATGGTGCCGATCAACGAGTTCGGCAGCGAAGAGCAGAAGCGCAAGTACCTGCCGAAACTGGCCACTGGCGAATTCATCGGCTGCTTTGGCCTGACCGAGCCGAACCACGGTTCCGATCCGGGCTCCATGGTCACCCGGGCGAAGAAGGTCGATGGTGGCTATCTGCTCAACGGCGCCAAGATGTGGATCACCAACAGCCCGATAGCCGACGTGTTCGTGGTCTGGGCCAAGACCGAGGATGACCTGATTCGCGGCTTCATCCTGGAAAAGGGCTGGAAGGGCCTGAGCGCGCCGGCGATCAAGGGCAAGGTCGGCCTGCGTACCTCGATCACCGGTGAGATCGTGCTGGAAGACGTGTTCGTTCCGGAAGAGAACCTGATGCCCGGTGTTACCGGCCTGCGCGGCCCGTTCACCTGCCTTAACTCGGCCCGCTACGGCATCGCCTGGGGTGCGTTGGGCGCCGCCGAGTTCTGCTGGCACACCGCCCGCCAGTACACCCTGGACCGCCTGCAGTTCGGTCGTCCGCTGGCGCAGACCCAGCTGGTGCAGAAGAAGCTGGCCGACATGCAGACCGAGATCACCCTGGCCCTGCAGGGCTGCCTGCGCCTGGGCCGGATGAAGGACGAAGGCACCGCGGCGGTGGAAATCACTTCGATCATGAAGCGCAATTCCTGCGGCAAGTCGCTGGACATTGCCCGCGTGGCCCGCGACATGCTCGGTGGCAACGGTATTTCCGACGAGTTCGGGGTGATCCGCCACGTGGTCAACCTGGAGGTGGTCAACACCTACGAGGGTACCCATGACGTGCATGCGTTGATCCTGGGTCGGGCACAGACCGGCCTGCAGGCCTTCTTCTGAGGCGACCGCCCAACGCGTCAGGCCAACGGCCCCGGTAGCATTGCTACCGGGGCCGTTGGCGTCTGGACATCAGAACTCGGTGTTGGCGGGAATCAGCAGCACCGGCTGATGGCTTTCACGGGCCACGCCCTCAGCGGTACTGCCGATCATCAGATCCTGGATCGGCGTGGTGCCGCGTTTGCCGAGGATGACCAGTGCGACCTGCTCGGTCTCGGCAGTCTTGACGATTTCCCGCACCGCTGAACCCTTGACGTGACGCGAGATCACCTGCTCATGGCGGCTGGTGATATCCGCCACCTGCTCATTGATGGTGGCGACGTTGTCCAGTTCTTCGGTTTCCACCCAGAGCACCAGCCCGTGTCGGCCGCCGCTGAGGAAATGCTCGAAGGCGCGTTGCGCGACCCGTGCCGGGCGCGAGCCATCGGTGGCCAGCAGCACCGGGGCGCTGGGTTCCATGACCGGACCGCTGGCTGGCAGGATCAACAGCGGCAGGTGGGTCAGCCGCGCCAGGTTCAGGGTGATGTTGCCGTAGAACAACGCGTGCCCAGCCGAATGGCTCTGATTCAGGACGATCAGACCATCAGCCTTGTGTCGCCGCGCCGCCTCGTGCAGTTCGCTGGCAGCGAAACCCTGGCGCACCTCGTAGTCCACGGCGATGCCCAGTTCCGCGCCGAGGCTCGCGGACAGCTCCTTGAGGTGGCTGGCGGCCGCAGCGGCACTGTCCTCCACGTTCAAGCGCCGGGTGGTATCCACCACGTGCACCAGCGTCAGCCGCTGCACTCCGGCCAACTGCAGCACCGAGGGTAGCCTGTCGCAGGTCTTCTGCCAGCTTTCCGAGTAGTCGAAACCGAGAATACAGTGTTTCAGCATGGGGCGGCCTCCTGTTGTCATAGGGAAAGTCTAGCCCATGCTCGGCGCAGCGGTACTGTCCCGGGTTCTACTCTATGGCTTGGGCTGCAGAGGGGAACTGCGCGGCCAGGTCTTGCGGCGAGAAACACGATGAGACGTTGAATCGCCAGTGGGGCTCGCCAGCCTCACGGACGCCGTAGATGCGGTTATGGGCTGCAACCGGCTTGGCTGGAGAAAGGGGGTGAGTGAACAGGCGTGTCACCTCCAGTATGGCGAGCTGGCGATCTCGCTCCTGATAGAGGGCCACGCTGTCAACACGTTCCGATTGCAGGCGAATGCCTGTGCGTCGGTCGGACTGCTTATAGGCAATGGCGGCTGCGGCGGCCTCCGGGTCGGTGCCGATCTCACCATCACCGATGGTGTTCCACATATACTGCTGATAAAGCGTCCAGTTTTCATCCAATTCGGCCTGCACTACGTTGGCCCTGTCATTGTGCAGCCCGAAGTCTTCCTCGCCTACTGCCACTGGCGTCTGCGCAAGGAGCGTCGCAAAGATCGCTGCAATGCCAAATGACGATGCTCTCATTGCTCACTCCTCTGTGTCGGAGTTCGCTGGCGACCAATCCTGCGCGGTCCAATCTGCCACCTGCCAGAAGCCACCGCTGCCAGCCTCCTGCCATACCATGGTCACGGTAATGTCCGGGTACAGCTGAGCAACTTCCTCATTTGACCCGTTGAGCAGTCGGTGTGAAAAAGCAATCGACGAGCGTTTCGGTCGCTTTGTGAAAGACCAGCGTGTGTTCGAGTAGCCTTGCTCGCCGGTAATTTTGCGCAGTTTTCGATCATGCTGGATGTCATCCAGATAGGGTTCCACATCCATTGTTTCTAGGGAGGCGGAGGTTGCCATCTCAACCGCTTGTAGGGTGAAAAGTTTGGGGCTTGCGGTATTGCCGGTGGTGGGGACAGGTATGTCTACTGTCTTGGAATGTTCGGACATGATGAACAGCGTCATCGCTGCGTCCGGGTTGATTTCACTGATCGCATGGATGATCCTGGCATTCGCCTGAACGATCAGACGCATTTCCGCGTCAAGATCTTCCTGGGTATTGCCGCTGGCGCGGAATATGAAGCCGCAGGTGCCCCCGCATGCGGTGCAAGAGCTGCCGTGGCCTCGATAAGATGGCATGCCGGGGCCGCAGATACCGCATCGGCCGGCGCCAATTGCGGTACTGAAGCAGCCATTGGCGGAAGCAAGGGTGGGGAAGAGTAATGTCGGTAGAACAATGAAAGCTAGAAGAAGACGTTTCATTCGATTCATGGTCCCTGGATCTGGAATTGCACTTAATATGAGAATGCATCTCATTGCAATTGTTGCAGAGAGCTCATGATTCGACAAGCTGTAACGTTAGTGGGCACCAGGGTCAGAATGACAGGCGTTCCGGCGGGGTGACGTCACCGCAATCCTCGGCGGTCCAGCGGGAGATTTCCTGCAGCTGGATGCTGCTCGTCGTCTCGCTGCCCGTCGCCCCGCGCTCCCGACCACGACCCAGATAGGATGCGCGGATCTCGTAGCTGCTGATGATCTCCAGGTGACCTTGCATCTCGCCGTTGAAGCCTTGTTCGCCATGGCAGTGACCGAGCACGCTCAGCGTCGAACGATCCACCGGGTGTACGGTCAGTTCGCATTCCGGCACGTCGCGCTGGATTTCCCGCTGCAGGCTTTCGATCTGTACCAGCTCCTCGGCGCGCTGCGTGGTGATGCATTCCATCCGGATTTGTGGGGTGCTCTGGCTGATGGCATCGTCCAGTGCTGCCCGGCGCTCTCCAGGCAACTGCTCGAACATTTGCTGTTGGGCCTGTTGCAGTGCATGGATACGCTCCTCATCCGCAACCAGGATACGTATTTCGCTGCGCCACAGACCGGTCTCGGGCTTGGGGCTCAATTGATAGGCATGAACAGGCAGGGTGAACGCAACGAGCAGTGGGAGCGCGAGTAGGGCGCCTTTCATTATCGAAGCCTCCTGTTGATACGCATGACCCCGCCCTGGGGAAATAATGACTATAGCCGCTGCGTTTGAATGTGCCTTGAATTTGACACATAAAAGCGTCAACAGACCCTAGCGTTGCTGCGGTGTTTCCCGGCGCCTGGCCCGGCTGCGACGCTGTTCCTCCTGGCGACGCTCGGCCAGCACCTCCTGCACATAGCCGATATGTTCGCCGGCATGGCGCCGGGCATCCTCGGCGCGGCCCTCGATGATGGCTTCGAACAATTGCTGATGCTGGCGCATCAGCATGCTGCGAGTCTCCTGGCGCAGCGCGTACATGCCGCCGATATTGGTCACCACATTGCGCCTGAGCAGGTCGAACAGGCCGCGGATGGTGTGCAGCAGGATGATGTTGTGGCTGGCTTCGGCAATGGCCAGGTGGAAGCGTGCATCGGCTGCGCCTTCCTCGGCGCGGCTGGTGGTGTCACCGCTTGCATAGTAGGTCTGCAGCGCCTCGTAGGCTTCGCGCAGATGCTGATGATCGACTTCGGTAGCGCGCAGTGCGGCATAGTAGGCGCAGTCGGCTTCCAGGGTATGGCGGAACTCCAGCAGGTCACGGTGGGCATCCGGGCGGCCCTCAAGCAGGCCCAGCAACGGATCGCTGAAGCTCGAACCCAGGGACTCGCTGACATAATTGCCGCCACCCTGACGACTGACCAGCAGGCCACGGGCAGCCAGCTTCTGGATGGCCTCGCGCAATGACGGTCGGGAGACTCCGAACTGCTCCGCCAGCAGCCGTTCGGCTGGCAGGCGCTGGCCCGGTTTGAGCGCGCCGTCGAGCATCATCAATTCCAGCTGTTCGACGATATTGTCCGACAACCGGCGTTGCTGGATCTGACCAACTTCCATTCATTCGCTCCTATTGGTCTGACCAATGATTCCGGAAGTATGCCGGCTAAAACCGGCTGCGGGAAGTTTTTCTCCGGTAATAAGACCAATGTCTAGCAAATTCCGTTTGACATGGCGATACGGCTTTTTTACGCTGATCATCGTTTTCGGTAAATTGGTATTACCAATTTACCTGAAGTTTTCCAATAACAATACGGAGCGCTGTATGTCCTCTGCCCTTCTCGCTGTGCTGGCGTTTGCCCCCATTCTCCTGGCTGGTGTGCTACTGATCGGTCTGCGCTGGCCAGCCAAGACCGCGATGCCGGTGGTATACGGTGTTACCGTGCTGATCGCATTGTTCGCCTGGGACATGAGTTTCAACCGGGTGCTGTCCTCGACCCTGCAAGGGCTGGTGATCACCCTCAGCCTGCTGTGGATCATCTTCGGCGCCATCCTGCTGCTCAATACCCTGAAATATTCCGGTGGCATCGCCGCTATCCGTTCCGGTTTCGCCGCCATCAGTCCCGACCCGCGTATCCAGGTGGTGATCATCTGCTGGCTGTTCGGCTGCTTCATCGAGGGTGCTTCCGGGTTCGGTACGCCAGCGGCGATCGTCGCGCCGCTGCTGGTAGCGATGGGTTTTCCGGCCATGGCCGCGGTACTCATGGGTATGCTGTTGCAGAGCACACCGGTGTCCTTCGGTGCGGTGGGTACGCCGATCATCGTTGGCGTCAGCGCCGGGGTCGACAACGCCGCCATCAGCGAAACTCTGGTTGCCCATGGCTATGCCTGGACTGACTATCTGAGCTGGGTCTCCATGCAGGTGGCCATCATTCACGCCCTGGTCGGTACCATCATCCCGGCGCTCATGGTGCTGATGCTCACCCGCTTCTTCGGCAAGGATAAAAGCTGGAAGGCGGGTTGGGAGGCGGTACCTTTCGCTCTCTTCGGTGGCCTGGCCTTTACCCTGCCGTATGTCCTGACTGGCATTTTCCTCGGGCCGGAATTCCCTTCGCTGCTGGGCGGTCTGGTTGGCCTGGCGGTGGTTACCCTGGCTGCCCGGGCGGGGTTCCTGGTGCCGAAAACTGTCTGGCAGTTCGCTGATCGCAAGGATTGGCCGCTGAGCTGGATGGGCACCATCGAGATGCGCGCCGAAGATATCGGCAATCGCCCGATGAGCAGCCTGCGTGCCTGGATTCCCTATGTGCTGGTCGGCGCCCTGCTGGTGGTCAGCCGGATATTCCCGGAGGTCACCGCGGCGCTGAAAAGCGTGGCGCTCAACTTCACCGGTATCCTCGGCGAGACGGGGATCAACGCTGGCCTCGACCCACTATATCTGCCCGGTGGCGTGCTGGTGGCGGTGGTGCTGATCACCTTCTTTATCCATCGCATGCGACTCAGTGAGGTCAACCGGGCGGTGCGCGAGTCCAGTGGCGTGCTGTTCAGTGCTGGCTTCGTGCTGCTGTTCACCGTGCCCATGGTGCGCATCCTGATCAACTCGGGGGTCAACGCTGCCGAACTGCCGAGCATGCCGGTGGCCATGGCGCATTTCGTCGCCGACAGCGTGGGCGGTATCTACCCGCTGTTCGCGCCGGCAGTCGGCGCGCTGGGTGCCTTCCTGGCCGGCTCCAATACCGTTTCCAACATGATGTTCAGCCAGTTCCAGTTTGGTGTGGCGAACAGCCTGGGGCTGTCCACGGTACTGGTGATCTCCGCCCAGGCGGTGGGTGCCGCCGCCGGTAACATGATCGCCATCCACAACGTGGTAGCGGCTTCGGCTACAGTGGGTATGCTGGGCCGTGAGGGGCTTACCCTGCGCAAGACCATCTGGCCGACGCTCTACTATGTGACGCTGGCCGGCATCATCACCTTGGTCGGCTGCTATGTGCTGGGTCTGGCCGACCCGGTGGCGCTGGGCTGAGCGCCTGGGCGCGCTGCACCATGACCGGCCGTTGATATCCACGACAATAGGGAATCAGTTCAATGATCATTTCCGCCTCTACCGACTATCGTGCCGCCGCCGAGCGCCGGCTGCCGCCATTCCTGTTCCACTACATCGATGGTGGCGCCTACGCCGAGCATACCCTCAAGCGCAACGTCGAGGACCTGGCAGGTATCGCCCTGCGCCAGCGCGTGCTGAACAACATGTCCGAGCTGAGCCTGGAAACCCGGTTGTTCGACGAGACCCTGGCCATGCCGGTGGCGCTGGCACCGGTGGGGCTGACCGGCATGTATGCGCGCCGGGGTGAGGTACAGGCGGCCCGTGCCGCCGCGTCCAAGGGCGTGCCCTTCACCCTGTCCACGGTGTCGGTGTGCGCCATCGAGGAGGTGGCGCCGGCCATCGACCGGCCCATGTGGTTCCAGCTGTACGTGCTGCGTGATCGTGGCTTCATGAAGAACGCCCTGGAGCGGGCCAAGGCCGCCGGTGTGACCACCCTGGTGTTCACCGTCGATATGCCGGTACCGGGCGCCCGCTACCGTGATGCCCATTCCGGCATGAGCGGCGCCAACGCGGCGATGCGGCGCATGCTGCAGGCGGTGACGCATCCGCGCTGGGCCTGGGATGTGGGCCTGCTGGGCAAGCCGCACGACCTGGGCAATATCTCCACCTACCGCGGCAACCCGACCGGGCTGGCCGATTATATCGGCTGGCTGGGCGCCAACTTCGATCCTTCGATCAGTTGGAAGGATCTGGAGTGGATTCGTGAATTCTGGGACGGCCCCATGGTCATCAAGGGCATTCTCGATCCCGAGGACGCCAAGGATGCGGTGAGCTTCGGTGCCGACGGTATCGTCGTCTCCAACCACGGCGGTCGCCAGCTCGACGGCGTGCTGTCCAGCGCCCGGGCATTGCCGGCCATCGCCGATGCGGTGAAGGGGCAGATCAAGATCCTTGCCGACTCCGGCATCCGTACCGGCCTGGACGTGGTGCGCATGCTGGCCCTCGGCGCTGACTGCGCCATGCTCGGGCGCGCCTTCATCTATGCCCTGGCGGTGCACGGCGAGGCTGGCGTGAGCAATCTGCTGGAGCTGATCGAGAAGGAAATGCGTGTGGCCATGGTGCTGACCGGGGCCAAATCCATCAGCGACATCACCCCTGATCTGCTGGTGCGGGAGCTTTGAACATGCCGGTTGCCGATGATCGCCGGCATGCCGCGCTGCTGGTGCAACTGCAGGATGTGGTCGGCAACGCCCACGTGCTGACCGGTGAGCAGAGCACGCGGCGTTTCCGCAAGGGGCACCGTACCGGAGAGGGCAGGGTGCTGGCAGTGGTACGTCCCGGTACGCTGCTGGAGCAATGGCAGGTGATGCAGGCCGTAGTGGCGGCCGACTGCATCGTCATCATGCAGGCGGCCAATACCGGCCTGACCGGCGGCTCCACGCCGGATGGCGACGACTACGACCGCGATATCGTGCTGGTCAGCACCCTGCGCATTAACGGTGTGCAACTGATCAACGACGGCCAGCAGGTGGTCTGCCTGCCCGGCGCCACCCTCGATCGCCTGGAGCAGGTGCTGGCGCCGCTGGGCCGCGAGCCGCACTCGGTGATCGGTTCCTCGTGCATCGGCGCCTCGGTGCTCGGCGGCATCTGCAACAATTCCGGCGGCGCGCTGGTGCGCCGTGGCCCGGCCTATACCGAACTGGCGCTGTACGCCCAGGTGCGGGACGACGGTTCGCTGGCGCTGGTCAATCATCTGGGGATCGATCTGGGCGACAGCCCCGAGGACATCCTCACCCGTCTGCAAAACGCCGACTACGGCCCCCAGCACATCCACAATGACGACGGCGCCAAGGCCTCGGATGCGCGCTATGGCGAGCACGTACGCGAGGTGGATGCCGATACCCCGGCGCGTTTCAACGCCGATCCGTCGCGGCTGTTCGAGGCCTCCGGTTCGGCCGGCAAGCTGTGCCTGTTCGCCGTGCGCCTGGATACCTTCCCCAAGGAGCCGAGCACGGTGTTCTACATCGGCAGCAACGACCCGGACGATCTCACCGCCGTGCGTCGCCACCTGCTCGCCCACCTGCCGCGCCTGCCGATCGCCGGTGAGTACATCCACCGTACCGCCTTCGACATCGGCGAGAAGTACGGCAAGGACAGCTTCCTGCTGATCGACAAGCTCGGTACCGCCCGGGTACCGGCGGCCTTCGCCATGAAAAGCCGGGTCGATGGCTTCTTCGAGCGCTTCGGCCTGCGTGGTGTTACCGATCGGCTGCTCCAGACACTGATGAACCTGCTGCCCAGCCACCTGCCGCCGCGCATGCGCGAGTACCGCGAGCGCTTTGAGCACCACCTGCTGCTCCGGGTCTCCGACGACACCCTGGAGCAGACCCGCGCCTTCCTTGCCGAATATTTCGGCGGGCGCGAGAGCGGCGGCTATTTCGAGTGCGACGCCGAGGAAGGGCGCAAGGCCTTCCTGCACCGTTTCGCCATCGCCGGCGCGGCGATCCGCTACCGTGAGGTACACCGTCAGCAGGTCGAGGATATCGTCGCGCTGGACATCGCCCTGCGCCGCAACGACCGCGAGTGGGTCGAACGGTTACCGCCGGAGATGGAAAAGGAGATGATCCACAAGCTTTATTACGGGCATTTCTTCTGCCACGTGTTCCACCAGGACTATATCGTCAGGAAGGGCGTGGATCCGCTGGACATGGAACACCGCATGTGGGCGCTGCTGGATCAACGCCGTGCCGAGTACCCGGCCGAGCACAATGTCGGCCACCTGTACGTGGCCAAGCCGGCGCTGGCCGGTTTCTATCGTGAACTGGACCCGACCAACACCTTCAACCCAGGTATCGGCCACACCTCGAAGAAACGCGGCTGGGGTGAGTGTTGCTAGCGTTAGGGCAGCCAACACCGTCATTGCGAGTCGCAAAGCGACGTGGCAATCCAGAGCTCGCCGGCTGCTCCGAAGTCATGGATTGCCACGCCCTACGGGCTCGCAATGACAGTATTCGATGAGTTCCGGACGCAGGGTGCGCCCGGAGTGTGTTGATCAACTACCCAGCAGCGCCGGCTTTTCCCGCTGGCCGCGTTGACGGTTGCCTTTGGGAGTAGGGGTTTCCGGTACCACCCGGTTGCCCATGGCCTGCAGGCGGCGTTCGCGGGTGACCGCATCTTCCGGCTCGGCGATACCCGGGCGGGCCTGCTGCGGGCGACGCGGCTTCTGGTTGCTATTGCTGTTGCTGCGCGGCTTGTCGTTACGGGCGCCATGGCTGCGCGGCTGGGCACCGGCCGCCGGGCGACGCTGGTTGCGGCCGTTGGAGGGCGCCGCGCCACGTGGTCGCTCCGGGCGGTCGCTGTTGAGTTCGGCCTGGGCCGGCGGGACGAAGCCCTGCAGGTCGCCTTCCTCGAACTTCTGGCGGGTCAGGCGTTCGATACCCTTGAGCAGTTTTTCCTCGTCAGGGCTGACCAGCGATACTGCCTCGCCACTGCGACCGGCACGACCGGTACGGCCGATACGGTGCACGTAATCTTCCGATACGTTGGGCAATTCGAAGTTGACCACATGCGGCAACTGGTCGATATCCAGGCCGCGAGCGGCGATATCGGTAGCGACCAGCACGCGGATCTTGTTGGCCTTGAAGTCGGCCAGCGCCTTGGTGCGGGCACTCTGGCTCTTGTTGCCGTGGATCGCGGCGGCTGGCAGGCCGTTCTTCTCCAGGTATTCGGCCAGGCGGTTGGCACCATGCTTGGTGCGGGTGAACACCAGCACCTGCTCCCAGGCGCCCATGGTGATCAGGTGCGCGATCAGCGCCCGCTTGTGCCCGGCCTGGACCCGGTAGACCCGCTGATCGATGCGCTCGACCGTGGTGTTCGGCGGAGTCACCTCGATGCGCGCCGGGTTGTGCAGCAGACGGTTGGCCAGCTCGGTGATTTCCTTGGAGAAGGTCGCCGAGAACAGCAGGTTCTGGCGCTTGGCCGGCAGTTTGGCGATGACCTTCTTCACGTCATGGATAAAGCCCATGTCGAGCATGCGGTCGGCTTCGTCGAGCACGAAATACTCGACGGCGGACAGGTCCACGGCGCGCTGGCCGACCAGGTCCAGCAGCCGGCCGGGGCAGGCCACCAGGATATCCAGGCCCGGAGCGAGGGCTTTCATCTGCGGGTTGGCACCAACGCCGCCGAAGATGCAGGCACTGTGCAGCGAAAGCTCGGTGGCATAGGAGCGGATATTGTCGTGCACCTGGGCCGCCAGTTCACGGGTCGGCGTCAGCACCAGCGCACGGACCTGCTTGGGTACGCGCTTGTAGTCAGCCGGGCGCTGGCCGTTGGGGAACAGCCGCTCGAGGATCGGCAGGGAGAAGCCGGCGGTCTTGCCGGTGCCGGTTTGCGCGGCGACCATCAGGTCGCGACCTTCCAGTACCGCGGGGATGGCCTGGGTTTGGACGGGAGTGGGAGTGGTATAACCAGTGGCAGCCACGGCACGCATCAGCGCGTCGGACAGGCCGAGAGAGGCAAAGGACATTCAGATAAACCCTGTGATGGCCGTTTGCGAACAGGGGCTGTCCGTGCGGCCGATAATGAAGATGAAGAGGCGCGATTGTAACAGAAACCAACGCACCTCGCAGGAAAAACTCTGCCATCCCTGACAGCGCGCGCTTCGTCAGTTCTGGCAAAGGCTGTAAGGCTGCCCTATTGGCGCTGCTATCCTTCGCCTCACCCCGTCGTTCCTCGCCCCACCCGCGATCCTTCGCCCCACCCGCGATCCTTCACCTCGCTCCGTCATCCTTCGTTTCTTCCCCCGTCATCCTTCGCGCAGGCGAAGGATCCACCGGCCATTCCGAGTCAGCCGGGACCCTGGATCCTTCGCCTGCGCGAAGGATGACGGAGTTCCGGGATGGATGACAGCGCCTGGGTCCAGACGACGACACCAGGGTCAGAGTGACGGCGCCAGGCTCCGGACGACGGCGCCAGGGTTAGAGTAATGGCGCCTGGGTCAGTATGACCGCGTTCAGGGCAGGACGACGTCGTTAAGGCAACGCCGTCCGCATTACAGATTACGCAGGATCGCCAGGCTCGGTTCGGCCTGGTTCAGTGTATAGAAGTGCAGGCTCGGCGCGCCGCCATCGAGCAGCCGGCGGCACATGTCGCTGATCACCTCGGTACCGAAGGCACTGATGCTGCGGCTGTCGTCGCCATAGGACTCCAGCTGCTTGCGGATCCAGCGCGGGATTTCCGCGCCGCAGGCGTCGGAGAAGCGCGACAGGCTGCTGTAGTTGGTGATCGGCATGATGCCCGGCACGATCGGTGTCTCCACGCCGGCCTTGCGTACCCGCTCGACGAAGTAGAAATAGCAGTCGGCGTTGAAGAAGTACTGGGTGATGGCGCTGTCGGCGCCGGCGCGGGCCTTGCGGATGAAGTTCTGCAGGTCGTCCTCGAAGTTGCGCGCCTGCGGGTGCGCCTCGGGGTAGGCGGCCACTTCGATGGTGAAATGGTCGCCGGTTTCCTCGCGGATGAACTCCACCAGCTCGTTGGCATAGCGCAGCTCGCCGGACGCCCGGCCCATGCCCGAGGGCAGGTCGCCACGCAGGGCGACGATGCGGCGGATGCCGGCCTCGCGGTACTGGTTGAGCAACTGGCGCAGGTCGTCCTTGCTGTCGCCGACACAGGACAGGTGCGGCGCGGTGGGGATCTTCACCTGCTGGTCCAGTTGCAGCACGGTATTCAGGGTGCGGTCGCGGGTGGAGCCGCCGGCACCGTAGGTCACCGAGAAAAACTCGGGCTGCTGCCCGGCCAGTACATGGGCCGCAGCGATCAATTTCTCATGGCCGGCTTCAGTCTTGGTCGGGAAGAACTCGAAGCTGACGGGAATGCTTTTATTGGTCGTCATGACGTGTCTCTCAAACTCATCTCGTAGGAGCCCCGCCTCGGGGCGATAGCGGATCTGCAGATCGTGGCGAGGCGCCGCTCCTACACAGCACCTCGCAGCTTATTCGCTATCAATCAGTAGCGGTAGGTATCGGGCTTGAACGGGCCGTTCACCGGTACGCCGATGTAATCGGCCTGGTCCTGGGTCAGGCGGGTGATGACGCCGCCGAAGCCCTTGACCATTTCCAGCGCCACTTCCTCGTCCAGCTCCTTGGGCAGCACTTCCACGCGCAGCAACTCGGCGCGGGCGGCGGCGTCCAGGTTGGCGTAGCCCTGCTTGAACAGGTGGATCTGCGCCAGTACCTGGTTGGCGAAGGAGCCATCCATGATGCGGCTGGGGTGGCCGGTGGCGTTGCCCAGGTTGACCAGGCGGCCTTCGGCCAGCAGGATCAGGTAGTCATCGTTGGCCGGATCGAAGTTGTCCTTGCCGGTGCGATGGATCTTGTGCACCTGCGGCTTGACCTCTTCCCAGTGCCAGTGCTGGCGGGTGTAGGCGGTATCGATCTCGTTGTCGAAGTGGCCGATATTGCACACCACGGCGCGCTTCTTCAGCGCCTTGAGCATGTTGGCGTCACACACGTTGACGTTGCCGGTGGTGGTGACGATCAGGTCGGTGTTGCCCAGCAGTTCGCGGTTGATGCAGGCTTCGCTGCCATCGTTGACACCGTTGAGGTAGGGCGAGACCACCTCGAAGCCATCCATGCAGGCCTGCATGGCGCAGATCGGGTCGGCCTCGGCCACGCGCACGATCATGCCTTCCTGGCGCAGCGACTGGGACGAGCCCTTGCCCACGTCACCGTAGCCGATGACCAGCGCCTTCTTGCCGGACAGCAGGTGGTCGGTGGCGCGCTTGATGGCGTCGTTGAGGCTGTGGCGACAGCCGTACTTGTTGTCGTTCTTGCTCTTGGTCACCGAGTCGTTGACGTTGATCGCCGGCACCTTGAGCGTGCCTTTCTTCAGCATGTCCAGCAGGCGATGTACCCCGGTGGTGGTTTCCTCGGTGACGCCGTGCACCGCGTCGAGCACCTGGGGGTATTTCTCATGCAGGATCTGGGTCAGGTCACCGCCGTCGTCCAGCACCATGTTGGCGTTCCACGGCTGGCCATCCTTGAGGATGGTCTGCTCGATGCACCACTCGTATTCTTCTTCGGTTTCACCCTTCCAGGCGAACACCGGAACGCCCGCTGCGGCGATCGCGGCGGCGGCATGGTCCTGGGTGGAGAAGATGTTGCACGAGGACCAGCGCACTTCGGCGCCCAGCTCGACCAGGGTCTCGATCAGTACCGCGGTCTGGATGGTCATGTGGATGCAGCCGAGGATACGCGCGCCCTTGAGTGGCTGCTCGCCAGCGTACTTGCGGCGCATGGCCATCAGCGCCGGCATTTCCGATTCGGCGATGATGATCTCGCGGCGGCCGTAATCGGCCAGGTTGATGTCGGCGACCTTGTAGTCGGTAAAATCTGCTTGCATGACTGCGCTCATAACTCTCTCCAAATGGATGTAAGCTGGCGGGCGCCTGTAACATGCGCCCTTTCATTTTCAGCCAGGGAGGAAACCTGTTGTCTGTTCCATACCCCCGAATTCTGTTGCTCGCGACCCTCGCGCTGACCCTGGTCGGCTGCGGTGGTCCTGCCGACCCCGATTCGCCCGAAGGCAAGCGCCAGGCCGTATTCAAGCAGTTCCTGCACCACAGCGAGCCGATGGGCGGCATGCTCGGTGAGCGTCTGCCGTTCGACGGCGAATCCTTCGCCGCCCATGCCGAGGGCCTGGTCGAATTGGTCGAAGCACCGTGGCAGTACTTCCCCGAACCTGGCGACTCGAAGCAGCGCAATGCCGCCCTGCCTACCGTCTGGTCCGAGCCGGCCGAGTGGCAGCGAGCCATCGACCAGTACCGCAATGCCGTGACCGACCTGGTCGCCATCACCCGCCAGGGCGTCGAAACGCCGGAGCAGGTGGCCGAGTCCATGGCCGCTGTGCAGCAGGGCTGCCGCAGCTGCCATGAGGGCTTCCGGCGCTAGCTGATCGCTGGGTCCTACACAGCTGTTGCGCCTATTGTGGGTGTACCCATTGTGGGAGCGGCGCCCCGCCGCGACGCTGGCCGCAAGGCCAGCCAGGAGTGCCAGGTCCAGATCCCGGGCGCGCTGTGCGCGCCGATCGCCCCGGGGCGGGGCTCCTACAGTTGAAATCAGGTGTCCAGTTAAGGTGAAACCTGATGCCCCGTCAAAGCCCGGCGTCCGCCTGTAACGCCTCGGCCCGGTCGGTCTTCTCCCACGGGAAGGCGGTGAAGGTTTCGCCTTTTACCGTCATCTCGAAGGGGCTGCGGCCAAAGTGACCGTAGGCCGCGGTGGCGCGGTACATCGGGTGCAGCAGGTCGAGCATGCGGGTAATAGCGTAGGGCCGCAGGTCGAAGTGCTCGCGTACCAGCTTGATGATCTGCTCATCACTGATCCTGCCGGTGCCGAAGGTATTGACCGAAACCGAGGTCGGCTGGGCCACGCCGATGGCGTAGGACACCTGGATCTCGCAGCGCTCGGCCAGGCCGGCGGCGACGATGTTCTTGGCCACGTAGCGGCCGGCATAGGCGGCGCTGCGGTCGACCTTGGACGGGTCCTTGCCAGAGAAGGCACCGCCACCGTGGCGGGCCATGCCACCGTAGGTATCGACGATGATCTTGCGTCCGGTCAGGCCGCAGTCGCCCACCGGACCGCCGATGACGAACTTGCCGGTCGGGTTGATGTGGTACTGGGTGTCGGCATGCAGCAGGTCGGCTGGGATCACCTGCTTGATGATGGTTTCCATCACCGCTTCGCGCAGATCGGACTGTTCGATTTCCGGGTTGTGCTGGGTCGACAGCACGATGGCATCGATGCCGACCACCTTGCCATTGTCGTAGCGGCAGGTGACCTGCGACTTGGCGTCCGGGCGCAGCCAGTTCAGCGTACCGTTCTTGCGCACTTCCGCCTGGCGCTCGACCAGCCGGTGGGCGAAGGTGATCGGCGCCGGCATCAGCACATCGGTTTCGTTGCTGGCGTAGCCGAACATCAGGCCCTGGTCACCGGCGCCCTGGTCTTCGGGCTTCTGCCGGTCGACACCCTGGGCGATATCCGGGGACTGCTTGCCGATGATGTTGATCACCCCGCAGGTGTCGGCGTCGTAGCCGACATTCGACGAGGTATAGCCGATGTCCTTGATCACCCCACGCACCAGATCCTCCAGGTCGACCCAGGCGCTGGTGGTGATTTCGCCGCCGACGATGGCGACCCCGGTTTTCACCATGGTTTCACAGGCCACGCGGGCAAACTTGTCCTCGGCGAGAATGGCATCCAGTACCGCGTCGGAGATCTGGTCGGCCAGCTTGTCCGGGTGGCCTTCGGAGACCGATTCGGAGGTGAAGATCGAGTATTCGCTCATAGTCATAGCCCTTTGGTTAACCGGGTTCGGGTGCTGCGGTGAAGGGTCACCGGTCGCCGCCCTTGGCAAATTGTTGAAGCTGAATCTGAAAACCGTTGCGCAGTCCCATATACAGGCTGCCGCCGGCGATGAGTCCGGCATTGCTGGCCCAGCGGGCCAGGTCATCCTGATCGAAGCCCAGCCACAGATCGCCGCAGGTATCCCTGACCCAGCTCTGATCGTGGCTGCACAGCTCGGTCAATACCAGGCTGCCGCCGGGCTTGAGGCGCTCGGCGAAGCGTTGCAGCGCCTCGGCCGGTGCCGGCATGTGGTGCAGCACCATGTTGCATACCAGGCAGTCGGCGGCCGGCAGCTGCAGCGGCTGCAGGGCGTCGGCCAGCAGGCAGTCGACATTCCCCAGACCCGCCTCGGCACATTGCTGCTGCGCCCGTTCCAGCATAGCCGGTGCGTTGTCCAGTGCCAGCACCCGATCGAAACGGCTGGCCAGGTCCGGCAGAAAACCACCTTCGCCGGGTCCTACCTCGATCGCCAGGGCATTGGCCGGCAACGCCAGGCTGTCGATCAGGTCCAGCAGCGGCTCGCGGTACAGGCCGAAGTGCGCAATCAGGTCCTGCTGTGCCGGGGTGCCATCGGCGAAGCGGGCGAAGAACTGGCGGGAGATCTCGCCGCGCTGGCCATGCACCTCGGCGATCGCCTGCGCCATTGGCGCGTCCAGCGGCAGAGCGTCCAGGTCACTGAGCAATTGCTCATGCAGGTGCCGCCAGTGGCTGCTGGCATCTGCCAGGCTGCGCCGGTAGAAGATCGAATTGCCTTCGCGCCGGGTGCACACCAGCCCGGCATTGGCCAGCACCTTGAGGTGGTGGCTCATGCCCGACTGGCGAATGCCGAAAATCTGCGCCAGCTCCAGTACACCGAAGGAGTCGCTACGCAGTACCCGCAGGATGTCCAGTCGCAGCCGGTCGCCCGCCGCCTTGCAGAAGGTCGCAAGTTGTTCGGTGGAATCGTCAGGGGCTGTAATGATTGCCGGGTCGCTCATGGCCGAGAAGTGTAGTGAAGCGTCCGGCTAATCGCAATATCTATATCAAAGATTTTTGATATAGATATGGGTTCTATGCCCCCACCCCCGTCATCCTTCGCGAACGACTGCATGGATGCAGGAGGTAGGGCGACGCAGGAAGCCAAAGCCGAGGCGAAGGATCCACCGGCCACTCCGAGTCAACCGGCACCATGGATCCTCGGCCTGCGCCGAGGATGACGGGGTAAAGAACACAAAGACGGAGTAAAGAACACAAAAACAGACGTCGGCGCGGTGTCAAATAAAACAGCAAAAGGCCTTGGTGGTGAGTCCATTCGTCACGTAACCACAGCCTTTGTGCAACGCCGCCGGGGTTTTCATTGCCCACTGTCGCAGTTTGGGCGAAAATGCCGACCTTTATTTTCCGGCTGGCCGGTCCTGACCCGGTTCGCCCTCTGTCTTGCTTGCCAAATCACAGGAGTAGTTCATGCCCAGTCGTCGTGACCGAGCCAATGCCATTCGTGCCCTGAGCATGGATGCCGTGCAGAAAGCCAACAGTGGTCATCCGGGTGCGCCAATGGGTATGGCGGATATCGCCGAGGTGCTCTGGCGGGATTTCCTCAAGCACAACCCGGCCAACCCGCAGTGGGCCGATCGTGACCGCTTCGTGCTGTCCAACGGCCACGGCTCGATGCTGATCTACTCGCTGTTGCACCTGAGCGGCTACGACCTGTCGATCGACGATCTGAAGAGCTTCCGCCAGCTGCACAGCAAGACCCCGGGCCACCCGGAGCTGGGCTACACCCCAGGCGTGGAGACCACCACTGGGCCGCTGGGGCAGGGCATCGCCAACGCCGTGGGGTTTGCCCTGGCGGAGAAGATCATGGCCGCCCAGTTCAACAAACCCGGGCACAACATCGTCGATCACGATACCTATGTGTTCCTCGGCGACGGCTGCATGATGGAAGGTATCTCCCACGAGGTCTGCTCGCTGGCCGGTACCCTGGGCCTGAACAAGCTGACCGCCTTCTATGATGACAACGGCATCTCCATCGATGGCGAGGTGCATGGCTGGTTCACCGACGACACCCCGCGCCGCTTCGAGTCCTACGGCTGGCAGGTGATCCGCAACGTCGACGGCCACGATGCCGACGAGATCAGGACCGCCATCGAGACCGCCCGCAAGAGCGACAAGCCGACGCTGATCTGCTGCAAGACCATCATCGGCTTCGGTTCGCCGAACAAGCAGGGCAAGGAAGCTTCCCACGGCGCTGCGCTGGGTGAGGCGGAAGTCGCCCTGACCCGCGAAGCGCTGGGCTGGAACCACGGTCCGTTCGAGATTCCCGCCGACATCTATGCCGAGTGGGATGCCAAGGATGCCGGCAGCAAGGCCGAGCAGCAGTGGAACGACAGGTTCGCCGCCTACCAGGCCGAATTCCCGGAACTGGCCGCCGAGTTCACCCGGCGCATGGCCGGCGAGCTGCCGGCCGACTTCGACGAGAAGGCCTCGGCCTACATTCGCGCGGTGGCCGAGAAGGGCGAGAACATCGCCAGCCGCAAGGCCAGCCAGAACTGCCTGAACGCCTTCGGCCCGATGCTGCCGGAGCTGCTCGGCGGCTCGGCCGACCTGGCCGGCTCCAACCTGACCCTGTGGGATGGCTGCAAGCCGGTGGTGCAGGAAGATGCCTCGGGCAACTACATGTACTACGGTGTACGTGAATTCGGCATGGCCGCGATCATGAACGGCGTCGCCCTGCACGGCGGCCTGATCCCCTACGGCGCGACCTTCCTGATGTTCATGGAATACGCGCGCAACGCGGTACGCATGTCGGCGTTGATGAAGCAGCGGGTGATCTATGTGTTCACCCATGACTCCATCGGCCTGGGTGAGGACGGCCCGACCCACCAGCCGGTCGAACAGCTGACCAGCCTGCGCACTACACCTAACCTGGATACCTGGCGTCCGGCCGATACCGTCGAGTCGGCGGTGGCCTGGAAGCACGCGGTGCAGCGCAAGGATGGTCCCAGCGCGCTGATTTTCTCGCGGCAGAACCTGCCGTGCCATATCCGCGACAACGAGACCGAGGCGGCCATCGCCCGTGGCGGCTATGTGCTCAAGGACTGTGCGGGCGAGCCGCAACTGATCCTCATCGCCACCGGCTCGGAAGTTGGCCTGGCGGTACAGGCCTGGGAGAAACTCACCGAGCAGGGTCACCAGGTGCGTGTGGTCTCCATGCCCTGTACCAGCGTGTTCGACCAGCAGGATGCCGAATACCGCCAGGCGGTGCTGCCGCTGGAAGTCGGCGCGCGTATCGCCATCGAGGCGGCGCATGCCGACTACTGGTACAAGTACGTGGGCCTGGACGGTCGCATCATCGGCATGCACAGCTACGGTGAGTCGGCTCCGGCGGGTGCACTGTTCGAGGAATTCGGCTTCACCCTCGACAACCTGCTGCAGGTGGCTGACGAGCTGCTGGAAGACTGACCATCAGCATGTCCTCGAGCCGGCGTCCCTATCGCATCGCCCTGAACGGCTACGGCCGTATCGGGCGCTGTGTGCTGCGCGCACTGCATGAACGTGGCGGTGACGGCATGCAGATCATCGCGCTGAACGATCTGGCCGACCAGGCCAGTGTCGAATATCTGACCCGCTTCGACTCGACCCACGGCCGCTTCCCCGGCGAGGTGCGGGTGGATGGCGACTGCCTGCATATCAACGGCCACTGCGTGCAGGTGCTGTGCGCACCGCAGCCCGAGGATATCGACTGGGCTGCGCTGGATCTCGACCTGCTGCTGGAATGCTCAGGCCAGTACACCAGCCGCGCCGATGCCGAGCGCTTCGTGCAGGCCGGGGCGCCGCGGGTGCTGTTCTCCCAGCCGATGGCCAACGCCGAGGCGGTGGACACCACCCTGGTCTATGGCATCAACCAGCACACCCTGGACCCGCAGGCGCGGTTGGTATCCAACGCCTCCTGCACCACCAATGCCAGCGTCCCGGTGCTGGACCTGCTCAATCGGCAGCTGGGCCTGGAGCAGGTATCCATCACCACCATTCACTCGGCGATGAACGACCAGCCGGTGATCGACGCCTACCATCACACCGACCTGCGCCGCACCCGCTCGGCGTTCCAGTCGGTGATCCCGGTATCCACCGGCCTGGCGCGGGGGATTGAGCGCCTGCTGCCGGAACTGGCCGGGCGGGTGCAGGCCAAGGCCATGCGGGTGCCGACGGTCAACGTATCGGCGCTGGACATTACTCTGCAGACATCGCGCGATACCAGTGCCGAGGAAGTGAACCGCCTGCTGAAAAACGCGTCAGAGACTGAGTATTTCGGTCTGCTGGGCTACACCGAGCTGCAGCACGCCAGTTGTGATTTCAACCACGATCCGCATTCGGCGATCGTCGACGGCAGCCTGACCCGTGTGTCCGGCCCGCGACTGGTCAACCTGCTGGTGTGGTTCGATAACGAGTGGGGCTTTGCCAACCGCATGCTGGATGTGGCGCAGTACTGGCTGCAACAGCTGGATGCCGGAAAATAGCGGTTCGCCCCGGAACATCGTTCAACCTAATTCATAGCATTCGACAAGGAGCCATACATGCCCGTACTGACCATGAGTGAGCTGGATCTCAAAGGCCTGCGGGTCTTGATCCGCGAAGACCTCAATGTCCCGATCAAGAACGGCCAGGTCAGCAGCGATGCCCGTATCCTCGCCTCCCTGCCGACCATCCGCCTGGCTCTGGAAAAGGGTGCCGCGGTCATGGTCTGCTCGCACCTGGGCCGCCCCGAAGAAGGCGTGTTCAGTGAGGAGAACAGCCTGGCACCGGTGGCCGACTACCTGAGCAAGGCGCTGGGCCGCGCGGTACCGCTGGTGCGTGACTACCTGGATGGCGTCCAGGTGCAGCCGGGTGAGGTGGTGCTGCTGGAGAACGTGCGCTTCAATCCGGGTGAGAAGAAGAACACCGATGAACTGGCCAGGCAATACGCCGCGCTGTGCGATGTGTTCGTGATGGACGCCTTCGGCACCGCCCACCGTGCCCAGGGCTCGACCCATGGCGTGGCCAGGTTTGCCAAGACCGCCTGCGCCGGTCCCTTGCTGGCCGCCGAGCTGGAAGCGCTGGGCAAGGCGCTGGACAGGCCGGCCAAGCCGATGGCGGCGATCGTTGCCGGCTCCAAGGTCTCGACCAAGCTGGATGTGCTCAATGCCCTGGCGCAGAAGTGCGATCAACTGATCGTCGGTGGCGGCATTGCCAATACCTTCCTTGCCGCGGCCGGCTTGCCGGTTGGCAAGTCGCTGTACGAGGCCGACCTGGTGGATACCGCCCGTTCGATCGCCGAGCGCGTCAGCGTACCGCTGCCGGTGGACGTGGTGGTGGCCAAGGCGTTTGCCGAGGATGCCGAGGCGACCGTCAAGCTGGTCGCCGATGTGGCCGAGGACGACATGATCCTCGATATCGGCCCGCAGACCGCCGCGCAGTTCGCCGAGCTGCTGAAGACCTCCGGCACCATCCTGTGGAACGGCCCGGTCGGGGTGTTCGAGTTCGACCAGTTCGGTGAAGGCACCAAGGCCCTGGCCCTGGCGATTGCCGACAGCCCGGCGTTCTCCATCGCCGGTGGGGGCGACACCCTGGCGGCGATCGACAAGTACGGCGTGGCCGAGCGTATTTCCTATATCTCCACCGGTGGCGGCGCCTTCCTCGAGTTCGTCGAGGGCAAGGTACTGCCGGCGGTCGAGATACTGCAGCAGCGCGGTTGATATTGTATCGTCATCCCCGCGAAGGCGGGGATCCATGTGGCCGACAGCACGGTGCATCCCTGGATTCCCGCCTTCGCGGGAATGACGGAGCAGGGGCCGGAGTAACGAGTAGAGACGGAGCACTTGTGCTCCGTGTCGCTCTGCGACAGGCTACACCACAGTTTCATGAACTTTGATTATCGGAGAATAGAATCATGGCTTTGATCAGCATGCGTCAGATGCTGGACCACGCCGCCGAGTACGGCTACGGCGTCCCGGCGTTCAACGTCAACAATCTGGAACAGATGCGGGCGATCATGGAAGCGGCTGACAAGACCGACTCGCCGGTGATCGTGCAGGCCTCCGCCGGTGCGCGCAAGTACGCCGGTGCACCCTTCCTGCGCCACCTGATCCTGGCTGCCATCGAAGAGTTTCCGCACATCCCGGTGTGCATGCACCAGGACCATGGCACCAGCCCGGATGTCTGCCAGCGCTCCATCCAGCTGGGTTTTTCCTCGGTGATGATGGATGGCTCGCTGAAGGAAGACGGCAAGACCCCGGCTGACTATGACTACAACGTACAGGTCACCCGCCAGACCGTCTCCTTCGCCCACGCCTGCGGCGTCTCGGTGGAAGGTGAGCTGGGTTGCCTGGGCAGCCTGGAGACCGGCATGGCTGGTGAAGAGGACGGTGTCGGCGCCGAAGGTGTACTGGATCACAGCCAATTGCTGACCGATCCGGAAGAGGCCGCGCAGTTCGTCAAGGAAACCCAGGTCGATGCCCTGGCCATCGCCATCGGTACCAGCCACGGCGCCTACAAGTTCACCAAGCCGCCGACCGGTGATGTGCTGTCGATCGAGCGCATCAAGGAAATCCACAAGCGCATTCCCAACACCCACCTGGTGATGCACGGCTCCAGCTCGGTGCCGCAGGAATGGCTGAAGGTCATCAACGAGTTCGGTGGTGATATCAAGGAAACCTACGGCGTGCCGGTCGAGGAAATCGTCGAGGGCATCAAGCACGGCGTGCGCAAGGTCAATATCGATACCGATCTGCGTCTGGCCTCCACCGGTGCCATCCGCCGGATGATGGCCGAGCACCCCAGCGAGTTCGACCCGCGCAAGTTCTTCGCCAAGACCATCGAGGCCATGCGCGATATCTGTATCGCCCGCTACGAAGCCTTCGGCACCGCCGGCAATGCCTCGAAGATCAAGCCGATCTCGCTGGAAGGCATGTACCAGCGTTACGCCAGTGGTGAGCTGGCGGCCAAGGTCAACTGATCAGGCCCATTGCATCCCGGGGTTGGCGAGCGCCTGCTCGCCGACAGCCCTCAGCTGCTGTGCTGTCGCTGGCGTACCGCCCGACCGCGGACCGGGACGCCACACCCCGGGACACCTGGACCGGAATAACAACGAGACCCTGTATGTCCCAAGCTGATAACGAAGCCGATGAGGCCTTCACCCACGAAAAACTGCTGGAAGCGGTGGAGAACCAACTGGCCGACGGCTCCCCGGCGGCGGCCCAGGCTACCCTGAACAAACTTACCCTGGTGGGTTATGAGCGTGCCGACAGTCTGGACCTGATGGCCCAGGTGCTCGCCTACCATATTGGCCAGATGCTGGAGCAGGATACGCCCTTCGATCTCGCGGCGTACGAGCAGTCCCTGCGCAATCTGCCGGACCTGCCCTGACAAGGAACGAGTGATGTCATTGATTGCGGTATTGCGCGTGATCGCCTTCTATCTGTTGGCCGTCCTGGTGGCGACCATTCTCGGTGGCCTGGTCCAGGCCCAGCTCAATCTGCTGGCGCTGGCTGAACCGCCGACTGACCTGGCTGGCCGGTTGGCGGCCAGCTGGCAACTCCTGCCCGGCCTGCTGCCGGTGGTGGCCGCCATGGTGGCGGTGGCGCTGCTGATCACCTTGCCGATAGCCGAAGCGCTGTCACGTATCTTCCGGCCCTGGCGCTGGCTGCTGTTTGCCCTGGCCGGGGCGGGCGGCATCTGGGCGGCATTCAAGGTCGCGGCGCTCTATCCGGCCCTGCCGGCCGGCATCACGGTGCCCGCCGGCAACTGGCAATGGATCGCCATGCTGCTGGCGGTCGCCATCGGCAGCTGGCTGTTCGGGCTGCTGACCCGTCCCAAGGCCCGGCGCGGGTTGCGCGTACTGGGTTGAGCGGCAAGCTGGTTGAGCAGCAAGCCGGAGTACCCCTCCACCTCGTCATCCTTCGCGAAGGCGAAGGATCCAGGGTGCCGGCTGCCCCGGAGTAGCGGGTGGATCCTTCGCCTTCGCGAAGGATGACGAGGAGAGTCGAAGAATGACGGGGTAGAGAGGGCTGGGCTAGGCCAGGTGGGAGATTCTATGGTTCCAGGCAACCCCTTATTCTGCTGTTTTTGGCTGGTAGGTTGTCTGGTTCTGCATCAGCGCAAAGGCAATACGTGCCAGCTTGCGCGCCAGTTTAACCAGCGCTTGAACCGGTTTCAGCCCCT